>JAEEGK010000023.1_pt1 | contig 334597 bp, 367 predicted proteins | sample 8958771 | NCBI WGS metagenome assembly JAEEGK01 (sample SAMN16246547, study PRJNA631951) | gut metagenome | biome: gut microbiome; feature: rumen; material: SC-attached | host: Bos | place: Iran: Karaj | collected 2018-10 | reverse complement strand
TACATTATCTTGCTTAACCGCATTACAATACGCTCCGAATCCTTCAATTAGCGGTTTAGCCATATCAGCTTTGCCACAACTTTCGCATAGATTTTGAATAAAGTTAATGTAAATCCTATCTAACGACGGATTGGATTGGATTGGATTGGATTGGATTGGATTGGATTGGATTGGATTGGATTGGATTGGATTGGATTGGATTGGATTGGATTGGATTGGATTGGATTGGATTGGATTGGATTGGATTGGCCATATTACAACCTATCTTGCTGATATAGATAGTTTATATCTTAACAGCTAACCCCGGCTTCCTTCATCTTCCGCTTGGCACGGTTCTCCTTTCCACGGCGACTGTACAACTTGGCGGAGAACACAGTAATCAGAGAAAGCATATCCTTCACCAAATCGGCCTCGAATGACTCGTTCAGCACAGTCTCGATGTATTCGACCTCTACCCCATGCGAGTGGAAGTATTCGACCAGCAATCGGAAGTTGAACCTCGTCAGGCGGTCGTAGTGCTCGATAACCACCTTGTCGAATTTGTGCTCGGTAGCCAGTCGCATCATCTGCAACAGCTTCTTGCGGTTGTCGTTCATGCCGGAGCTGACTTCCTCGAACACATACTCGACTTGATACTTCTTCTCGGCACAGTATTCCAGCAACCGCAGCTTCTGCCGGTCCAAGTCACCGTGAGCCTTCTGGTCGGAAGTTGATACACGGCAGTACAGGGCGACTCGCTGTCCCTTACTGGTAGTGCTAGTCTGGTCTGTCTTTATTGTTCCGGCGAAGGCGAGTAGCTCGTCCTCGTCATAACGGCGGTTGGCCTTCTCTGTTGCTCGGTAAGCGGTTATCTTGCCTTCATCGACCCAGCGGCGAAGGGTATCTGGACAGCAGCCCAGAATATCACACGCTCTTTTCGTCCGTACTCTTTTCCCCATCCTCGACCTCGATACCCATGATTTCGGCACTGTGGTCGAGCATTGCTTGGAATTCTTCCAAGGTCGGAAGCGGGTCAATATCGAGCATCATAGGCTGGATAGTGCCGTCATCCAGTTCAAACTCTTCCTTAGTGATTCTTACTACTTTCATGCGTTTCATCTCTGTTTCTCCATTAAGTTTATAGTATCACTGAGGAAAATATACATAAAAATCAGTAGAAATACCTAGAAATTCATAGAAATCTAGTCGTCAGTTGTTGTCCCAATGAAGGATTAGAATATGTCTTACGATAACGGCGTCTCGTTTCCTGAGACAAAGGACCACTACCATAGCACGAAATGCAAGACTTGTATCTATTGCCAACTTTGTGGTGAGTTTCCTAGACCTTGGGAGAACAAGATTGATGAACCGCTGAATTATTACCAAGAGTATGCGCCCCAATGTGTCGGGTGCGAACATTGGAATGATTGGAAAACTATTGAACCAGAGGAACATAGCCTTATGCTATACAAAGACCGTGAGAAAATCTCGCAAAAACTTTATAACCAGCTGGAACCGTTGGCCAAGCTGGACCGTGTCAAATTCATAGCCGACGTGGGCAAGTTCAAGAACATGGAACTGCTGAACCTCTACTGGGGTGATGACAACCGAATGGATCACGTTGTTCAGTTGGAAATCGACATTTCCTGCGGCTGCATATTCATTACGGTAAGCAATGAACAGCTCGACCTGCATGGCATGGCCGAGGAAAGGGAATACTGGCACACCGTATCCACCGGAGGTGACGAAAGTAAGTTTCCGCGCAAGGTCAAGTTCCAAGACAATTACTGGTGGCAGTTCAAGTTCACCCATTATGCCTCGGACGAGAATAGTGTCTGGGGAGGATTCGACTATGACCACTCGGTAGGCCCCGGCCACAAGGGCGATGCTTTAATCGACCTGATGACCTGACTGTACGTGAACAAGGACTTCATCATGGAACAGGCCAATGCAACATTGGTGGATGCCGAAAACAAGCGCGTAGCCGACATCAATGCCGACAAGGAACGCGAACAGCACACTATGGACCTGCTGAAAGGAGTAATCTAGTATGGAACAATCAAATCCGAATGATGATTTCATCGTGCAAATCAGGCAGCGCATGGTCCCCGGTGACCAGGTGCGTGACTTGCCGCAATATCCCGCGAACGACATCAAGAAGGGACAGAAGTTCGCAATCGCCCTTCCCCGGTGGATAAGCGGTGACTGCGGTCAGCAGATGTACGATATCGCGACTGCTACCGAGGACATGAAGGGTGAAGGCGGAGTCGTGTTTCGACCGTACATAATGATGGGTGACAGTACCCAATCTGTAAAAGGTCCGCTGAGTGAGATTCATGCCCAACTTGCAGTCAAGAAGATCCACGAGCAAATAGATAAGGAATTGGGCAACATTACGGCATCATGTGTGGCCCGAACAAGGCCCATAAAGTCGGAATCCAGACTGCTGACAGATTGGCAAACCGAAATCCTTGAAATCATGGAAGCGAACGGTGTTCCCGAGGAGAATATCGGGAAGGTGCTGGACCTGCTCTAACCCTTGTGCTTGTAGTATTCCATTTGCCGCAGATGTTCCTCTGCGGCCTTTTTGCTCTTATGGGACGAAAGTATTTCGCCAGTCTTGTGCGACACTATCGTCCAGGGAGCGTCTTCGCCCTTGGAATCCTTGTGCCCCTTGACATACTTGACCGATTCAAGGATTGGCTTCGAACCGACAACGAACATGCGGTCCCTGTTGAGGTCGCCCTTCGTGAGGATCCACTGCACGCACGGTACCAGGGAATCATCCTTGTTGGAGAAGAACAGCTTCTCAGGCTTGCCGTCACGGTAGCGCCCGAGGACGTTCCACGCGCCTTCCACGCTGTTCCGGTAATGCGCCTTGTCGTCAGGCAAGATGTTGGTCACGTCATCTCCCTTATCATAGGCCATGTTGGCCGGCGCCAGGAGGAAGAACTCCTTCGGCTCGGATACGTCGAATATGACCTGGAACTGCCCATCGCCATCGTGGTACGGTCTCCATCCGGAGCCACGGAACACCAGGCCGATGTCCCCGTAATACCCACGAACTTCGTGGTCATGCATCTTCTCGGTCATGTCTTCCAGTAGATACCCGAAGCCGTACTTTCCGTCGGTATACGCTTCCTTGAACTTTCCGTCGTACAGTCCTTCCCTGGTATCCTCGTCCATGGCGGACATTGCGCCCCCGGTGAGACAGTCAATATTGGTCCCCACGCGGAAACCGTCGCGCAGTATCGACTTGACGCGGTCATAGTGCGTCCAGTGGACAATCCATTCGTTCTTCACTATCCTCTTGCTATCTTCGAGCAGGTGGAGGTCGCTATCATTCTCGTCGGATTTGAGGAACTTCCCCAGCTCGTTTGTAGCCTGGGTGAAGCTCTCCATCATCGGAACTCCCTTCGAAAAGGAAACCCACTTGACCAGCTTCTCAGCTTCCGGGCAGTTGGTGAAATGCACATGGTTGGCGGGCTTGTTCGAGCTGTCCTCGGGTATATGCGATGTAATCTTGTACTGGTAATAAATCGGCTCAGGTTCTTCCGGATCACCTGGCCACCTGAACGGCTTGTACTCGAAATTTCCCTTCTCCGCACCATCCACAATCACTTCCACCGTCCCGCGGATTCCAATGGGAAACCCGTCGACAACGGTGCCATCGGACAGGTGCAGCGCATGGCCGCTGTAAGTCGCACGGACCTGGTTCCTCGGGAAGACCTTGTAGGTGTTGTACTGGCTTTCGACCAGGGGTGCCGGCTTCTGGTAGTTCTTCATGTTGCAATCGCCCCTCTTGTTCCAGATGTCGCCGAGCACCGAACGCGGGAGGTTCTCGGGGAGGAGCGACAGGAGCCTTTCAACGTCCTTGTCTGTATGGCCGTCGAACTTCTCGGCCTTCTCGATTTCCTTGCACTTGAATAGGCCCCAGTGCTTCAACGGGTAATGGTAGGAATACGGGCCCTTCGGGGTCTCGATGCACACGAGGAAGTTCTTGCCCCCGTGACAGAGCTCGCCGTCATCGTGCCTCTTGGTCTTCCAGGAAAGCCTGGGGAACAGGTTCACGAGCGCTGCGAACAGGATGCAACGCTGCCAGTACAGGTCGTTGAACGTATGGTTCCCGTCGGACAGGTCCCCCTCGTCCTTTACACCGGCAATCTCGCATGCCTTCTCGATGGCCTTCTCCATCTTTGTCTGGCTCTCAAATATGGCGGTATAGGCGGAAGAACAGGCCTCCATGAAGGGCCTGGGGATATCGAGATTATTGAGGGATTCGATGAAATTCATGCCATTAAACTACATTTTTACGGTTATGCTCACTGACCATCTGGTTGACCTTCTTCTCCCAGTCTTCCCATGTTTCGCCCGGCGCGGGGACGAACCTCGGGGCGTCGATCCTCATGGCGCAGAATATGATGTCAAGCTGGTTGAACGTATCTACGGACACGGATATGTCCTTGTAGTCGCGGGAGCCGTCGGCCAGGTTAGTGGACACGTGGAACTTGGTGCCCTTCTCCAATGCCGCCTCGGACGTAGTGTCGTAGCCGGAGTTGCCGAAGTTCTCGATGCTGACATGTACCACGCGGTCGCCGATGTTACCGTTCACGCCGTGGTGCACCGTTGCATTCTCGTTGTCAAAGTCGTCATACGGCTGCGCATTCTTGCAGGCGCCACCCAGTTTCATGGTGAGCGCGACCTGGTTCTGTTGCGCCTCGACATACTTGCTGTAAGGACTTTTGGAGTTATCGGCGCTGTCGCGGCGGGACAGCAGTTCACCGACAGTCATATCCCCGAGCGTTTCCGACTCGAATATGGTCTTGTATCCGGATTCGACGGCTTCCCTGAAGGGGGCCGGCATGTCAATCGTATTCAATGATTCGAGCAAGTTCATGGTGATTCCAGGTTCGTATCTGGATACAGTTTATAACAAAAATGACCCGGCTTATTTGCCAGGCCACTCGATTACTTATCATCGTCATCGTAATCTAACCAGTCGTATGGATACGACTCCATGTATTCACACGGGTCTTCGCAGATGTACTTGACATCGCGGAAGTCTTCTACGAGGTGGTCGGGAATCTCCAGCGTCACGGGGACGGGAGGACAAACGTCTGCATCAAGGAAGGTCATCTTTACCATAGGTGGCCTCGGGTTAACGTGTGGCTCCATTGCCACAATCTGCGGTAAATTAGTATAAAACCTACCCGTTTTGTAGGAATTTCGTAAGTAAAAAGAAAGTTTCCCGTTTCTTGGCTGGAAACCGGCGATTTTAGAAGAATTTGACCACTCTGCAAAGAAGATTTTACATTCAACCGCTTTGCCAGATTGTAAATAATAAATTACAAAATTTCCTGCAGGCCGATTCCGTGTCAAATTCGCAACTCCCCGCCTTTTTTGAACAAATTAACAAGATTTCCATAGTTAACTTGTATGTAATGCCATTATAAACAAATTAACGCACCAGCGATTCTGCAGGTGCGAATTACCAAGAGGTAATACTATGGCAACATACAATGAAAACGACTCCTACACCAGCAAGGGTGTGGGCAACGCCGGGCTCACCCTCGGCATCATCGGTACCACGCTGGCTTCCGGCATCCTCGGTGGCGGAAACCTCGGCGGTATCTTCGGTAACAACAACCCGACGGCAAGTGCCGCCTACCAGCTCTCGACGAAGGACACTGAAATCGCGCAGTTGAAGGCGGAACGTTATGCGGATGGCGAAGTCAAGGCCCTTTCCAAGGAAGTGGGCGACCTCAAGACTCGCGTAGCTGCCATCGAGGTGGCCGAGCCGCTTCGCGAGCAGATCCTCATGCAGCAGATTAACTGCGTGAGCAACACAGTGAACCGCCTGGTCCAGCCCATGATTCCTAACGGAAACGTGGCTCCAGGATGGGGTCCGGCCTTTGTCTCCCCGTTCCCGCCTGTTCCGCCTACGGTTCAGTCTGGCAGCGCGGCAACTCCCACTACAACTTCCAGCAACGGGTAGGTAGCACATGAAGATAGGTCTTGACAGGGCGGTAAACTCATTCATCGGATTCATGGCCGACCAGGTGGCCCAGATACCGAAGCTCGGCGACAGGTTCCTGGCGTACGCGGCACTCGGTTCCTTGAAGGCGAACCCTGGGATCATCGTATCCAAGATTAAGCCATGGGGCGAAATGGCCGGCATCGTTGCCGACGACAAGGTGGACCTGGACCTGCTCAAGGCCTCCTTCGCCGAGGCATTCTCCCAGGTCCCGAAGGTGAGCTATTTCGGTTTCAGCTTCACCCAGGAGGATGCCGACGCGCTGCTTAAACGGATGCAGAACGTGGAGGAATCATGACGGATACCGAAATGACCGATATCATGGCGAGGACCAAGTGCGCACTGGCCAGGCATCTCGAAGACCTTATGGACGAAATCGACCAGGCCGATGGGAGGATTTCCTCCCGGAAGCTCCTCGGTGGAATCCACGAGGCCATCGACACGATGTCGAAGCTGGACGCTCTGTCGGAAACCGCGCAGGTGGGCACAATGGCCACCGGCGGTTCCGAGAAGGCCAAGGCATGATGAAACAAGGGGACGCCAGTCACATGGCGTCCCCATTTCTATCGAGGAATTATGGAAGCGAAGGAAATACACGGGGTGCCGGTCGAAATTTGGTACTCGCTGATGGTTGCGGCGGACGTGGACCGGGCTTGGGACAGGGCACCGGGAAGATTATGCCAACTGCTGGAAGAGGTGTTCAGCGAAATGGATGATGCATCAGCAGCACACGTATAAACTGTTTCATGACATAAACATCAAGTTGATATCATAGTAGGTTACGATATGTTCCTAATAAGCAATAACTGCTGTGGCGGTATGTACTACCGATTAAATAAGATACGATTCAATAACCCATTTATGTGGGCATATTGTCCATATCGAGGCATCGGATACATCATGGAACATCTGTATGATATAAATTGGAATAACTTTAAGCTAATGGAAAGCAAAATCAAACAAGATACTTACACCATAATGGTTGATAATGCATTTCCAATCCATTATGTCCATTATAAGTTCAATCCTTTAATGCATTCACCAAAAGTTATAACCCACGGCTCCAATAAAAATGATGAATGGAGTTCCGATGTTGAATGGGATTGTATTTGGGAATATGTCGTGCAGAAATACCGGGAAAGAGTTGATCGAATGATTTCGTTATGCGAACCGCCTTGTTTTCTTTTGCATGCCGAGGGTGTCGATAATCAGAATAGTCCAGTCACCTTACGCGACCTTGCATATCACCAAAGCAATTTTAAACGTATTGTTATAACATCCGATTCTAAAATCACTCGAAATGATGATATCTGCAAAACCATCCTCGTGGCAAAAAGGGAAACCCCCAAACCGACAATACGTCAATACATGGATGATATCACATCATTCATAACAAAATGATGCACGGTCCGTTTATAACTGCAGAAGTTGGCCAAGCCGAGTATCGGCATCACCTTCATAGGATTGATTCCCAGCACCCGGTATAAAAGTCAATTCCCCACCATAAATACGTTTGCCGGATAATATAAAATCGCATCTTACAAACTTGAACGGCTGAGAAAGTTTGGACGCATATTCACACAGTATTTCGATTGGTGGCCGTTCATCCATAATGGAATAATTGGCTGGGTAATCTTTTCTGGATAACCATGTAAGCGGGTTCCACTTTAAATCATAAAAATTCATTCGATGCTCTGCAAAATGCCGGTCCACTTGTATGAATCTCGGAATTCCATTAAAACAGAACACTTTAATGTCACGCATCTCCTGTAAATATGTTTCCGAAAAACAGGTTGGCTCAATGATACTGTAATAAGCCTCACCCCAATTTTGTCCATGATCACATTGAAACCAATGGGTAATTTTAGCCCGTATATCATCCAAGCTCATTGTATTGTCCGGTTTGATAATTATGTTCATGCCTGAACCATGATTACATTTCAAAACACATGGAACTTCAATATCTATACGAGAAATGTCATCGGGGGACTTAAATATTTTGTTGATGGGTACCCCAATGTCTTTCCCCAATTTCCAGGTATAATAATCATGTACCCTAATCTTATCGGCACAGAATGTTTTCAAGAAAGTTGAATCATATATTTTCAACCACTGCAACTTTTCAGTGAAAGTAACCGGATGTTCAAGATCTAATTCTCGCTTATGCATTTTAAGGAATGCCTCCTTAACCAACGGAATATATTGCTTACAAAATTCTTGTAATTCCATCGTTTACTCCTTTACCATGTGCCATGTATTATGCTTATATCGGTCCGCATATAGTTTCGTATCAACCGTTCTTAATTGAATGTCAGTCGATATCTGTTCCATGATGGATAATATAATTTGATTCGATGGAAACCACATATTATTATCACGAAACGCAACCAAACAATTTAGTGTATTCCAAAATACCCGTTGATGTGCCACTGAATTCGATATTCCTATGAAGCACCCTTCATATATTGGCAAATTCAATATGTCCTTGCCAGCGTGTTCGATAAAATCATAAATATGTTTTTCATGTACTTGAGACAGATTCCTACTTTTCTTCCAACGCTGTATTTCAGTTTTTACATCAACATACTTTGGATGCCGTTTAACACACATTGTAGTATCTGTAATCCTGTGGAATATTGGGGAAACATCATGTGTAATCTGATGAGATGCATCAATAATCAAATATTTATTAGCAGGTATAACAAATGGGTTGAACTTTACCGCCGCAACTTGATCCCGAACCTCAAATGCATGCTTTCTTGGTATTACAATAGGTGTCCATATATGCGAATGTAGATGATTATCATCTGTGATAACATAGTACGCCGTATTCGGCGACACTACAACGGGATCACGTAATTTTTCATTCCCGCCAAAAATGTATGTTACAACTGCATTCATAATGCATTACTCCCAATACTTTCGATAAGTTTCAAGCCACCGGTTCACCTTCTTTTTATCGGTATACGAACCACCTTTGAAATGTATATAAAATGAATTATCAGATGGTAACAATAGCATTCCATATTTATGTGTCAAACAATCAGAATATATTGATGCTCCTGTATCATCCTTTGTATTACCATTTACATACAGTATTCGATTAGGGTCATAATATTTTAAATCATATTTTTCCAGTAATTCAAGATTTAGAAATGAACACCATGGAGAAAGCCGTTTATTATAACCAGCCGGTGATCTAAGGTAACCACCAACCACATATTCATACTGTGAAAATACCGAAAACACATTCCAAAAGTCATTAGTGAAAATTATGTCACTATCAAGCAGTAGCAAATATTTGGTATGTGTATTATCAATGATATATTGTAAGGTTTTTGCATGCTTAGCCGACGCATAATTTCTCCAACCGGGATCATTAACCTTAGGATATGTTTTAAATTCAAAGTACAATGTTTCAGGAACATGAACCGAATAAAACCCATCATTTATTCCGGGTACCGTAGTCTTTTCAGTTCCATTATCATAGATCATAACATAATCGCTCCACCACGCATTTTGCTTATGCAATGAGTTTACCAATACCGGCATGTACTCCGGGGTCATAAAATTCACCGCAGCGATAGTTAAGTTATAGTTATTTATCATAAAAATTATCCCACAAATCTTGCCACATATTTGCCTGGTTTCCGGGTTTTCTTGGTACATTATTCATTCGAATTCCAATAACCGGTATATCAGTATTACGAAACATTTGTTCATAATAATACCGGTTTTCATCAACGTGAAATGTTTTGAGCAATTCTTTCGCTGCTGCTGGATTCATAAAGAACCCATTATGCCAAGTTGTCTTTTTATCACCAGTATACGGAGTAGCAACCATTGGCCCATTACACGCAACAGTTTTCAGATAGGCATCTAAGTTTTCGGTAAACTCATATTTCCACATCGCCCTAACAATGCGTTGATTATCCTCTGGCACAGCACCCTTGGGTAAACGAACATTCGAGATTAGATTCAAATCATATGCCCGCTGTCCATTATTACACGCCCCCTTAGTATGAATGTATAATACCGGTTGGTTCGACTTTATGCATTCATTGATTGCACATTCAATAAATGGATACTCAGTTTTATTATCAATGCCAACATCTACTATTATTACGTCATATACCGGTTCAAGCCATTGAAGCATCTCATGCTTGACCATACGACCGGTTTCGGTGCCAATCTGGCATCCAAATATGCATTTAACCTTTTGATTCATAAGCATTACAACGATGATAAAATCATGTGAAGCTGGCTGCGGTATTTTGAAAAATTGTTAATCAACTCCGTGTCGTTATAGCACACCAGTTTTGTAGAAGGAAGTGTAATGATTTCCTTATTGTAAGGCTATGTCCACCCAAAGTGTTGCTTAGGTCGTAAAATGCCGATTTTCGCCTAATTTCGCCAATTAGGCACCTTTTGTTTGCTAAAATTTACAAATAGAGACTTCTGTGTCATAAAGTGACACTCCTTTTTGCTATATTTCATAGGCTATAAGGAGGAAAGTCCAATGTCAGAAGTCAATGTCGTGTACCAGATGTACAACACGCTGTCCAAACAGGACAAGATGCGCTTCATGCAGATGCTCGGCATGCCTACCAAGATGACCGAGATTATCGACTCTACCACAATGGAAGAGTTCCTCGACAAGTATCGTTTCCACGATGGCGTGTTCTGCCCTCACTGCGGTCTCGTTGACTGCAAGAAGAACGGCAAGACCAAGACCGGCCACCAGCGTTTCGTCTGCAAGGGCTGTGGCAAGACTTTCACCTATGCTACCCGCACCATCTTCCACGGAGCCAAGCTGGACTTGGAAACCTACATGAAGTATGTGCATTGCATGATGCACGGCATGACCGTCCGCGCATCCGCTTACGAGTGCAAGATTTCCAAAAACGCGGCCTTCTTCCTCCGCCACAAGATACTTGATGCCTTGCAGGAAATGCAGGCCAAGGTCAAGCTGGATGGCATTGTGGAAGCGGACGAGACTTTCTTCCGCATATCCTTCAAGGGCAACCATAGCAACAGCGAACGCTTCTCCATGCCCCGTGAACCGCATCTGCGCGGTGAACGCGCCAAGAAGCGTGGTGTCTCCCTGGAACAGGTATGTGTGCCGTGCGCGGTCAATCGTGACGGCAAGTCCATCGCGAAGATTTCAAACCTTGGCCGTCCTTCCGTTGCCGCTTTGAGTAGCGTTCTGGGAGGCCGTATCGCATCCGATGCGGTGCTCTGCACCGACAAGCTGAACAGCTATGTGGGCTTCGCGGAACAGGAGGAAATCAACCTCTTGCAGTTGAAGTCCAACCGCCGCACGAACGGCACCCTTGGCATCCAGCACATCAACGGCTACCATAGCCAGCTGAAGTCCTTCATGGTGCGCTTCCACGGGGTCGCTACCAAGTATCTCAACAACTATCTGGTGTGGCACAACCTCCGCAACTACGCCGAGGGCGATTTCCACCTCAAGGAGTCCAACTGGGAGAAGCATAACGCGGTCGCCATCTACGACGATTCCAAGTGGACTTACATGGATAGACCGCCTATTCCGTTGCCGCTTGTGGCATAAGTGTCTACGCCACTGAAAATAGGGTGTCTCTAAACACCCACATGAAATCCGAGTAGCTCATTATTGCTATTTGCTCGAAATCGCCTTCATAACTGGCGAGTAAATCTTTCGACCATTCATCGAATTTAGATTCGTTATCAGAATCATAGTAAACACGACCATTACCCATGTGATGTTCGGTCGTGATTTTCTTGTATAGGGCGTTGTCCGGTTGTACGGATAACCATGCCATAAACATAACTTTATGGTAAAATTCAACCGAACATGTTGCCAACGGCATTCCAATCGGCGAGCCCTGGAATGTCCTCATTACACCTAGATTGTCAGCCACCAGCTTGATAGCATGAGTAATGATTTTATTCCATTCAAAAATAGTCTTCGGGGCTGTTCGAAGTTTTTTACCCCCAAACCACCACCATACGATTAAGCGTCCGAACTGATACCGTTTCATGCCTGAATAAATAATCCAGCCAATAAATGCGATAACCGGTATTGACAAAACATTTGACAGGATGTTGATGGTTATTTGACTTGACATGATGCTTCCGAAAAAATCGTATATGTTTTGCATGCCCTTACCCTCTATTGAGTCCGTTTCTTAAGCATACATAAAGCCATACAGAATGTCAAGGGTGCAACGGGAACTTTATAAACTCATTGTTATGAGTAGTTCCAAAATTATCGTTTCCATTACCTCGTACCCAGGCCGAATAAAGAATGTGGGTATGTCAATCTTCCTTCTTCTGACACAGCAGACAGTCAAGCCAGATGAAATCCACTTATGGTTGGCCGAACCCCAGTTCCCGAACAAGGAGGCCGACTTACCAAAGGACTTGCAAACTATCCTACGCATACCGAAGATAAAGTTGCATTGGACGAAGAAGGATACCTATTGTCACAAACGGCACGAGATATTCAAATTCACCGAACCAAGCGACCTTGTATTCTTGTTCGATGATGATGTGCGCTATAACGACCGGTTAATAGAAACGGTCTTAAAAGACCATGAGCGGTTTCCAAATGCAATCATCGACTATGAATGGTATAGCGAACACCTGTATAACGGGCGAAGAATCATTTACAAGAACGCATCCGATTACAGCAAGCCTAGCACTCGGTTCCGGTGGTGTGGTCAAAGCATGATACCAGCATCGGTATATCCAATGGAAGTTCTGGATGATGAACATACGGCGGTGCGTGATGCGATATGTCCGGTGTGCGATGAATCTTGGTTTACACCTTGGCTAGTATATCATGACATACCGATATTCTGCGAGCACTTTGGATGGGGTGACGACATTGACCCTGACAATAGCAAGTGGAAAGGGTTATGCAGTTCAACCCATGCCGTTGAAGCGAATGGATATGAAAAACGTGATAATTGGTTGTACGCCGTTTTAACCCGTTACCCAGAATTATACGCAAAGTATCACGCCACATTTAATTATGGCGATGGGTAAATGCGCATGCCTAATATAGTCAGTAATTGTTGTTTGGGTGGCCATTTATATAGAACCCAGGGATGGTTCTATAATAACCCGTTTATGTGGTGCGCCATATTACACCCAAGCATAATGAACCTCATTACAAAATGGGATGACATAGACTTTACCAAGTTTCATCTAGTCACCGGCGATTGGTCGAAGTGTGCGGATAAGAGATATTTCAAACTAATCATAGATAATATGGTTGAAGTTCATTATACGCACTATCTCAAAGATGAACGATATGCAACGCCACATATAGATGATGTCGATGTGAATTACGCAGATGTAGAAAATTATATCATCGAAAAATACACTGAACGATTGTCTCGTATGAATGAACGTCCGGTATTTGTTGTGCTAGATGAAATGCCTTACTACGATTATACGCACGACAATGTAAAGGCTTTACTTGAATTGCCTACAAATTATAAAATTGTCTGTATAACTCGCCACCAAGATTTACTGGATTATAACAGCAACAATCGTCTATGTATATTTGATGATACCAATAGATTAGATGACTGCCATTGCCCAATATACTATACTAAATACACCAATGAAATCAATTCGTTTATAATGGATTGATAATGTTCCACATTGTTTCTAAATGGCGCTTCCAAGTATCGCCTTGGTATAAATCGTGCAACGGCGCACACTCATCATGAGAAACCGCAACTGCACTAAAATCCTTGTTTAGACACATGATATGTGTTGCATTTACTTTTGCCCTGAGACAAGCATATAAGCAATCATCTTCGTGGCATGCAAGTATGCTACCCAGTATATCCTCATTGTCCAATATCTTAGTAAACTCTTTGAAGACATAGGGCGGATATAATGTTGCATATCCTCCGGTTATATGCTTTCCTATCCATTGCGTTGTATAATAGGTCACGAAAAATGATGGGTTGTTTTTCCACAGCTGGTACAGCTCCTCGGCGTAATTGTACCGGTACAGACAATCATCATCAGCACTAATTATCGGCACCTCATGATATTTGTTCATTGTGGGCAACACCTTCTTAAACGACTTGTAATTTCTCTTTACCCATAGTATTTCAAGTAAACCGGCTTTATTCATTGACACCAGGTCATTAGGTAGTTCCGCTTCCTTCTGAGGGAACTCTTCACTAGATAGACACAGCACAATGTGAAAGCCTGGACAGGTCGTTAGTAGATTGAATATCGTAAGACCAACAGTCTTAATACGCGCACGCCAGGACGTGAGAGAAATAATCGCTTTAGGGGTGTTCATAGGGTTCCTTTACGAAATCTCTGTCGAGCAATATAAATGGTCTTTTCCATCAGTTTATACATCGAGAATACAGGCGAACACTTAGATGCGCGGTTTGGGTCGTTTTTCGCCCCCATTTCACTGAATAACGCTTGCTGAATTGATTTCTGTCATATATTTATACTATCTTGATTACTGAACCACAAGGAACGTATATGAGAGGAAAAATCATAACGGCTATCATAGTGCTACTGTCCGCGTTAATCGGTGGCGGTCTGGTTGCGGTGACTTATTATCAAGATGCCGTATATGACGCTGACCGGGCGAAGTATGAACACGAGAAAGGCGTATTTGATGCGCAGCAGGACAGCATAGTGTCAGCTAAACGAGATTCTTTGTACGCGAGTTGGCTGGCGACCAATGACACCACAATACGAAGTATTGAACAAATTAAAAACAATAGCAAGCGTGTTATCACGATGCACTACATGGATTCATTGTTTGCTGAAATGAAACAGCATCTTCGCTATGTTAGTTGTCCTGGGTTTGATACCGTTTCTTGCAATAAGTTGCGGAAGGCTAATTGGGACGAATACAATAGAGTTTCGAAGCAAAGGGATGAACTTATCACCAGACTTCATAAAAAGGTTGTAAAAACTGGGAGATACGAATGCTCTCCGTCCGACAATGGGAAGATGATATGCGAGGATGAAACTCGTATTATTTGGCTACCGGAAAACATCACCATATACTGGGTCGATACAATATGGTCATCCGGCTATGTATCGCGGGAGCAATGGGTGTCTAAAGCTAACAAGTATGCTGATTCTATGGCTACCAAAGCACGAGTGGAATACGAACCTTATAGTGGGCATGAATTCCACTACATCTTGAAAGAAAGTTCTGCCTTGTATAAGGTATGGTATCTTATAGCGATTATTACACCTATCTCCTTCCTGTTGGGTCTAGGGGTGCTAATTTCATACGCATTCTCATCGCGTAAAGAACGTAAGAGCTAATTGGTCTCGAACAGCAAAAGACCCCGAAAAGGCATCGGGGTCTATAAACTACGCAAATTTGACGAAATTAGGCGGTTTGGAGCATTTTTAGGCTGCTAAACCAGCCCAGCAACACGTTGGGTGGACATAGCCTATTGTAATATTTCGAAATTGGATCTTTGTTCCAATCTGCAAAATCCGCTACCATATAGAACATTGAAAAAATCCAATCTGTCACATTGTTCTTGGTCCGGAATTGAGATTTTGTGAGTGCATGGGTAAACTGTGTGCCAATTAAATCCCACAAAAATAAATCAACCGTTCGAATATGCGGAAGTGGTCCATGTTCAGGAACAATATATACGTTAGTATGCATTAAAGTATTCACGATGAACTGGCACTTCCCAATATTCAAATCCCATAATTTGCCGCAGCGCGGATAAACCACCCAATCACTGTGGAACTTTGGTCGATTTCCATCGAACCAGTCATCCTCGTGCGTTGGTTTAATCATGAATATATCATCATTAAACAATATGTACCGTTCGTGCAAACCCTTAATGAATGGAATATAACAGTTGATTACGCTGGAATTGAATGTGGGAAGTTCAGTCTCCGGTATGAAATCCCGGTGGAACACGATTTTAACGTCATGCATGTCCCGCTTCAACCATCTAGGAACCTGTGATTCCTTGGCTAAAATTAAAACTATCCGGTACTTAAACTGAGCATTCTTGCGAATCAACCTAAACCAATGGCGTAACGTACCGGCATCCCTGAACCGGTTATCACCCTTGTCGCCTGCAAGTTCCTTGCATTTCTTAAAATCAGCCTGCCAGGACTTGTCCATCGGGTTGACATACGGCAGAACAATATCTATGGTCGTATCATTGAGTTTCATCGTTCGCAGTTTATCCTTCTAATTGCGTTGCTTTCTGTTTTTCTGGCAAATTTTCCACAGTTCCGGCTTTTCCCGAGCCAACTGGCGCCACATCCCGCTGATTTCCCGGAATTCCCTGCCATGGGTACGTCCAATGGACTTGTCCTGGCCGAAAGCCTGCAGAATCAGCAGGGTATTGGCATCCACGGTCACGTAATGGGTTCCGTTCAGTAGACCCAGGAGCCTCATGAACTCGTCGTCCATGAACTTGAAGTATTTCATGCCGAACTTCTCGTCCAGGTCGTACAGTGCACCGGGCGGGTACAGCCCCACGCCGAACCTCACACAGTCAATCGAATGCTTCCCTATCCAGGAATACGGGGTACCGTCGCACCCGTAGACAATACGGTCCGGGTTCTTGGTATGCAGCTTCCACATGTCCTTCATGAAGTTGGGCTTGGCCGGGGAGTCATCGTCCACCGTGATAATCGGGAGGCCAGGGTACTTCCGCCTCACCGGGAAGAACTTCTTGTACGGGCCGGTGTTCTCCTTGGTCCACAGTATCTCGAACCGTTCGGACCCTCTCGCCATCGTCAGGATACCCTTTGGGACATCCTTCTCCCTGCCCGGAAACTCGTCGGACGAGAGCACCAGGACCACCTTGAATGGAACCGGTGACTCCTGTTCTATGAATGAGAATATGACCGGGCCGGTAAGCTCGTTGTAGAGCCTTCCCTTCCAGCTGGTCATCGCGACAATTACCTGAGGCTCCATCATTTCGCACCCTCTCCGAGCACTATTCCTCGCATTTAAAAAGTTCCGGATGTTTCTGATATTCATCTGCATACTTCTCGGTAAGAGCGAGAAATTCCTCGTGTTCCCGTTCAAGCTCACGTTCCTGGCGCTCGGCATCTTCCTTCTTACATTTAGCTTTAAACCTGGCTTCCTTTTTCTTGCAGACTTCGGTCCAGCCATCTATGCCCTTGTCATGGGTGCTTGGGTCGGCCACCATCTTAAACCACTTCTTTGGGATGGGCATCCACTGGTTATCCTTGACAGCCCATGCCAGGCACCCATACAGTTCTCCACCGGCCCACAGTATGTTCCCTTCCTTCGGAACAGCCACATACTGTACTCTGATTTTACTGGATGTGCAATTCACCATGTCCTGGCATACTTTTAGTATCTTCCGCAACTTCGCATCACGTTCACTGGAAAGTTCGATCATCCTTTCAGCATGTGTCATCGCTAGCCCCCAACAAACTTTTTGCGGAGCTGAATGAACCTTCTGCGCTCCTGATTCTTCTTATCTTCGGCAATCCTGCGCCTGAGTTCGCGCTCGTCTTTTTTGCGCTGCTTGATAACTTCGGCAACAAGGGCATCCCTGGCAGCGGCGCCATTGGCGGACAAATACTTCTCGCTGAAATCGGCATTTGCCTGAAACACAGTCCTTCCATTCAACCTTCTCCACACGGATATACACATCCACACCGAAACGCTCGCTCCTGCTTTCCACATGGTACAGGCGACCCTTCATCATATTTTCCATGCCGGTGCGAATCTTTTCACGGATGTTGTCCTCGTCATCACACATCCTCTGGAACCGGTTGCTATAACGTGACATGTGCCCCGAGATGTCCGCATACAGCTGTGCAGGGAAACCATCATAGTCGTCACGTTCCAACCCACCGATAATACTCCTGGCCTTCCCATACCGGTTGAGGATGCTGTTCAACGCCTGCATCTCGATGTAGTAGTCCACCCACTTCATCGCTTCTTCTGAATATTCAACTTTCTGCATAGTCCAAATATAGCAATTTGTGAATGTTTTTGCTACATTTTCATTGTGAAAAGGAGTATATAATGTCCGACGAACCAAAGATGGCGAATATCCCGGTAGATGCAATATGGTGTGCCTACAAGCTGGCACCTAGCATCCCACTATTCCCCCTGTTCAACATTTCCGAAGGTCTCCACGGCCAGAACAGGGTCAGCATACTCTCTGTCGAGAAGGGCAAGTTCGAGACGGAGGGGACGGTGTCGCGCAGGATCGACTTCGGCAATCCGGAAACGCTCGAACCGATGGGAATAAGCATCCCATGGCACTTCCGTCTGAGGCTCCGCATGGGAGACGAGACAATCAAAACCGTCTACACGAACGACACTGAGACCGAGTGGCTGTTCTACCTGATGAGCTCCGTACAGAACCTGGAAAGGTATCGCGCACTGGTCATGTCCGGCAAGTGGGACGATGCCCTTTTCGAAGTGAAACAGATGTGCAACACCCACATAGACTCAGCAACAGATAAGGCCAGCGTGGAAGCGCTGGCCAAGCAGATGGGCATTACATTAGGTCCCTAAAACTTGCATATCGGGACATTGTGCTTCAACGGCGCCTGTTCCTTGTCCAGGAGCTCCACCATCTTGTTCATTGCGTCAATGCACCGTCCGCCCTCAACATAGACGTGACTGAATCCTAGTGGTTCATCCCCGAAATAAGATGCCAATCCATTTGGCTCCGCAATCGATTTATATTTTTGCCAAAATCGGAGACGCTTGATTCCTGTTTCAGATTTCACGAAACGCTTACATTTTCCGCTGTTCAGAATTTTCAAAGTATTTGCATTGTCGGCAATATTCGTCGCGCCGATTATATGGTACACGATATCATTTGGATACGCAATGCGCCAATGTGCCAGTTCTATAGGCATAGCTCCCCCCGGACCCTAGTCAACCATGATGTATCGGTCGAACGTAAGTTCGTTGTACACGGAAAACATTTTCTTCCGGTATTCCTCGAAAAACTCGATGAATCTGCGGGCATCCTGTTCGCTGTCGAAGTAGACCGTTTCGTCACCGCGATGAACAGTGGCCTTGACATCGAATCCGGGTTCGTCTACCTCGTCCCACTTGCAAAGGTGTACTGTATGCTGGTCAATTTCGGCCCATGTCGTGAACCACAGGAACGTCGATTTCCACTGGATGGAATATTTCCAGCTGCTGTCATGGCGGGACCAGGCCTTCGCCAATCTCCATACACGCCGTTTGTATACCAGAGGTTTCTTCGCCATCAGGAATTCTCCCCTTTGTCGATGCCGAACATGTCGGTGACGACCTTGGTGAACGTCCCGGACGGATCGACCAGCTTCAACTCGCTCTCGATTTCTTCCCAGGACACGAAGCTCATGTTCGGGAATCCGAGGTCGTAGTGCTGACCCTCATCGAGATTCAGGCGCATGGGCGACGGTCTCGCCTTGGTGACTGCCCCGAACGAGGTGAACTCGGGCTCGGCCTCCTTGTGGAAGGTGTCGAACGCCTTCCCGTAGAAAGTGGCCACGGAATTGTACTTGTTCGGAAGTTCGACACGGTCAAACCTGGCGAAAATCGAGTCCGCGATGCGCACGATGCGCCCATTGAAGAACTTGGTCAGCTCTTCCGCGAGCTCCTTCTTCACTTCCGGCTCACGCTCGGTGAGCTTGGTGTCGATTTCCTGCAGCATTCGGAGCTTCCGGAGCACGTTTTTTTGAATGAGCGACCCATAATGGTCGGATTCCATCGCGATTACCGCGTTGAGGTTCTGGTTGCAGGCGCCGTATTGGCTCTTTGCCTTGCGAACGACCAGCTTCTGTGCGAGCTGGTCGGCAAGTTCACGGATTCGTTCAGGGTATTTAATCTTTTCCATATCCAAAATGTAGTATTCAGGGTGTCAAGTGTCAACCTACGTACTCGAATCCGATTCCCTTGCGGCGCCAGCCATGCTGTCCGTCCGTGGATTCTACCTGGTGAGCATACAGGGTCCACTTGGACTCCGGCTTGCCTGGATACCTGACTAAAATCTCAAAATAGTGCTGTCCCAGCTTCACATCGAGTATTTCCACCTTTGTGCATCCGCGGTTGGTGGTAGTCAGTTCGCTGTATCGCGCATGGAACAGCCCGTCGGAATCTTCTTCGAAATACAGGGCGTTCCCGTAATAATATCCGGTAAAAGTTTTCATTGTTTATCCCCCTTCGGTTCGTCAGCATATACGTAGTCCTCGGAATTCTTCACGAATACCTCGTATAGCCAGTTCTTCAATTCATCCAGGGACATTTTTCGAGCCTGTTGCACCTTGCCATCGTAGGCAATGACCACGTGGAATTCATCCGGTCCGTCGCCCTCCTCGGGCACACCGGGAAAGATGGCGCACAGGTCGGTCCCGTACTGCAATTTGATTGCATTCTTGCCGTCGTACACCGGTTCCTCGGTGAACGGCACAGCGATTGACTGTAAATATTCCTTTACACGTTCCATTATAGGTCCCTCACGTCCACTAGCTCCATTCCGAAATGGAGCGGTTCAAACTTCTCCGGGCAGTCGCTGTATTGCAACCAGTTCAGCATCTGCAACATCACGATGGTGCTCTTGCCGCACTGCCTACCGGCGCGTGCTAGACTGTCCCCGTATTCCTTGTATCGCCGCAGTTTTTCTTTCATTTTCCAATTTTCCCTTGGTAAACGAACTCGCGTATATCACCCATGGTTGAAACGGCTGGCTGATACACACCGCCATTATACTGACAGGCATAATGTTCAATGAGCCAAGTGAACTACCCACCGCCTAAAGGCGGTGAGCTTCGAGTTTTCGCTTCGACGGAGCCACTTGTGCTAACCCAGTAGAACCGGGGGCATAGAGGCGGCTACCTCAGCGGAGGCGTGTTCCACACACTCAGCACGTTTAATCGTGCCAAACAAAAGCACGTTACAGGCAGAATGCCAATCCCTCGGCTTGGTATAACCGCAATCACAACGATATGTGCGTTCATCCAACCCTATCTGATTGAGAGCACCGCAAACTGGACACATCTTGGTCGTCGGCAGCCACTTTGACAGCACGAATGCACGGTCTGACTTGACCAGCATTTTGATGCGCTGTTTAAGGACCCCCATGCAAGAGTGCTGCACTTGCTTACCGAACCAGGTCTGGTGCCAGTTCTTGATTTGCTCGTCCTGTATATATATGACATCGTAGTTGGACACAAGATCGTGGTAGATTTTGTTGCAGATATCCTTACGGATATTCGCTACATGTTCATACTCACGAGCAATCTGCTTCCTACAATTCCACCGCCGCTTGGAGTCCTTCTCTTTCTTGTGCCTGTTGAGCATCTTGCTCAGGTACTTCAGGTACTCAGTTTCTTGCACTTTGCAATCGTAGGTCTTGTTGTCCGATGTCGTTATCGTGTTCTTGATGCCGAAGTCCAGGCCGACACTCTTGCGGGTTCGGTTTCTCGGTTCCTTCGGCAGCATAATGGTGAGCTTTACATAGTAGCCGGATGCCTTGCGAATTAGCTTGGCATCGGCTATCTCGTATTCCTCAAACTCTATCTGATGCAATCCGTTTACCTTCAGTTTCCTGAAACCAGGAATTGTAATATGGCTTGCATCCAAAATCTTCGTGAAACCCGTAATGATGGGGATGCAGTTCACTTCTCCCTTGAACTTCAACGCGCCGACCTTGATGCCCTTCTTCTTGGCCTTGGCGAGGTTGATAATGTCAGTCTTCTTCTGGGCCACTGTAGCCCTGTGGAGCACTGACGGTAGTGTAATGGTTGACGTGACCGGGTTCTTGTCCTTGTCGTAGTGAACAACGTCCTTATGTTCAGTGTACTTATAGTCGAAGATGCTATTGTCGGGATTGTCCTTGGACAATGACAGCATGTCGTTGACTACCCATTTCGCTTCCTTGAAGCAGTTGGATAATTTCTCAAACACCGATTTAGAATTGTGCCGTATGGAAACTTTCAGCTCGAACACTCGGCATATCTGCGATTTACGACGGGCATGTGTCTCCACCATGCTCGCCTTAATCTTCGCCTTCGTATCTTCGCTTCTTACCAGTTCCATATGAGCTATATCTATCATACTAATTAAGATTCTACTATATATGTCCAAGCGATAACTTTCGCCCAGCACATACTATCACTGCCCGTCATACCAAAAAATGACCCGTTATCATCACATACGCATACTTGATAGCTCGGGGCTCCAATAGGTTCGTTATTATCCTTGGCAAATCGCTGCACCTTACATAAGAATGTTTCTTTTTGATAGTCTTCTACTTTCGGCGCATCAAATGGACTACCATACTGATGCCAATGCATTATATTCTCATTCATAACGAGCCTCATTTTTATGTAGATGCACCCACTCTCATCTTGACTATACTTATAGTTTAGAAATTTTACTCAACAAATATATCTATTTTGATGAGCATAAAATGTTATTTATTTCTTACATTTGATGCATGCGCAATTTTTACAAATACTCATAAAAACAATCACTAAGGTGACGGTTGTTGCCCTCAATTTCAACATCGAGCCGTTTACAGAGCGCTTTCTTTCCAGAAGCTGCAAGTGTTTCCCGTATTTCCCTGATTAACTTATTACTTATTTCCATGTAGACCCGTCCTCGACTCTTCTGCAGCCAGTGACCGCAGGAACTCGTACAGTTCAAACTTGTTGGATGGCGGTTTCAGTTCCAGCTTACTGACATTCTTCAAATACTCCATTTCCTTGCGCTCGTCCCGCACGATGGCCCTCATAATCTTCAGGACCTTGTTGGGTATCCACTTGCCGGTCTCCGGATTCATGTAGCACCATTTCGGATTTTCGCGGAAGTTGCATACGCAGTTCTCGCACTCGACCTCGCCGGCATTCGGGTAGTCGCATTCGAACTCATCCGGCTCGAAATAGTTGCACACGGTGTGCCCGAGGCACCGCATGTCCAGTAATTGTCTTGCCCGTTGCTTCTTATCCATGATTCTACCAACTGTATTTCGAACTGCGCAATTCTCTATTGTGGCGTTCAAAGTCTGCCTGCAATAGTCCAAAATATCGAGCACGCCCATGGGGTTTCCATTCGTCCAGTACATCCTTGCGATACGCATTGAAGGCTTCAGTACCAAGCAACACGTCACCAAACAGCTCATTTGTGTAAGACAATATGGTTTCGCCACTATACCAATCGGAAAACAGATTGTCCATATACTTATAGACGATGCAGGTCTTTGGGATTACCTTCCTCAGTTCGGCCCTGAACTTCTTCACCCCGGAAATTCGGTAATATACCTTACCCTTCCACACGAAACGGTAGGAAAGCTGATTACGACCGTCTGCATATTCCGGCGTGAAACATTCGAATATGCGTTTTGCACAAGCTTTCTGCCTAGATGTTAGTGGCTTCCGATCCATGCCTACCCCTTGTACAGCTGGTACTTCTTGCTCAATACGTGGCTTGTCTCGTCGGATAGCGGCTTGAACCAGATGCCTACCCTGCACCGTCCCTGTCCATTCTCGTCGGTAAATTCCGGCGTGAGGTCGGTCTTGCAGGCATCATCGATAAAACCGTAATCAATCCCTTCAACCATGCCGGCCTGCTTAGCAAGGTCCACCACCTTCATCAGGTGGTTCAGGTTCTTGGCCTCACAAATGGTCTTGGTGAAGATGTCGTTGATGTACCCGTTCCAGACATCCTTCGGAATCTCCATCGCCACGGTCACACTCGGCCTGGAATCCTCCCTCTGCCACTTGAACGAAGTCTCTCCACGCTCATGCGCTTCCTTGGCAGCCTTGGCCAGTGCCGGATGGCGGTAAAGCATCCAGTAATCCGGGTCGCGCTCGGTCGATACCGGCAGATACTCGAACTCGTTGTCCATGATTCCGCCCATGGACGCATACGTCTTGAGCAGGCTAATCCAGTAGCCCTCGGCACAATGTGCGACCATGGCGGCCAGCTTACCCGGAGCCAGGTTCAAGTCCTTCCTGATGATAAAAAGTCGTCTCATATTACTTACCCATTACATAATTGATTCGGTCAGCGGGAACCCATTTCTCGATCCATGCTTTGATATCCGGCGTGACCTGTTGGTGGAGCTTGTCTCGCCAGTGCCAGATGAACTGCCGGGCTTCGCGGTCCTTGTCCCACTTATACTCGACCATGGCATCAAGTAAACCGTACTTGTATAAGAGGACATCCTCGACAAGCAGTACGATATACTTGATTTCGTCCGGAAGCCTGCTGGCGGGATAGTCATACTCCTCGGCAGTGTACGTCTTGCCCTTGTAATCGAATGTATCGCGGGCCTCTGAAAAGTTAAGGTCGGGGAGCGCCTTACAGAAGTCGCGGGCGTCTTTGTAAGCATCGATGAATCCTTGGGTAAATCGGCACTTGTCCCGTCTGCCCACAGTGTCATGAACCATGTAATGACGGATTATACCAAGCTGGTCTCGCCTGTCCTGGTATGATGAAATGTCAGGATAGGTGTCGTACGGTCGCAAGTCGGTCTTGAGCAACGGATCCTTTTTGAAGGTCTCCATTTTGGATTGCAGTTCCCTGGCGTACTGGGCAAATTCGTCATAGAAACCATTGTCGCCGTATGTCTTGACACTGCACTTGTAACAGATTCCCTTCATGTGGCGTGGAATGTAGAACTCTATCGACATGTCGATTGTACGAGACACCTTCTTGCCGTACCCGAGGTCACGCTCGACCGTGATATGCGAGTAATGCGAATCCAGTCTGCACTTACCATCAATAAGGTTAGGATGGTCTTCAAGAACCGACGCACGGAGCTTATCGTACACGACATTGAGATACCCCTCCGGATACCATCCGTACTGGGCCGGGGAACTGTTCCCGGTGTTGAAGTCGGTCGAGACCACATGTAGCATCTGCATGCCCTTAATCCAGTTCCTCAGGTATTCCCTGAGCACGTCCTGCCAATCCATGGCACGGAGACGATCCATGATTTCTTGGCCGCGCTTGGTAAGCATCTTCCCACTTACGTAATCGTGTATGTCCAAAATCCTCGGAGAATAGTAAGCTGGATCCTCCGGCGTACGGGTCTCGAAGAACTCCCTGCGCTGTTCTTCTTCTTTCTTACATGCGTCACTTCTCATAATGCTGTTCCATTGTCCAGTTTCTCCATCTGCGCCTTCAACCAGTCCACCTCGGCAACCGAGGCGCCGGGAGGGCACAGGTCATCGATGACGGCAGCCGTGTCAGCCCAGGTACGGTTAGGTTCCAGGTACGGTTTCGGGTACCCGGTGATAGTGTCTACCCTCAGCAGCTCTTCCAGTCGTTCCTTGACAACATCGTCGAGATTGGAATCCCAGATGATGTCCAGGGCCTGCTCGGCATTCTCATAGTATTCATCCCAGTTGCTGGGACAGCTGGCCATTTCGCCTACCATATCGAGCCCATCTTGTTAAAGAAGTTGGTCCGTACCTTGTTGAGCATATTGTCTAACTGGTTATGGGTGAGAATCTGGTCAACGCGGGTAATACGGATGTCATGCCCGGTCTTCGTGTAGACGGACAGCTGCTTCTTGTCGGTAGGGACATCGTACCGGTCGCTTTCGGCCACCCGGAGCATCTTGCCCTTTACCAAGACAAACCCGTTGCCGATGGCGGTAACCTTCTCCACCTTGGTAATGGTGAAATTTTTCTTGTATATCGGATCTTCGCCACTCATCCTGGATACGCGGTCATATTCCAGGACCCACTTGTCACGGTAGAAGTCATCGAGCTCCTTGATGCGGGCAGCCTCGTCATCCTTCGACACGGAACGGTAGTGCTCCTCGGCTTCGCGCAGTACCTCGCGGGCACGGTCGAGGGCCTCGCGGGCCTTCACCTTCTCCGGGTTCACCTTGGCGAGGCGATTCGACTTAACGGGAACCACCTCCCCGTTGGGGGAGGTGAAGGTAACTGTGTCCTTTCTGAACAGGTCGTTCAGCGGCCCGATCTTGCTCATCTTGCTCATACGCTAGTCCAGTGCATCCTTGTTTTCCGGGATGGGTTCATACCTAAAGGCTTCCTTGGCGCGTTCGACCACACGCGGGTCGGGACAGTTCACCTTGCCCCGGGAGTCGGAGAGCTTCACCGCGTACTTGCCGTTGGACATGATGAGCTTCATGATCATGCGGAGGGCATCGCGCTTCTTGTCGCCCTTGAAACGGACGAGCTTGCATGCGAGGAACCCGCCGATGCCGAACGCGACATTGATATCCTTGTAGAACTCGGTCGCAATAGCGATGGAATGGTCGACATCCAGGCTGTCGGACCAGCATCCGCACTTGGTAGTGGAGAGGATGTTGTTCTTGCGGTAATGGTCGATGAGCATGTGACCCCAGACGAACGGATCACCGGAATCGTGGCGACAACCGTCATAGAGTTTTGCCAGGTAGCGGTCGAAGTCGCGGAGGAACGCATTGAAGCCGAAGTTGTCGGAGAGCGCGATACCGAGGTTGCCACGGAACTCGTCCGCCCAGTCGTTGAGCACTGCGGCCTGGGAAAGGTGCAGCGGGATGGTGTCGATGCCCTGGTAGAGGGCATACAGTTCATGGGCGAACGTGCCGATTGCCTTGCAGCCGCACTTGATGGCCAGGTACACGTTGGAGGTACCGACGAAGGCGGGGCAGCAGTCCAGCATGTACTTCACCATGTACTCGTTCCAGTCATCGTCGATGGAACGGCGGACACCGAAGTCGGAAATGGTGAACTTCACTCCGCGACGGAGGGCGGCATTCCACTTGGCCACGGCTTCACGAAGGGCGGTCTTGGACGCATCCCAGTCGATTTCGAGGTCGTCGAAATACAGGTTCTGGATGATTTTCAGTACATAGATTTCAAACCAGGTAGCCTGAAGGGCAGGGATGCACTGGTGGTCGGCAGTACCGGCCCAGATATGCAATCCGCCGTTGTAGTTCGGATCCTTTTCGACATGGATGTACTCGCGTTTCAGGCGGAAGTCGACAAGCATCTCGATGAAGTCATCTGAGAGCCACGGCATGACCCTGCGGATGCCCTCAATTTCCCAGTCGGTAAACCGGAGAGTACAGAGGTGGTCGAGTTCACGGTTGATTTCGTCAAAATACGGGGTCAGGTCGACACCGGTGGAACAGAGCTTGAATTCCCAGTAGGAACGCTCATTGCGGCGCTTGTGGAATACGAGCTGAGCCATACCGAACTTGTAAGTGTCGGTCTTGGTGAGATAATCCACACACCACTTGTTCGGATCCTTGCGGCGATACTGCTTGACGACCGCCGGGGTGATGAGCTTCGCGCTCGGTTTACGACGACCCTTGCGGTTAGGCATTGCAAGGGAGAGTTTCTTCTTTTCAGTAACTTTCTGTGCCATATTGTACCTCTGTTATGCAATTTCAATTTCCACGACACCGAGGTCGTTGACGAACACACCAAGGACATCGCCCTCGTTGCCGCCCTGGTCAGTTGTCTTTACCGAACTGTCGCCATGACCGTCGGCAATCATCTTTCCGAGCGCTTCATACAAATCTTTCGCGGTATATCCCATAATCAGCACCACTCCCCAACCAGGAGGTCATATCCCAACCCCCAGTTGATCTTGTTCAATTCCTTATAATCCACGTTTCCTCTTTCATCATACCTGAACTCCGGCACATGCCGTCGCAAGTGGGTCTCCTGGTCCCATTCGTCCTTGGGGATTTCCGGGAGCCTGCGTTTAAGGCCGGAATACTTGTGTTCGGGTGACAGGGTGCCGCGCTCGGTCACGATGGACAGCATCTCTTCCTTGGAAACACGTTCACCGTACTCGTCCACTATGACGAAATGACGGCAGGACCACAGGTCCTTCCAGTCGGCCAGTGACTCGGCGATGCCCGGTACCACGTGGAGGGAGAATGCCCATCCGTAGGACGACTTCCCGATATGGAGGCCGGTGTCATACCGGTCAGCTGCATCGGTCAGGTGGTTCTTCTTTTTCAGGTAATAGTTGGTTCCCATGATTAAGCCTTCAATAAGCCAAATAACGTCTTCATTTCCTTCTTGGCATCGTTGACGAACACCGCCTGGTACACTTCGTAGCCCTCGCGACGGTTGATTGCATCCAATACCCACTCCCACCGAATCTTGACCAACAGTTCGATTGGCTGGCTGTACTTCATGAACGGAGTACGCAGAATGAAGAACGGGTTAAGTTCATGGGTTGCATCTTGGAGGTCACAAATCCGGGTGAACTTCTCGCCGCGTTCCACATGGTACATCTTGTGCCAGTATCCCTTACTGTCCTTCTCGCCGATACCGGACAGGAGGCTCCTGGTAGATTCGCTCCACGCATACAGGTTCAGCGCGAGCTTCATGATCCTGTGCCACCTCATCTTTTTCTTCAAGTCATGCTTGTAAATGATTGTCGCCAGTTTCAGTTCGCGCTTTACGACATCCTGGAATGCCTTGCTGCCGCTTACCTTCAATCCGTCCCTGAGGGCATGGATTTCGGTTATGGACAGGTTCTGCCACTCGGCAATGCGACGAAGTTCTTCCCTCGCGTGTTTACCGGCATAATAATAGCCTTCCTTGGCGACATATTTCAACGCCTTCTCGATTTCGTTAATGCTCGGTTCCATTCCGTACCCCCTCATCATATAACGAGTAAAAGTTGGTTCTCACCGCGCCAATCTGGATGGCGCCTTCAAGACGCCATGAATCAACGCCAATCAGCTTGCTAAGTTGCACCCGGTATTCATCGGTCAGGAAATCATCGAACATGTTGGTCGGGGGCGTGCTCATGACCATCTTCTTCATGCACATTCCGACAAAGCACTGGGCGGCCATCATCAGGTCGCAATCACCCGGTCTGAGAAGCTGCTGGTTGATAATCTCCACAATCTGGTGGGAAACGGCAGCATGGCTTTCCCTCGATATGATTTCGTGAACATGACGGTTGAGCACATCTTCCATCAGTTCAAGACGGCCATGGCATATTTCGCGGACGAGTGTCTTCTGCAAATCTTCAGTATGCTTCTCGGTCCAACACTTATTCAGGTCAGGTAACCCGCTGTCATAGGTCAGAATCCCGCCACACTTCTCATACACGACATGAAGTATATTGCCATTATCCTGGTTGAACGGGGTAAGAATTTCATTGACGAAACGTTCCAAGTTCTCGTTGTATTCACGGGGGGTGAATTGTGAAATTGCCAGAGGAACCACGTTGCACACATCGTAATGGCCGGTTTCCGGGTCAACCTTCATGTCAACTTCAAACCCGTCGCTTCTACCCTCGTTCCAGCGGAAACGCAGATACTTGATGTCCTGAAATTCATCGGCGAGTACGGCCCACGGGTCCTTACTGAGCTTGATTGCCCAGTTGTAGAACTCCGTTTCCTGCCCATCGAAAGCAGTACATTTCACATCATCGAATTCGCAGTCAGCCATGTTATTCCTTCGTATCTTCGAGCAGTTGAGGAAGGTTGGCTTCCATCGTCTTGGTCACGCGCTTGTACGCCCGATCCATAGCATCCTCGGGGAACCCTCGCCAGGACGTACGGGCTGGATACGCGCTCTCGTTTCCATCATCATCCATCTCGATGACAATTACCCATCCGAAGATGTGTAAAAATGTATTTACAAAAAGAAGAAGACCGCTTTCGCGGAACTTCGTCCAGGTCTTCTTTTCCGGTGTTTTAATCAATGCCATAGTTATCTCCATGTATTCGAGCGGGAGAAGGGATTCGAACCCTCGACAGCCGCCTTGGGAAGGCGGAGCTCTACCAACTGAGCTACTCCCGCATGAACCTTCGCGGAGAATCACTTCCACGATAACGGGCGGTTCGTACCGGGTTCCCTTTGACCCCAGGGCGGGCGCCGGCTAGTTCCCCTCTCCGCGCACCGGTGCGTCACCGGTCCGCTGGCAATGTCCTATTCGCGGAATACGAGGGGCGAGCGAGGCGTGCTCGGCCATCGGTATGACTGCGATGGCGCAGTACCACTTCCCGGAATGGCTCCGTGCCGCTCAATCGTGACCAGGTCATGACCCCGGCCCGTTGTCTCCTGATTCTTGGAGAAGAACGACCGACTATAATCCAAATGTAGCAAATTTTCAGCTACATTTGATGATTTTTTCATATTTTTTCATTTCAGGTCGACGATCGGCATGATTTTTTCATTGCCGGCGACCATCGGCATTTCACCGTTCCATGCGTCGATCCACAGCTTGGAAATGTAGGTCTTCGCATTCGGGTTATTGAGGGCCCTCAATACCATGGAGATTGCAATCGAGTCAGCCTGTGCATTCATGACCTTGATTGATGAGTCAGCTTGTGCGGCAATAACCTTCTGGTCGCGCTGATATTCGACCATCTTCTTGACATTCTTTTCCTTTTCCGCATTCTGTTCGGCCACCTGCTTATCTTCGATGGCGGTATTGAACTTGTCAGTAAACTGGAACTGGTAGATGGTGAATCCATCAATAATGATATGAGATTCAGCCGAATCGAGCTTGGCACGTAAGTCATTTTCCATGCGGAGACGGATTTCCTCGCGCTTCTGCAACATTTCTTCAGGCTTGTATTGCGGAGTCACTCCGGTAATAGTTTCGCGCATCTTCGGTTGAAGACTTGTCACGATGACATCGCGACCATACTTGGCGTATGTTTCGGCCACCTTGGTCGGATCGATATGGTAGTTGACGTTCACACCGACTATGACTTTCTGCATATCCTTGGAACCGGCCTCGATAAGCATGGATTCGAGCTGGACCTTGATCGGCATGTGCACAATTTCGGTGTAAATCGGCATGTATGCAGTATAACCTGCGTCAACAGTGCCGGCGACTGAACCGCCATGGAGAATAACGCCACGTTCAGTCTGGTCGATTTTTGTACAGCCCGTGAACATTACGAGAATGAGGAGGGCGAAGATTGAGATGATTTTTTTCATTGTGTTTGTCCTTTTTGGTTTTTGATACACAAAATGTAGCATTACTACTTCCCGTTGGCAACCAGGTTGGCAATGCGAGACTTGTAGGCCTTCTCGTCACGGTCTAGCCAGATGATGTTGTAATCCTTCATGAAGGGCAGCATCATGTAGTGGCTGGCTATGATAATCTGGTAGCCGCACTCGTTGGCAAGCTGGGGGAGGAACCCGGAGAATACACCGTCCGCATTCTCGAACCCGAGGTGGCGCTCCGGCTCGTCCAGGAGGATTGTCGGTCTCCCGCCCTTCAACACAGTGCGCTTCGCGTAGCGGAGCATCGTGTTGACGTACTTCAACTCGGCACCCTTGCGCTGTTCGTAAACTTCCATGAACTTTTCCAGGGAAAATGCCCACTTGCCCTCGTAGATGTTGGCGAGAGTGTTGTACTGGCGAATCATTTCCTTCTCACCAGCTGACTGGCGGAAACCCTCCATGGTCATCACGCTTTCAGTCGCATAGTCGAACATGCCATGTCCATAGCCGCACCCTTTGCCCTTACCGTCCTGGTGACGGGTGACATCCTCATCATTCATCCAGTACACCGGCCCGTCGATGTCCACCTTGGCGTTGTATTTGAGTTGCTTGTCAAAGTATCCCTGCATGTTGCGGGTCTCGAAGGTCTTCCCGACCTCGTAGCCCATGAAGTCCAGGTTTGACCAAGCGGACCTCGTGAGACCATGTATCGCGATGGTCTTCAAAATCGTGCTCTTTCCGGTCATGTTGGGTCCGAAGAGGACATTGAGTCCCGGCGTGAACTTGAAGGTACGGTCCTTCAGGAGCCATTCGCCGGGTTCATGATGTTCACCCTCCTGGCCGCGAATCTCGGTCGGGTAGCCGTCGAGAAATTTTACTGATTTAATCACGGATGCATGCCTTCAAATGTTCGATGTCATACGTGTGTTCTTTGGAAAGCTCGCACTGTTCGAGGAATTCCTTCTTCACTTTCAAGTCACCGACAAAGAGCAGATAGAGTTCATAAGCGAACCGGAAACGGTTCTTCTGCGTCATTCCGCCGGCATAGTTGATCTTTACGCCCTTGCGGTCCTTCTTCTCGGCATCCTTCATGAGCCACTTCAATTCCTTGGCGAGCTTCTTCTTGTCACACGCCTTGGCGAGCATCACGGTCTGTTCGTACTGGCCGCATGCAATGAGCTTGCCCAGGTCCCCGAGCACCTTGTGGTCAGGAATGCGGTTGGCCAGAATCTTGCACACGACACCGGCGACAAATAAAACGATTGCGATGATTGTGATTATATCGAGTTCCATTTGGTTTCTCCTTTTAATGATGTGTGATATCACCTGATACAGTAGTGATGGATCCTTCGACCTTGCCAGCCACGATAACGTCGCCCGACGTGGTACGGATATCCATGGAATCCCCGCCGACGTTAATGTTACCGCTGGTGCTCTGGAGAGTACCCGAGTTGCCGGTCACGTGGATCATGCCCGAAGTGGTCATGGCAGCGCCAACGCTGCCCTCGATCGAAATGTTGATAATCTTGTCCTTGATGCACACCTGCTCACCACCGATGGTGATGTTGTTGCCTTCGATGGTAATGCTGGAACCAGCAGGGACGTTGTACTTCTTGCCGTTCACCGTCACGGAATTGGCGGTGATGTTGGCACAGATGGTAGTCAACTTATCGATAATTTTCTTTAACATTTTTCCTCCAGGCCCTTTCCCGCCGACCATAAAACCGGTTCGTAGTCCAGGCATTCTATTACCTTGTCGAGCATCGCGGTGAACGGGATATCCGCCCAACGCACATGGTTGCTCAGTTCCATCAATTCAGACTCCGGCTTGACGCTAGGCATAACTTCCATGTGCCAGATTTTCCCCGGAATATTGATGAATTCCTCGACGGTCAGTTTCACCGGATCTTTCAGGGAATTCTTGTCCTTGGGGTAAAACTTGATCTCGGATGGACAGTAGGACACTGTCACGCCGTACTTATCACTTTCGCGGGAAATGGCCTCGGCAATTTCTTCCGCAGTGAATTTCAATGGTCTGAATTTCTCGTTCATCTTTCCGACCAGACTGTTCATCAAAACGCCTCCGGGTGATAGAATGTTATTGAAAGGTCGCTGTCATTGGTAGAATAGGTTCGTGTTTCATCCCAAACTGGATTGGTATCGTCAATCAGGATGTAGGCATCGTTGCCACCCCCACCGGGGAATTCTGCATGGTCCATCGCCTGCTTGATGAAGCACATCTGCTTGTCCAGTCCGTAGCGCTTCATTGCTCCCGGAACATGGAGGTCCTCGATTTCAACTTCGTCCTTGGTGTTTACCCATCCAGACCTGTAAGCGCATTCGATGGAATCGTCCTTGGTCCACACTACACCGCGGTTTTCCTGGGGCACTTCGAGCGATTCAAAGAGCCAGTCGACTACGTAGTCACGGATTTCATCCTTTGTCTTCCAGCCCCAAGTGAACAGGTTCACTTTGGCATTCGGATCCGCCGGATGGATTTCAATCTTCGCCTTGATGAAGTCGGCGATGCGCTTGACGTTTTCCTGCAGCAGGGTGCAGCTGTACAGGTCGTCGATAAGCGTGTTTTCGATGTCGATGAAAATTTCCGTCATGCCCTAAATATAGCAAAGAGCAACGGTAGCGGCAACTACTTGCTATTTCAGTATGTGGTCCCAGTACCAGTCGAGCACCGGTTCCAGGAACGGCGCGGTGAGGACAATCAAACCCATCATGCATGGTACGCCAATCAGAAGTGTCATGAATTTCCCCATGTCAAAGACCCCGCCCATTATGATGATTGGCATGGATAGTACGGCACAATAAACAAGAATGAGGAATAATGCAACCACCAGGGACCGCACGAATTTACCCATCATCCGGAGTTCCTTCGCGAGGTCAGTGGTCTGGATAGACATATCACCGAAGAAATCCCGCCAAATTCCCATCAGCCTTGTCCTATATTCCCTGAATGTCATTTTTCCACCTCGACAATGCACCCGGTGAACCCGCCATCCAGCCGGTACCCCAGTTTAAACAGGTCGCCGCGGAACTTGTTAATCAGCTTTTCGAGTTTGGGATTGTTCTCGAAGAACATAGGATAATGACCGTCCTTCAAAATGCCTGCCTCGAAATCCTCCAACACCTTCTGCCACCGCGCCTTGACAAACTTTACCCTCTTGCTCCTGGGGTTGTCGTTGTCATATACATCATTCTCGATGTAATTGAGAATCTTCTCTCGGGTAATCGTACCCATCGTACCGCAGAAGAACCCGTCCTGGAAGCTCAGGATGCAGGTGCCGTTTCCGGATACAGTCAGTTCAGTCAGTTCCTTCATACTCTACCTTGCGACATTATATAATGCATCATTGCGATGTGGCGGCTGCCATACGCATCCAGAGGAAGCACGATACGTGACCTGTCGTACATCTGTTTGGTTTTATTCACCTGTTTCAGGTAGGCCAGTAATTCCTTTTCGCCCATATATTCATGGACGAACTTGCGGGCCTTCCCGTCTTCCCAGTGTATCGTGTGGAACCACTGTCCATCAATCATCACCTCAACAACAGGAAATCCATTGCTACCGGGCAACTTCACGAACTCAGCATTGGGAAAATACGCCATTACGCATATCTTGAAATTCTCTTCGGTCATGTTTCACCCAGCCTTGACTTAAGTTCAGCAATCTGTTTCAGCAAACCGGCCACATACGGATCCACGTCCGCCTTGAAATAGAAGTCGCTTTCCAGGACGATGTCGGTATCCAGAGAACCGCTGGCAAACCGCAACGAACCCGGTTCAGGGTCATACTTCGCCTTGATTGACTTAAATGGAACCTTAAATTCCCCGGTCATATCCTTCCTCCCATGGAATCGGATGCAGAATGTCATCCCCGCGCCAACGTCCCTTCACACGGGCTTCGAGGCACAACGCGGTCGCATCATCCCATTCCTCCTGTGTCATCCGAAACTCCGGGGCCGGATGGACGGAAATGGTGAACAGCGGAGGGCGGCTGACATCCCCAATCTCACCGAGATAGAACGAACGCACCCCACCGCACGACCTCACGTGCATCTTCGGTAATCCATATTTTGAAAGGTTAATCGGCATACTTAATTACCCGTCCTCGCGATATAGTCTTCGAGAATCTTGTTGTGGTGGAATGCCAGATGTGTCCTACGGGCCACGCTCAACGGGAACCACGCAGCTTCCGCGGCATCATCGTCACCCTTGACCGGCCCGAACGTACCACGAGCATACACACCCACGTCATACGCCCAGTGGCCAGGCACGCTCTCACGCGGATCTTCAGGGATGTACACCTTCAACTGGTGGACCTGATTGGGGTAGAGGACAAGGCCAGTTTCCTCATTGAGTTCCCGGCAACTGCAATTCTCGATAGGTTCATGGGGATTGGTAAATCCACCTGGGAGGCACCAATATCCGGCAAAGGGCCAACGCTTACGGCGCACCAGGAGCACCTGGTCCTCGCGACCGATGGTCGGCTCACCGATGCCGTTGATGACCACGGATGTCACGGTGACAGAAGGCTTCGGGTAGTCACCTGGCTTGTAATTGGCAAGTTCCTGGTGTTCAGCGGTCCAATGGGTTACCGGATTGTCCTGATGATACAGACCATGCTGGAAGATGTACCCAAGAACTTGCGGTGAAACAGCCGTGCCCTCGTACATGGGGTTCATGAACATATCACTACGGACAGCGGTAGACGACACATCGGGCACATTCACGAAGATGGGCTTGATGTCTCCACGATCGCCGAGTTCCGTATGGAAGTTGAAGTTGCGGCCACGGTTGAACACGCGGATGCTGTACTTGCCGATAAGTTTCTCGGAATCCTTCCACTTACCGGCAAGCAGGGCTTCGAGTTCGTCCATGCCGATAATGAGGTCAATGCCTGGGTCCTTATTCTCGGACCCGGTAACATAGGTCCCATAGACCGATTCAAGGGTATCGAACGTTCGGGACGACTGCTTGTAGATCTTGAGTTTCGGAAAACGGATATTTAGCATGGCATATCGGTCCTGGAACGAGGCATTGTACCGCTTCTCGTCATTCTCGGTCAGATAGACATGTACTTCCGGGTAATTATCCAGGAGGTACTCGATGATGGCCTCGTGGCCGACTGTCAGCGGGTCGAATGCACCGCCGAATACTGCAATCTTTTTGCGTTCCATTACCAGCTCCTTAATCCAGGTAAATATTCATTCTCATCATCCAGGTGATATTCACGGTCCTTTCCCGTAGAAAGCGTACGTTCGATGAACCTGATGGCATTCGGCCCGGTATCGAACGACGGCGGGGTGACCCTCTTGCTGTACAGGACGGCATTGCCCATCCATGTATCGGCAATCCATAGCGTGTAATTGTGCCAGAACAGCAACCCTTTCCACTGGGGTATCCATGCGAACCCGTCATTCTTGGCGCGGTGCTTCTTGTCCAGGTAAATCGTTTCCATCAGCGCATCTTCCTTTCCTCGTCAATCTTGTCCCCGAGATTACGCCACTCATTGATGCGCTCGCGGAAAGCCTTATCGCCGAGTACACCGTGGATTATCGACTGGCGGTCGGTAGTCCTTCCGTTAATCTGCAATTTGAGTCCGAACTCCACCGCTTCCCCGAGAAAAGCCACCGGGACCTCGTTGATATAGAAATCCTCTTCCACCGCGATGGGCGCCGGCTGGTACATGCCGACCCAGCGGGATACCTTCGGTGTATCCAGCACTTCCTTCTTGAAATCATGGATGGGCTTCATGTCCGGACCGAGAGTGGCCGCGGTATCCGCATAACCGAGCGTACAGAGCCTGGGGAAACTCTGGTGGGTCACAATCTTCATGACCCTGTATTCGGATTTCATCTGTCCGAGGTTAATCACGTTCATGTGGTTCTCGATTACCCACCTGAGCGGGGTAATCGCCGGGAGCATCATGCCGACTTCATGCAGGAGCCATTCGTTGAATATATCCAGGCTGAATAGTTCGTGTCCGGCCATGTTCTTGCCTTCGTTCCGTTCCAGGGCACGTTTCTTGCCCGCATCGTGGAAAAGGGCGATAAGGACATCCACCCAGTCGTGTCCCGGGCGCAAACTGCGGATGACGAGGGCGGTATGGTCCCACACGTCCCCTTCACAGTGCACCTTCGGATGAGCCACTCCCTTCATTTCCTTCTCGACAAACGGGAACAGGTCCCCATTGTCGAGAATGGACTGCACCGGGTCAGCGGCGCTAAGGATGTCAATCAGCCGGTCAGCCTTGTCACTCATTGTAAGCATACTAGTCATGTCACAAATGTAGCAAAATGGACAGAAGGTGGCAACTAGCCTCGCACCGGGAACAAGACAAAGCGCATGTCTTCCACGGTCAGGTGTGTCGAGTGGTCCATTGCGAGATACCGGTTCGCACCGCATGGACAGTTGAACGGAGCCGAACGCAATACACGCTTCTTCCGCATGTGCACACCGTCCGGGTCCACATCAGCGGAAACCAGTACAGTAGCCCGTATGCCGTCCTTCGACTCGGTACTCCACTCGTCCGTATTTTCAAGGCGTTTCTCCGGATCGGTAGCATGTTCATAGAACATCGGGAAATACTCCCTTCCCCCGTCATTGTTGATTAACGAAATGTAGTCGCTATACCCGGCCTCGCGCATTTCGTTCAACAATGGATTGCGCAGCACGATACGCGGGTACCTGTTACTATCCGACATCACCATCGGGAGTTCCCCGGCTCCACCCACCCGTTTCTTCTTCGCATTCGGATCTGCCTTGGGCTTTGCGGAATCACTGTCGCCAAGTCCATCTTCCATAGCTTCCAAGTCAATGAAGAAGTGGTCAGCATACGTGCTAGGAATTTTATATTCCGGCTTGTTGGCGGCATCAAGCCCGCCGATTATGCGGTACATGTCATTCAGGGTGGGAGTGCGCCATCCGGGAGGAAGCGCCTCGGCCACGGCCTTGCTGCCATACACCATGAGCGCACCATTGTCATAGGTCGCATTGTTCCCAGGGAGAGCCGCATTCATCTTCTCGATAGTATCTGGAGTCACCTCTCGGTCGGACTTGACCAAGTACACGGACCGGGAAATACCCATGACACTCCCATGTGCGCGAACGCCACGATGGAAAGCCTTCATAATCCTGTTTGTAATCGGGTCATCGTCGTAGTCACGCGGGCACATCTTCCATTCGGTAAATTCCTTGTTCAGTGTCATGTCCTCAATCAAGTCATCACACAGGTCGAAATCCGTACCCATGTGGCAGTTCTCGATGAGGTCAATCATGTAGTCCACATGCTCCCATTTCGGCACTTCCTTTCCAGGGTACATTCCTTGGTAGACATCGGTAAGCAAGGTAGCTACACTGTCATCGATTCTCGGCATGTCCGCATGCGGTAGACCATCGGGATCGTACTCATACGGGTTTGTTATGAGCGTATGTAACTTAGCAAGCGGTATGTACATTTCTTTTTGGTTAGTAAGGTACATCGCATAGTAGGAAATCCCAACATCAAATGTACGATATTCGTCACCAATGCGACCAAGAACATGAAATGGCTTTGTAAAAATGAATTCTATATCATTTACGTGAAACGGGGTGCGTTCAATTTGGAAAATATCGAGGTTTTTGATGAAATCTACCCCGGAAACACGACACATTGCCTCAAAAGGGACCTCGCATCGTTGGAAAATGCCCGTTTCCGATAGAGTGAACATGTAAAAGTTGCGTCCAGTCGGCAATGATCCACTGTTATCGACCCATTCACCATCCATGACGCCACGGTAAACAGGGGTATTGGGGACATATCTGACCGGATCGAGCATGCACTCGATACCCCCAATCTTGCGGGTACGGTAATGCTTGCCGTCCCTGGGGTCCACATACTTTTTAATTTCCCCCATGCCGGCCTTTGCACCCTTTTCCAGGTAGCTGCCGAATACCTTGCGCATCTTGACAATCGGCTTGTTCAGTTCGGTAATGCGCTTCCTTTCCGCCTTGATTACGGCACGCTCGTCAGCAGCACTGTAAGGGGGGCACACCTCGAAGAACGGCCCTCCAAGTAATTCGGAAAGCTCCATTTCGTCATACTTGTTGTCACCCTTGCGATGATCGATACCGTCATGGGCATGGTTCCACCGGTTGTTCACATGCACCAGGCGCCCACCCGGACCTATGTCAATCCCGAGCATGGATTCACCATACATTTCGTCATCCACGGTCATTGTCTCGAAACCGGGCAATACGGCAAGGTATAGCCTAATCATGTTCGTGAGGCCCCTGGCACCGCCGGTGAACCGGGACGTGTCCACATGGCGATAATGGTCGAAGGTACTCTGCGACCCAAGATGACACCACGAATACGGCTTGGTGTACTCGTAATACTTGTTGGCCGTTTCAAAGCAGTCCAGTTCGATAATCTGGTACTTGCGTTCGCCGTACTTGCGGCGTTTCAACTTGCGCTTCAGTGACGACCAGTCCTTGGTGACCGTGGAACCGTACATCGCGAACAAGTCCTGGAAGGACATCGGCTCCCCGCCAATGGGGGCAAGGTGCCTAGTATATTCAGTGGAATGGGCGATTGAAATGATACGGAGGATGTCATGCAGGTTGCCAATCTCGGTAAGCTGCTCATCACCGGTACCTAGTTCCAGGGCGCCGAATGCAATCCTTGCCGCACCCGGAGCGAAACGAATCTTGCACTGGCCGTCCTTGAAGAAATGGGCACGAAGGTCCATGTAGGCGGCACGGGTCCAGGAGGAAATTCCCTTGTTCTGGGCAATTTCCTCATAGATGGTCTGCAGCCGCCCCCTGTTGGGGAGGGCCATAAGGACCTTCTTGGTGTAGCGATAGGCATCGCCTTCTGAACCATTTGCAGTTTCGCTCGGTAACATCGTTCCTCTCTAAAAAACACGAAACTGCGGCCTTGCAGGGGCGTCCCCCTGCTCGACCGCAGCCTCCGAGGACCCTTCAAGAACGCACGCCAGCCGCTGACCACCTTGCGGCGAGGGCCGACACACGTCCACTCCAAATCCTCTTCGTTCAGGCCGGCCAGCCGCACAAGGGGCCATCCAGCCATCTTCTCAAAATGTAGCATTTGCCACGCCAAGTGGCAACTTACTTCTTTTCCTTCGGCTTCTCGATTTCGTCAGCAGCACCCTTCAATATGACGGAAAGACTGTGAACGATGTCCTGGGTGTCCTTGCCGGCCTGTTGCAGGTTGGCATTATCGGCCAGCTTGGTCACGATTTCGGCACCGTACATCGCGTACATCTCCGTCTTGGGAGGAATTGCGACCGCGACGAGGGAAAGCACAAAGAATGCCGGGAGCCAGTACCTGACTCGCAGGATCTTGGTGAACGGCTCGATTTCTTTGACGTTCTCACCGGAAGTCTTTGCACCCCGCACCACCATGAACATGATGAATGCGACAATGGAACCGAGTGCCGCGAAGAAGGCAAGCAGCTTGGCAACATCGTCCACGCCGTCAAGGAACGATGCGATGTAAATGAATGTTGAAAGGTTCATTGTTGTTCTTCCTTTTTGAATTTTGCCTCGAACTTGTCCGAGTGGCAAATCATCGTACGCCAGTGCCTGGACAGGATGGCATACCGGGCCTCTTTGAGCATCATGGCCATCTTGTACCTCTCCCCGACCGGAACCGTCCCCAAATCGAGGTCATCCCGGAGGGAATTGGTCTCGTATGCTATGAAGCCGTTGAGGAACCGGTATGAGTCCCGTACCAGCGTGAACTTCACCACCCTGTCGTCCAGGGCCCTACTGAATTCCTTTAGTAGGATACGCCTGTGACGATAGAGATACATGGGCTACTTGGTTCCCGTGGACCCAAACCCGCCACGAGACGGATCGGTCATCTTGCCTTCGACGAAGACGAGCTTCGGCTGGCGTTCAACGATACGGAACTGGCAAATCTTGTCACCGGCATGGATAGTCGTATCGCGCATGGCGATGACCGACATCTTCCACCAGTCTTCCGGTCCGGAGTAGGAATTGTCAATAATGCCGACATGGTTGGTCTGGATAATACCCCACTTCTTGTAAGTGGACGAACGCGGAACGAGATGGGCCTCGTATCCTTCCGGGAGCTTCATGGCGACACCGAGATGAATAAGCTTGTGTTCGCCCTGTTTCAAATCAACCGTCTCGGCTGCATACATGTCCACCCAGTCACCCTTGGCGTTCATGCTGAGGCGGGTCACCTGGTCGTTGAGATACTGGACCTTGATCTCCATTCCGCTTTCTTCAAACATCTTGGTGAGCTTTTCTTCGAGATAAGCTAGATCCACGTCCATGTCCGGCCCGTCCTCAATAGCTACCGCACCAATGCCATCAATAACGATCATCGCATTCTTCATGCCGTTGGAAAGAGCAGTCACATAATCAAGGTAGCCGACAAGGTCACCGTTGCGGTGCAAGTCAGACTTCATGGTCTGCTCGTTATAGGTTCGTACAATACCGTACTTGGCGAGAGTTTCGTCGACACGGCTCCTGATGTTTGTTTCAACTATTGACATATTATTTCCTTTTTGTTTAGAAATTTTTCCAATCCATCGGAAGCCAATTTACGGCGAGTTCCACGGAGAACTTGTCGATTTCTTCCGGTGTATATGCCTTTTCCTTCAATCCGGATGCGGCAAACGCCTTGTTCACTTCCTTACCAAGCTCACCGATGTAGTCGATGATGTCATCGAACGTCCACTCACCGTTCTTGATTGCCAGGAGGAAGTCACGGTCATTGCTGTACGGATGCTTGTTGTAGTCCATGCAGACCTTGTTGCAGAGGTCCCTGTCCGCACGGTAGACCGGGACGGTATGCTCGGTGGCGATACCGTAGGCGGTAAGGAGCAGACGGACACAGTGCATGATGTTCTTCGCATCGTAGCCTTGGCCATGCTTCAACGTGGTGTTGTAGCGTTCCTCGTTACGGGACTTGACCCAGTCCCAATACTCGTGCCACTTCTTGCATTTACGAGCAAAGTCATTGCGGTTCACGAAGATATGAGCAACGGGATTCAAACCCTTCGGGATGGAGTTGAGTTGGATATCATCGCTGCGCTCGACATCACGGACGACACCATAGCCCCAACGCCACTTGTGCTCGGGAAGCTGACGGACACCCTTGAATACCTTGGAGAGGCATTTCCGGACGAATTCGCGGATACTGATGGACAGCGGCTTCTTCTGGAAATACATAGCATAAATACAGTCGCCATGATCGATACGGGCGATGGAGAACCAACGCTGCACTTCCTCCGGCTTGCCGCGATAGTTGGCCTTGACCCATTCCATAAGGGGAGTGGCGAGGTTGCCATCGAGCACGTAGATGAAATCGACAAAGCGCGGTCTTTTTTCCGGCTGCGGGTCGAACACCTTCTTATTCAGGCCCTTGGCGCGGTCAACCTGGCCGCGGGCATACTCGCAGAACGACTTGTCACAGCGCATGGTGAGGAAGTCAAATTTCTCACGGAGGATTTCGAGGATGGACTGGCCGACAAACACGCAGTGCCTCGGCGCATAGAGCATTTCGAGAGCCTGGGGATTTGCGGAGTTCAATTCGGTAAGGAACTTCGTGATGTCCCAGTAGACCTCGTTGTTCTTTTCGTCGGCAATCTGGCTAGGCGCATCGTGCTTGATGCGCTCGCTCCATTTCAGGATATACACGCCATGGATGTCAACGTCGGATGTCTCAGTCGCGAGACCGAACGACTGTGAACCCGCGGCAACCTTAATCAGGAGGATACCCTTTTCATGGACCCTCTTCTCGGTCTCGGACATGGCGCCATTGGTCACCTGTTCTTCCCAGTAGCGTTCGAGTTCCTTCGAGAATGGTGGGAGGTCGGGGATATTGTTCTTGAAAATTTCGCTGTTATCGTTCATGATTCAAATATAGCAAAAATAATGGGCGTTGGAAACGCCCATGTGTAAATTTACGCAAGTTTTACTGACAAAGGAATAGTTCTTCGTCCCAAGGCTATCTCGCGCACCTTGGCGAACTCATCAAGGTCGAAATTCCCGGAGACACTGTCCAACTGAAATGCACATATCGGACATGCACCGCGCTTGCATTCTACACGGTATTCCTCGTTTTTCCCGAAGAATTTGAACATCACTTCCTTCGGAAACTTGATTACGAACTTATACATTATTTTACCACCTTTGCATCCTGGAACGCTTCTTGAAGTTTTTCAACCAGTTCTTTTTCATAGTTGCCGCTGAGAGAATCATTCGAATTACTGTATTCGAGATCGGTCAAGATGCGGAAGAACGAATCCTTGAAGCGGTCAGACTGAAAGTGTTCGCGGAACTCCTTTGGAAGGGTTATCGTGAGTGTCAGTTCATGTTCATTGACTTCCAGACCGCGCAGCTTGGCAACCACGTCCTTGATGCGCATTTCCTCGTCATCGTACCGGTACTTGTTGGGATATACCTCGACCGTGTGGGCATCGTCCTCCCACTGGACCGAACCGTCCGGACACGGGAACAGTTCCATTTCGGGTGGGACAAACGGCTGCAGAAGCTTGGCCCGCATGATGGTCTCATGAGTAATGGCCTCGTTCGGGCGACCGTCGCCGGACATGCCGTACCACCCAGGCTCGGCACAATCCTTTTCGATATTGTCAAGTGTATTCCTCATTAGATAAGCACCTTCTTGAAAGCGTCGTAATTCACGGTCTCATGGTCGCGACAGTAGATTGCGAACTGGATTTCCTTGAAATACTTACGGAACTCTGGAAGCACTTCCTTGTAGGCGGACGCGACCACTTCCGGATCGTTCCTGAAAGCTCCGCATCCGAACGCACCGAGCACCAGTACATCCACGTGGTACCATGCCGCTACAGCCAGAATCTGGCGGGCACGGGACACGTGAAGCGCCTTCAACTCTTCCGGGCTGATATCGGGCGCAGGTTCGCGTTCCTGGTTGTACTTGGAAACGTTCGTCTCGCGCAAGTTGGGTGCCGCACAGGTGATGATATCCACATATACCGGCGTATCAAGGGAGAAATAGTCGTCATTCTTGATGATTGCCACATCCTGCGTGTAGATGATGTCGTCATTGTGCAGCGGCCCCACGTTCTGCCGGTGCGGCTCATAGAATTTCGCTATCGCCTCGGGTGTATTGAGGCACGGATAAAGCGTCGTGCAGCGACAAATGCATTCCTCCTGGGCGGAAGAACCGGTAGCAACACCGCCTCCCGGACGGGTAGCGCTTGCGAAATTGAGCACAGCCACCTTGTATTCGGGGTGAATCTTCTTCCACTTCAAGGCACATTCGATGGAGCGCTCACGGGTAATAGACACGGGACAATCCTGGTCATTCATCGGGGCAACGGACGAAAGATTAACCGGTTTCAGATGGTAAACCTGGTTGCTGATGGACTCGGTGACTACCTTGGATAGTGCAGAATCAGTATTGATTTTCTGCATCGTCTCATTAAATATGGCCACGTTGTAGCTTCTGATGTCTCCCATGTCACTTTTCCTCCGTCTTGACAATGAATTTCTTGGGATCAACCTTCTCCACGGCAGCTTTGGTGCTGTCGAAGAAGAATTCTGACAGCTTCTGCACCTTGTCAAGCGTACCAAGGCACTCGTCCACGTATTCCCTGGACAGGACCCTGCACGGCGCAAAGTTGAAATAGCCGCTCCGGCCACCATAATAGATTGAACTGGCGAATTTCAGGTTGATACGTGCGTTAAGACACTTGAATTCCCCGTTTGCACACGCGGAATACCACAGTTCCAGGTTCACGTCGTTCCCCTCGAAAGTAAACCTCGTTTGATCGCGGTCCGTCTCGAACCCCTTCTCGGCCAGCCAGGTATTAAATTTACGTATTTCATCCCAGGTGGGCTTCGCTATCTTTGCCATGTCCTTACCACTTCCATGCAAACTGGGCTTCCAGTTGGAAATACTTGTCCCTCAGTTCATTGTATGCCAGCGCCATTACTTCTTTCAGGCGCTTTCCGAATGCAGGCCCCTGTTCTATGCCTTCCGCGGTGACCTTCTTGCCGTACTCAGAAACCCGTTCTCGGTGTTCGGCAATGAAACGGCACTGGGAGACCGTAGAATCCTTTATATGACATTGGTTTGGATAGAGTCCCTGCATGATTGCACATGTCATACCGAATTCCGGGCTCACCACCAGGTCTACGGAATAGAGAAGGCTATCCTGGTCATGCATGTCGCCGAATTTACCGGAAATGATGTCGATCAGGTTCTTCCGCACTTTCAGCGCAGTCTTGATTTCATCCTTGGAACAGCGGAACTCCCGCATGACTTCCTCGGTCATTATACAGAAAAATGTGGCCATGATGTCAGGCGCCGTAGTGCCGTCGTATAGACTCTCAACCATGAGACGCTGACGATCGAAACAGAATCCGCGGTCCTGGAACAGGTGGCAGAAATTAAACTCCTGCAGATACCCGACCATGGTGGCGAACGCCTTCTTGCCATAGCAGGCACACTTGTACATCTCGTCATGGATGCGCTCCATGGCGACATTTCCCACAAGGTGCATTCGGCTGTGCATCGCCAGCTTGGTCTGCTCGTCAATCATTAGCCCGAACCTCGCGGCAAAACGCATGCCGCGTATAATCCGGAGGCTGTCCTCGTTGAAACGCTGGTACGGGTTTCCCACGGCGCGGAGCCTGCGGAACACCAGGTCGCCTATGCCGTCGAAGTAGTCAACGACGTTGGCTTCCTTGTCCAGCCCCATGGCGTTGATGGTGAAGTCCCTACGGGAACAGTCTTCCCTGAAAGTCTTGGCAAATGCCACGGAATCCGGGTGTCTGTTGTCACTATAGTCCCCATCAATACGGAACTGGGTGACCTCGAACACAAGGTCGTCATAGTGCACCAGGATGGTGCCATGGGCCTCGCCGTTGTTCGAGTCACAGCGGAAGGCCAGTTTCAAATTCTCAATCGGCATGTTTGTGGCGATGTCCACATCATGGACCCCACTGCTGCAGTCCATGCCGAGCTGTTTCAGGACCAGGTCGCGCACTGCACCACCGGCAATATACGCATCATAGCCGCGCTTCTCAATCTCGGCAAGGAGGGCCATGCCCTTCTTCACCGTTTCTCCGATGTACGTCTCTTTAATTTTCATAACCAAAATGTAGCAAAAAGGTTGCCTCACGGCAACCAATTATTTCTTCAGGTACGGATTGTGCGGCACCGGCATCCACCATTCTACTGAGTGTCCCTCATCACCGGTCAGTTCCGACAGCGACCTGGGCGTCTGTGGAACAATTTCTCCGGTTCTCGGCGCCACTAGACCAGTATCCACGCATCCGTCCTCCCACATGATGTAGAATAGGCCATCGGATACCTTCGGCGGATTGTCCTCAACCGGAATCCACGGGGTGCCCGTGGCAATCTGGCGCTGCAATGAGGCGACCATATCCTTCAGAACATCATTCTCTTCGACAATGTGTCCAAAATCGGAGACAGTCTGTCGCAGGTGTTCAAGTTCACCCTTGTGCACCTCCACCTTAATATTGTGGGGAAGTTCCATTCCGGGCAATATGGGGTAATGCGGGTCGTCATTCTCAATCATCGTTCCATCCACTTTCTGTTAAACAGTTCATTCATCGGTGCAAATTCTTTCCACTTTTTCAGCTCATCGACGATGACTTCCAGGTCCTTGTTCCCCGTACGGTACTTACCGGTCTCCCCGAGACCCTGGCCATCATCCACAAATGTAGCAATTCTATCCCCCATATGCAAGTATTCGAACTCGAAATTGCGGGCGGTCAGGATAGTCCCGTAATAGGTATCGTCGTTGTTGGTCGCCACGATCCTGGGCGTAAGCATTTCCAATGCGCCTTTGAGGCAGTTGTGCGGATAGAAGGTGCAGTAGCCGTTGGGGACCTTCACCCCGCCAGTCTTTACATTCGGTGTGTTCGTGACGATAAGGTTTCGGTGCTCCCCTCCGCATTCCAGCCACTTCCTGTACAACAGTTCCGGGAAGTTGGTCCGGTACATGGCATCGTCATCTACGGACACTACGGAATGTGCATAGAATTGCTCCATCGCATAGAGCATTTTCTTGAACGGTCCTATGTTCCTGTCACACATGATGACATCGTCAGCCCCGATCTTCGGCGCACCATGAGGAAATTCCTCCTTGGACAGAGTAAGAACAACGGGGTAGCCCGGGGCCACCCTGTGTATGTTCTCGATGGCTTTCCTGGCCTGTTCGATCCTTCCCGGCCAAGAGGTCATCGCTATTATGGGACTCACTTCAATCACTTTATTCCTTTTCTGAACTGTGATGCGGATGCCCAAAGTGCGCTCATGAGTGCATCATGCGCATCGGGGGACTTGGGGTCTATGCCCTCCACCTGGCATAACGCATAGAACGGTCCGCAAGGTTCTTCCAAGGGCTTAACTACATGGACATCGTCCGCAGGATACTTCGGAGAACCACAGGGGAAACGGTCATTTCCGTGCTCAACAACCTGTCTTGACATTAAAATTCTCCTTTGGGAGTGTATATTCTTCCGGATGCAGGAATGCCGGCTCCGGGTGTTCCGTAATTTCGGCAACCAAGTTCTTTAACTGGAAACGGACGGATGCAAGTTTCCCAAGTAACTTGCCGACAAAATCCCGTTCTTCACTGGAAGACGATTCGAGCTTGCACCTGTCCAGTATCACGTCTGGAATAAAAGTAGCCATCTCGATACAACCTTTCAGATACCACCCGCGCTCTCGCTGTGTCATCCCGTTAAATACGGTAATCTTGATGGGTTCATCAGGCTTCTCGAACGCTTCCGGGACTTCCAGCTTGTTCTTGCGGCACTGTTCGGCAATTTCCTTCAGGAGAATCCGGTTTCCCGAATCGTCGGTCCACAGGTCCATCTCGAAATCCTGTTCTTCCTTGGTCGACCTAGACGTATCCTTGCAGTAATCAATAACGGACTGCGGTATCATCGCAGCAGTCTCTATACAGCCGCGCAGATACCACCCATACTCATATTCGGTCAGTTCACCCCTGCCGTGTCTGCAGCAGGGACAAGTACAGTTGATTCCCATCTTTTCCTCACCAATAATGAATCATCAGCATGGCGGCAACCACGCATATCACCATAAATACGCCGGCAAGGACACGATCGAGGTCCATTACTTCCTCTTGGTCTTGTCCTTCTTGCTACCGGGCCAATCTATCAGCATGATAGTTTCGACAATGGATTCAAGCAGTTCAATCAGGAATTCCCACATCGCCTTCACCCTCATTTTCGCCCCTGTGCATCTCTTCCACGAGATACTGCTGGAACTTGTCGTTAGCGCTGTCCATCTGCTCCGGGAAATCCTCCGCGGCGGTGTTCATCAAGATATTGAACACCTGTTCGTCCATGTGGAATCCCTCCCGTGTCCGGTTGAACATCAGGCTGTTGAAGATGTTCCCGTCCTTGTGGCGCTTGACCGCTGCCGTCCAGTCGATCCACATTTCAAGGAGCTGATACAGGTTCATTCCCGAAATGCCCCTATCCCCGAAATGTTCCGGGTGATGGTCATTATGGGCATAGTGGTGGTCGAGACCTTCCTTGATGGATCCCTTCGCGTCCTCATAGGACTTCTCGCCGTAGGTACTCTTTTGGAGATTTGGGGTACCCTTGTCGAAATACTTGTGCTCGGGGGCTTCCAGCTTGGATGCATCATGGTGGGTAAGACGTTCAAGGAACTTGTCACAGAACTTCTTGCCGTTCTCGTTCACGAGGTCAATATGCTTCTGGGTTTCCGGGCGGGAATCGCCCTCGTACTCGGGTGTGTCATATCTAGGCATACATCAGCTTCTCCATCGTTTCTTCGTTCACTTCCTCGCGGAATGCCTCGAAACGTTCGTTGTCCACAGTGAAATGGTTGATTAAAATCGGCCTCGGTCCATCGCCAAGCTCCTTCAACAAATCGGCAACACGGTCGCCGAGCAGGTCGATGTCGTATACGGCCACATGTTCACACTCGGCATTCTCCCAAGTCCCGAGAAGGGCATCGTCGAAACGGTTGTCGCCACGTGCAATGATGGGTTCGTCCCAACGGGTCTTGTCCGAACGGTCCTCTCCGTCAGTGAACGCCTCGAAGACAATCGGTGCATGCTCGTACTGATACGGCAGGGAACGCATCGTATTATAATCGAAATCGTCCACCGCCATTATGTACAGTTCATCTTCTTCCGATTCACCCATTTCACAGCCGGTGGGGTTGCCGTTCTCGTCCTCGAACCCGCATGCCTTCCGCCAATCCGGGCCGTAGCTTTCCATCTTGCACTTGATACAGAGTGCCCGCTCGTATACGGCTACCACAGAACCACGACCGTCCCCGCTTGTGGTAGTGCCGATCATGGCACGTTCAAGGTCGTCCGGGAACAACATGTAGTCGTTGACCGCCTCGACACGTTTGGTAGCCTCGGCGAACCGGGCCTGTACCGTTTCCGAGAAACCGGACACGTCGAGATCGTGCGGCCCGAATACGTCCTCGATTTTTTCCTTTTCCTGTTCTTCTGTCATAGTGTCCTCGCTTTTGGTTAATCTAAATATAGCAAAGGTGCCACGTTTTGGCACCTATGCTAGTTTTTACATCATTGTTAACGTATATTTGCATTATTCATCCAAGCAATCCCTGATAAGGCATGTGATGTTCTTTAGGTCATTCAGGAACTTGTACACCGTTCCGATACGGGCACACTGGAATAGCCGGGGGCCGGCACTCCCATATACTCTCGGGTCGGGTTCGCGGGCTCCTTGTCGCCGTATCTGCGAACCATGATGTAACATTCGCCCATTCTCGCCGTTCGCACCCAGGGAACAATCTCATTATCCTTCCCTTCCGGATAAGTCACCGTATTTGCATATACAGGCGTATATGATAACTCATCCTTACATCTAACGAGAACCTGGCCATTGCCCTTGGATACCCATTCCTGCAGTTCTAGGTAAGTGACAATCGAAGGCTCAGCTTCGTCGGTGGCTATCTTGGCATCATCCTTCGTATCGTGGAGATAGTCATAGACTGCCTTGGCACCCATGCCGGTAGTCTCGGCGCAATGGTCCCAGGTGGCGCCCATGTTCCGTGCGGCCATGCCGTCCCCGTGGGCGAACACGCGCTTGACACCAAGCCCTGGGTTCACATAGAACACTTCCGCCAGGTATGGGGCCCCGCTTTCCGGGTCGTTGGCATCCTCGTCATCCCATACAAACATCATCTTCGGAGGATCGAAGGTCACTGGCTTATCGGGCATAAATTCCTTTACGTCCGACAAGCTCATCTTGAATAACTTTTTTGTTTCACTCATGACAACAATATAGCAAAAAAGACACTGCTTTGAAGAAAGGCATGTCGTTGAATTGTTAAAAAATGTTTACTTGGAGACGATTTCCACGATGCGCTCGGCGATCCGCTTCACGTCTTCGCGTCCATCGTTCGCAAATACGACAGGTTCCGGGAAATGCGGGTCGTTGGAAGCACGCCACTTGTCGTACAGGTTATTCTGCATGTCGTCCGTAAGGGCGACCATCTTCCTGAAATTGGCCAGCAGCAGCTTGTTCTTGTCGTATTCCTCCTGGGGCAACGCAAAGAACCCGTGGCATTCAGTCCGGATATTGTTACGGATTGCATAACGGGAAACCACGCGGTCGAGGCGCTCATCGGTATTCGGCACGGTGATGCGGAATACATGGTCGATAGTACGCGCCGGGTTGACCCATTCGTACATCCACTTGCACATGACGGCGCTCTCGATAAAGATCGTCTTGTCGTTATACTGCCGGTCGAAGGTGAAATTGCAGAATATCTGTCCAAGCGCCGAACGCAGCGGGTACTGGACAAGGTTCATGAGGAAGTCATAGACCGTCCCGTCCTTCAATGCGAGGTCACGCACTTCCTGGGACAGGGAACCGAACGCATCGATTGCATCCGGGCCCCAGATGGACGTGACAGTACCGTACACGCTAGGGTTGCTCTTGTAGATAACCTTCATCAGGTTGTCCGTGTTGATGACCGGGTAGCCCATCTTCCTGAGTTCTTCGGCCACACTGCTCTTTCCAGAGCCGATATTTCCACAAATGATACCGATTTTCATGCTATTTCCCCACTTTGAGAATGTAATCAGGTTCCATATCAGCATTGACACCGCCGCTGATGGTGTCGCGATACGGGTCAAGGATGCGTTCCTTGTCGATCCAGGACGCGCAGAGGTTTCCGTTCGGATGCAGCACGGTCTCGTAGACACGGTTCGGGTGCTTCTTGACCTCGATGCCCTGCTGCACCATGTTCGCACCCTCGGATGCGACAGTGGCGCCGCGATACTTGTAGATTTCGACGTAATAGTAGTATCCGAGTATGTTGAGATACTTCTCGAATTCCGGATAGTTGTCGATTACGGCCCAGATGTCGTTCAGCTTCACCTTGTTGTCGACGCAATACTGCGTCTTTTCGAGGTTAATCGCGGTGGTGTCATAGTCCATGAGCTCGCGGAAAATGAAGTTGTTGGCACCCATGTCGATATAGGTGTCGAGATATTCCTTCATCTTTTCGACGGAATTCACCTCTTCCTTCAGGAGCAGGCAGGAAATACGGTGCTTCAAGTCGGAATGATTCGTGATGTCGATGATATCCTTCATCATCTCGTTGGAGCAGAACCCTTCCTCGTTATTGAAGCGCATGAGACGCTTCGCGGCCTCGTCCGTGATTGCCGGGCGGGAAATGTTGAGGTGGTTCCACCCGTTGTCAATGAGGTGGTCGATGATCATCTTGTTTCCCACCTTGTCGAACAGGTGGGAGCCGTTGGTCGTGATGGTACGCTTGCGGAAACCGAGCTCGTTCACCATTTCGAGCACCGGAATAAGCTTCTTGGACATGGTCGGCTCGCCTCCCGTGATGGAAATGCTCGGGTTAAGCGGACGGATAGTTTCCAGGACCTGGCGACAGCGGGTAAGCCATTGCGTCTCGGGAATCTTGTCCTTCTTGTACATCATGCCCTTGTTGGCATATCGCAACTGTGCAACGCAGAACTTGCAGTCGGCATTGCAATAATCGTCGATGAAGATGCTGAAGTTGAAGTTCTTGTAGACATCGTACTCACCACTCTGGAACTTGTGGTGGATACTCTCGTACTGGGTGATGTCATAGTTCTTCTGGCGTTCGGCCCGGAGTTCGGGCTGCCACTTGATTTCTCTTTCTGCGCCTACTTTAATCATAGTGCTTCCCCGTGGAATCCTTTCCTGATGATGCCGTGGTTGAACGAAAGCGAACCAATAACGTCGGCATCAACCACATGGTTCGTGTAAACCTTGACAATGTACTTCATGCCGGTCTCATGCGAGGTATAGAGATACAGCTCGATGTCGTAGAACATGCCGTGCACGGTCTTGATATATGCAAAGTCCTTGCTACTGCGCACCGCTTCGGCAATCCAGGCAATGGGTGCCGCCATCTTCTGCATCTTCCCTTCGAGTTCGCGGAACAGGCAGCTTTCAATCCCGTTCTTGTACTGGAAATCGACGAAGTGGAGCATCTTCTGGTATGTATCGACGAAGCCGGATAGCAAATTGGTACTGGTGCGCAACTGGACCCCGTTCGCCTTGGCGATGGTCGCGAGGCGCCTGAGGTCATCGTTTCCGATGTTGCGCTGCCTGGACGAATACTTCTCGCCCATCATGATACGGTCGTTCTCCCATTCGTCCTCGGCCATGCGGCTAATCGAGATATTGTGGGTGTACCCGTTCTCGATTAGGTGCTGAAAGACGGTCTTCCCCTCGTACTTTTCAAGGAGGCCGATGCCGGTGGTAGACACGGTGCGTTCATGCACCCCGTGCTTGACCAGGATACGGACTGTCTCGACCAGTCGCCTCGGGAGAAGGGTGGGTTCCCCGCCCGTGATGGTAGCTTCCAGCTTCACGCCGGACAACTTTTCCAAGCCATGTTCCAAGTCCTCATAATAGGTGGTATCGCTCATGCGGAACTGGTCCGTCTGCCCCTTGTTGATGCAGAATTCGCATGCGTTCTGACACGTATTCGTGATGAACACGTTCAGGTTGCAGGGGTTGTAGAACCTATACTCGGTTTCACCTACCTTCACGGTGTCCACCGAGACATGCTCGACATCGTGCTGCTCGGTCACGAAGTCGTCGTATGGAGCGAACTTGATGGTATTCACGACAGGTTCCTCTCATGTTCGGAACGGGCAACCAGGTCCTGCTGGAAACAGAGGCCATCGACCGAGTAAATCTTCCATTCCTCGATGTTCTGGACGATCTTCACCCCGTCATAGTCGCTCCCGGTCATCTTCCCGTAACTCTGGAGGAAGAACGAGTGGTTGATGGCCTCCATGCCGGCCTTCTTTATTTCCTCGTCAATCCATTCGTCGTTGTAGCGCTTGCGGGTGTTGAGGACGATGTTGAAGTTGGGCATGTATTCGGTGGCGAACACGTAGTCGGCAATCAGCTTGATGTGGTCCTCGTGCTTCTTGATGAGCCAGTAGTTCACCGACACCTTGATTTCGAACGGAACGTCATACCACTTGTACACGCTCACCAGGCGCGGCAGGTGCTTCCCGAGCACGATGCCGTTCGTCAGGATGTTCACCTTCTTGCAACGGCCAGTCGCGATGGCGTATTCGAGGAATAGGTAGAAATTCTTGTGGATCAGGGGTTCACCGCCCTCGAACTGTATCTCGAATTCCCCGTCGCAGTCATCCACGATCCGGCGGAACACGTCGAACTTCATGTCGATTGTCTTGCCGGTCCCGGAATACATGCAGCAGAACGGACAGTCCGTGTTGCAGCGGTTCGTGATGTTGATGTATAGTCTTGTTCCTTTTTCCATACAGCAAATATAGCATTGGCAAATAAAAATGGCAACCAGTGCACGGGGCACCGGTTGCCATCCAGAAGGAGAAAGGTTCTGACTACTTCTTCTTGGCCTTGGCCTTGAGGTCAGACACGGTAGCCTGCAACTTGGCAATCTTTTCGTTTGCCTTGGCGATCTTGGAGGCGAAACCCTGGGCAGCCTTCAGGGCCTTGTCATTGGCGGAGGCGAGGGCCTTTTCGAGCTTAGCCTTTTCAGCAACGAGCTTCTTGGTTTCCTTGTCAGCAGTGCACTTTGCGGTGCAAGCCTTGGCGGCAGTAGCAACAGCGTTCTTTTTCATTTTTTATCCTTTGGTTTAGGTTTTACTGTTTCAGTAACGAGAATATAGCAATAATTTCACAAGTTGGCAACAGATATCCACAAAATGCCAACAAAAATGCCGACGGCCAGGGTCGAACTGGCAACCTGTCGATTAGAAGTCGAGTGCTCTGAAGTCCATTGAGCTACGCCGGCTGAAAGACTAAGCCTTGGCCGGTCTCAATACTAGCTGATGCCTGGAATCCGCCCAGACAGTGGAAGGGGACGTGCCGCTGTAACCGCGGATGTCCACCGTGGAATGCCCGTCGGAATAGGTGAATACGTCGGTGACACCATGCTGGCTGACGGCGCCATCGGCGAAAAGGGTGAAGCCGAACTCGGAAGGGCCACCGGCGACCTCGCCGCCCTGCCCCCTGAGCCATTCCTTGGCGGCATCGAAATCGCCACCGGTCGCTTCCAGTGCCTGCTTGCAGAGAAGCATGCTCACCTGGGTCGCCTTGCGCAATTCATTGATCTGGGCCACTGTCACCATACATTATCCTTTGTTGAATAAGGGCAAGACATTTCGGATGACGTTAGGTTGAACGACCGGCCCCGACCCGGCAACCTCTGGTGTCACAAACCAGAACTCTACCATTTGAGCTACGTTCAACATGTAGAAGAGAGGGCGGGGTTCGAACCCGCATGTGAGTTTTGAGGCCCACGACGATTTAGCAAACCGTTCGCTTACCTATTAGCGTACCTCTCCATAAGATTCGCGGAGGATGAGGGACTCGAACCCCCAAGCAGTTTCCCACGGCGGTTTTCAAGACCGCTGACTTACCGATTAGCCTAATCCTCCAAATATTCGCGGAAACAGCAGGACTCGAACCTACACGCAGGGTCACCCCCACACAGCTGATTTCGAATCAGCGGCCTTACCAATTAGGACTATGCTTCCAAAAGTTAGCGGAAATGGCAGGGCTCGAACCTGCATGCAGGAGTTTTGCTCCCACCACGCTCCGTTCCAAGGAGGGCCAATACCAGTTATGGGACACTTCCATAAAGTAGTGGGACCGGGAGGATTCGAACCTCCGACGCGCAGGGCTTCAACCTGCCGCTCTACCAAACTGAGCTACAGCCCCATAAAGAAAATAGCACCGCACAAAGGATTCGGACCCCTACGAACTGTTTTGGAGACAGCCATGCTACCATTACATCAGTGCGATAAAAGTTAGAGCACTTAGCAGGACTCGAACCTGCGAAGGGATTACCCAGCAGATTTGCAGTCTGCTTCCTTTGCCGCTCGGATTCATAAGTGCATTTTAATAATCCATTACAAAAAGTGGTTCAAACTATATCCCGAAGACAGGCGTCGAACCTGCATGCTGCATGCGAATACAGCGCCGGATCCTAAGTCCGGGGTGTCTACCAATTCCACCACCTCGGGAAAATTCGTTGGGCTGCCTGGACTCGAACCAAGACAATAGGATTCAAGGTCCTGTGTGCTACCATTACACTACGGCCCAATAGTAGCCCCTCCGGGATTCGAACCCGGGTATCCAGGCTGAGAACCTGGCGGACTGAGCCACTATCCGAAAGGGCCAAAACTTTACTTGACATCCCTTGATACTGAGTCTTTGATTATGGTGAGTGCCCCAATGGTTCCTCAATGTCTCACACGGACCTCACGGTTTACTTTCCCTACAATGCCAAGATTTACATCGGGAAACACATGACCAGCCTTAGTCCCGCAAGCCGGGATCGAACCGGCACGCATATTCCAGCACCGGATTTTGAGGCCGGCGTGTCTACCAAATTCCACCACAGCGGGATAATAGTCGGCACAGAGGGATTCGAACCCATCACGTACATACGTACACTGCGTCCTGAACGCAGCGCGGCTACCAGTTACGCCACATGCCGATAAGTTAAAGCGCCTATCCAGGGTCGAACTGGAGACAACTGCTTGGAGGGCAGCGATGTTACCACTACACCATAGGCGCATAATGCGGGCAGCGGGGCTCGAACCCGCGACCCATAGATTAAAAGTCTATTGCTCTCAAAACCAAACTGAGCTATACCCGCGCAATGCAGTTGAAAGAGCAATGGCAACTGCAACCATCATAATCGGGTACGTTTCAAAATCTTTTTCATTGTTTACTCCTTATCGCCAGAGTGGGACTCGAACCCACAGATGACCGGGTTTAAGCCAGTTGTCTCTGCCATTCGACTACCTGGCGTTGTTAAAGTTAGTCTCGTCGAGTGGTCTCGAACCACCACGTGTATTTCAACACCAGCCCCTCAAGCTGGCGGGTCTACCAAATTCCCCCACGACGAGATAGAGCACCTATCCGGGCTCGAACCGGAGCTTCAACCATGGCAAGGTCGTTTGCTACCACTACAACATAGGTGCATAAAATTTAGTTGCCGATGATGGGATCGAACCACCGAAAGAATCCCGCGTTCAGAGCGCGGCGCCTTACCGCTTGGCTAATCGGCAATATTAGCTCCACCTCCACGACTCGAACGTGGGACCAGGCGATTAACAGTCGCCCGCTCTACCTACTGAGCTAAGGTGGAATAAAATTAGTGCCACTACCTGGACTCGAACCAGGATCCACAGATTAAGAGTCTGCTCGTCTAGCCATTGACATATAGAGGCATAGTGGGTAATGGTGGATTCGGACCACCAAAGGCGTAGCCGTCGGTTTTACAGACCGAAGAGAATCTCCAACTCCTCAGATTACCCATATTTAATTTATAGTGGACCACCCTGGATTCGAACCAGACCCGTGCGCTTGAGCCCCGGCAGTATCGCTCATTACACGACTTACCGGGAATTCATCCTCGTGTCACACAGAACCCGCCTGTCTTTGAGGCCCATATTTTAGCTCCACGGGATGGATTCGAACCACCGAAAATCTGGCGCGTTAACAGCACGCTGGCATACCACTTGCCGACCGTGAAATAAAAATTTCGTACTCGATGACAGGATCGAACTGCCGACAATCTGTGTGTAAAACAGGCGCTCTCCCTACTGAGCTAATCGAGTATAGTAGCGGGACCGACGGGGTTCGAACCCGTGACCTCCGGATTGACAGCCCGGTGCTCTATCCAAACTGAGCTACGGCCCCAAAAGTTATGCCAGCGGTTGGACTCGAACCAACGAAAGTCCTTACGGACGGGAGGGTTACGGCCTCCAGGAATTGCCGCTATCCGACACTGACTTGGTGGAGCTTTCGTATGCAAGCCCCCTGCATTAGAGCATAGCTCATCAGGCACCTTCTTTGACGAGAGGAGTCACCCACCCGAGGCCGCGTGCCAACGCCTATTAGTCCTCACCCCTGAACTCGAATCAGGAACCTCCGCCTTATCAGAGCGGCTATCTAACCATTGATATAGATGAGGTTAAAGTAGTAGCGCCGCCGGGAGTCGAACCCGAATGCCGAGATTGAAAATCTCGTGAACTAGCCGTTATTCTACGGCGCCAAAATTAGTAGTCACTGAGAGGTTTGAACTCCCGACCTCCGCGTTCGTAGCACGGCGCTCTGAATTCCGGCTGAGCTAAGTGACCATATTTTTAAATCTTATTTTTCTTCATATTTTCCGTACTTTGATTCCCAGATCATAATACGCTGTTGCAATTCTTCAAGAGTAATCGATGATTTCTTATTCTTAGAAACATTCTCCACATACAGCATTAACTGGCAATTTGCAGGGTGTGCAATTATTTCAGGCAACACTTTATTATCAAACCCAGATTTAACGCTATACATGTGGTCGCGTGTAACACCGGATGGATTATTTTTCTTATTCTTAGGACTGTACCACCCATACTGTTTAACCAAGTCAAAATCAAACTCATCGGGGAAATTTTGTAATGCAAATTTGAACCTGCATGCTTGTCTGTATTGCCTATAAGTACCCTGAAATTCATCATTTACTACATGTTGATTAAACCGGTGTCTACATTCTATGGAGCAAAAACGCTTATGACTGGAATTACCGATGGTAATTATTCTTCCACAGCATTTACAAGTTATAGGAGGCAAGGCAATTTGTTGTCCATTCACATACCTCTTACCGGTCAGTGTAGCACTAACCTTTGCCTTAGTTTCATCAGTACGAATACGTGAATTTGCACAACTACGTGAACAAAATCTAGGTAGTCGGTTTTTATCCAAATCTATTTGCTTTATCATCTTATGAAAAGTTCGATGACAATGCTCGCATATTGCAGTACATTCAACCAAACGCGCATTTCGTTCTCGTATGCGATGCCATGTTTCATGTGATTTCTCCCATCCAAGTTTAATATTCCTGCGGTTTGCCGCCAATTTTTTCTCGCTAATACCCATTATACTCCCTCATCATCGTCTAATATAATATAGCTTATACTTGACAAAATAGGTAGATGGTTCGATATAAAAACTATCCAAATAGTGGAACCGGTGAAAATCGAATTCACCCCACCCGGCTTGCAAGGCCAGGTCGCCTCCTTGGAACATGCGGCCCCATGTGGTTGTTACTGGACCCTACGAGGAACGATCTCGTCACACTTACCTTGCGAAGGTAGGTCGCCACCAAGGAACATGAGAGCCCAAATTACAAGTCATCCGAAATGTCAATCTGCTGAAAAGCCTCACGGACTTTTCGATAGTGGAACCCTGGGAAATCGAATCCCACACATCGATCCTGCCAGGATCAATCGCCTCCTTGGAACATGGGGCCCCAAATAACCGGTGGTAAACAAAAAACCAGGTTGCTCTTTGTTGCAACCTGGTTCCTTATCAACCCACCCTAAAAGGAATTTCTACCGGTGCAACAACTCCACATTCTGGGAGCAATCGAGATTACGTTCTGCGGCTGCAAAACTAATCTTACGATAACCCAAGTGTGACAGTTGCTGTTGTTTCATGATAGATTTTTCTCTTACGAAATATTGTTTATATGAATGATAGAATAAAAACGATGGTTTTTCAAGGGTAAAATGCAACTTTTTGTGTAAAAAGAAATTTACATAAAAATATATGTCATTTCCGCTGCTTCTTCTCGTATTCAGAGTATAGCGTATCAAGGAACTCGACTGCCTTATCTTTCGGCATCCGCTCGGTCGCCTTGCACTGGGATCTGAAATACTTCTTGAAAGTCTCAGGTTTCATCTCCGCGATTGGCCGTGCATCTACGATGTGCCACCCGTAATCCTTAAACGGGATGAAACCAGCCATCTGCAACATTACAGTGAGGTGGATATAGTTGTCGTTCATCGGCTGACCGGTGACATCGTATAGCGGCAGGTTTCTCCCCAGCCAATTGAGTGCCTTATTGAACGGAGTGCACAGGAAATGCAGCGGTTGCCTTACCACCCTGAAATAGAGACTCGGTTTGATTAGCAGGGCATTCCTGTTGTATGTAGCCTTAACATAGTCCGCCAGCTGCGCCTTAGACAAGCGGATACAATCATCCATTTCGCGTAAAGCCTGTACATATTGTTCGATGGTCATAAAAATAACTCCGGTTGCTTATCCGGAGTAAAACTATAATAAATCGGTATGCGGATAATCCGCTACGAACCGGAAAACATCCGCTTCGTAGCAAGTTATGCGCGATTCCCGAATATGACACTGAACGAATTCATGAAATCCTCGGCGCTCTCGGCGTAGGAGTTCTCGGGAGTGTAAGTCTCGCCCGTAAGATCGGCCTGCATCTTCTTGAACTCACCGTACGGGTCGCCGTTGATGTCGTACCCGCGTTCACCAAGCGGTTCCAGGAATAGCGTCTGCACGTATGCATCAAGCTCAGCCTCCTCGTCCGTGGCGAACCTAGCGCTGTTGTCGAATGACGCGAGACGTTCCAGGATGAGGTTATGCCCGTACATCGGGTTGTCCATGGCCATGCGGTTGAACCGGGTCAGGGCATCCATTCCCGGTTCCTTCTCGGCCTCGGCCCTTCCGCCGAAGACAATCATGTTCGGTGCATCAGCTGCCATTATTAGTTTCCTCTGCCGTAATAGGCGTCATTGTCCCACTTGTAGCACATGTCTTCCGGGAGGATGTAGTGGCCACCCACGCCAACCGGGTCTCCCAGGTCAGATCGCGTGAAAGACGGATCGTTAAAATCCTTCTCGGTCTTGAAATACTTTCCGGTGACCGTGGAGAACACCTCGTGGCCATCGGGACTCACCCACCAACCGACTTGCAGCGGCTGGTTGTACAGCGGTTCCATGTAGATTGGGTTGGTTTCCTTCTCGATTTCGGAAAGGGGAACACCGTTCAGGTGCGGCCCATAGATGCCGGGCTTCTGCTTGTAGTCGACATACTTCCAGCCCTTCTCCCCGCCGATACGGGCACCGGTAAAGTTCCACTGGCCGACACGACCGGTGGTACTGTTGTAGACCCTGGCCTCATCCACAGCCTCATGCGCCTTCGTCTTCAAGTCACCGGCAGCATCGATTGCCTTGGGGATACCGGTTGCACCTCCTGCACCCAGCGCTGCACCGATTGCGAGTGCCAGGGCATGCTTCTTGACGTAGTCGCTGATGGTGTTCCCGACGCCTTCCGCAACCATTCTGGGCTGCTGCGTCTTCTCGATGGATCCATCCTCACCAGACGAGGTATAGCGGACCGGGGTAACATATGTAGCCTTCGGTGGGATAGTCATCGCGTCGCCATAGAGCTTCGCTGCCACCGTGCTGGGGGAGACCGCCGTCTCGAAGGCGCGGAACACGTAGTCGCTGTTCTGCTTGAATGCCTCATTCACGGCATATTCAGTCACATCCTTGCCCATACCGATGACAATGTTGCGGAATTCGGTACCGACCCTGATCATGTAATCATCGAGCGTATCCTTCATTCCAACGTCACTCTTGACCAGAGCGTCGGCTGCCGCCTCGCACAGACTGCGCTTGCCAGTCTCGGCTGCAAGCGTTTCAAGGTATTCTAGGTACTTTGTAAACTGCACGATAAACCGTCCCTTATTGTATCTGGGTACAGTTTATATATTATCATATCTCGATAAGGTGGCCGTACGGACCAACGGCCTCCATGCGCTGTTCGGGGCAGTGGGTATTTACCGTCTTGTCGCAGGAATAACCACAATGCGGGCACCGGCACGTATAGTTCACTTAATCAAACGCACCATGGCCCTGACGGGTGACCTTGGCCTCTCCGAGGTCAGCATCGAAAATACATTCGCATTCCTCACACACGAACCGGATCTTCTTGGTTTTACCTTCACGAACGATATCCATTAGTTGTACTCCTCTGCAAGATATACCCACTGGTCTGCCAGAATCTTGTGCTCGGGCATATTATTCCTCTCCGCTGTCATCTTCTTCCCCATAGGGATAGAGGTCTATGGTTTTACCCGCGTGGTCGGGTGAAACGGAGCCGACAGTGTGGGGGTATTTCTCCGCCCGCATGAAGATGATTTGGTAATCGGAACATCCGAGGGATAGCATGGTTTCCAGATATTTGTAGAGCTGTAGGGCCGTCATGGGTTTGTTCCTGTTGAGATGTTAAAAAGCCAGTCCTGCTTCACGGCGTTGGTGTGCGCATTCACCACCGTTATTTTCAGCTTGTCGATAGGGTTTCGAGGCTTTGGGCCGCCACCTGCCCTTACGCATCCGTTCATTTGAGCACGTGCGATCAACGGGACGTGCCCAGGACTGTTATGGCAACTTAGTTGATGAAAAATTTATCGGCAACTGCGCCAGCGATGATACCAAGTATCACGATAGCGACCATCAGTTCGATAAGCGTTACGCCTTTCTTCATGTGTCCTCCTAATAGATCTTGAAATTCGTATCGCCGCACACCATCGTCGAATCGGACGCCTGGTAGCAGTTGTCGGTATTTGCCGAAGTACCGGCATCATTGGAACATCCGGCAATGTAGAACACTGCCGCGGCAATACCTATGAGGGCAAACCACATAACGTGCGGCATCTTCATGTTTCCTCCGTGGTTTCAGGTTCACTAACTGTGTTCATCGAAAAGCACTGGGTAATTGAACCAGCAAGCCGCTTCTGGAAGTCGAAAAATGCTTCATTGAGTGAATTGGCCTGTTCCTGGGTCAAATTCTCCGGGAGCCCCTTTATCGTGATGGTAAGTTTCACATTTCCTCCGGTGGATCGTACTCGACTTTCCTGAGCTCCACCTCACCAACCTTCTTTACGGATTCAAGTTCGCTGAGCGTCACATCCACTTCAAGCTGGTTGGTTGTATGATGATTGAGTTTGACATACTTAATCGGAATGGCGGTGAACGTAATTACCGAACCGGGGTCCAGATGCGTACACCACTCGCCAACCCTCACCCAGACATGGTCGCAAATCTGAATATGGCGTTCATCCATGATAGCATACAACAGGGCAAATTTCCCGTAGTAATCCACCTTGATGAAAGTCGCCTGGTATCCATGGCGCTCCATTGTCTGGCCAAGGTTCCTCATATCGCTAGTCCAACAGTTTCAAAAATTCATCCAATGTTTCGGGTGTGTAAACATCAATCTTCTGCCCGGCCTTCTGGAATTCCTCGATGGCCTTTACCTTCTTCGGGCCGGCATTGTCGCCGAGAAGCACCAGGTTGCACTTCTTGGTAATCGAGGAGCAGATGGTACCTCCGTTGGATACGACCATGTCCTTGAACACGTCACGGTCCAACTTGGAGAACGTGCCCGTCATGATGCATACGCGACCGGCAAGCTTCACGCTCTGAGCTTCCTTCACCTTCTGCGCTACGCCGAGAGCGACGAAATGCTCGATCATGGTCTTGTTGCGCGTGATGTATTCCACGAAGCGGCTGAGCAGGAGTTCACTGAGGCCGCTACTCCTTGCGGCTTCGGTGAAATCGGACAAGAATTTGGCGGAGGCCTCGGGATCAGAGGACACGAAGACCCCGAAGCCACCCGCCTTGGACACACATGTAGCAACCACCGGGGAGGCCTGGTGGCCAAGACCCTGGATGGAGAAACCTTCGATAAGCTGGTGCAGGTAGTTGTCCTTCGTCTTGGCAATCGCGTTGATGAGCTTCTGCGCACTCTTCTCGCGGATGTTGCCAATGCCCACCAGGTCCTCAACGGTAAGCGTGTAAAGCTGTTCGAAGGAACATACCTTGCCGGACTCAAACAAGAGTTCGGCCAGGCTTTCGCCGAGACCCATGATGTTCATGCAGCCGCGGGAAGCAAAATTGGTCAATTTCAGTACGAACTGGGAAGTACAGCTGTCGTTGTTGCACACCCAGGCAACGAGTTCCTTGCCCTCCGCATTAAGGGCAAAGTGTAGCGGGGCGCCACAGAACGGACATGTCATCGGACGTTCATATCGTTCAGTCGGCGTAGCGCCGGCATAGGCCTCGACATGAGAAATCTTCTTGCGGTCGTACTGGTCGCGGATGACTTCATATTCATCCTTGCTGCGGCCCGTTTCCACGCACTTCACGAGTTCCGGGATGATTTCACCGGCCTTGCGGATTACCACATGGCATCCCTTGTGGAGGCCGAGGTATTCAACCAGGTCCCAGTTGTGGAGGGAACACCGAGAAACCGTCGTCATGGCGAGGTGCACAGGCTTGACTATGGCAACCGGCGTGATAGCCCCGGACATGCCAACGGACTGCTCGATGTCAAGAAGTTCAGTTTCCTTCTCTTCCGGAGGGAACTTGTAGGCCCGATAGAAATTGGGGGACTTGGCGGTATAGCCGAATTCCGGCTGGCGGGTCTTGTCATTCACCTTGATAACGACACCGTCGATAGGATATGCCTGCTGGAAACGGCGTTCACGCATGCCTTCGGCGACAGCGGTGAACTGGACAACATGTTCCACCACGTGATGCTCGGGAACCTCGAAGCCCAGCTTTTCCAGGAGCTCGATATCGGCAATCTGGGTCGTGTTCGGGCTTCCCTTGACCATGAGATAGCCGATGAAAGATAGGCCACGGCGTTCAACTTCATCCGGATCGTGCATTTTCAGCGTACCGGCAGCGCCGTTTCGTGGGTTTGCAAAGACCTTCTTGCCTTCTGCAGCAAACTGGTCGTTAATTGGTTCGAAGTCATCATACTTCCAGACGACCTCGCCGCGGATTTCGACATCACCGACCATGTCAATCTGGTGCGGAATGCCCTTGATTCGGATGGCATTCTCCCACACGGAGTCGCCAATATTGTCAGTTCCGCGTGTAATGGCGTCTACGAGCTGTCCTTCCTTGTAAATAAGCGCGAGGCCAAGGCCATCAATCTTGTATTCGAGTTCAAGTTCGGGGACATTGTGGCGATGCATCATGTCGGTACACCACTCGTTGGCCTCGTCGATGCCGTTCGAGTTGGAAATCGAGATCATGGGGATTTCGTGTTTCACCTTGCGGAAGCCTTCGGCCCCGTCCACGACGTGCCTCGTGGGGGAATTTTCGAGGATGAAGGCCGGATTTGCGGCCTCGAACTCCTTGATAAGTAGATAGTTCTTGTCCCAAACGTCGTCAGTGACGGTCGGGTTACCCTCGGCATAGGATTTTGCCCAGGATTGCATCGTATCAACGATTTGAGCGTATTCGGTAAAGTCAATCATACCCAGAATATAGCATATTTTGCCGCAAGTGGCAACGGACTTCTACATTCCCCATTTATTCATCAGGTATGACAACAATTTCCCTAACATCCATAACAAAAATGCCCCGAGGCATATTATTATGCCTGCGAGGAGCAATTTTCCAAACAATTCGGGGGACAATACAACAATGTACATGTCGATACCCCCGATAGTTCACTTCTGGATACCCATCAAATTGACGGAACCCTTAGAAACCACACGCTTGCCGTCCGTAATAAAAACGTAACTTTCGGCAGGGTAGCTGCTGTGGAGCTTGTTCACGGCATATTCGTTGGGCCCGATGAGGCTCGCATTGAGGTAGACCGGGGTATTCGTGCCCACGAGGGACATTTCACCGCCGATATGCCAGTGTCCCATGATGACAGCGTCAAAATCCTGGTTCTCGTCGCATGAGAACATACCCTTGTCCTTGAAATTATCGCGGACGACCGTCGAGAACGGGGAAACGAAGGCCCCACCGCCCTTGTAGCGGTCGCCATGTTCCAGCTTCCAGTTCTGCTGCCCGACCTTGGTAAACTCGACCACGGAATCGGTGAGCTTCATGGTCACGTTCTTCGGGGATTCCGGCAGATCGTAATATTTCTTCATGAAGCCATACAGTATGTATTCGTAAGAATCCTTGCCCTTGTTCTTGAACTGGTACTTGTCCGTATTGCGGGCATGGTTGCCGACAACGCAGGAAATTGTAATCTTCTTATAGAGCTTAGCGTAGGCGTTGATTAGACCCACGATGAAGCCGTAGTAATCAAGAACACAATCGGTGATAACCTGCTGGTTTGTCTCGCGCAGTTCGGCATGAATGTTCCCGGAGAAGATATCACCAAGCATGAAGATATGGAGTTCTTCACAGCCATAGATGGAGGCGAACTCGTAGTTCTTCTTGAACAGGAGTTCATGGCGCTTCTTGGAAATGTCCATGTTGTAGTTGTTGATGCCATTGATGGCCCTTCCGTCCACGTATTCACCGTAGTGAACGTCGGAAATCGGGAGGATATTGTAGAACTTGCCCTCAACGTTGCCCTTTGGAGGCTTGGTAACGTTGATGCTGATATTGTATGGCTTCACCTTCTTGACCGATTCGGACATCGCGTCGATGATTTCCTGGGCGATGAACTGTTGAATCTTTGCCTCGTTAAGCTCCTTCTGGACATTGGACATGTCGCGGCGAAGGATAGCGAGCTGGCCTTCGGATGCATGCTGCACCACCGCTTCCAGATCGCCCATGTCGATATCACCCTCGGCTTCGCTCTTCATGCGGATGCGCTGCTTGCGCACGTTGGATCGGAAGCAATCTTCCGGGTCGGAAACCCAGCCAAGGCCCTTGAGGGTCTTGTAGAACGGGTAGACCTTGTTGCAGTCCAGCTTGTAGAGTTTGAGGAGTTTGCCGACAGGCGGAAGGTCGGTCTTGTTGTATTGAGTGTCCGGGGTCGGTTTCCCAATCAGCTTCAGGAGCTTCTTGGAATCTACGGTTTCTTGTTTGCTCATAGTGTATTGGTTGTTGATAAGTTGTTTCTTTGTAGTAGAAAAACTAAAATAAAAATAATAAGCTGTCAACAAAATTTTAATATTTTTTGTAAAAAAAGTTGAAAAAAATTCAAGATAATTCTTCTTTTTACTATATTGTATTACATGAAGACATTATTGGTTATCGTTTCCAAGGACCAACAGCAATACGCTGAGAACATGAACGAGGCCATCGGCAACCTCTCGGTCAAGCCAGACGGCATCATAGTAATTCTCGATCGTCCTACCCCAGGCGAGATAAACGCCACCAAAAAAGCATATACGAACGAACTGGTGACAGTAATCGTATCCACGTCACTCCCCGCTTACGTGGGGCGCCCGCAGATGAACTTCCATGTTCCCTATTTCTGTGCCGGCCATGCCAGGAATATCGGTGTCGCCCACGCAATCAACAACGGGTACGACGCAATCATGTTCATCGACGGTGACTGCTATCCGGAACCGGACCTGATTAAGGGGCACCTGGAACACCTGGATGTCGATGAACCCGCGATTACTGTCGGCAGAAGGCTTGAAGGGAAGTACGGCTGGCACGACCAGCGCGAGAAGGACACTAACTACCCGATACCGATCTTCGACAAACCGGGGCGAGTCACCCGCGAAGCATTCTTCGTCGACTCAGGCGTGCTGTGGACTTGCAACATGGGTATAAACAAGCAGGCACTCGATATCATGATGTCGGCAAACAAGACCTTGTATGGAAGGGAAGAGCTCTGTTCTTCCGATTTCTGTGGGACCTGGGGCGGCGAAGACGGTTTCATCGGGCTCGAAGCACTCTATCTCGATATCCCCATCATGCCCGTGCGCATGGCCGGGGCCGGCATACGCCATGTCGAGCACCCCAGGCCGCTCGACAAGTACGACCACGAGACATTTACTGTGTACCTGGAAGAAAAACGCGAAGAATTGCTATACCTTATGAAGGCAAACGGGATGAGCTGCAACGGATACCGGTTTGTACCGAAAGACATAATCGTAGGCGACCGTGACTGGGTTGCAAAGCAGTGACCATGAATACCGTAGTCACATTCATAGACAACTTTTCCACCATCGAACTGGTAATGGGCGCATGCTCGTCCGTAATACTGTTTGTATTTACATCAATCTATTCCAGTTCCGAAGACCCGGGACCGGACAGCGGGTGTGGATGCTGCATCGTCGCGCTCCTCGTCGTCGCGTCAATAATAGATATGTTCTACCTGTTCGGAAAAGTATGCTTTATACTACTGCTGAGGTAATATGAACATAGCCCGTGATTATTTCGAATCAGAAAGCTACCCGGAACAATACCCATACTTCAAGCGACTGATGGCCTACTGTGATGACAATCGTGTCAGGATGAGCTTCCACGAGGACGGGGGAATGATAGGCATCAGCGTCTACACTCCCGACGGAGAATCCATCACCCGCTTCGGACGATACACGCTCTATTTCGACACCACGGCACGAAAAATGTTCTTCCTCGGGTCCGAGAATTGGGATGAAGGTATGGCACTACTTACCAAGAAACTGGCCAAGGCCGAGATGAGTGCCGACTCCGACCTGATCGATTCTCTCGGCTCCACGATAGGCTAGAATATAAGCGCAAGTATAGCGATTACAAGCGCGATCAGGGATATCGCCACCGGAATCACGGTGGCCTTTCTGTTTCGTGTGGCATTCTCCATGATGACGTTGCCCATCTGGGTCTGTATGCCATCGAGACGTTCGTTCACCGAATTGTATTTGAGGTTCACAGTCTCCATTTCGCGCAGGATTCCCTCGCCGCAAACCTTACCGGTGTCCGCCATGCTAGCCCTGAACGAATCGACTGACTGTTGCAACGTCTTAACCGTTTCTTCCGTCGAATTCAGACGTTTCAATGCGCCGTTCTGTACTTCGAGCGACCGCTGGAACAGTGGCATCTGCACGAATCCGGTTAACACATTCTTGACATACTTCGTGACATCCTTCATGATGTCTTCCATCCCGATATCGTCCTGGTAATCATTGTCGAACGCTTCCAGATGGGAATTGTCAACAACCAGTCCGTTCTTCACGAAATCCAGGACCTTCGCTATGGCCTCACGATCAGTTTCGCTCGCCGGTTCTAGGACGTTATTGTCCATTTCGCCGCATAACCTCGCCAGCTCGGCATCCATGTCGCTCTCGGTAATGAGCAGCTCATCTGTCGGCTCGTAAATCATCAGGTCATACCCGTCCTCCGAATTGCCCTTCGGTATTAGCGCGTTCGTTTCGGCCAGTCGCCATTTCCTGTAAGAAAAATCAGCATTGCGCTTGTGCGGTGCAACCACTACCAGGCGGTTGCAATCACATATGTCAAGAACTATCGGCAGGGTAGATTCAGTCGCGAATATGGTGCATGGCCAGGAATCCTCGTCCCTGGCGGCAGCTTCGCAAAATATTTTGAGCGTACGTTCATTCTTCATGGCGGCTATCTTCGGACATACAACCCCAATGTAGCCCGCAGCCGAGTCCATCATGGATTCCATGAATATCCCGGCACTCCCGGAAACCTCAACCACGACACGCGGGTCCTGGATTAGTTCCTGCCGGTAAAAAATGTTCTTTTCTATAATATGTGCGTCGCCATCAACGGCGACTATAACGCTCAGATCCATCATGCCGTAAAACTACTTCTATTACGGCTTCAAATCGGTTTTTAACGTCACATAGGACAACTTGAACGCATCAACAATGCCTTCACTGTCAGGAACCCCCTGGCCCACCGGAAGGAACCTGATATTCTTGAACCCGCCGACCGTATCGGCGGTGGCCATGAGAATCTTCCCGTACCTGGTGTCCGGAACAGAAAACTCGACTTTAAGGACGGTGCCTTCAATCGATGCATCAACGGAACGGGCCATTGCATGCCCCTTCCACGGTTCATCAGGCTTTACCCCCTTCTTCGTACGCTCCGGCAGGGCAAGGTCTTCCAGGGTACACACGTTAGCCTTAATCTGCGCATAGGCGCCAAGGACGGCAGCCTCGGTAAACCTGATTCCACCGATCGTCTTTACCGCGGAATCCATAATCTCGGCGGTAAAACGGGCCAGCTCCTGCTTCTTACTTGGCATTGTCACCTCTCCACTTCACGAGGAGATCATTCATCCCGACGCGCTCCATGGTGCGTTCGAGGGCCAACCTGCGGCGGTTCCAGTAGTCACTCACGTTCCTCAGGAGCAGACGCACCTCGGGGCCAATTTTCTGGTCGTTGATTACCACCGCAGCATCATCGTACATCTTGCGGCAGAGCTTCCACTCGGCTTCCAGCTTGGCGGTATCACCCAACAGGATTTGCCATATTCTGGACTGCTGGTCCGAGAACGACTTCTTGATTGCTTCTATTTTCTGCAGGTCCATTTGCCACCTTCTTTGCCTCTTCGGCCTTCAAAAAATCATCGAATTCCTTAGTCAGGCGCTTCTTCTTTGCATCAGCCTGTGCAATAAGCTGGTTGGCGTTCTGCAACAGGTACAGCGCTTCGTTAGACAGCTCCTTGCACTTGAATATGCGATACGTCGGCTCCCTTTCACTGAACCAGCAGAGATACAGGTTCTTGATGGGTATGCCGGTCTCTTCCTCGAATATGCGTTTGTAGCAGTTGAGCTGCAAGGAATATTCGGTCAGCTTGCACTTGTCAAGGTGTCCACATGGCGGTTCAAGGTTAAACTTGGACTCGGTATCGAACTCGCTGTTCGTCTTCCAGTCCCAAATCTCGAATCCACCGGACTTCACGTTGTAGAACATCTGGTCGATCATGCCGCATACCATGTACTTTGGGCTTCCAATCACCAGTTCCGAACGGACGCGGTGCATCTTTCCCCGTATGTCATTGACGAACTTGTCGACCATCGGGGTAATACGGTCATACAGCGGCTTCACCGGGTCACCCACCACCAGTTCCCTCAAACGCGGGAACTGCTTGAAATCCTTTGCGATTTCCTTGTTGACAATGTCCCTCGGGTACGGCTGCACCTTGTTGGCCAGCGTAGTCTCGATGTACTTGTGGACAGCGGATCCCTTCGCCCTCGAAATGAGGTTGTTGCGCTTCCATTGGAGCAGCAGGTCCTCGGGCGTAATAACGACCTTATTGGCTTCGGCATTCATCTTGTTGGCGGTATTCCACGCGACCTTCTTCTCGATGAACGGCGGGGTAACGGAACCGGTGACCTTGGTGACGGAAATCGTCTTGGTCCCGTTCAGCGTATAGCTATGCCAATCGTCGTCAAAGGCGATATTGTCGAATACGCTCGTCTTTTCAAAGAAATCAAACATAAGGAAATCCTATAATTCAGGGGCCCATTTCAGCAAGTGTATGTACCGGCTGGCCACCTTGAAGCCAGGGGGCGCCACCGGTATAGCATTCTTGTACTTCGGTCCGAGGACATTATCCCAGCATTCCTCCAATGCGTCCTTCAACGTATCTTCGAGGGTGCATCCGATAACCGCCGCGGCCACCTCGTCGCCATCCATGCTACGGCGTTTCTTAGGTGGCATTCCCGGGATGGGTTCCTCCTCGATGATGAAGTCCGGGTATTCGGCCTTCAACCACGCCTCCCACGAACGGGCGAGACCCTTCGGCAGGTTGTAAGGGAATGGGCAGGTATCCTTGCCATTAGCAGCATCCTCGGCAACCGTGAGGTTCTTCATGAACGTCGGGATGAACGGGATGATTACGGAAGGAACCATCACAGTAATGCGGGCAGAATAGTGCCTCACTGGCTGCGGCTGGGGCATGTCGTATTTCAGGTCCTTCAATATGTACTGGACCGTAAAATCGCTCACCTTTATGGCGAGCGCTGTTTCGTTGGCATCTAGCTTCACGGCATGAGCTCCAACAGATGTTTCTTCTTGATGTGTGATACTTGGAACATTGTGTCAAAATCCTGGATGAACTGCGACACCCGTTCAATGTTCGTCGGGTGCGAACCGAACCTAAGTTCATCCTCAGTCACCTTGTGGGCCCACATAAACCCGATCTGGGACATCACCGCGCCCACGGCACCCTGTGCCCCGAGACAGCACGACTGCATGACAGCTGCTGCCCAGGAATCGGCCTGGCGTTCATCGTTGCGGGAAATGCTCATATGGGCGTCCTGGCCATCATGGGGAGCATGCCCAAGGCACACGTGCCCACACTCATGGGCGACCACTTCAAGTATGATAGTCTTGGCATACATCCGGGCGACTTCTTCCTGGATGCTGTCATCTTCGAGGTGGAACCTGTCCCACATCCGGAGAAGGAGGTCGTTGCCGGCGCATCCCTGTGTGACGGCCTTGGACATCCATTTGAGCATACTCCTGGCCTTCCTGACACTACCGGTACGGTCAAGCACCGCAGTCACTACAGCAAGCGCACTGGACCAATCGAGCAACCCCTGGAAAATGGTGACCTTGTACTGCTTTGGGATGAAGTTCTTGGCCTTTTCCGGGTCTTTCGGAATCTGTGCCTTGATTTCCTCTTCGGAATAACGAGAAGCACCGGCATTGATTGAAAGACGATCAGCGACCTGGACAGTCGTCATGTATGCCAGGCGGGCGAGCTGGTCCGTCCTGGTCTGCAGAAGGTCAGAAGTCAATATCGTTCTGACCGCGGACTCGACATCCTTGGATGTTAGATGATAGGCCGTTCCATTCCAATTCGACATGCTGCAATCCCCTTCTCAGTGAGATACTTGTAAATCAGGAGGGAAAGACCTGACTTCCCGCCTTCCTTCGCGAGCAAACGCTTCACATCGCGCATCCTGGATACACGCAACCATGTATTCCATTCCGAGTCAGTCATATCACCACGGATGACATTGGTAATGCCAGGTGTAGTAGACTTGAAATCCGGAACGACAACGTAGCCGTCACGGAAATCCTCGGGTAGACTTTCCTTTAATTCTGCCATTTCAAACTTCCTATTGGATATATTGCAAATATAGCAATATTTTTTAATAAAATTATACCAAAATTTTAAAAACTTGCGCCGTTGTCGGAGTTGTTGAACCAGAAGTTCGGCGCATCCATTCCCTCGCTGCCGGAAATGTCACCCCTGGCACCACTGGAAAACGGGGAATAACGGGGACCGTTGTGCTGGCCCGGGCCGAAAACATCCGGTATGAACCCGTTGGCGATGTAGCCCCTCCTGCCATCCGCGTACAGAACGAAACGTCCTGTCTGGTCGGGAGTGTCCACGTAGTCGACTATCTTGGCGACCCCGTAGCGCTCCTCGTCGGGCGGGCAGCATGGGAAAGGCGGATGGAAGGGCGGTCTCTGCATGCTTGAAGTTTATAACCCTTCATGATCGCCCTCGCGAGCCTCGCACCCAGGAGGACCAGTTTCAGTACATGCGCAATCTTTTTCATTCTACTCATGCACATAATGTAGCATCTGGGTCTAGGAATGGCAACCATAATACCGGTTCAGCGTCTCCATGTTCTTCAAGTACACATTCATGGGCGCAGATGTCCACGCAGTTATGACACGGTTGTAAAGCGTTGCCCGTAAAGAAGATACGACCGGAAGGTCGATTACCAGCTGGTCATCGTTCTGCTTGAATCCGGGACACAGTTCGGACAGCGGGACCGGAGTCGCATTCACTATGACATCCATTGGTTCCAGGGCAAGCGAATCGTACATCGTACCCTCGACGGCACACGTCGGCTTACCCGTCTTCTTGATTATCTCGTCAACCATCATTTCGATATCGAAGGCCGTCGGGGAATCCCCTCGGCTGACGATGTTCAAGTAGATGCACACCGGATACAGCGCGGCGACAGCTGCCTTCGCCATGCGGCCAGTACCGAGCACCATGCCCATCACTTCCGACTTTCCGAACAGGAACGGGGTGATTCTTTCGACTAGCGCGTCAAATGCCGAATCGTTCCCGCATACGCAACCGGTCTCCAAATTCCACCAAAGCGTATCGGCGAATCCTGTCGGTGTCTCGGTGAAACTCGAATACCCGGAAGCCGTCTCGGCCAGCTTTGATGACGGAAGATACAGACCGTCTACATAGCGGTGCTCAACGAGTCCGATGAAGTCCCATATATGCTTGTAATCACTCAGTGCGACCGGGTGAACGGTCGCATCGAGGCATTCGCGAAACGCCCCCACGTCAGGAGCGTCATTCGCAAGATCGGCTACCATGTACAGGCTTTCTTTCATGACTCGCCAACTACGGATGCGGAATGCGGATGATTTCGCGCTTGAACTGGTTTGCCGCGGCCTTCTTGGTAATCTTCTCGAAAACTTCCGGGGCGACCGGGTTGTTCCCGAGGAAATCCTCGATCTGCTTGTAAGTGATGCCGAGAGCATCCTCGTCTGTCTTTCCAGTAAGACCGTCGCTCGGAGCCTTGTACACCAGGTTCTCGGGAAGACCCATGAACTTACCCAGTGCGCACACTTCGCTCTTGGTCAGGATGGAAATCGGGGCAAAGTCGCCGGCCAGGTCACCCCACAGCGTGCAGTAGCCGACAAGGGATTCGCAGCGGTTGCCGGTGCAGCACACGCGGCCATCGATGCGCTCGCCGTGATCGTCGACGGACTGGGCAACGGCGTAAAGGGTGGCCATGCGCAGACGCGGGCGGAGGTTCAACTTCGCCTGTTCGGACTGGGCGAACCCAGGAATAATCTTGGCCATGTGAGCGTTCGTCTCGCCGATGTCGATTTCGTACGTACGGGTGAGACCCGCCGCCTTGGCGCCATCGTAGGCGTCCTGGATATCCGGCTGATAGCCGCACGGCATGAATACGCCGATTACGTTTTCCGGGCCGAGGGCTTCCACGCCAAGCTTGGCGCAGACCAGGGAATCGGCACCGCCGGAAACACCTAGAACCATCGTCTTTCCACCGGTAGTCCTGAAATAGTCGCGGATCCAGTTTACAATATGGTCGCGAACTTTCTGCAATTCTTCGTCTTGCATATTTACCTCTGTTAAAAGGGTCATCCCAAATGTAGTAAAATTACCAGGAAGCGATAACTTTCTTTTCAAGATATTGCGCTTCGAACTCGCGTTCCCTGGCCTTCATCGGGTCCTCATTGACCGATGCGATAATGAGACGCGAAGGTTCTTCCTCGGTCATCGTGAATCCGGCTTCCTTGAACTTCGCCACCAGGTCATGCTGGCTCTTGTACAGCTGTTCCGGATCAATCTTCTCCTGGACGACGTTGGCGAGCTGGTCACTGAAGAAACTGAGCTTCATGACGTTGAGCTCGATGCTTCGCTTTGTGGTCGTCAGCGCAATGTGTTTCGCCTCTTCGAGCTTCATCTGGAAACTGCGTTCAAGCGGAGACATGTCAGAAATCTGTTTAAGTTCCTCTATGGTAACCATGATAAGGTCCTTTGTTGAATGATAATGCTATTCCTCGTCACCATCGACGCAGAAGTTCTTGCGGGACACGTCCCTGGTTTCCTTCAACGTCTCGATGCCTACCTTGAATTCGTCGTAGCCGTAGGAATCCTTCGCGTCATGCTTTACCTTCATCATGACAGTAAGGTTCTTGATGTCAGCAACAGACGCATGCAGCTCGACCAGCTCGGCAGAGACCTGTTCAAGCACGTCATCGGCAATCGCATACCCGTTCTTCTGGCCATACCTGAGCAGGAGCTCCTTGGTCATCTTGATATCCGGCGTGTTGATGTACACCACTTCGTCGATTCGTTCCGGTCTTCCCATGATGGTGCTGTTGACATTCTTCGGGTTGTTCACCGTGGAGAACAGGATGATAGGAACGTCAGACTTGTTGAGTGCAGCAAAGAACTCGATGAACTCGCCGACATTGTCGCTGCTCTTGCGCTTGATGTCAAGCTGGTCAAGGTCATCGAACAGGATAGCACACTTGGAGGTCATCTTCGTGGTGAGGAGGACCTTGCCGAGCATAACACCCATCATGCGGCGGTCAAGGGAACAGCGCACCAGGGTATATCCGTCGTTGCAGAGTTCCGTCATGAGGTGTTCGCACATGCCGGTCTTGCCGGTGCCCGGGGGGCCGACGAGAGCATAGGAGCGCTTCATGTTCATGTTGGACACGCGCTTGCATTCCGCACGGAGACGATCCATTTCGTCGGAACGGACCCAGCAGTCGTTGCTGTCCCCAGTGAAGAAGCTGTCGTTATTGGCCACCATAATCTTGCTCTGGCCCACGTAGAAATGGTAGCGGTGGTAATCCAGCCTGCGGTAGATTGCCATGATCACGTGTTCGATTGTGCGGTATTCGGACTCGCCATACCCCTTCACGTACGCGGCATGTTCAATAATCGTCTTCGTGGTGAACGATGAACCGGTCGATGCCTGGGTCGATTCCACGCTAAGAGAAACATCGCGGCTAGAATCGTTCTCCAACGAGATGGCATAGAATACGTCCTCGACCAGCTCGTCGTGCTTGTCATAGCACTTGCTTCGGAGCAGTGTGACGATATTTTCCTTGGTGATGATGGTGCCGTCGGAGTTCATGATCGGGTCTTCCCCTATGAAGCCGACACGTTCGATTGTCACCTTGGAGACGAAATCGTCCTGGGACGGGTAATATACGATCGGATCACGGTCCTTCACCTTCGAAAGCAGATATATAAGAATGTCAGAAAGGGGGAGGATGCCGGATGCCGTTGTCGAGTAGTTGTCGCATAACGGTATGTCAGTCTTGAACTTATTGGCTATGTCCTTCCAGAACATGATATCACCACGGTTTTCAACGGAAGTGCTCGGGATGATGTTCATGTAGATGTCATCGAGGACCGAGTACAGCGCAATCGCATTACGTGCCGACGATACTGCCTGCACCCCGAAAGAATCCTTGGGCTTGTTTTCCCACAGAGTCAGGAGCAGTTCGGTGCCTGTTGTGGCCAGCGGCAACAACTTCTTCGCGTTGATGTGGGTTATCTGATTGAACAGTTTCTTGTAGTCGATACCGTCTGGTGTAATGAAGTCTGTAGAAATCCGCGGGATATCCTTGGATATGGAAGTCAGGATGTCCCAAAATTTTCCGCGGGGCGATACATCGTTTGACATTGTTTTGTTATCCGTTGTTGTGGGTTAGGCTAAGATTGTGCGACTGTTCAACGATATCCGATACCAGTCTCGGCGAATTTTCCAGTTCATTTCCCGGTTCACAATGTAACTCGGGGTACGGCGTAGTGTAAATGGCGTTGAGCTTGACCTTGTCCTTCCGGTCAGTTCCGGGAAGCTTCGGAGGAGAGAATCTCGATATCATTCGGGGCAATTCATACCCGGCAATTATGCCATACATGGCCAACTGGATGCACTTTGAAATCGTCATATCCGAAATATAGCAAATATCTTACATTTTGCGCGAGATTTTGGTAAAAATATCATAAAAATTGAAATAGTTTCCCATTATGTTAGTAAGGATCCAACACGAACCGTATGTAAACTTCCTTGAACTTGCCTGGATACTCATCAAGCGCGAATTTTTCACCACGATGGAGTTCCTGCAATTCTTCGACCAGGAAGACCGCTCATGGAACGGACGCGCCATCTGGTGGTACGTGGTTGCCACGGCAATCGCATCGGTCTTCTTTTCATCATTGACCCCGGTGATTCCGGCCATCCTATTCTCGATGCTATGCATAGGGGGCGTCACCAGATTCCTACAGGTATCGCGATGGAAATAATGGACCCGGAAAAGCTCGTCGCCTACATCACCGAGTTGCACAAGAACCCGAACATCCTGGTGCGTGTCCAGGATGACGGCACAATCGACCTGATGTTCAGCGATGTAAAGAAAATCGAGAAAGCAATCGAAAGCGTCAAGTGCCCGTATTGCGACGTGCTCGTCCGTGAGCACCAGCCGCCACTGGAAGATACCATCCGCGGCATGTACCTGCGCTGCCCCCAGTGCAACCAGAGGTTCTTCGTACACCTCTTTGTCCCGTTCGGCGGAACTCCCGCCTAGAACACGAAGTACCTGGACATCACATCCCAGTATTCCTTTGCGTTGGCATATAGCCGGTCACGGTTCCTGGCATGCCACTCAGTCATGTCCTCCATTCCCTTCCGTTGATCCGGAGTGAGCGAGGACACCGGCGTCATTTTCACTTCCATCCTGACGGAATCAATTTCATTGACCCTTAACCCATACTGCTGACACACCTGAACCAGCATGGGGTCCTTAATGATATCGGCATAGGTAAGACGCTGTGTCGACGCTATCATCTTGGCAACGGCATCCTCGCACCCTTGCCTGATACGAAGTCCGATTGAATCGAAATTATAGGTCTGACCGGTCTTCATGATAAACACGATATGGCTGACAGTGACCTGGTCCGCAGACGGACACAGCAACCTGTACAGCTTGTTGACATAATACCCAACTATCGATCCATATAATGCCATTTCAATAGGCTTGATCATACAAGAAACCCGTGGTTCGCCACCTTCTTGCAGCGGCGCCAGAATTTGTAGAGTTCGAAATCGGCTGTCGTAATTTCCTTCGAATCGCATGTACTGCTCACGGCTTCGTCACGATATAGCATCATCAGCACGGCGAGCTGGGTCTGCGTCCAGAAACGGTTGAACCGACTGACACCCTTCTCATACCTGCCGGTCACCCTGGACCGAATGGTCACATGACGCGGATCGTCGTCCTTGTTTGATTCGAACAGGAACCGATATCCCCAGAATCCTAAATCCATCAACTGCGTGGAATGGATGCAGATTTTCTTGCAGTTGCACCAGTGCCCATCGATCATACGGGGTTCCGTATTCAACCCGATAGAAAGGCGCCAAAGCTGGGTCAGGTAAAGAAGCGGGCGACCGGCAGCACGAACATACTCGGCGACCTTGTACTTCTTGTTATTGGTCATCAGACATACCGTGTACACTTCCTGGACCGCACCGTAGCGGTAAATCTTGGGATTCGTGACACGGTCGATGGCGATGTGTTCGTCATCCTTGTTGATACCAATCGATGCGAGAAGATTATCCTCGGTGCTGAACGTCGGCATATGATAGCAGTCGGGCGGCTTGCGCCATTCCCAGCTCTTGTCGAGTTCCGGCAGCGAAACATTGATCTTGGTGCCGTCAGGACCGGTGGTTATCGACATAAGCCGAATTCCATCTTCCCATATCTTCTTAATATCCATTATCGCCTCATGAAGTTGAATGTCGCATTCTCGCCGAGTTTCGTCCACATATTGTTCATGATGATGTTGTCGATTGTCTCGGAAAGGTATTTCAGCGGGCATTCCGTAATACAGCCTTCCAGGTAGTTCCTGGCGCTCTGTTCCGACACGACGCATGCCCCGTTAATAACAGGGTAGAACATGCGCACCTGTTCCTGACGGTTATTTCCATCGTAAGCATGAATATTGAGGATGACCTTGGAACGTCCTATCCACTGCGCAAGGCTCTTGCCGGAAATTCCCATCACGGACGCAACCGACCATTTCCCGGCACCAGCATTTGCAATCTGGGGCAGCAACTTGGCGCGACGCTCGGTCAGGTATCCGTAGAAGAGGACATCGACATCCTTCTCCACATTGGGAACATCGCGCAGTGTGCTAGCATAGCGCATGGGATGGAAAGATGCCTGGAATCCCTTCTTGGCCAGCCATTCGATGTTGTCCAGGTCATAGTCCCATATTTCGTCGGCACCTTTCAGCCAATCGAACACATGCTTGTTGGCATACTTGCAGCCATTGTACATCTGTTCCAACTGGTATAGCACCAGTTTCTTTTTGGGATACTTCTTGCGCATGCCCTCCAGGGTACAGCGCGGATCTACGTGGCCCATGATGAACACGGTGTCGGCAAACTCGGGTTTCCCACCACACTGTTCTTTCAGCATGCGTGCCACTTCGGTGAACACGAATCGGTTGCTCGCTTCAATAATCATACTACTTCTTCGGCATGCAGGCGATTGTAAAACTGTTGCCGGCGCGGCTAATCTTGTTGATGGAACCATGCTGCAGCACGTTTCCCATCTCTTCCTTGGTACGCTCGATAACGTCGTCACAATGGGACAGCTTGCGCCCGGGGAAGCGGATGCAGAAGTTGACCGGGTGGCCCTGTTCCATGAACTCGTCACCCTGTTTCAGGATGCGTTCGCGGTCGGCATCACCGCCGTTGCAGGGGAAACGGAGCTCCTTGACCTCGGATGCCTTGGCAGCTGCGCGGTTCTTCTTCTCCATTTCACGCTTCTTTTTCTTCTGTTCGTATTCGTACTTGCCGCGGTCACCGAGACGCGCCACCTGCGGGTCCTGGTTGGGGGCCACGACGATAATGTCCAGACCGCGCTCGTCAGCAATCTTGCGGGCTTCATCACTAGGAATAACCCCGAACTGTTCGCCGTTTTCTCCCATGAGGCGCACTGTCGCCGTGGTGATGCTGTCCTTCGGGGGTTGCCCGAGACGATACACCGGCGGATTGGCTGCACCATTGATGCAGACCAGCGGCAAGTCGCGGTCATTGGCGATTGCCTTGGCCTTGCCCGGGCTCATGGGGCCGAGCGATTTACCGTCTTCACCGATCAGGACGACGGTGGAAGCGGCGATGTAGAAGTTATTCTTGAATCCCATATTATTTCTTTACCTCGTAGAGTTTGAAATCCTGTTTTGTAGAAATCCTGTCATAGCAGGAATTGAATAAAATCTTTGCCCACCGTTGGGCAATTTCGGTATCCGACGGGCGGACGAATGTTAAGAGTTTCTGATATTCCATGTCGAAAATGTAGCATTTTGTATTACAGGTGGCAACAAAAACTACCGGGACCGAAATCCCGGCAGTTTCTATGGCAACCAAATGTTTACGAAAATTTACACATTCTTCCTAAACGTCGGCATGATATCGGCATCGTGCTCACTGAAACGCGGGGCCTTCGCACCGGTCACGAAGGCGTTCCAGGTACGGATCACGTATGCGGCACGGAGCTTTTCGGAAATCTTCTTGTCCTTGTTGGCCAGATTCCAACGGCGCATCTTCTCGATGACCGGGTTCTCGGCAGTGTCAAAGGAGTTGATCTCCATGAAGAACCTTTCAGCCTTGCTCTTCGGGGCACCGACATCGTGCACAAGGGCGAAATAGAGGGTACCGACAGTCTTCGGGGTCATTGCATGCGATTCACCGATTGCCTTCATGGCGATACGTGCAGCCTCGTCATAGTCAGCCGGACGGGAATTGTATTCTTCGAGGACGGCAGACGGGGTAAGGCGACGTTCCTTGATGGCAAGGTGGCCGTAGCTGCGGAACTCGCTGATGCCGTTCACGATACCGGTAATCACGGTATGATACTGGACACCGGACATCTGCAGAACCTGGGTACCGGTACGGACACGGCCACAGTCGATGGTGTCAAAGGTATCACGGGCGACACCCGTATTCACGACAGTCTGGAACGTGCATCCGGACTGGACGCATGCCATGAGACGATGCTGGCCATCAAGAATAAAGCCGTTCTCGTCGAGCTTGATGGACTCGCTGTTGAGCTTCCAGTTGCCGCGCTTCATTTCGTTGGCATAGATGTCAACGGTGCGGGCACTGGCCTTGCGGTTGAGGATACCGGCAGCCTGAGTCTTTTCGAGAAGTTCCTTGGCATACCCGGGGGTAATGATTTTGATTTTTGATTTCATTGTCATGGTTTTTGTTCCTTTTAGAGTTTGTGTACAATAAATGTAGCAAGTTTACCACATTTTGCCAACACGTTACCAAAAATATACACCACCATGAACTTTACATGGCGCCTTTGCTATGTTCGGCAATCCACTGTTCCTTGAACTTATCGGCATCCTCGACCATCTGCTGGAACTTCTCCTGGATCGCGTGAAGGAAGTCGCTCCTGACGCGGTTGAGTGCGAATTCGAACATCTCTCGTGCCTTCGCATCCTTTACATACACGTCGAATTGGTTTTGAAGCATTGTCAAGGACTTCTCCAAATCTTCACAATTCGGAAGCTTTGCCTTGGGAATTTCTGGACGGAAAACTGTATCGTTTGCCATAATATTATTCTCCCTGTGTTTCAGTTTCTTCAGGTTCATCGAAGAACACCATGTAGCTGGAATTGTAGCGCCCGACTACATGAACAATGTTGACTTCGGCTGGCTTTAATCCCGCCTTGTTAAGGAACTTGTCGACATCCGCGACACCCTTGCATTGGACATGCTTTACCATAATTTACCTCTCGTTTGTAGTTGCGTGGTTTCATTTTTCAGCAGTTCCAGTTCGTCTAAGTACGGCTGCGTGGTTTCATTTTCCAGCAGTTCCAGTTCGCCTAAGTACGACTCCAGGTGATGCCCATCGTGCCACTTTGCACGCTCGTAGTGAGGGCAGTTCATCTTGTACGTCGGCCATCGGAACTTGTCGCAGAGGCTGATGTTGACATGTGCCATGTCCCTGCTTACGCAGTTGCAGCAGTGTATGCATGTGTGGCAGTGTAGGAACTCTCGTCTGTTCACGTGGTCCTCGGTCAGAGTATGAAATTCATTTCCGCATCGCAATGGCGTCGTTCTTGAATGCCAAGCATCTTGAATGCCGCCAGGTGCGACTCGGAGTGCCGAATGCCGAGATGCCACAAGCAATTCTTGTCGGCATGGCGTACCGCTTTCTTTATGTCGGCAAATTCTTTCGCGTACGGGGTAGTGAGTGACAGTTCGTCGCACTTGGCCCTTATGTAGTCAGGACGCATGCGGTTCATGGACGGCATGATATGTATAGCCATGAACTGCATCGCCTCGTCCAGCGATGCTGTACGGAGGCGCGGAATCTCGCCGTTCTTCATGATCAAGTGGGCTTCGGAAAAGTTAATGAAATACTCTCCGGACCATGCCCAGTAATACTCGGCAATGACAAATCCGTGGTACCGGAGCACGGGCGCACAGATAGTAGCGTTCTCGGTCAAGTGGAACGTCTTCTTGAATTTCTTTACGTCATCATATCGCATCGGCTATAAATTCCTCGTTTGGAACGCAGCGTTGAACCTGAAGTGTGGGTGTCATTCAGTATGAATTATTATTCATCCACCTCATAAGTATCCATCTGCACATCGAGATAATACTCACTGCCGTTACGCAATTCCTCGTAACGCTTGTTCGCCTTCTCTTTGTCAAGATAGACATAGATTACCGTTCGTTCCCCACCAGAGTAAGGAACGATGCCCGTAAGCATGTAGACGATAGGAGATTCAGTCTTCGTTGTGCTCATGTTGTTTTCTCGCATATTGATTGTAGAAATCCTTTAAGAGTTGTTCAAGGGAACTTTCGACCTTGTGGTCCAGAACCAGCAGGGATTTCAGGTACAATACGACATCCAGGGGAGCCTTGATATCGACCATATGGTCCTTGTCGGTCCCCATCTTGACTACGTGTCTGGCGTTGAAGTCGAGGGTCCCCATGGTATCGGTCAGTACGGAAACACTACAGGATGCCTCGGAGAACCGGTGGATGGCACAGTCGAAGGAAGTTTGCGTGGGCAGGCTCTGCTCGAACGATACTAGGGTGCCCACGATGACGCATCCGTCACCCAGGTGAACAATAAGGTGGATATTGGTCATAGGGACTCCTATTTAGCTATGCAAAATCATTCATAAAGCAATTTGTGTTATTATCCGGCGTAGACGTATCTATCTTGTTGCCGGTTTTAATACTGCAACCAAAGTATTCTCGATATACTGCGTTTTTAATAATCGGCATATCAGCTTTCATCGGTACATACAGCCCGTGTGCTTTATAGTTTTCTTTACAAAACGTACGCTTTTCCCATTCACGTAGTATAGCAATATTATCGTAATTTTCGGAGCTATCTCCTCCATATCTAGCACAATATATTTCAAGTGCATTTCTTTCAGAGGAGCCGATATACTGTTTAGGTGTAAAATCAAGGCATTCGCTTACGCTAACGCTATATTCCTTGGAATTAAATACATCAAGAAAGTGCGTATGAATAAGCGGTGGCCCGATGAATGTGTTAATGAGATATGGAAGATAAATTTCAAAATAGATTCGTTCACAATCGACAAATGAAACCGGATGTGACCGGAGTCCGATTCCTATATAGTCATCGCATACACCGTCAAGATACACAGCGTCATTGTTATAGTGGAATCCCCTAAAGTATCCAAGATCCTCGTAATCCGACGGATTGTTTACGAATTTTCTACCAATGCCGGCCCATTTTCTTGACGTAGTTTCAATAACATTTCTGACATATTTTTCGATAGCAGTAGCCGATTGGCCTACCAGCTCTTCTGGAAATTGATTCTTGCTCGGGTCTTTAACCACATGTAAGAATCAATAAAAAGTTTGATGGCTTTAAATGGATCGTTTTTATACTCAACTGTAAAATCTTCAAGCTTGTCTATCTTCTTGTCTAAATGACGATTGTAATTATATTTCTTTTCCATGTTGTTCCCCCTCTTATATCATCCTCGGGTCCAGTTGATATTACCCGAACCCCAGTATTCCTTGAGGGATATGGAGCCATCGTCGTTTGTAATGGTAAAGAAGGCTCCCTTTTCATTGGAGGAGACGTTTGTGACATTGTGGAGGGTATCTACGTGGTTGCCGCAGAGGTAGACCTTGTAGGTTTCTCCCACTTTCGGTTTCGGGTGGGCTTTTTCATGCTCGTATAGCTTATGTTTTTGGAAAAGGTTTCTCTTTTCTTCTTTGAGCTGTTCAAGACTGTACATGGACTCATAGTAATGTCTGTTGCGCCTGTAACCGTATCCCAGCAGGTATCCGTGGTAGCTCGGGGTATCGTGCTCTTCGAGCCAGTCGAGAATTTCACGTTTCTCTTTAATGTTTCCGAACAGGAGATTCAGCATAGTTTTTCCTCTGGTTGGGTGGAAAAGTTAGTCAAGAACATGCAGTTCCTTCGCTGCACGAGTAAACGCAGTATACTTCAACTTGTTGCGCAGGATGATGTCGGAGCACACGTTCATGTCGCGTTCCACGACGAAGGCATTCTGCACCGTGGTACCCTGGGCCTTGTAGACCGTCATGGCATAGATGTACCCGACATAAAGGAAGTGGTTCTTCAACTTGTTGTATGGTTCCCAGGCTTCCTTCTTGGTATACTTGTGGCGCCCCATCTGTCCAAGTTCCTTTGCCCTCTCACGGCATTCAGCAGCCAGGTCGGCCTTCAACTTGTCCAGTTTCTCCTTCTCGGACGGCTTGAACACATAGGCAGTGCACTGCTTCCGATGACCGGGAAGTGCACGGAAATTGACAACAGTCAGCTTGTAGCAGCCGATATGGTATTCCGGATCACCATCTGGCATATCGATCACGTTAAGCACCTTTACACGCTCTTCCATACTGTACACTGACTCGTCATCGTAGTAGGTCCTGGAACCGCGCTTGGTCTTGGTAGTCCTGCGGTATCCCCTTGCGACACGGAGTTCCTCCCCCTCCACGAACTCGGCCTCGACACCCGGATACCTGCGACGACGGATGACCTTGTTGAGTGCATCGACAGAAATGTTGCGGTAGGCGATAGCGAGCGCATAGTCACTGTCCTCCTTGTATTCATCGGAGGTGAAATACTCGTACACCTTTGCCATGAAGGTATTGCGCTCGTCGTAGAAATAGATACCACCGGATTCACCCACCTCTGTCACGTGGTCGAAATGGTCGCCCGGTTCGGTGATATGCTCTCGCATGGCGGTGACGGTACGCATGATCGGGTTGTCCAACGCGGTACGCATCACTTTGGTCAGCATGAAACCATATTTCAGGTTGAATACGGGGGACTGCAGCAAGCCACGGTTGCTGTCCTCGACAGCAGGGATCTGGCACGGGTCACCCACGTAGATAATCTTGATGTAGCTGAATTCAACACAATCGCCCTCGATGTTGCGCAGCAGCTCAGTACCGGTCATCGAGGCTTCGTCAATGATAATCACGTCGTAATCACCCAGGTGGGATTCGCCGTCACGTTCCAGGTACGGCTCCCTATCATCCAGGTCCACAAGTTTCAGGCCGCAAAGGGAATAGATAGTACGGTCAAACTGGCGGTTGGTGCGCTTGGCGATGACTTCGACCGCCTTGTTCGTGGGCGCAGTACATACATAGGAGACATTTTTCTTGTCAAGTTCGTCCAGGAGAACGTTCACTAGGGAGGTCTTACCGGTACCGGCGGGACCACAGAGCACCATCTGGCGGCATTCGCTATTGAGAAATGAATCTATGTATCCGAGGGCCGCTGTCTGGTCTTCCGTCAAGTCTTCTTTGGTCAGTAATTTTTTCTTATCATCGGATTTCTTGGGCTTTTCTTCTTCATTTTCGTCGGTTTTCTCATCTTTTTCGGGCTCGGATTCTTCAACAGCGTCTTCTTTCGGTTCCTCTACGGACTTATTCTCTTCTTCATCAGCTCCAAACAGACCGCGAACGGGCAATTTTTCATCCGATTGCTCTTCTTTTTTACGTTTTTCCAAATCAGCGTTTAGTTCAGCGAACAATTTGTTAAAATCCATACCCGGAATATAGCAAAAAATGCCGATATTGCCAACCATAATTATGAACTACCCACCGGCTAAATACCGGCGGGTTTCGGCAACCCCCGGTGCATCCAGGTGGATTTCCTGCTTGTTAACGGGGCAACTGCTTTTTAGGTCACTAGGACGGTCATCCACAGGAGGCTCCTCAGCATAGCGTAGAGGCAGAATTACCTCGGTTTCCCCGGTTCGCGGGGTACCAATATTGTCAAGAATACGTAGACCTTCATCAAGTATATTCCTGGCCGCGTTCGCGTCACGGTCGACGTGTTCCCCGCATTGAGGGCATATCCACGACCGCTGGTTCAACGTCAGTTCCCTATACCGGTAACCGCAATGGTTGCATATCTGAGAACTGGGAAAGAAACGACCGACTTTGACCAATGTCCTTCCGTGCCATTGCGCCTTGTACTCTATCATCCTGACGAGTTTTCCAAGCGCAACGTCGGCCAATGCACCGGCCAAACTGTGGTTCTTCATCATCCCCTTGACATTGAGGTTCTCCAAGCATATCACATCGAATCTCTTGACTACTTCATGTGACACCTGATGAAGGAAGTTATCCCTTCGGTTGCCCAGTTTTTCATGGGCGGCAGCAAGCTTTTTGCGAGCCTTATCGCGGTTCTTGCCACCTTTGGCCTTCTTAGAAAGCCTTCTTTGTAAAATCTTTATTTTACGTTCCGCCCTCTTCCCGAAGTGCGGGTTCTGTATTTCCGTACCGTCGCTGAATGACACTGTGGACTTGATACCCACATCCAGTCCTCCGCATTCTCCCGTATGGGGCATTTCGGGCACGTCGACATCACAACATATTGAACAGAAATACTTACCGGTCTTGCTCTTCTTGATTGTGACGTTGTATATTTTCTTTATATTTTCATTCTGAAACGTCTTGCCGTACCGGCAACAGACCGGCCCGACCTTCGGAAGAACTATCGTATTCCCAACAATCAACTTGTTTATGTCCTTATAACACATGGCGTTACGATAGCTTTGCTTGTCATACTTTGACTTATATACCGGATACCCAGTCCTTCCTTCGAAGAAATTCTGGTAAGCCTTCCTCATGTCCATGTAGGATTGGCACAGTGCCTGCGAGTCTACTTCCTTCAACCAAGGCCATTCCTCCTTGAAGGACTTCAGGTTCGGGTCGAAGCTCATGTAGGTCTCCTCGTACAGATCATGCTTCAACCGCAGGCACTGGTTGTACACAAAACGGGCGCAACCGAAGGTCTTCGCGAAGAATACCCTCTGCGCCTTGTTCGGGTACAGCCTGATTTCTATGCCCTTCTTGACTATCATACGAAAAATCCTACCGGAACTAGCCCTTCCGGTAGGATACGATACACCTTGGTGTATCAAAGTCTTCCACATCAGCAAGGGCTAGTTGCTTTCATCAGTAAGTTTATACATCCGCTGCCCATTATTTTCGGCATTTTTACCGAATATGCATTCAATATACGGACATACGATTACCGTATTCTTCGGTATGCTGCAACAAAGGTTGCGTAGAGCCTTATGTACATCTCCGTGTGCACCAGGTATAGGAGTCAGCGGAAGCATGGACGTTCCTCATTTGTGTGAACCTATCCTAAAATTATTTCATTTTTAATTCCTTTAAGGCAGCTCTCATCTCACCAACTAAAGATGGGGGAGTTTTCTCACCGCCCACTATATAAACTGTCATCGAGGTATAGTCATGAATCTGCCAGAACGCCTAAATTCCCTTGCCAGCGTAGCCACCGGGGCTTCACGTGTCATGTTCGAATCGGCAACAGCCGCATATCACGCGATTTTCGAAGGTGAAGAGGAAGAACTTTCCGAACTTTCCGACCTCGGAAACGAAATCGGCGACAGTCTCGATGCCGGGGAAGGTGAAGATGGTGGCGAAGGCGGTGGCGAAGGCGCCCCTGCCGGTGGCGAAGGCGGTGATTCCGCACCAGTCGAAGGCGGTGAAGAAGCTCCTGCGGAGGAAAATCCGGCACCCGCTCCCGAAGAACCGGCACCCGAACAGCAACCGGAAACCATCAATGCCCAGTCGCAGCCAGCTTCCGTCAGCGCAGACGCCCTCATCAAGGAACTGATCGACCTCAAATACCCGGAAAAGATTCGCGTGGTGGCTCAGCAGATGAGGCAGAACGCCAAGGGCCAGGCCCCAACCGCCAACGACATGATCAAGCCGGTCGCCGAGGCGATTTCCAAGTACATGGCCAAGAAGGGCTATGCCGCGATGCAGAAGGACGAGGCAATCAGGGTCGTCAAGACCATCATCATGGCGGCAACCGATACCAAGAAGCCTTCCCCTCAGTCGAATGAAGGCGAACAGCCACAAGAAACAGAAAATGCTGCCGTTTAGGCAGCATTTTTATTGGGCAAATTGGGGATACCGGGTTCGAACCGGCGTCCGGGCGGAATTACTCCGGGTTATTTCATTTGTACCGTGCGCACGTCCAAAATCCGAAAGCCTCCCAGCTCTACCACTGAGCTTTAATCCCCAGGCAAGGCCGGTCAGCAGTAGCATTCCGCGTAGAATTCCGTTTCCAGTTCCTTCGCCGGGAGACGTTTTTCCCAGTCCACGATAGCCTCTTTCAGCTTCCTGTATTCGGACAGGTACCTGTCACGGCGGTCGTAATCCTTCGGGGTCGGGTTCGGAATACGCCCGATGTCAATATTGTCCTCCAAGTCGCATACCTTGATCTTCGCGGCAAGGTAATTCTTGGCGATGTTCTCGATATACTCTTCCCTGGGAGTGGTCTTCCCGCGGGTAAGGAGCTCGACCACCTTCCACACGACATCGGGGAAGAACATCTTGATATCGGAAATAGTGAACCCGCCGTCTTCGACAGTATCATGCAGGTAGGCGATTGCCGTCAGTGTGGTATCGTCATATGCTTCCGATACACGTTCAGCAACCCGTTCGAGATGTCCGATATACGGGGCGCCGCCCTTGTCCTTCTGGCCATCGTGGGCGAACCGGGCAAAAATGATAGCGCGGTCAGTAAGCTCCGTCTTCTGCGGGATACTCCTCAAAAATTCCTTGATTTCATCACGAGAACGCATTAGCATTCCTCACTATGTAAAATTGTTGGACATTTTGTTATTTAGCTATCACAAAACTACTCTTTTCCCCAGTAAAGATACTAATTTTTAGAAAAAAAGCGGTTAAAAAGATGACAAAAGAAGAACTTATAGCCGGAATCAAGTGCAAGCTCGTCGAAGCCCTCTCCTTTATCGTGGAAAGCACTCCCGATGTAAAATTAAATGAACCCGTTCCCGGATACAAGTCCGCAGACACCGAATACTTCAACGTATCCGGCGAATACGCCGTCGGGGAGCTGTTCGGAAAGATAGAACTTGCCATTTTGGTCTCCCCGCACGGGGCCAGGCCGGTCAACATGAAGATGTCGTTCGGGGAAGAGAACCCCACCCCGATATCCATAGCCAGCCCACATGATCTGTTTGAATCGATAACAAACAAGCACCGCCTTTTTGTCGAGCGTTCCTATAACAAAAGCAGCGCATTCGCGTTGAACGATGCGCTGCAGGAACTCGAAAATCTCCCATGTCCACCGGAAGTGCACTCCAAGATTATGGAAATAATCCAGAAGCTCCGCTAGACACTCACAAGCCTCGTGCGGCGGGCATGCTGTCGAGAATTTTCTGAATCTCTTCACGTGTCCGAATCCGCTGATTCGAGCTACCCCTGAATTTCAGCGAAATATCCCTCTGTTCCAGGATGAACGGACCGTCCACCAAGACATCCACCGTTTTGAGGATGTTCGACGTTACGAGATGGATATACTGGCGCTGCCCAGTCAGCAGGTCCTTATCCAACACATAGCCGGTAAACATCCACAGATTCTTGTCAGGGTACTTTTCCTTGAACTTGGAAAGGAATGGCAAGAGACCCCACTGGTTCTCGGGCTCAAACGGTTCACCACCAAGTACAGTCAGTCCGGCGATGTAGGATGGCCGGCATGCTTCGAGCACCTCATTCTCGGCAATAGCGTCGAATTCCTTGCCATAGGAAAAGTCCCAGGTCTCTGGATTAAAGCAACCCTTGCAGTGGTTGCGGCAACCGGAAACGAAGAGGGAGACCCGAAGGCCTTCCCCATCGACGATTGACATTGGATCAATCTTGCTATAATTCATCAGATATTTTTCCTATCTCCGAGTTCAGCCAGCTTGCCGTCATTCCAGGACTTCAAGATAGTCTTCCTCGGAGCACCGGTAAGATATCCGGTAATTCGACGGACGCGGACAAACTTGCTTTCGTTCTTGCAGCCGCAGTGCGGGCACTCGTTATCGATGATGCCATGGAATCCGCATTCCAAACAGGTGTCCTGGTCGAACGTAATGGTGAAGTAGCCCAGGTCGCCTTCGTACATGGCATCGATTGCAGCCTTGACCGCAGCGATGTTCTTGGTCGGGTCACCATTGACCTTGTAGTAGAAGATGTGGCCGGCGTTCGTAATTTTGTGGAACGGAGCTTCGGTCTTGATCTTGTTTTCCAAGGTTGTATCCAAGGAGAAGTCCATCATGTGGCTGTTCGTGTAATAGCCCTTGCCGAAGATGCGCATGAGATCGACATCTTCGAGACCCTTGACAGGCTTCAAGATGGCGCCGGCAGCATTCTCGACAGACGCCGTGGTGAACTTGTTCTTGTCAATAGAAGCGAACCTGCCAGCAACGGCTTCCGCAGGCGTTGCAAAGCAAGACCAGTTAAGGTGTGTTTCCTTCTGTGTCTTATCGCAGTAGTCTCGGATGTGCTGAACAATGGAAAGTGCAAATTCATCAACGTCATGGTCAACACCGAACGTCTTCCCGGTAAGGAGGGTGACTACTTCGGCAATGCCGATATAACCGATGGAGAGAGTCGACTGTTTCATCACTTCGGCAATGGAATCCGTGAGTTCGTGTTCCTTGTCGTCGGAAGTCAGGTACAAGCCCTGTTGCATCGTGAACGGATAGTTCTCGTAGGTCTTGGTGCTGCAAATGAACCAGAAGCGGTCGAGGAGACTATCCTTTGCGGCCTTCATGAGCTCATCCAACTTCTCGAAGAAGATCTTCTTGCGGCTCTCCTCGTCCTTGCCCTTGATATGAGCCTCGATGGCAATGCGCGGGAGGTTCATCGTATGGAACGCGAAGTTTCCGCGGGCAGTCGTCTGTTCCGGGCCGTTGATGTTGCCGATGACCCTAGTACGGCAACCCATAGTGGCGATAGTGGTGTTCGGGATAATCTTGCGGACTTTGAGCTTGTCGCCAGTCTTGGACACGACTTCCCAGTAGTCACCATTGGCCACATCGTATTCAAATGCAGTGGTTTCACCAGCCTTGTAATCGCCGTTACCGAATTCAAAATCTTCGTTCCTGCCACGGTACTTGAATGTCGGGTTTGCATCCTCGACTTCCTTGTATTCGTACTTGACATACGGGAGGTTGAAGGAGGAATCAACACGGACAAAGTTCGGATAGAACCGACGGGCGAGACATTCGATTGCCTGGTTGTACAGGTCATAGTTCGGGTCGCCTTCATACTTGGTATAACCATTCATGAGTTTGAAAATGAGAATCGGGAAGATCGGAGTGAGTCCATCACCCATGCCCTCATACTGGGCACGCATGAGATTCCTGCTGACCATTCGACCACAGTTTGACGTATCAAGGCCAAAGTTGATGGAGGAGAACGGAACCTGGTTGCCGGAGCGGCTCTGCAAAGAATTCAAGTTATGGACAAGTGCTTCCATCGCCTGATGCGTTTCGATTTCGGTCATCTTGATGGCCTTGTCGATGCACTTCTTCGGGAAGCGGTCATAGTAATGTTCAGGCGGACGGTTCATCGTCACATCGGCCAGGAGCTTGCGCCAGCTGCGCTTGTCATTGTCATTGTCCGGGTCGCCGGCAAAGGCCTTATACCTTTCGTCGCCGGTAGTGTCGTAGTAGTCATTCAGCTTGATGGCGAGATGACTGCGGAAGCTGCAATCGACGGACGGTGCAAGGTCGAAGTCGAAGTTGTCGCATGCGATACCGCCATACTGCTGGTTCGATTGAAGCTGGAAAATCACTGCGGCCAGGGCAGCCGCGCTCTGGACAGAATTGGCGCGGCGGATGAAACCTGTACCAGAATCAAAACCCGACTTCAAGAGCTTCCCGATCGGGGCGAAGAGGCAGTTGAAAGTCAGGTTGTACATGTTAAGATCGTGGATGTGGAGATAGCCGTCCTTGTGCATCTGGGCGTACTTCTCGTTGATGTTGTTCAACAGGTTGTACATCTTGTTGGTTTCAGATGCAACCTTGCCGTACGCGCCCGCCGGCGTAGCACCGGATTCGTTGGCATTGTCACGGAGGATGTTGGAAGACTTGAATTTCGCGTCAGTGATTTCGCGGAGAGTCCCAAGGAGAGGCATGTTCTTGATGATGTCGGTCTTGGTCGCCCTAATCTTGTCGCGGTTGGCTCGGTAAATCACATAGGCATCGTACGCCTTCGGCCACTTGTCGCGCAACACGTTCTTTACCGCAGTGGCCACCTTTTCCGCAGAAACGGAAATGGTGTTGTATCCTTGAAGTTCCTGAATAATCCGGTTGGTCGCCTCATCGAGCTCTTCATCGCTCACCGAGGTCTTTGTCGCGTAGAACACCGTTTTCAAAGAGTGTTCGATTTTGCTCGGGTTAAAAGTCTGTGGGATGCCGTCGCGCTTGTTTACTTTTGCTAACTTGGGGACAGTCACCACCTCGGTGACTTCGCTTACATCATTCATACATTTTCCTCATTTTTACCTTACATTCCAGACCATTCAGCAGTCGTTTTGAAATAAGGCAAGTAGTGTTTATATCCATCCGATTTCCGGCTTTCGCTGCACAAAAATACACCATCTTGTGTTTTTTGCCACATTTTACTACCATATATCGCGGTTCCCGGCGATTATCGCATCTTTGTAAAATGTTCTTTACGTATCCGATTTTTCTAATGCCGCCAGAAACTGCTCCACGGTAGCCGGTTCGAAGTCGTTGTCCGTTGTCCTCGTCAACAATCCGGCACCCCTGGAAGCCGAGCGCACCGCCATTGAATGCAAAAAACCCCGCTTCCCGGACCCGCAGTGCACTATCTGCCCGGCGGTCCCGTATAGCGAAGTAATCATTGAGTATGACTGGCGCTTTTTCCAAGATACCTTCTCGAAGGATGTCATCGACTCCCCGTAAACTAGTCCCGATATGAGCTTTTCGACCTTGAATGAACCCCTGTCATATAGCGCGACGGTCACCGAGAGTGAATGGTCAAGGCCGTCCAGGATTCCATTGACGTACTCGATAGTCTCTTCACCAAGACACTGGCCGGCAATAAGGATTTCGTTATCCGGGTGAATGGGCTGTTCAGGAAGTTCAGGAATCGGGAAGCTGTCGACGACCACCGAGTTATCCGGTGCACCGTCGATCTTTCCTATCGTGACTATGCATGTGGCCTTCTCGACCATCGACGCATATTTATCGTCCCAGTCGTGGAGAATGAGGATGTGCGGCTTCTTCTCGATTCCGTCCGGGCCCAACACCCTACCGTCACCGCACTGCACCACCACCTTGTCCCGACAATCCGGGTGAACCCAGCATGACCGGTGGTCGTACATGGCACATAGCCGTGCCAGGACATTGAACTTACTGTGCCAGTCTGGCACCAACAAATCACGGCTGAACTGCATTGGCCAATTCCTCGTATTTTTTGCGCAATCCCATGATCTCTTCCATCTGGGCCGCATTCAAGTCCGGAAGCTTCAAAAGAATATCGTCGATGAACTCCACGCAATAGGCAGCGCTGTCTTCAACTTCTATAGCCGCCATTACCTTAGTGAAAGTCATCTTGCCGGTACGGTCCACATCATATATAGTAGTATCCATGTTCAGCGTGGCACGCTCGGTGCAAGGCCAGTTGAGGCTCACCTGCAAGCGTCCCATGTCATTGTACTTGTCGACGAGTTCAGACAACGTCACGACGCCCGACACATATCGCTTCAAGTCTTCATCACTCATTCGCCTGATGCACGCCTGGCGCACACGGTTTGCCCGGTACAACGGGCTGTTCTGGAGATAGTCATCGGTATTTATGATTGGATGGAACAGGTGATACGCAACGCTACCCGGCTTGCGGTTCCTGTGAATCGGTCCAATCAGGCGCTTGCACTTTGTAAGGAACGCATCATCCTCGGCGCCCCAGTTCACGAACTCCTCATCATATCGACCAATGCGAGTCCAGGTATGCCTCGTGAACACGTTGCAGAGTCCAGTCTGTCGGTCAATTACCACACCATGATCCTTCTTGCCGGGAAGTAGCGGCTTGCCGGCAATTAGAAGGCGCGTATCCGTCTCTTTGAGGTAAGTCGCCTCGGAATAAGGAAATACGAGCGAGCCGTCCTGCCAGTGTTCGCGTATGTATTCTACCACCGGTTCAGTCAGGAACACGTCTCCATCGACCATGACGATAACGTCGTAGCCGGGCATCGACTCTATTGCGGCATTGAGGAGGGCAGTCTTTCTGAATCCCCCTTCCATATTGACATCGACGTGAAATACCCTGCTCTTGTCCATTCCCAGGGTAGGAAACCAGTCCGTCGAATTCTGCTCAGCTACGCAGAATACGGCCTCAGGGAACATTTTCAAGTTGTTTGCAAGGGTCACGGCAAGGTTTCTTCGTCTATACCGGTCACCCTTGTCACAAAACGCAGTAATAATCAAATAACTTTCAGGCATGCTTGAAATATAGCAAAAAATTCATAAAAAATTATACATATAATTGTTTTTATTTGCCCTACATGGAGGAACTGTAGCCGGAAAGAGCCAAAGATTATTCCATAAAACAATAAAGTGTCTTATATAGTAGACAGTTGACAAGAAACTTCATAAAATACAAGAACTATATAACTAATCAAAAGTGTATATAGAATAGCATTTTTGGATATAGATCTTGCTGAAGACTGCATTCTGAATGTAATCCCGAAGCAGGAATCGGTATTTTAGTCCCATTTCTTTGATTTTTCGGAAGAGTCCTCTCCAGTCATCCACCGAACCGAGTGTTTGCTTCCATTGCTCATCTCGGAACTGAATATTGAATCTTGGATAGAACCATCCCTTATCGAATTTCTTGTAGGCACGACGTGCAATCTCTATGCTTGCGGCAACCATGTCTGGCGTAGTCTCACTACCGTAGGCGAAGTTGCCTACTATGGAGGAATATGCCGGGTTCACCTCTATCAGGTTGAACTTATGCAAGTTCGCAAGCATCTTCAGCTTGTTCACGAACAGACGGCGTCCCCACTTGTTGTTGCACAGCTTATTGAGCTTCTTGCCCTTCTTCAAGTCCGACGGCTTGATGGACAAGTCTTCAATCGCTAACATCTTGCACTTCCATACATCCACCAGCTTGCTGATTTCATGGGCAATCGCAATCGTCTCATGCCTCAACTTGTTCGTTATATACTTGGAACTGGAATCCGTGCTTGCCTTTCCGGAAGAAATCGTCAGCCCGCTCAAATCGAACACCTGCTTGTGCAGTACCTTGAAATCATCATTCTTGTCGAACTCTATCACCGACAACCCGATATAGTTCGGGTTCATATCTATACCAAGAACCCTCTTGGACCGCAATGCTTTATACCGGGCATCGTAGATAAGGCCCTCGTCGTATGTAAGCCACACATACTTATCGGATAGCTTGATTGAAACTGTTATATTGTTCTGCTCAGCGAGTTCCTGTACCTTGGAAAGTTCATCGGCAATTTTCTTCTTCATCGGAAGGAACCGGATTTCTACGTGCCGATGCTTGCTGGGCTTGTATGTAAGGCGTTGATTGCCAAGGTCTAATGCGAATAGACGGTTGCCCTTATGTAGTTTCTGGCCTTGAATACCAATAGGGAACATACGCCGATACTTAAAGGTGGTCTTGTCTATCAGTCCTTTCAAATACTGGTGCAGGTTGTTCTTGCCACCGAACAAGATACGCTTCTCGCCGTTCAACTTGTACAGTGCAGCCGCTTCCTTGACTGCTGACTGGATGAACCAGCTGTTGTGGTCGAACATCGAATTGCAGTAGGCACGGACTTCCTTCTCTTCCAGTCCGTCCTGGTAACGGTTAAATGCAACTCGGACGATGCTGCTGAACGTCCGCATGTCGCCCAGCACATCCACCTCGTTGCATATCGTAAGTCTAACCGTCTTCATAAGAAAAATCCTACCAGAACTGGTCCTTCCGGTAGGATGCAATGTACCTAAGTACATTTTAAACACTTCAACGACGGCAAGGACCAGTTGCCTTCGTATTTCAGTTTATATATGTAGCAAAAATTTTGAAACCTGTCAAGCGGCTCTCATCTCACCCACTAAAGATGGGTGAGTTTTCCCGCCGCTATATTATAAACTTCAGATTACCATGCCATTCAACGGGATACATAATTTAAGGGCAGCAAACGAGTCGGTGAAACTCGAAATGTGGCAGTTGCAGGAAATCGAGCGCTGCACTAAGGACCCTATTTACTTCATCAGGCATTATGTCTACATCAACACGAAGGATGAAGGCACCCAGCTGATGAAAACGTACCCGTTCCAGGACGAAGCAATCAGGCGTTTTCTCAAATACAGGTTCAATATCAACCGATGGTCCCGACAGGTGGGTAAGTCCACGATAGTCAGGGCCTTTATCCTATGGTGGGCCATGTTCCACGAAGACCAGCTGATCGCGATGCTGGCCAACAAGCTCATGCTCGCCAAGGAACAGTTGCAGCTCCTGAGGGAATCCTACCTGAATCTACCGTTCTGGTTGCAGCCGGGCGTAAAGCTCTGGAACAAGATGTCCATCCAGTTCGCGAACGGGTGCCGTATCATCATCGCGGCTTCCAGTTCGGACGGTATTCGCGGTTTCTCCCCGAACCTCCTGTACCTGGACGAATTCGCGTTCCTCCGTCCCGGCATGGCCGACGAGTTCATGGCTTCCGTGTTCCCGACGATTTCGTCAGGTAAGAAGACGCGAGTCATAATCACCTCGACACCGTGCGGCATGAACCACTTCTACCGAATGTGGGAGGATGCCGTCGACGAATCCACCGCCTCCGCACACGACTTGCAGGCAAAATACGTACGATCCACCGTGCTGTGGAACGAAGTGCCCGGTCGTGACGAGCAATGGGGCCTCGACGAAAAGGTCCGTTGCGGCGAGGAACGTTTCCGTCAGGAATACGAGTGCGAGTTCATCGGTTCCGCAGTCACCCTCATCGACTACCGCACCTTGCAGCACCTGCACCCGGACAAGCCGATGGCCCACCCGAAGATACCGGACGACTACCAGCTTCGCGTGTACGGGCGCCCGCTCAACCCGCAGCAGATGGAAATGGACGAATCCGTGTATATCGCTGCACTCGATACCGGCTACGGTATGCGCCAGGACTACCACGTTCTGCAAATCCTCTACGCCAAATCGAGTACGAAGCTGGAACAGGTGCTCACACTGTCCTCCAACAGCGTGACCGTGGAAGACTTCTGCGCCGTGTCCTTCGCACTCCTGAGGAAGTACCACTTCCCGGCGCTCACCATCGAATATAACGGCGGTTCCGGCGCCCTTGCGTACCAGACGATGACTGCCGGCTTGCAGTACCCGAACATGGTCGACTACGACAGCTACTTCCGCGGCATGTACTCCACTGCCACCACGAAGAGCCAGGCGGTCATGCTTCTGAAAACTTACATTCAGAAGCACTACCTCCTCATCCACGACGAGAAGACAATCGCCGAGCTCATGTCGTTCACTAGGCCTACCAAGAACACCTGGGGTGCCTCGGGCGGAAACCACGACGACCACGTCACCAGCCTGTACTGGGCCGTCTACCACGCCTACTCGCCATATTTCCAGGGCAAGATGGATGAAATCTCCTGGGACGATGTCATCAGGGCCGTGTTCGCCCCGGCTGCAGAAATCGCCGACATGCGCAACGTGGCCGAACAGGTGCGCAATCCGCAGATCGTGCAGGAACAGCGCGGTCTGATGGAACTGGCCGGCAACCAGCGCATGATTCCGAACGTACAGCCCGTCCGCGCCGTCGGATACCAGGCTATCCCGCAACAGTTGCAGTATGGTCCGCCACAGGGATTCCAACCGCAGACTCCGCAAACCGGAGTCCCGCAGTACCCGCCCGGATACAACATTCAGCAGCATCCTGCCTATCAGCAGCAACAATTCCAGTACCCCGGTGCCTATGGCCAAATGAATGGCTATCCACAGGGCTATCCGCAGCAAATTCCACAAGGATACAACCGGGTTCCGGTATAAACTGGATACAAAGAGAGGGCTTTGAAATAGCCACGGAGAATACAAAAAATGAACTTCCGAGATGAAATGAAACTGCTTGGTGACAAGAGTGGCGAACATGCCATCACCGAATCCATCGTAGCCGCATACAAAGTTCTCATGGAAGGCGCGGACGGTCCGGGTATTCCGGACAGCAAGGTGTATGTGAGCACTGACGGCACTTCGGTTCTCGGCCTTACCTGGGGAGACAATCCAGAAAACATCGAACCGGAAGGCGATGAGGGCGAAGATAACTACCTCGCACAGGGATACGACTGCTACACGCTCGGTGACCTCTACGATGTCGACGAAGGCTTCGATGTATCCAAGTTGCCAAGCGATCCTTGGGAACTTGAAGATTTTGAAGGAAAGGGACTGACCCTCCAAGCCAATCTGGAACAGCGACTCTACAAATCTAGCCAGCTTCCCACCGAAGAAGATGCACTGGGTGTATACGTGAATCCGGAAGATGGATGGAGAGTTGTGCCTCCGAAGGTATAAACTGTAAATCGAGTATAAAAGGGATTTCCAAGATGTTCAATGAACTTGACGAATTGCTTGCCATCACGAGGACCATCGAGTCCTCTCCAATCTCCAAACCCATGATGGAGGCCGAAGAGGACGTTGACGCTGTCTACGTCGACTACGGTGACAGTTCCACCCCGTTCGGCGCAAAGCCGACGGTGACCAAGGTTTCCAGCAGGACAGTGGAAGCCCCTGTACCTCAGGGTGTTCCGGGCGAATGCTCCGGCAACAAGACTTTCGAGGACAAAAAACGCGGACCGCTCTTCGAGGATGACAAGGAAACCGAAGGCGCCGATCCCGCTCAGATGGCTGACGCGGCAAACGAGCTGATGAAATCCGCTGAAAACATGAAAGAGGATGTGACCGCGATTCTTGGTACCGACGACGATACCGACGACGATACTCCGTCCCAGGACGAATCCATGGGTCTCGGCAAGCTTGCCCTCAGTGAATGTATCGAACGTGGCATGGGTCGCGACTTCATGCGCATGTACAAGCTCGAATGTTCCGGCCAGTGCTGCCCGCAGCAAAACGGTTTCCGCCTCGGCGACGTTGTCCATTGCGGAAATACCCCGGCCCTGTTCCTCGTCAAGAAGGCTGACGGCCAGATGGTGACCGCTGCCAAGCCAACGTCCAACCCGAACGAACTTCTTACCGCATGCGACGGTGAATGGCCTACTTTCACTTTCCGTGCAAACGAAATCCAGCCGATGCTCAACGCCTCCATTGCCGATGTGCAGAACATCGTCGGCTTCAATGACCAGGCCACTCCGTTCGACGGCAGCACCATCGACGACAACCCGATGAAGGTTGCGCAGAATGATGCCCGTTGCAACATGGTTGAACGTATCGCAGACAATCTCGACGAAATTCTCGGCATGCCCTACCAGGACATTTGCAGCGGGAAGGACCCGAGCTGCAACATCATGAACCAGCCGACCGAAGTGGTCGTAATCAATCCGGACGGTTCCTACGGTTCCGTTCCGCAGTACGGCGGATACAAGGTTTGTATAGGTGACTAATGGCTATTCCCCGTATCATATATGACGCCACTTGCCCCATCTGCACGAACTTCATGCACATGATCAGGGCCAAGGTGCAGGACCGTGCAGAATACTGCAGGGCCGCAGAAGATGCCCGCGATTTCCGGTACATCGATTCCAACGATAAGGAATATTCCGGCACGGCAGCCGTCGACAAGATGGCTACCGATTTTCCGGAAATCGGGGATTACCTGTTCATCCTGCCGGAAAAATTCAGGAAGGCCGGTTTGAAGGCCGTCTACAAGGTAGCCGGTCCCGTACGAAAAGTAATCGGGACTGTAAAGAAAGGATGCAACTGCGGCAGACATTAAAACAAACAAGGCGGTCAAGTGACCGCCTTCTTTCTATTGATATAGATGTTTGAATTTGTCGGATATACCGGGCATCACTGGATAATCAGGGAACTGTCGGTATGCAAGTGGAGACGGCGATTCATCTTCCATCTCGGGAAACGCCTCCATCACGTTCATGAAGGCCGACCGCATTAGCATGTAAGCCGTTATCTCGCTTTCCTTGATGAAACCATTACACACTGGACCGTTCACTTGGCACCTCCACCGTGTCGATGAAGAAACGGGCGCGGTTGGTCGGGTTGCCCTTAGCATCCTTCACCTGTTCCACCTTGCGCTTCTCGAATCGATGGTCCATAAGTACACTGAGAATCTTCTCAGTGAACATCGAGTCGTCACTGTGATAGCTGGCCGCCAGACGGTCCAGGTCAGGCTTGCATTCCTTGTTGAAACGGGTATACTGCCTGGATGAACCAGGCGTACCTTCCGCGTCATCAATCGTCTCGACGGTGAGCTTACCCTTGGTAAATACGAAATCGAACTTTACCATGCGCTATCCCCCTAGACCAATCGAGATACCAGTATCGGCACCGGCAATCTTCATCTCGATATGGAGAATGCCATCAGCAAGCTTGGCCTTGAATGACTCGGGGGACGTGTCCACCGGATTAGGGAAGTAGAACGGGAAACTGAATTCCCCGAGGAGATGACGGCCAACGCCGATAAGTGCCTGGTACGTTGGGCGCTTGCCCTTGTTTCCCTTGCTCTTACCCTTGCCACCCTTCGGGCGATACTTCTCACACATCAGTTCCCTATGGCCGCTGACGTAGAGGCTACCACCGGAGAAGTTCATCCTGAGGTCCTCGCGCTTCACGCCCGGCAAGTCGACGTAGAGATGATAGGTGTCGTTCACTTGGATCATCTCGTAGTTCGGGAAGTTCGGGGCGAGTGCGACCTGTTCGCCCTCGACCAACTTCACATCATCCGCCGGCTGCTGCGGAGCCGGCTGCTGGGGCATGGGTTGTTGATAGCCGTATGGTTGCTGCGGATAGCCATAGGGCTGCTGGTAAACTGGCTGTTGTGGGTAGACTGGCTGCTGATACATAGGCTGTTGGTAGACTGGCTGTTGTGGGTACTGAGGCTGGATTACGACAGTCTGCTGTTCCGGTTCCGGGGCAGGGGCAGGGGCCGGGGCGGGCGCTGCCTGCTGTGGTGCCTGTTGAGGGGCCTGCTGTACAGGCTGCTGTTGCATCGGCTGCTGGGGCGGCCTACGGCGCGGGCGGTTGACTACCTGCCCGGGCACGAGGTACGTGGCATTGATCTGTGCGATACGCTTGCGGTCGGCGCTCGCGCTGGATGACGCATGGCCGACCATCCTTCCGGTGTCCTTGTCGTATACCGCATCGGAAAGATTCGGTTCATCGCTGTAAATAAGGGTTGGGCCGTCATCGTAATTTGGATACATGGGTTTCTCCTCGGCGCCTGGTTCTACCGGCTCCGACTTCTTAAAAAGGTTAAATATCTTGGACAGGATGCCCACATTCACTTATCCATATAGCAGTCGCGGAGGACAGAGAGGCGCTTGCTGTCTCTCAGCTTCTCTATAGCTTGATTCTTGATCTTGCGAATCCAGTCCTTTGACATACCGGTATTCGCCGCCTCTTCCTCAAAACTACATCCATCTCCGTCAAGACCATACAAAGAACGCAATAATCTGTTCTCGACCGGGGTCAAAACCCTGTTCATTTCCGCTTCGAGTCCATCCTTCATCTCTTCCATGATGACACTATGCTCCGGATTGGCATCCGGCGTTTCATCCGGTATCACGTCGTGAAGGAGGAAGGTGGAATTCTCCCCGTCCTCCCCGACCGGCATGTCCAGGGAATCCGGGCCCACTATGGCGTTCATCGCCTCGTTCCCGTAATTCATGTCCATCGGGAGACCGTCACGGATGGCTTTCAGCACGCGCTTGCGCTGGCGAACCGGGACATGGATGAGGTCGCGTCCCTGGACCACCATCGACATGTGGCGTCGCACTTCCCAAATGGCGAACGAGGAGAATTTCACGCCGGTGCGGTAGTCGTACTTATAGAACGACTCCATCAGACCCAGCTTTCCCTCCGTGTAGAAGTCCACAATGGGCAATCCTGTCATGTTGTGGTAGTCCATTGCGAACTTCAGGACGAACCTGAGGTTGGACTGTATGATTTTGAGCTTGGCCGCCTCCCGGACACCCTCGTTCTTGCTCGTATGGTAGGCCTGGAAACAGGCATTTTCCGCACGCTGGCCAATAATTTTATACCCGACCACCTCGGCGATGAGTTCCTTGACTCCTGGTTCAGTAGAATTGACGGGCAAAATACACCCCTTTTGTATCTGTTAACCTAAATATAACAACTTATCAACACTCTGTCAACACTTAATTGACGAAAATGTAAGAAAAGTTTATACTTTCGGCACATTATATTCAGCCATGATGCGCTCGGCAGCTATATTTACCATCCGGATTTGTGGTTCGGGTAGGGCCTGGTCGGTTTCCCAGTACGTGGAAGCGGTAATCGGGCGGTTCCACTTGGCAGCCGGGTTGATAAAAATCTCGTCAAATCCATATTTTCTCGCAAATTCGGGGACCTTACGGAAATCACCCTCCCTAAAATTGCCATAATTTGCCTTACTCACAGTGTACATGAGCTTCGTATGCCAGTTCCTGGTCATCTTCATGTCGCGGAGCAGTTCCATGTTAGCGCACCAGTCATCAAAATTGCCATTTAATCGGATCGCCTCATAGATTTCCTTGGTCGTGCCGTCACATGATATGTGAACCCGGTCGATACACTCAATCGTCCCCGGCGGTAGACTGGCCCAGAAGTCCATGTTTAGCCGAGTGCCGTTACTCATTACCGTTATCTTGACGGGTTTCCGTATGTTTTCCAACACTTCCCGGTAATATTTCGAAATCGCCACTTCACCGTCACCGGCAATGATTATCCGGGATACCTTGTCCAAGTTGCTCATGACGTTCGCGTGGATTTGCCCTATTTCCTCCCTCCGGATTGATCCATCAGCCGGACGGCATGTAGTGCAGCGAAGGTTGCATGTATGGTCATAGGACAGAATCAGCGTATGCGGGTATTGCAGCGCCGAGCGGTTGCCCTTCCTGTATTCCATAATGGCATCTGCCATATCGGGATACTTCGCAAACAGTTCATCCTCGGTAACCCAATCGGCCTTCTGGCCGCAGTGCCCACATAGTTCATAATCATCTCCAGCAATCTTGTCTCGCCACCATGTCCACCAGACCGAATTCCATACCTTGCCCATGTCATCAGCCGGGTCGGCTATCAACATGGAACGAATTGATTCGTCAAGAGACGACATGCAGCACGGAACCAATCCGGGCGCAGTCATATTCAGCGTTGTCAACGGGTAGATACAGAACTTCCTCGCCATACAAGAAAACTAGCCAATTTCATAAACTGCTGATATGGGGTTATAAAAGAAGGAAAAAACCATGAAACAACTTGCAATTAGCATTTCTGGGGGCGGTGCACTCGGCATCGGGCCCCTCGCGTTCATGCAAAGGATGGAACAGGAGCTCGGGGAGAAGCTGTGCAACATCAGTTTCGCCTACGGAGGTACGTCCACAGGGTCGATTATCGCAGCCGGCCTCGCGGAAGGCTTGCAGGCGCACGAAATTTTCGAGCTGTACCGGAAAAACCTGAAAAACATGTTCAAGAAGTACCCGTGGTACACGATTCTCGACGCCAAGTGCCCGAAATATGACCACACGAACCTCAAAAAGATGTTGCAGAATACGTTCAAGGGGAATGTCGGGGACTGGAATAAGCCGGTCTACATACCGACCACATACATGAACGGCAAATCTGAAGAAAAGGTGTGGGACCTCGGTGACAAGAGCATTGAAAAATGGTTCGCGGTACTTACGAGCTGTTCAGCACCGACCTATTTCGACGTTATCGTAAGGGACGGACACAGTTTCTGCGACGGTGGCATGTGGGCCAACGACCCAATCGCGACTCTTCAAGCCGGCCTCACTAAGTCCGGACATTCCAACTACAAGATCCTCTCCTTCAACACCGGCATGGATACCCCGCACACCGCATGCGGCAATATGACCAAGCTACAATGGCTCGAATACATCCTGAAAGTGTGGGTGGCCCGGTCCGGCCTGGCCAACTACTACGAAGTCTGTGCCAATATCGGAGAGGAAAACGTGTTCCGCGCATCACCGTACCATGACGCGCAGATTGACATGGACAAGACAGATGACAAGACCGTCAACAAGGTCATCAAAATCTGGGAAGATTACTTCGAAAAGGTTAAGCCGGAATTGAAGGAGTTCTTGAAGCGCTAAATTTGCGCTTCATGTGCTCGGTGACGAAGTCGATTTCATAATCAGCCGCAATCACCTTTCCTTTCAGCATTGCAAATATGAGTGTACCGGTCCTGTTCCGGTACACTTCGCATGTACGGCGGTCCTGGGAGCACTTGACAGTAATGACGAAATCAGAATACATGTTCCCCGGGCCGGGTTTGAGCATCATGCCGGTCTCGGTGACATGCTTGCATTCGGTCTTCATCATGCCAAGAAGGATGCCCATGAACTCAGCCTGACTCGGCGTGAGAATCAGGGACCCCTTTATGTCCTTAGCCTGGGACGCCATTATTCTTCCTCCGGTTCCTCCGGTTCAGACGGGGTCTTCTCCTTCGCAGGAGACACCCACAGTTCCATCTCGTTGTCGGAACCATCGATCGTCAGGTGCCCGACACTCATGTACCCGCTTTCCTGCACGTTCTTCACGGTAGGCACGTCGGTAGGATCGACCACGATGAAGCAGGGGGATGCGTTTGTATGAAGTTGCAGGAAAAGTTCCTTGGCAACACCGCTTGCGCGATAATCCTCGTCGATGGAGAAGAAGGTCTGCTGCAAGCGACCGTCGAGGTCGTAGCCAGTCTTCATCGAGTAGAAGGTAATGGGCACATACCCATGGTAATCCTCGGTCGACGGATCGACCACGTTGGTCACGGCGACAGGAGCATCGTCACAGGTAATGTAGATGACCAGGATGCTGTTCATCAGCTGGTCGATAGTTCTCGGAGTAGCCATGGGTTCACGGCCCATCGCCTGCTGCACGGCAATCACGTTGCGGGAATCATGCGCCTGGTCGACCATTTCAGCCAGTTCGGCCAAGGTCGTCTGGTCAATATCGTTGGGACTCTTGGCATACGCCTTGTAGTGTGATGCGTCAATGCTGGCCGGAGCCTCGATATTCACCGAGGCCATCTCACACAGCGGGAGCATATTTTCAAGTGATTCGAATAAATCCTTCATTAGTACACCCACGTGTTAGATTCTTCATCAAAGTGACCCTGGGGCGCCGGTTCGACGTTTGCTGCCATGTTGCGCCTCTGGATGCTCGCCTCCTCTTCCTCGGTGCAGCACGGAGGGGCACCAAATACCTTGTTCTGCTGGTTCACTGAACGTTCGAACATGCTGGCAAGGTTCTCGCCGGTAGAACCGTCATCCGGATGGGATTGCTGCAACGCCTTCTTGATGGCGATGGCTTCCTTCCAGGCATTGGTCTCACGGAAATTATCCGCAGTCTCACCTTCCTTGTGCATCTGTTCCGAAACCCTGGTAGCGAGCTCCCTGACACTCTCGGCGTTGACACCGTTCGAATCGATGCCGCGCATGTAGGACTGCATGTCATCCATGTTCGCCTTTACGGACGGGGCATTTCCGGCACACGCGGTAAGCATACAGGCTGCAGCAAGCAGGAGGCCCTTCACGGTCTTGCCGACACTCTCGTTGAGCACGTAGCCGGAATAACCGTCAATCAACGCATTGCGCACCATCGGAGTCTCGCCGCCGATGCTTTCCAGGAATGCGATATATTCAAGATGTTGTTCAACAGTGTTCATGACTGCTCCACGAAAATTCTTTCATGGAACAGTTTATATGATTTGCCACGATATATAACAAAAAATGAGAGCGGCCTTGCGGTCGCTCTCATCATTTCCTGTGTCCCTTTCGGGACAAGCCCGGTAAAGATTACCAGTGCTTGTCTTCGAAGGTCAAGCCACCGGCAGCGTTGTAGAGCTCGCTGGAGGTGTCATGATAGGACAGACCCGGTTCGAGGTTGTCACCGGTGAAGGAACCATTGGATTCCCACGGGGCTTCGTTCAGGTCGATACCAGTAATCACGTTGTTCACGTTCTTGAACTGGATGATACGATAGAACTGACCAGCACCGAGGAGGTTAGCCACGATGGCATAACGGCTCTTCACGATGAGACGCGGGCTACCATCTTCCTGACCAGCGGTCTTCGTGAAGATGTATGGGATATACGGCATGAAGATGATACCGCTTTCGCCCTGACGCGGTCCCTTGAAGCCCACGAGGGCATAGGAAGCGTTGGCGTAAATATCCTGGTACAGCTTGATCTGACCGTTGAGGAGAGAACCAGCGTCAGCCACACCACCAGCAGGCTGCATCGTGGCGTCAGTGCCAAGGTAGCCGTTCGGGATGTAGATACCGTTGTTGAGGGTGGCAATAGCAGCGCCCACGTCCGGAGAGACGATGGCGAAGTTGCCGGAGCCCATACGAGTCGTGAGGGCAATCTTGCGGCTCACAGCGATGATGGTATTCACGATACCAGCAGCGATGGATTCAGCAGCCCAGCGACCCTTAGCAGGACCGGTTTCGGTCTGGGAGAGGTCGACAGTGATGACCTTTTCACCACCGAGGCGTTCGTTCTGAGCCACCATGATCATGGCCATGAGGATTTCACGGTCAATGTTCTGCTGGATTTCGAACTGGAGGCCTTCGAGGAGCAGGGCTTCAACGTCCTGACCGTGAGCGGCAGCCATATCCTGCTGGAGTTCCAACGTGTAATGGCTCTTGATGGCACGGGTACCGACGCGGATGGCACCAGAGATGACCTTGATGGAGGCCTTCTTGATGTTGTAGGCGTACTGGCCGAGTTCATCGTCACCATCGTTGGTGAGACCACCGAAGTTGTTGTAGAGCTGGCCCGGGACACCGAATCCGTTAGGACCGTATGCCATGCCGGTGCGTTCCTGCGTACCTTCGGCGTAGTTGGAGAGCATTTCACCAGCGCCAGTGCTGTACGGGTTGAAGGAAGTAGCGAAACCAGTGTGGTCAGCGACGAGGTCGTAACCGATTTCCTGCTTCTGGCCGTAACGGAAGGCAGTGGTCTTCAACGGTTCGTTATCGTACAGATAACGGAGCGCGAAATAGATGCCCTGGGGAGTCGTGGTCGGGATCACAGCCACCGTGTTCATGGCCAACAGTTCAGGGAACTGACGACGAATGAGCGGCAAGGCGTACTGTTGATACTGAGCAACATCAGCGGTGATGTTGGCAGATTCGAACTTGGCACCACGGTTGACCAAGTTCTGGTTTTCAAGAAGCACTGCGATTGCAGAAGCTTCCCCACGGTTGCGGAGCGGACGACCCAAATTGGATTCGAGCACGGCCTTCCACTTACGTGTATTGGACTTGTTCTGGATAACCTGCATGTTTGTTACCTTTTGTTCAGTGTTTGTTTCCGTCCGGGCAGTTGTGCCCCGGACTTGGAAGCACTTCCGAACGATTTCTGTCATAATGTTTAGAGGTTTCCGATTTTGGCGCGAAAAAGTATGCCAAAATGTGCACTGAACTTGAAAAAACGGAAAAATCCCGGTCGAAACCGGGATTTTCAGTCATTTTTGGGCTACATCAGGCCACCGAGACCACCGTCTCCACCGCCACCGCCGGATTCACCACCACCTTCGCCACCAGCACCGGCACCGGCACCCGCGCCACCTTCGCCATAAAGGTCGTCGTTCTTTTCTTCTTTGAGCCACTGGCGAATCTGGTTGTATTCCTCGTCGTTGACACGGAGGCCCTTCCTGAGGGCAAACTGCCTCGGGAGCATGCCGGTCGGGTTTTCCTTGGAGCGGCAGTGCTTGGCCATGAGGTCAAAGGTCGCAAGCCTGGTGTTCCAGATTTCGCTTTCGATGAAGTTCTGGAACCCATTGGAACGCTTGAACCTGACGGAGAAGTTGATTTCGCTCTTGATGGAATCGTCGACATTCTTCATGGTGTTGAGAACCATGACAAACAGGCGCACCATGATGGCTTCGAGCGGGGTCTGATAACGCTGCACAAGAGCGGCAAAGGACACTTCGGACTGGGTGACTTCGCCAATCTTTCCCTGGGTGTAGTTCTGGCTGTCTCCGGCGAGGGCGGTGATACGGCCAGGAGGCACCATGAGGGAGTTCACGAGGTTTCTCTTGAAGAACTTCAAATCGTCAATATTCTGCAGGTTGTTGCCACCCTGCATGCGCTCGATGGAGGAACCGGTACGGCCCTGGGAAAGACTTACAATATAATGTTCGGTGAGACCGATCGCCTTGCCGAAGTTGGTCACTTCGCCGGTCTGGGAATTGTAATCCAATTTGCGCGAAAACACCTTGGCCTGGTCCTTCATGTACTTTTCGGCCTTGTCCTTCGGCATATTACCAGTATCGACCTTCATGACCAGCTTTTCCTGGCCCCAGAGGATACGGTACATGACCACGGAGTCTTCGATGGTGTTCAACTGGTTGTACGGCTTCATTGCCGGCTCGAGAATGGATCTGGGGTCGTTGATGCCGCCGGGGCCAGTCATGTCAAGAGAAGCATAGAGAATCTGGTTCGGGGAGAAATCCTTGTAGTTCTTTCCACCGGTGCGCATGTTCATCGGGCCGGAGAGCATCTGGCGGTATCCGATAATAAGGTCATCATGGTAGATAACAATCATGTTCTCTTCACGGAGCATCTTCACGCCAAGAATCTTGCTCTTGTTCTCGTCGAACTCGATTTCAAAAAAGATACGGCCATGGATACAGAGGTAGCGCATGTAGTTCCATCCGTTGATACGGAAATTGAGGAGTTCCCTCAGAACCTTGCGGCGGAACGTAGTGTGGAGGATGTCCTGAGTTGCATCGCCAATCTTGGCATCCGGGTCGATTTCAAGGGAACAGGATTCGCCCATGTCATCCTTGTACGCGGCCTCGTTGCAAATCTGGATGATGGACTCGTTTACTTCGGAACGACCGGCGACCGTCTCGTACTTCAACGAACGCTCCACGTTCTTGCGCCAGTAGAGGTCACATTCCTTCTGCGCGACCGCGTCCTGGACCTTGTCCGGATCCAGCGGTTCGGTGGAAATACCGAGCATCGGGGTGTACGTGCTGTATCCATCCGGGGTGGCCCCGTTCGGGAACAGCATGTCGTTCATGCCCTGGGCTACGGAGTGCTTGGAAGCTTCAACCCGGCGTTCAGTATCGATCCTGTTGAAAACTCGGTCGAAATACTGACCCTTCGGGTTGCCCATGCCGTAGTTCCTCTCATAGTTGAGGAGCCTCGATGCAAGGGTCTCTGGTGTCTTGTTCTTCTTGAAAAGCATGTTTCTACCTTCCGTAAATTATGACCGTGCCCCCGTAGGTAGCTGCAAAGTTTGCGCGTCGCACGGTATTGAAATATTCCTTCAGTTCACTGTCACAAATATTGCGGGCAAGCATGCGCTTACCAGTCATCACGCACTCGACGACATAGGAGAAATCTCCGAAATCCACTTCGAAAAGTGGCAATCCGTTGTACATCCTACGCATTCGCGACAGTCCTCCACTGTTCCGTCTGGTTGAACTCGCCCGAACCCCTCGGTTTCAGGATATCACCTGACACAATCTTCCTTGCCGCACGGACCAGCAGGACATAGCCGTTGCTGTTCAGTCCGCGGCCATCGGTAATCTTCGCGTTCTTCGCATAATCGAGGAACTCTGCCTGGGAACCGAGTGAGCGGATTCCGAAGGTGGACTCCACCGACGGGAGCACTTCATTGTCAATCTCGGTCTCGTTCGGGAAACGGCTGAAACGGGCGGAGAACAGGAGGAAGTTCGCCACCGACAGCGCGAACGAGATTCGATCGGACATCGGCAAATCACTAGTCTCGTTAGCTTCCCCCGCCTGGCCGCGAAGTTCAGGGGGAATATACGCAGCCTCTTCGATAATGGCCAAAATCGGCTGGTAATTCGCGGCATACTTCTTGGTATCCACGCTGCCGTTCATGAGCGCATAGGCATCGATGTCCGCATACGGCTTACCAATGTCATTCACACGGTCACCCAAAATGGCCTTCAAGTCGAACACCAGACGGTCAAATCGAGTGTATGACCAGTCATCCGGCTTCTTCAACTCGTTCCCCATCTCATCCACGTGGCCGGTATGATACGCATCGCTGTCGGTCACAGGCATGGAAAGCCGCTTGACCAGATAGCCGTAAGCGATGTCATCAAATTCCTTCTTCTTTTCCTTATAGAGCTTGGCCATATTCTACCTATGCATTTTTACTGTCCACGTTGTCCTTCACAAACACGACATCAAGCGAGGCCTTGTTGGTAAGGTTCTCGTTCTTGACCAGGATGGCGACATCGGTATCTGGGTTAGGCGCCAATGCGGACGGGTCTTCCGCAGCCATCGGTATCTCTGGTTCGGTACGATTCGGATCAACCTCGATGTGGAGCGCCGGTTCGTTGGTCTGCGCAGGAGGAGTTCCCCATCCATCGGGCAAAATAAGCCCCTGCAAAATCTTTCTGGCTTTCGCGTCCTTGCACACGGCCACAGCGCGATCACATACAGCACGTCCATACTTTGACAAATGTGTCGCACTTATGTCTATAGCCTGGTACTTGGTTGGATCGACACAGTGATTTGAAATCTTCCGACCGGCATTGAAAATCTCGACAGCCTTCTTGCGCATCATCTGCTTGACAACCGGAAAATCGGCTTCGCGTACTTTCAATCTCGTGTCATAGGCCGGCGGAGGAGACTTCGGATTCAGCGTGGCCGCGTCGCCACCATGTTCCTTGGTCCAGTTGACATACACCATGTTGATTTCGGTACCGCCCTTCCCATAACTGATGCGACTACCGCGGTGCCAGTTGTCACACATGATACGTCCTTGGTTATCCGCATCACGGATAAGCGATGCGACCTGGATAGTATCTACTCCAATCTGGGCACCGAGCCATTGCAAGACCTTCTTCGACCTCGGCTGCAAATACGTGCCTTCCGGGTCAACGCGCTTCGTCTGCATTTCAATCTTGACGTTCGCACCGGAACCGTAATCGCCAGACTTGTTTGGGAATACGTACACAGTCGACTTCATCAATTCGAGGAACCCGCGATTTTCCAAGGCATCGGCCTTCAACGATGGATCGATGGTCCCCGGCGCCTGGCCATACGACACCTTCGGGTAGCCGCAATAGTTGTAAATCAAGTTAGCTTCATCAATACGGCGCTTTCTCAATTCCACGTCGTTTTCAGAGGAACCGTTCGTGAGACGAATCAGGATGTCGGCGATATAGCTAAAATGCAGTTTCGCCAGGGCCGGGTCCTTCGGAACACCACCCTCGTACCTGACTGCTTTACCGTACTCGGTCACTTCGACAACTTCCTTGGATTTCTGTTCCCTGATTGCCTTCAATTTCTGGCCGGGAATGCCGACGATCGTCACCGGGTTGTGTCTACCGATAAGATAGGCCATTCCGATATTGAGGCAGTAGCTAATCATAGCCGCGGGACTATTGATGTCGGCATCAAGCGCAAGTCCGTTTGTTTTGAGGAAACTGCACACGGCGGTCTTCACGGGTTCCGGCATCGAGTTATGCGACATGATTCCCCAATGCAGATATGCCCAGTTGTTCTTGTTGCACACAGCATCCCAGAGGACGATATTTACATAACGGAAATACGACGCACGGCTCTGCTCATCGGTCAGGGTGAAATTCTTCTCTTCATCAGTCAGTTCGGCGTATGACTTGTCCATAGCGCCCTTGATGATTTCGAACTGTTCCTCGGATACACCACCTTCCATGTCACCGACAGGGTTGCCATGGTCATCAACCGTAGGCACGGCGAAGATTGCCTTCAATACCAAGATTTTGGCCTTGCCACCGATGGACATAGGGATTCCGGGGCCAAGCATCAGCCCACCATCGTCTTCATAAAATCCGGATTCCTTCCTGGCTTCATGCTCATAGAGGAATGGCCAGTTCGGCTGCGTAAATCCGGGCTTGTAATAGTTCGCGAGGGAAATAGGAAGACCGTTCAACCCGATAGTAATCGGCGGGAGAATGTCCGGATCAAACTTGTTCCCCTGCATCGCTGCCGCAATGGCAGAAGACAGCGCCTGACGTGCCGATTCACTCGCACCGCCGGTAAGTCCGCCGAGGGCACCGCCCACCGCATCCATTTCACCAGCAGTCTGTGCAGCTCTCTGATCCAGCTTCCCAATTATGTCTTCCAGCACGGTGGCCATAACACCGTACTCTTTATTCGAAAGAAAATCGACAAACATGTCAGCAATAGCATTCGACAGGTCGGTCATGCGATGCTGATTTTCTTCACGCACACCGGCACGCTGCCAGTCGGTCAACTGGTTGTCCGTATCAGCTACATCATAGAACTTGTAGGATTTCAAGATGTCATAGAAAGCGCCTTCACTACCCCTGACCCTTTCAGCGGCATTCTTAATCGCTTCTCCCAATCTTCCATCAAAATGTCCCATATTCTGCAGTTTATCAGGTTTGATTAAAAACTATCTCCTTCTGCCCAAACAGAAAGACACCGTGTTTCCACGGTGTCTTTCTCAGAGTCATTTACCGCAATTACTTGGCAGCGGCAATCTTCTTCTTGGCATCAGCGATGATGGATTCCAGCTTGGCATCAATGCCAGCCTTCTTTTCCTCAACGGCAGATACCTGCTGTTCAGCGCTTTCGGCCTTGGGAGCCTTCACCGATTCAACAAGAGCAGCGAGCTTCTGGTCGGCTTCCTTGCCAGCATTGAACTTGGCAACGATGGATTCGAGCTTGGCGTCGAGTTCCTTGGAGACAGTTTCCTTGGCCTTAGCAGCCTTGAAACCGTCAACGATGGATTCGAGCTTGGCATCGACCGACTCGCTTTCGGCAGCACTTTCGCAAAGAGTAGCGAGCTTGTCACCAAGTTCACCAATCTTGTCACCCATGGTGGATTCCACCACAGCCTTCTGCTCTTCTTCCGCACGGTGAGCCTTGTAGTCAGCAATGATGCTTTCGCAGAGTGCCTGCTTTTCAGCGATGGAACGCTTCTGCTGGAAGGATTCAACCACGGCACGTACACGTTCGCGGGCGAGAGATTCCACATAGTTGGCCTTGATGGATTCGAGCTGGGCGTTCACGGATTCTTCCAGTGCAGCGCCGTCATCAACGACAACTTCCTCTTCTTCACCTTCTTCACCTTCCGTCACGGCAGGGAGAACGGATTCAGCAGCCTTTTCGTCACCACATTCAGTGACGGGGGCAGCCGGTTCTGTGCCACATTCGGTGACAGGAGCAGCCGGTTCGACAGCTGGTTCGGCACCGCATTCAGTCACGGGAGCTTCTGCAGCCGGTTCGGCAGCCGGTTCTGTGCCGCATTCAGTGACAGGAGCAGTCGGTTCGGCACCTTCGGCAGGGGCTTCGACAGATTCAGTCTCAGCAGGCTTGTCCTCATCGGAACCGCCTTCAGCAGGAGCTTCTTCGCCACCTTCGGCAGGGGCTTCTTCACCACCTTCGGCACCGTCATCAAGGGATTCATCGCTCATACCGTCGAGAGCGCTGAAAAGGTCATCCTCTTCGGAACCACCTTCGGCAGGAGCAGCTTCACCACCTTCGGCACCTTCGTCACCAAAGTTGAGTTCACCAATAGTATCGGTAGCATCGCCTTCGGCAGGAGCAGCGGCATCGCCTTCATCACCAAAGTCAAGGTTGATACCATCACCACCTTCAGGGGCAACCTCGGCACCCGGTTCGGGCACATCGAGATTGAAGTCACCAGCAGGGGCCGGTTCGGTACCCGGGACATCAAGGGCGAAATCGCCTTCCGGATTGGCATCGAGGGCAGGGGCTTCCGTAGGTTCGGCAAGACCGCCCGGAGCAACAGGAGGCAGACCATCGGCACCCATTTCAGGAGCGGCAGGTTCTGCAGGCGCATCGGCACCACCGTTGGTAAGGTCGGTAGCAACGCCATTCGGCTGGGCTTCGGAAGTATTCTGTGCGGAAAGACGAGCGTCAGCGCCGGAGGTCAACTGGTCGATGAAAGAAACCAGGTCCTGGGAGATGTGGTTTTCACCCTTGATCTTCACGGCAAACGGGACGAGGTCTTCTTCGGTGAGCGATTCACGACCATCAGCCTGGAGCTGCTTGGAGAGTTCATCGACCACAAAAGCCTTCGTTTCGTCGTCCATTTCCGACTGGCCAACCTGCGGGAAAGCGGGCATGCCATCCGGGTTTTCGTTCACAGTCACGTCCAGGATGTTATCCGGCGTGTATTCCAGTGGGTCATCGGTAGCTTCGTCGCCAGGATTCAGGCCAAGACCGCCAATGGCTTCACAAGCGGCCCTTGAATCTTCAAGACAGAAGAGATCCGCGATAGCTTTCTTGTTCATTTCTTGTGACATATTGTTTTGTTCCTTTTGAGCAGCCATTGGGGCTGATTTGCAAAAAGTTTATAAGTGTTTTAAAATTTTTTAAACCTCGTCATACTCCATCTTGATGTTAGGAATGCAGCTTCCGGGGTCGGTTTCGCTGTCTACCTCCACCTGGATGTATACGTAATCGGTTTCCCCGGCCATGAGCGGGTTGTAGATGCCACCGCCTACACGGCACATGTTGTAGCTTCCACACATCGCCAGGGGGTAGTTGTATACCACGTTGCCCAGTCCAGGGGCACAGAGCGACTGGTACGCATTGATCCGGTCACCCGCCTTCAAGATGAGTTCGGGGTTCACAAACAGTTCCTCCATGGCCGTATTGCCATGAAGCACCACAATACCAGCAGAAACAACGTCGTCGACGTTCCTGGTATCCGGAGCGAACATGTTGCGGATGAAGCGCATCGGGAACTTATCCCCGGACTTGTTGAAGAAATGGTATGTCTTGTGGATGTCAAAAATCAACTGGGGACGCTCGACCCCGTTCATGAAGTATGCCGGACAACCATTAGAGCCGGTACGGACTTCAACATCGTAATATTCGGTAGGCTTGTTCTTGAAATGGTCAGGCAAGTCTTCCTCGCGCACAGTACCATCAGTCAACGTGTACGTGCGCTTGAACCAACGGTTCGGAAGGTACGCCGTCTCGACCAGGGTCGTATCGCCGCTGTCCGTAGACTGCCAGCCCGGTTCGCCAAAATACAGCGGCATCCAGGCAACCACGTACCCAGAACCATTATAGTCACATTCCCTCGTCGGAGGTATCTGGTAGATCAGGCCAGTCGGGAACAGATTCATCAGGTTCCAACCACCGTCACCAGCCTTCTTCACATGAAGCTCGACAACCGGACCATCACTCGGGTAGACACCTTCCGTGGAGCCAGGAACAACGACACGGTAGAACGGTTCCATGCCCTGCTCTTCCGCAATCTGATTGATATCCTTATTGGAAGACGGGTCGATGAACATGAGGCAAGGTGTCGGGCGTTCGGAATTGGCCATGAACGTCCTGTCCTCGAACGTGATGACGATGTCCTTATCCTCGTCCGTATATACGCCTACTGGCACCACTGGTTGGCGCACACCGTCAAGGAACACTACGTTGCCGAAACCGACATCACGATACTCCGTGATGAAGTGTGTATGTCCGAGACGCTGCTGGGGAACCTGACCATACAGTCCGGACACCGTCAAGTAGAACGGATGTTCCTTGGAATACTGCCAGATATCATTGATGGCAATCAAAGACTTGTTGTTGGTTGGGCGTGAATATGAAATCGAGTTTCCGATACGGACAATGGCCGGATGCTTCTGGCGCGGCCTGGGGCCCGTTGGATACAGCCTGATGTTGGTCAACTGCCTGTCAGGCGGAGCGACCAGGTGAAGCTTGAACACGCATTCCATGGAATACGCCTTGCACTTCGGATCATCCGGTCGGTAAATGCAATAGAACTGGGATTCGCTGCCATCGTCGGCGGGAACGGTACGCCCACCCAAACGTTCCGAGCTGTACACGGAAGGAACGCAGGTGTCTACTCGCTTAATGCCCAGAGAAGACACCAATGTGCCGAATTCAGAGTCCTTTCCCGTATATTTCTTAATAGCTACTTGTGCAGGCATCCGGATACCCCAACCTTTCTCCTGCAGCTTATAAGAATTTTAGCGTCCGGACATCAAGTCGTTGGCTCCCGGGGCCCTTCCTTCCATGATTGCGCGGTAGATTTCACCAGGCGTCATGCCACCGCCGCGGTCCGTAATATGCATACGCTCGCTGGTCTGCACCGCCTTGCGCATGCCCGCAAGCAACGCATTGTCAACCACCTTTTCATAGCCAACACCGTAATGCTCGCCACTAGCGGTGTCAACATCGGACAGGCTGTCAATCGTTTCCTGGGCAATCAAGGATTCGAGGTCATCGAAGTCCATGAGGTCCTGGGCGGCAATCGCACCAAACTCGTTTTCGAGCTGGTCAAACTTACTGGCGTTCGGGCCATCCTGGAAACGGTCGAACATCACGACACCCTTGTACCGTTCGAACATGTCCCTGATCTTGATGAATTCCGCATGTATATCGGATGCCACCAGCTGGTGCAGGAATGCAGCTTCCCCAAATGACGGTACCCCATCGACGTATCCTTCAAGGACTGGCCCATCACTTTCGACATACGGCAGTTCAATCTCGTCAAGTCCATAGAATACGCCATTTCTCCACACACCCTTCTTGACATGGGACTTATCCACGCGCTGCTGGCCATGCATGTCAATCATCGTCGGGACATTGTCAGGAATCTGGTCAGTCACCTTGATATACATCTTGCCGTTGGCGAGCGATATATAGCCAGAATCACTGTCGGAATCAATGGTTATGTAGGCATCCTCGTAATGGCTCCCGAGCATTTCGCGGACATAATCGATTGACGACTTGGTATAGTAAGCATCCTCAATCGCCTGGTATTTTTCGATGTAGTCACCGGCAATCAGCGCCTTCGCGGACTTGATGTTGTTGGTCAAGGCAAAATAGCGTATCAGCTGTTGGCATGACGCATCGTTCATCGCCTTCCATTCATACATGTTCGCACGGTCGCCCAACTTGTTGCCATTGGCCTCCATCTTCAAGTTGACCAGGTCGATGTACTCTATGATGTCATAAAGGACAATGTCGGACGGGGTAGTATAGTTCGGGATACGGTCCGGGGACACATAATGATGCCCGTTGACTATCAATGCGTTCCGGTATGCACTCGACGTTTTGAGGATGAACGGCAAATTGTCGTTTCTGGGACGAGCGACGACTATTCCCATCGCATCGACATCGACATACGAGCAGTCCATAACAGGATCGCGCTGGTCAAGAATGGCTTCGCGGAACTTGAACGCATCCTTGTGACCGACTCCAATGGGAAGGAATTCCCAGTCGAACAGGCTCGGGGATACGGTCAATCGGCCACACCATACGACATTGCACGGATTCCCTACGCGGCCAGCTGCACATATGTCGGTAAATGCCTTCGCCACCTTGACAAGACGTTTCATGTCCTCACTCATGTCCACAATCGGCGTGGTGCAATCGTTCTGATAGATAAGAATCTTCGCGGCAAGACCATAGTTGTGCCAGGACAGCATGGCACTTTCCGGACCACCGGTGCAGATGCCCTTCTGGTCCTCAGCGGAACGCCATGTATTGATTAGCTCGACCCTGTTTTCACCGAATTCATGCTTCAATATGGCCAGCAGGAACGAAACCTTGTCATAGAGGCCGATACCTTCACGCATATCCTCGATCTTACGGGATGTCGGCCTGAACACCTTCCAGCCATCGACACGCGGTGTATCGGTACCATCATCGAAACCACCATCACCGGTTCGGTAGACTTCAAAGAACTTGTCCTGTGACACCGGACCATATTCGACAAACGCCTTCTTACGAATTTCGTCATCGTACGGCAGCGATGCCATCTTCACGTGCACTGTGACCGGTGTCTTGTTCTCGACATCGTTTCGACTCTTCTCGGGAGGAACCTTCACACTCACGACAGTGTGGGTGCCGATCAACGGAGGTACGCCGCTGTCATCCGACAGATGGGCACTCATGTCGTTGTCGAAAATGACCTGCACCGTACTCGCTCCGGCATCATCGAACAACACTTCGCCGGAACCACCATCCTTCCAAATGGAATCTGGGAGCGGCTCATCAAAATTGAGGTACCACTTACCATCAACCTCTTCAATGGTGCAAGGCTTACCCAGGTTTATCCGATTGCCAGGAGTTTCCTCGACCACTGGATATTCGTTGAACACGTTCAGGTCATAGAACCTTACTTCCGCCCACCTAACACCGTCATATACCTTTACCGTCTTGTGACGAGTGAAACCGAACCGCTTATAGCGCTTTCTCACCTTACGGTACATAGCCACAGGAACCATGAACCTGGCCGGAAGTGTCCACGGGGTGAAGCCGAGTTCCACAAAATCGTCATCGCTGTCCGATGGCCCCGATGCCGTATTCAGCCAATTCCTCATGTTGAGATACATCGACTTGTTTGTAAATACGGATTCATTCACAAATGCCTGATACCACACGACTCGGTCACGGGTCTCATTAAGTACAGCGATATCCTCTTCGGCATTCTCCAAGGCCAGCCACGCCTTAACCACCTGGTACGAATTCATTATAAATGCCTTCAATACCAACTGGGTACGCATTTCCTTGTAGGCCTTCTCCATTATGTATGCGGCCCTTATGGCATCATCGATATCATTCGGCGAGTCCGGATCTATTCCCCACTCCGTGATATACGCGGGTTCATACTTCGAACAGACCAGAGGTTTCTTGTCATTGGTATTCGCAGACTTGCTCCACATCAACACAGTGTAATCGCCGGTTAGGTTCCAGCTTATCAAGCCCTGGGAAGCCAAATCATGCAACCACTCAAATACACCCCATCCAGATTGTATCGGATGCGCGTTAACGAATTCGTATATCGCGTCCACCGTATGGTACTGACGGAACAAATTCATCCAGCCGCCAACGAATTCGATATACCGCTTGCACTGACGAACTGCCAGACGTTCATTCGGATCATTGCCGGCATATCCACCGGTGAATGTAGTATCGTCAATATTGAGCTCATCCATACTGACGGGTTCATATTTTTCACCATCATCGTCCACGTGCTTCAACACCCAGTTGTAGGCATCAACCAGAATTTCCCTAACTTCATCGGATGTCATCTTTGTCGTGGCTTTATCCCACGTGTAATGGTCAGTCTTGAATTTTCGTGCGCTTTTAGGCGTATTGCTCATGACATATCCGAGATTGATGGAGCCATTGAATGTCGGGTCTTCTGCCAATGGATTCGCATACCAGGTTCCATCGGCACCTTGATCCGGAAAATGTTCACCACCAATCTGGAATACGCGAGGATACACGGTCACGTACTGCTCCTGGTCACGGCAACCCGTCGCATAAATATCATCGGCCACCTTCCCACAATTCTGCCTGAACGAATTCACCAGAGAATCGAGGTCAAATGCGAGTTCCCGACTTCCTTCAGTACGCTGTGTAAAGGCACTCCCGAGGCGTTTAATCTTTTTCTGTGTGGAATCGCTCAGGTACGGACCCATGATAGTGAGAGCGTCCTTCAAATCTTCGAACGTAGCTTCAAAATACTCATAGAAATCATTCTCGATATCTTCCTTGGGATAGAACATTCCCTTGACGGCATCCTTTACCGGGGGTATCAATGCACTCACACCAACACCGGAACTGCGCAAATCGTCAACAAGTGATTTGGTATCTTCGCCCGTCAAGAACTCACTGAGTTTGCCCGATGTGCTTCCCTGCGTGCCATAGGCCTCATTGAAGCTAGTAAAACGCTTCATGCTGATGCGGGTAATGTCAGCTTTCTGGCAAGCCAGCAGGTATGCACGGTGTTTCGCCCTTGCCCGCTTCCTGTCCTTCTTGTATTCTTTACGGGTAGCATCTTCCACACCTTCCGGCAACGGCTTGGCCATGGAGCTGTCATAATACTTGACATCGACGCCATAATTGTTCTCGGCGCACCAGTCGGAGATTGTACCTATCCTCTTGCGGAACAGATCATACCCGATAACCGCATTCCGCTTACCACTCTTTCCATCGTCGAGCTTACTGATACTTTTGAGCGATGTCTTGCGCTTTCCGCACAATCCGAGAATCGAGTAAATAACCTGCATCGTCTTCGAGAGGCTCGCTACGTTGGATTCCGCAGAAATTACATTCTGGTTAACAAGCAAGGGACCTATATTGCCGGTCTTGATGCGTTCCCTGATGTCATCCTGGCCAACACCAGTGATAAATTCATACCTCGGTGTCACAAACAGCTTGGCATACGAATATGTTGATGGAGGCACCACAACCACCCGCGTGTTGTCAAACGTACGGGTCCCGTCATGGTATACCGTGTAGATGATATCCTCCCCGGAATCGAGAACGAGTTCGGTCTCTCGCACCTGAGTGGGCGACCACTCACTCGCAACGTCAGATTCCAAGATGTCGCTTAGCGGATGGAACAGTGCCATATAGGTCACATCATCCCCTGACGTTATTTGGATACGGTCATCCACCGTCAATTCGTAATAGTCGTTAAATTCCTCGTCATTGGAAACCCAGGCCCCAGTGACGTAATAAACGACATTGTTGGAGACATGCTCGTTCGGATTTCCCTGTGGATTCTCGATTTGCACACCGCTCAGGTCGATGTTCACTTCGGCCTTTACGTCCATGTTGGCATAGTATTTCTCAAAATCGTACATAGGGAATCCCGGCTATTTTCCATAAAACTACATCGGTCTGCAGTTTATAGGATTTGGCGGCCCTAGACGAATGCGCGGACCTTCTTGGTTTCGTCGTATTCAAGTTCTTTCGGCCATCCAACGGCCTCGAACAGACGGCCAAGAATCTGAGCGACCGACACATGCCACTGTTCTTCCCAGTCGGCATGGAACAGCTGCAGTAGGCGTTCCGGGCACTTTTCTCCGCTATAACAGATAATGGATACCCCGTACCTGTCATCGGCTTTCTTGATGAATTTCATCTTGTCGCCGGCATAGATCGGCTCGTACGGCTCCTGGGCAAGAACGGGGTCATTCTCAATCAGGTAGTTCCACACGGAAGCGGCCCTGCGGCGCCAGTCGATATCCTTGATTTCGGAACGAGGCATCGTTATCATCTTCAAGTACGGCAATGGTTCTTCCTTCATACCGGAAGGGCATGCGATGTAGGAGTAGTTGCCAGCGTTGACAGCCTCGAAAAATTCCTTCTTCATGACAAGCAGCCTGCGACGCACCTCATCCCTGTCCATGGTTTTCAGCATCAACTTCACCATGTCTAACATACGTTCCCTACTGAACAAGGTCGTGGAACTACGCACGATTTCGAGACCGGTAATTGCAAAGTGCGGTTCCAGTTCAAGTGTACCGGGCACCCACTTGCCGTCCTCGTCCTTGTGGCCGAGGTCGAGATACACGATATCTTCGTTGGATTCGGCTTCACAGATGTACTTCTTTTTGGCCGTGACGATGGCCTTGTAGATGCACTTCTCTCGCTTCAAGAACAGTTCGTTGGTCAGGAAGTTCCATTTCTTCGCATAGGCAAGCATGAACTCGTCCAGCTTCTCTTCGAGCATCGCGGCATCCATGATACGGCAGAAGTCGGTAAGGCGGAACCGGTTGTAAATTACGCGGTAGCGCTTGCCCATTACCAAGCCGTCATGGAACATAATCTGCACCTTGGTCAGTCCCGTCTTCTTGTCAACGGAGCGGTTCTCCGGATCATGCCATACGTCATGCAGGTACTGGTTGCACGCCGCATTGAACATCTTCTTGGATTCGAGGATATGGTCGTTGTCGAAGCCCTGGCGGAAGATTTCCTTGTGGCCATCGAACACGATAACCTCTACACCCGTGCCGGCCTTTGCACCGAACGGCTTGTAGATATCACCAATCTTGCAATAGAACGAGTCAGTATCGCCATGGGACATGCGGCGGTAGAGAACCTGTCCGTCATCATCCTTCGTAGTACCGAGGAACGACGGGTCAATCTGCGGCTTGTAGCCGAACGCATCGTAGAACCTCTGGTCATTGACCAGTTCCTCGTTGAGGTACTTGGCGAGCTCCGCAATAGTGAACTTGATGAGGCGCTGGCCATATCCGGTAATGGAAGCTGCGTTATCCACATCGTAGAACGGGAAGAAGTTGGAACCGAGCAGACCGTACAGGGAGTTTCCAAGCACCTTGTAAACTTTCTGCATCATGTCGTAGATATCCTTCATTTCCATATCGCCGGCCTTTTCGGCAGCTTTCTTCTTGTTCTTTAACTTGGCACGGCCATCGAACAACTTCCTGGTAACCTGCGGGACGATACCTTCCTTGTCGCGGCGGAAATACACCTTGTACTGGCCGTTATGCGTCCACGGACTTTCAATGAGAAGATCCTTCTCTTCGGGAGTAAGCACATAGTCGATAGGCTTGATGACCTTGGTCTCGGGAGACGTGTTGAACGTCATCATGATCGACGGGTAGAGGGAGCGGTAGTCATAGGAGACCAGGAACTCGTAGTAGCCGGGGATCGAGTAAACGAAAGCGCCGGGGTATTCTTCCTTGTTCTTGGCCTGCATCGGAGGGAACACGAGATGCTGCTCATGAAGCATGTTCATCACGAAGCCGACCAGCATCTTCTTGGATTCAAACACGGAGGAGAACGGCACGCGGGCTTCCGAAGCAGCCATGACGGCCAGCTGGAACATGCGCACCTTCAATTCAATCTTTTTGAGCAGCCTAACGTCCTGGAAGTTATACAGGATGAAATCATCCCAGTGGTTCTTCCATGACTTGTATCCATCGGGGAGCGGAGCCTTGTGTTCGCCCACAACCAGACCACCGATGTAGTCGAGCTTGTAGGATGGCTCTTCGGAGAACGTATACTTGCGGTAAAGTGCGAGGAAGTCGATGACCTCGGTACCTGCAATCTGCAGATTCCCTTCCCTGTCGAAGTAGGCTTTCTGGAACTGGCCAGGAAGCCTGGACATGAGCTTCAAGTCCACCTTCAACTTGGCGGCACGGTTGACCATGTACGTGGTATCGTAAGAGAAGTTCCATCCTGACAGGATGTCTACCTGGTTTCGACCAATCTCGGAGAACAATTTTTCAAGAAGTTCCTTCTCGGTATAGCAGAGTTCATACCTACCGTTCTCCTTGGCCATTTCCTCCTTCACGTAGTCGGAAACGTCCCGGCCCAGGCCGTAGGTGATATAGTTGTCTGTCTTCGAGAAGTAAACCGTGACGCAGTTAATCGGGTACTCGGCACGGTGGGCCGCAGGGAAGCGACCCACCGTCTCCACTTCAATATCGAGGAAGCACAGGTTGATCTTGGTCATGTCCGGTTTCAACATGCCGGACTTCGAATAGTGTCGCTGTAAGAATCTGGCCCTGGGGTCAATATCAATTTCAGAAAGCTGGTTGTTGGCACCACGACGGTTCTTGTATATCTCCTGTTCCACCTTGGACTTACAGGTCACGGAGAACATCTCCCTGCCGTATATATCTTTCATGCCACAGGGTATGGAATTGTACTCCCCGCGATTCGGCGTGTAGAACGTATTGGAAATTACCTTGGTTTCGAGTTTACCCGTATCATACCAGAGGAACAACTGGTCAGTTTCCCGGTCATGGTAAATCGCAGTCCACATCGGGTGGACTTCCGGATTGTCTACTACCTTATTGTCTTGTGTCGCTAATGCCATTTCGTAATGGAAATATAGCAAAAAATCCGCCGGTAGTGGCGGATTTTTTCAATAATTTAACACAAGGTTAGGCTTCGGGCTGAGCCTCGATCGCTTCGAGCTGAGCCTTGAAAACCTTTTCCGCCTCGACGAGAACGGTGTCGGCAGCCTTGCGGGAAGCTTCGTCGACGACAAGGCTTTCAATGAATGCCTTGAACTTCTTCTGCTTCTTGGAGACTTCCTCGAAGTGCTTCTTCTTGTCAGCACCGGAACGGTTGGATTCAGCGGCGGACTTGGCCTTGCTGTCGAAGTTCTTGACCTCGGGTGCCGGTTTGGCCTTGTCGCCATCCGATTCCTGCTTGACTTCGGTCACCTGTCCGTCCTTCTTCTTTTCCTCGACGTTAGTCACTTCCGTAACCATACCGTCCTTCTTCTTTTCTTCGACAGTATCGTTCTTGGTGACAGGCTTGGCGGAACCGGTCTTGGCAGTCTTAGCCTTGCCGACCTTTTCGGAATCGGCAATCACGCCACCAGCCTTCTTGGCGCCTTCGGTGAGGGGTTTCTGGTTGTCGCCAGCCCACTTGGAGAAGTCCACCTTCACGTCGTCGAAAATAGCCATCGACTCAACAATGGGCTTCGAGGCATGAGGAACCGCAGTGTACTGGTTTTCGTTGATGGGCTCCTGGGAGATGCGGTCGATTTCCTTCAGGATTGCCTCGTCTTGATCAATAGAGTATGCCATGTTGAATCCTCTGGTCATATTTTCTTATGCTGAAAGTTTATAGGCATGGACAAAAAATATTTTCATCCGTGCGCAAAAATGCTCATTTTCACCTATAAATCTATATCTGACGTTCAAATCGGTATTATCATGGAACTCAATGTACCCACATCCGGCATCGTAAGCCACGAATCCCCCGCAGTAGTCCAGCTCCACGAGGACACTAAAGTCCCGGTAAGCGAAATCAAGGCCAAATTGCACGACAAGGTCATGGAACTCACCCACGAACACCTGGCCAAGCCGTCGGAAGCCCCGTTCGGCGACGACAACAACAATGTCAAAGAAGAGGCCTACAAGGAAGTCGAGAACGATCTGCTGAACCCGGAAGAATCCGAGGACGCCCAGACCGAGGAGTTCAAGAACTTCTTCGGTGACGAATATCCTGGTTCCGAGGCATTTGCCGCCCCATCCGGCGAAGATGAAATGCTCGGTGGAGCCGGTGATTTTGGCGGTGGCGATTTCGGTGGAGGAATCGACAACAATGCCATGGGGTTCAGCGACGATGACATGGCGACCCTCAACGATACCGCTGACAGCGCATTCGATGACTTCACATCCGAAGATGGCGCGGATACGGCTGCCGATGTCAACAACATCTCCGCGGAGGAACCGGGCGCCGATGACGTGACCGAACCCGCCGGTGACGAGGCGCCCGCCGAAGAACCGACCGAGGAACAAGCCTAGTCGACATCTCACCAATTAAAAAGGCCGGTTCAACCGGCCTTTTTTAATTCCCGAGGTAATATACCTTTCTGGCGAACAACTGGTTGCTGAAACACAGCATCAGCTTTCCACCATCGCCGATTTTCAATAGCAGCGACTTGCAGTTGGCGTTGCGAATCATCATCGTGATAACATCCATAGGAAGATCGATTTCACGTTCCAGTTCGAGCATGTGGACTTCGCCCATGCTGACCGTGGCGCCATAACGTCCATCCACCTTGAATTCGAGGGAGGCATGTCCGACATCAATCGGAGTAATATGCACGTTGGCGACAGGGTTCTTGTAGTTCACACGGAAAATCGTGTCGATGGTAGCAATCATCGCACCCGTGTCGAACTTCATGTAGTCAACGAAACCTTCGGACGACATCGCGGGGAATTCGGCATCCTTGTAGGAATAGTCGATGCGCATGTATTCGCCGGCAATCCTGATACGTCTGTTAGTATAGTCGATGTTCAGAGTACATTCCTTCGTTATTTCCAGCATTGGAATGATGCGGAAGATGTCGCACGGGATGCGAATGGCGAAGTCGGGAAGTTCCTTGTCGACACCGAACCCGGTCGGGGTTTCCAGGGAAGAGACAATCGTCGCCAGAACCACGCGGTCATTTCCGGAACGGTAGGAGAGCAACCCTTCATGACGGTGAATTTCCATCCACTCGAAGTCGAAGGAACTGTCGGTGACAATAGAGAAAGACCCCTGCTCAATCTTGATCGTCTCGTTGATGTCGCCCTCATCGACCTCCTTGTACTGGAACGGTTCAACCGCGTCGCAGAAGCATTCAAGTTCGAAACCTTCAATGTCGTCGTTGAATGACGAAGCCACATAGAGCCTGCCACCGTCAACCCAGAGAGTCACGTTGTTTTCCTGGGATACTTCACGACACAGCACACAGAAGTCATGCAGGTTCACCCATGCATCACCATCGAGGAGCTCGGACTTCAAGGTGGAGTCCGAGTTCACGTATACACCATGCTCGGTCTGGACATGGAGGATGACTATGCCTTCATCGTCCTTGTCTGTCCATACGTGCGCACGCATGTTGTCGTCGTGCGTGGACGAGTAAAGGAATGAAATCGCTGAACGGAACCTGGTTGCAGTATTAAACATGACCAGGGACGGACACTTGCCGTCGGTGGGAGTCTCAGTCTTTTCTACTTCTTTAATTTCTTCGGACATATTAAACCTCGCCCTAAAACTACATCAAAAAAGGCGCCCAGATGGGCGCCAAATATTGGATGTCCGTTCGACTAGATATTGTCGAGCGCAGCAAGGTCGAAGTCGACGTTGTCGAGACCGTCATCACCTTCACCTTCGTGCATCTCGGTACCCGGTTCACCGAACATGTCGTCAGCCATGCCCATCATGTCGGCGGTTCCACCCATGCCACCAGTCGGTTGACCAATTTGGGCATTCGGGTCGAAGCCTACACCAACACCGGTCGGGTCATCACCAGGCAGGCGCATCGCGGCAGCCTGGGCGTCAACGTCGTTGATACTCGTACCGTCTTCATTGTAGACTTCCGGGAACCACTGGCCAAGACGCTGGTTGAACGTCTTATAGTCGATGCCATCTTCAAGAGCCTTGGCCATCTTGACCAACCCGTCCTTGGGGAGCGGTTGGTCGCCGAGGGCGGCGTACTGCTTGAACTTCAAGAAGGTAGGAACAGCAACGTCACGGGGTTGTGCCATCGTGCCGGCCCAACCGTTGTAGATTTCGTCTTCATCGGGCTGTACACCCGAGCTGTCATCCTGCAAACCCTTAGTGTAAGCAGCTGCGATAATCTTGTTGAGGGAATCGACAGCCTTCTGGGAAAGTCCGGCACCTTCATCACCCACGCCCGGGTTGCAGAACTTGACGAATTCCATCGTATCCGGAGCACCTTCGGCAGTACCACCAGCATTGGCGTTAATGTCGCCGGCATCCTGGGGAGCAGCGGCAGCTGCAGGATCAGCTGCATCAGGAGCGGCACCCGCGTCCTCCGCAGGAGCTGCAAAGTCATCGGCACTAAAATCGTCAGCTTCCATCACGGCCTTGTCACAAAGTCCGCGAAGAGCTTCAAGCTGCCAGTCGACGGATTCGTTCCTGACCAGAGTGCTAGGAGCCATCTCAGCCACGTTCAGGTCATCGAATGTTCCGAAAGTGTCATTACCGGCAAAACCCGTAGCCGCACCTACACCGGAGGTCATCTGGTCAAAGCTGTCGGCAGAGTCGCCGTTCTTGACGAGGTCCATGGCCGTGCGCTTGATGACCATGTCAAAACGGCCCTTCAATTCGTCGGCTTCGGGGGACATGACACGCTGGGTAGCCTTGCCAGTATCCTCGTCAGTAATACGCAGAGTGACTTCACCTTCATCGTTAGGCGCCATCAGAAGGAAGGACATGTTGTGCCCGAGGCACTTGAACTTTCCGGACGTGGTCTGCTGGTTGAGAATCGGCAAATCGAGATGGAAAGTCATGTCGCTGGCTTCATTGAGCGAACGAAGGCGGGACTCGGTCACAACCTTGATGCCGAAATCCTTCAAGTTCAAGTAGTTCTTGTTGAGCGTGAGCGGGTCATTGTCGTATGTACGATGATCCCACTTGGCCTTGGTCTGGTCACCAACCGGCTTCGGAGTTCCCTTCGAGATAACGTCGATTAGTTCTTTCTTGGCCGGAACGACGGGACCACTCTGAGTCTTTACGATACCCAGCTTTCCCAATTTTTCCAGGAGTTCCTGACGAGATATGATAGTCGGCACGGTTGACCTCTAAAAATTCTTCTTCGAGGAGAAGTTTATAAGGTCTGCCTCACTTATCGACGCTCGCGTACCATTCGTTCAAGCCATTCGATATCACTGCCGTCGGCCTGATGAGTCAATACATCAGTCGTATAGAAGTGTCCATCCGTCTCTCCGGAACGTGTGGTAATCTCGACCAGTATGTACTTGTGGGGGCTGTCCTGGAAAGTATATACCTGGACCTTAATAATCTCGTTGTCCACCCAGCAGGATTCGTTCTCGCCCCATACCGGCATATACAAAACGATGGACTTCACCGCACTAATTTCCGGCTTTAGGGATTGGGCCCTCAGAGGACGGCCCATCTTGTTGCACTTGGTGAAATATTCAATCACCCAATCCTTGACCACCGGGTCGATCTTGGGCCACTTTGCTGCATTAGCCATAGTCATCCTCCTTATTCGACAAGTTCCTCGGCATTCTCTTCCGCACCGGAGCATTCTACAATCATCGCATAGATACCAATCGGATACGTCTGGTCAATGCCCTGCAAGTTGGCAAAAGCCTTCAAGGCGATGGAATCGTAGTCAGCCGCGACATAACGGATTTCCATGTCGTATTCCTCACATCCGAGACCCTTCAAGACCGTAAAGATACTGGTCGGGATCTTGCGGAACCTTTGCTTCGAATTCTTTCCGTATGCTACGGCGATTGCATTGGAATCGCCGGGCAGGGTCATAGTGTAGTCCACCTTGCTGGTAATCTGCTGTCCGACGCGCCCCTTGAAATAGAACTTTACTTCGCCCTTCTCGGTGACGTTCACGCTGAAGAACTGGCAGCCCGGCACAAGTTTGAGCTTCTGGACATACTTGTCAAGGTCCCTCTTGTTGAGCTTGATTGTGGCAAGGAGACTCATCGGGTCGGCCTCACGGGTACTCGGGACCTTGGTATCATCTTCGTTGAAGAATGCGGGTTCCGCCGTAAGGCTTCTCGCGGTTTCACTGCCGTTGCTGAACCTGATGAACTCGTACACGTGACCGGCAATAGTTTCGGCATTTTCAACCACGATGTTTCCTGTCTCAGGGAATCCAATCAGTTCTGCAAAACGTATGAACTCGATGAAGGAGGAGGAATTCACTTCGAGGCCGTCAAACGAAAAGTCGTTCGGGCCGGCACTGATATGGATGAAACTGTTTTCATTGTGGATGTTGAGGCATGACTTATCACCGTCATGGAAGAACTTGACGGTCTTGGCCTTGGTCACCAAGCACACCTGCTTGATAACATTGAAGAACGGCCTGCTGAACTTGATTTCCTGCATCAGTACGATTCCTTTTTACGATTGTATGCGATGGCCTGCGGGGTCGCCGATACGTAAGTGATAACCCTGTCCTCGATTTCGTGCCACCTCGGGCTACTGAACGATACACTGTACTCGGCAGAACACGAGGAACTGACCGGCACCTGCATCATCCCGAGACCATATTTCCTGCAAACTGCAGAAACTATCGGCCCCATAGCACTTCGGCACTCACCCAGGACATTAAAATAGTGAATTTCTTTGAGTTTGTCAAGCATTTCGCCGCGCACAGCGACGAATGGACCATCAAGTACGGCCACCGGATGCATCCCGTTGACCCCAGCCGTACCGAGTACCATTTCGTTGGCCGGTGGAGAAAGGCTGTACTTCTGGTAATACCCGTAAGTGCGGCTGCAACGTGTCCAGGTCCCATCAAACTGGACGTACTCATACCCGAACGGCGCAACCGCCATAATCTCGGGCGGGACGCTACGCAGAATCTCATACAGGTTGATGTCGTTGATGATCGACGAACCCGGTACGATGACTATCCACTCAGGCAGCATCTTCACCTTCGACATGATGCTGTTGGTGATACCTCGCTGGATCAGTCGGGTAATCGAATTGTTTACTACCCTGCGTCTCAGGCGAAAGTCCTGGTCATGGACAAACACGGCCAGGTCATACTTTGACAGGGACCTGTCCTTGAAAATGTTGCAGTTGTTGTGGTTGTAGACCAGGGTGATTATCTCCCTGGACTCCGAATTCCTCAATACGTTGGCCCTGGTGAGCACCGGCTTTGTCGCCGGTTCAAACCCGAGTTCGATACGGAGGGCATCCTTCTCGGCATTCTTCGCATTGGCCTTGCGCACGGCCTCACGGGCATGCTGTTCCTTCGCCAGCTCGCGTTCCGAATATGCGCTGTCAAGTGCAGCCTCGATGATATCCTTCGCGGATTGCATTAGGAACGTGCGCGGCTTCGGGGTAGTGAACCGCTTGGGTTCCGGCCTGTGGATTTTCTTCGGAAGACGGATTTCCGGGTAATACTCCACCCCTGACGCGACTATCTCCTCGACAGCCTTCTTATCCCAGCCACACACGTGCTTGAAGGCTTCCCTCTTGTCTACCGGGTTGCCATACTTGTCCACCAGTGGACACTTGCCTCGCAGGCAATGGTCAATCCACGCCTGACTCTTACCGAATATGAACTCGACGTTCTTCGAATTGTAATACGGGCGCTTGGGACCGCCGTAGCACCTGGCCCGCCAGCACTTGTTAATGAATTCATCGAGCTTGGCCTTGCTTATCCCCCACCGTATCTTACCGTCCTCGCCGGTGTATTTCTCACACACGATCATTCTCGCCCGGAGGGCGTTGCGGGCCTCGGGAACCGGGGAACAGTAAATCTCGGCAATCGAACGCGGTATGTATTCTGGAATCGGATTCGGACGGAACTTGTGCCCAGTTTCCACGATTGCCTGGACATACTCGATGATTGTGGACTGGCTGATTCTGCGCACCGCCCCCTTCTTGCGGGGTTCAATCTTGAATACCTTGCGGTCAACCATCTTGCGCATGTACTTCTTCGCATTACCGAGAAGTATGCCCGCGTCGGTGTACAGAAGCGGTTCCCTGATATACTTCAACAGGTACAGCCTGTCGAACGTGCGCAGGAACTGGTCGGCATCCTCCCGGTACACCCGCTTCTTCCCATCTGCATTCAAGTGGACCTTTATATGCCCTTCGCGAACATGTTTCAGGTACTTGGCCGGACTGTGGATATTCAGGTACACCATGGCCTCCTCCTGGGTCATCTCGTAAAGGGGATGGTCCGTGGAAGGTGGCATCAGGCGGTATCTCTTGACGCGATGTTTGATTACCTCGGTCTTGTAAATCTTATGGCCATACTTATCAAGCCGGAAAGGAACCATATCGACAAGGTGGATTTTCCGTACATAAGCGACATCCTTCTGGATGAGCTTGGCAATCCACTTCTCGTCGACGAACTCCGGATCGGGTTCGTTCATCTGCTTGATGAGCCGGTCCAGCATTAAAAATACACCTCTGGGGTAATGGCCGCCTGGCGCCTGGCGTTGGCCTCGCGCTTGGCCCTCTGCGCTTCCTTGAACTTTTCCTTGGCCACGTTTCCGTATTTCAACATGAACAGGATGTTGGAACCGCCAGGGAGTCGCGTCCTGGCATCAATGCATTCCTGCCGAACGAAACCATCCTCGTCAAGCGGGAAATTCGTTCCGTGGAGAACTTCACCGTTGACATCCTTTTCCGTGATGCCATCCCAGTCGAACCACTTGTATCCATCGCGGCAAGTGGCCGTTCGACCGTCGCGTCCAGCCTGGTCATTATCCCAGATGAACACGCAGCGTTCCTTGTTCTCGGCAATCTTCGGGTTATCCATGAGGATTTCCCAAAGGTGCTGGACACCGCCGATTCCAATGGCGTTCGGGATAAACGTGGAGTCGATTGTGCCTTCAAGCACATAGAACGGCTGGTCGAATCGGATGAAGTCGATATTGTACGCCTCTCTGCGTACGTTTTTGAGGTTCATGTAGCGCATCGGGTTGTTCGGGTCGATTGCTCGCGCATCAAACTGGGTCCACTTGCCACCGAACCTGTAAAACGGCATGATGATTCTGTTCTTGTATTCGTTCCCGGTAGGCCTGCCGGTATTGGGGTCGATGATGTAGTGTCCATTGGCATCACGGTTCTTGAACTGGTCGCCTTCAAGACATACGTACCACTTCTCGAAAACCTCCGGACGGATGCGTCTGGATTTACACACATCGAGACCCGCCCGTGCCAGCGGGTGGTTTGCCGTAATGGGAATGAGCTCGCCTTCCTTAAACGGGGAATTCACCGGAAGTATCGGACGTTCCTCCTTCACTTCCTCGCGCTTCTTCCGCTCGCCCGGATTCACACCGAACGCTGAATAAATCAGGCGCGAATACGTCTCCCTGTCAGTCTGTTTCAGATACTGGGCAAACGGCATGGAACAGGGGCACTTGAAGCAGATATACTTCCAGGTATCCTTGTATATCCAGGCCTTCCTCTTGTGTGGGAACTTCATGTCACCGCATATCGGACACACGAACTCATAATGGTCACTCTTCTCTTTCAGATTCTGAGTACCATACAGCTCGTGAATGACCTGGTCATACACGCTGGCAGGAATTTCGGAATAATCAATAGCCATGTGTAAAACTCATTAAAAAACGGCACCGTCCGGGGACGATGCCGTTCGAACCAGATATATGCTAGAACGGAAGATCCCCGTCATCATCCATCTGGATGACTGTTCCTGCAGGAGCACCAGGTTGAGCTGCTGGGGCTGCCGGAGCCGCAAACTGGTTGGGCTGTGGCGCCGGGGCGGCAGGAGGCGTATAGGATGCCTGGGGAGCTGCAGCAGGCTGAGCAGGGGCCGCAAACTGGCTAGTCGGTTGTGCCGGCGCTGCAAACTGGCTAGTCGGCTGTGCCGGTGCGGCGAAGTTCGGCTGTGCAGCGGGTGCTGCCGGGGCGGCATTCGGAGCCACGTAAGAGCTCTGCGGAGCTGCAGCAGGCTGAGCGAAAGCACTCTGCTGAACCGGGGTTGCGCCAGGAGTTACAGCCGGCTGAGCAAATGCGCTCTGCTGGACAGGGGCTGGGGCACCATAGTTAGGAGCTGCCGGATTGTTGAAGAATGCACCAGCGTTGCCCACGGTGGTCTTCGGCTGAGGAGGCACATACTGGCTCGGCTGGGAGGCCGGCATCATTCCACCAGGTGCGGGTGCAGCAGGCTGACCATAAGGGGCCGGCTGCTGGTATGTGGGGAATCCGTTGGGTGCAATGTTATTGTTGTTGTCAGTAGTCGGGACACCGTCATAGGCGGCATAGAACTGCTTGGTGATGCCTTCCAGTTCCTGGACACTCGGGGGAGCGAGATCGTACCCGGAGAGGTCGAAGCACTGGTTGAGGATCTGCATGATGCCTTCGTCGCTGTTGGCGAGCGGGGTCGGATTCGGTTCGAATTCGGAAGCGTCCCACACGGCGGCACCCTTGTGCTGTTCGTCCCAGGCCTTGGTGGTGTCCCAAGTACCATGGAGGTGGAAGACGGCACCACTGAGCACATGCCAAGGAATGCCAACATACTTCTGAGTAGAAGTGTACTGTTGCTTGGCCTGGCCATTCTTGTTGACGTTGCGCTCAGGGAGTGCAGACATGACCTTGTCCCACTGCTTGGGCTTGGCGTGCCAAATCTTGATCTGTCCGTTGTTTTCCGAATGGACGAAGTCCTGGATAATAAGGACGTTGACGAAGATATCGTCTACCGCGAGGTTGCCGGAAATACCGGATGCCTTGACCTGCTGGTCACCCCACTGGTTCTTAATCTTGTAGTAGCGGTCCCAGGTTTCCTTGCAGAGCGGGCAGAAAGACTTGCCGTATTTCTGGGTCGGGTCGGGAATGTTGCCACGGCAGATGATAGGGCCGTTGCCCCAACGCTGCTTGTCACGAGTTTTGAGATAGTGTTTGCGGCAGTTCACATGGGGCCAAAGATTGCCCTGAACGCCTTCAAGTCCTCTCGGGAGGATTCGAATGATTGCTTCGACGTTTTCGTGCTGCGCGTCGCACTGAAGCTGCCATTCGTTCGGGTTCACCGCGGCTCCTGCCGGCAATTCCGGAGTGCCCATATTGGCGAACATAGAGTTAAACTGTCCTGCGGCGCCAGGCTGACCAAACTGGTTGGGAGCTACGCCAAATTGCTGCTGCTGAGCTGTAAATTGATCCATATCGGTATCCTTTTGTTATCTAGTTCTTGATGCTGCTGAATGCTGCTAAGATCTACTATTATCTGCTACTCACAGTTTATATCTCGGAGCACTTTCTCGCACCCATAATAAAATGTAGCAAAAGAAAAAGCGGTTTGTAGACCGCTTTTGATAAAATTTTTAATTGTAAACGAAATTTTACACTATTGTTTTGGAGCATACTTGGCATAAAAGGCTGCCCAGCGTGCGTCACGTTCCTTGGCCATCCGATTAAATTCCTCCGGTGTAGGTACGTAGATTTTCACATCTTCTGGCAGAGGATCCATTTTAGCCAGCCCGAATAACTGTCTAAGTGGCCGCATATTGCTACTTTTCTTCCGCCTGTCCTTCCTTCGATTTCTCGTAGGAAATGCGGGCGTTGGTTTCCGCCTCGTCGATTGCGGCAGTGACAATTTCGTCCATGTTGTCCGGGAGAACGAAGTCGTCTCCATATTCCTCCTCGAAAGCCATGGCACATTCCTTCATAACATCCTCGAACTCCCACCCAATGCACTTGTTGGCAACGTTCTGGATGATACACATGTCGATAACCTTCTTGGCGCCCTCGTCCACGTCGGATGTCTGCGAATCGTCGACATTCGGGTTGTAGGTCTCGGGAATATACTTGTTGCCATTCTCGTCGGTGACGAACATGTCCTTCGTCTCCTGATCGGTAAGCTCGTGGGCCTCGGTGACCACATCGGCATCGGTTTCGTATTCGGGCGCACGGGAAATGTAGCTCTTGCCGAGCATCGAGTTATCCCTCTCCTCGCGCAACTTGGCAAGCCACTTCTCCCTGTAAACGGTCGGGAGCGTCTGGTGGCTACCATACACGCCATCCTGCGCATTCAGGAGCATCAGGCTGGTACTCTTGATTTCCTTGTTGCGCTCTTCGGCCTCACGTTCCAGGGTCTCCTGTATTTCCTTGACTACGGCCCCGTGGCCTGGGAAATGGTAGTGACTCATTCATCCTCCTCATCATCGCCGACCATGTCCATCATGGTATTGAATTCGGCATCCTCGTCTTCCTCTTCCGTCTCGACAGGCTGCTGTCGCGGAATGTCGAAGTTCAGTTCGCCGCGCTTCACCTGTTCGTTCACCCGTTCGAGTTCCTCGACAGAAATGTCGATTCCCTTGTCAGCGGCAATCATCAGCTTGATATCGTTGTCGATAAGTGGACCGAGCTTCTCGGATTCAACCACGCTCTCGATTGCACACAGGATCGTCAGCATGGAAACGCCGTAATCCTTGTAGCGGTCATACACTACGTGGATGGCCTCGTTCAGCTTTGCGCGGGCCTTCTTCAAATAGGTTTCCGGCATGGTAAGCACTACCGCCATGTCACCTTCGTATCTTGGCGGTGCGCTGAGAAACTTGTTGATTTCACTGACAAGAAGCTCCGTTTCGGCTTCCTTGCTCAAATTGGCTGCCCCGGATACATCCGGTGAGCTGTCGTTCATATGTATCATAGCTTTTCCTAGTTATCACCAGTGAAAAACTACTCCATTTGTGCAGTTATTTAGCCTTACGGGTGGCCTTCTTGCGCTGGGCCGCGGCCTCCTGGTCGAACATCATGTCCGAACGGAGCGAAAGCTCGTAATCGAGCAAACAGCGGGACTTCTTTTTCTTGCCCGGAACCTTGGCGGTAAATCGCATCAGGGCCAGGATATCGGGTGGAAGCGAGGATGCACCGAGCACATCGAACTTGATATGATTACGGAGAATCTCACACATCCAGAATGCATCACAGAAGTCCGAATGCGGACTTTCATATTGTTTCAGCGTATCAAAGAACGGATAATAGAATTCCGGGTAGAAATCCTTGACGGCCTGGCACATCGCCGGCTTCTGGGCGCTTCCGCTACCGGTGGCGAAATGCTTGATTTGCGGAATGCCGTACGTGATGATGCCCTTGCCCTGCATGAAGAAATGATACCTGACGCCTCCACAAAACTCACCAATCTGGAAAATGGCGTTGCTCCCCTGCTTCTCAGCCTCACCATAGGCATAGTCTTCAAAGGCGATGTACTTGACATCCTCCATGTCCTTGCTGAGGAGAGTATAGGCGCGTTCCATCCTGGCCATCATCGGCAGCTTTGTATAGTTGGTGCCGAGCGCATAGATATGGACATGCTCTTCCTCGTGAAGACGGCACAGCTTGTCACTGTATCCGTAGTAATCCACGGACTTGATGTCTAGCGTATTGTCGTCAAGGTCCATAATGACCTTGCCCGACGAATTCATGGATGGATCTATCCCGGCAATCTTCATGCCAGGAAACTATATCATGCTGGCTACCCGTTCACCTGGCCTGGATGGCAGCTGCTCCGGAGGAGGTGCCTTGGGCGGTTGCGTATTTTCGGCAGGTCTCCTCGGTGCGCGAGGACCCGGGCCGCGCCCCATCATCTGCGATGCCATGAGGGCTTCCTGTTCGGTGCGGAGTTCCTGGTAATGGGACAGTTCTTCCTGCGTAGCGTCGAACCACTTCATCTTCATGTAGTCACAGCGCGTCTGGAAGGTGTCGGAATTTCGACCGAAACGGTTCTTCATGAACTTGTGGTAGAACATGCCGCATTCACGCAGCACCGAGTCGGATGTAATGGAAATCATCACGTCGGAAGTTTCAGAATAACCGGAGGACCCCTGGACCGATTCGATGCCGGCATCAAGCGCATTGTACCCAGTACGGTTGAACTGCACGGCGGAAAGACCGGCAATATTGCGCTCGATAAGGAAGTCACGAATCTGTTCGGCCTTGGCGACACCGTCGAGGTACATGCTGCGCTGTTCAGCGGCGGAAAGACCCGGCTTCATGATGCCGATGTAGTCAATCACCAACAGGTCAAGCTTTCCGTAAGTCGCCTCGAACTGGTCAACATACATTTCGATGTCAGCCGGTGTCGTGGTCGTCTTCAATCGCTTCACCTGGAAATTGCCCATGGCACCGTTGGCACGGTTGGCACTAAGCTTTTCCTCAAACTTGGCGCGGCATTCTTCCTCAGTCATCTGAAGAATGTCCGGCATCGGGACATCACAGAGGTTGGCGGCAAGTCGCTGCCATACGTAGTCTTCGGAAAGTTCCAGGGAAATATACAGTACGTTATAACCCTGCAAATACGCGAACGTGGCCTCGTTGACGAGAATCAAGCTCTTACCGACGTTGGGCTGGCCCACATAGAGAGTCAACGTCTTGCGGTAATAACCGCCACTACGGATCGAGCCATCCTTCTCGACAATACCGGTCTTTGCGCGAATCTCGTTAATACTGGACGGAATGCACTCCTTGCGTTCCTTCAGGAGATTGAGCGCCACGCCAATGTCGTTGTATGCGTTGAGGCCGAGATTGGTATGTAATGAAAAGTTTACCGCTTCTTTGAGCTGCGGTATCAGGTTGTTGATACCGTCCACGTGCTTGTCGTGGATGTTCTCGGCAGCACTGATGAGAATGTTTTCCGCCATTCGCTCACGGAAATGTCCCTCAATCAAATCAATCAGGTATTCCTGACGAACACCCGCCATCGGGGTGTTGCAGACGTACCCTAGTTTTTGGATTAGCTGCTCGGAGAAACCGGTCGTACCCATACCCAGTATGAGTTCCTGGGCATTCGGACTACGCTTGTACTTCTTCTCGAACTTGTTGATTACCTTGACTAGGGCCTGGTTTACCGGGTCCACGAACATCTTCGTGTTCATGTACGGTCTGAGTTTCGGCCCCAACGTGGAATCGTTGAAGAAGGTTCTCAATACCAGGTCTTCCTTGGTCAACTGGATGACCGGTATCGGACGGGTGTTTACCGCCGTCGGATCCCACGCTGGTGGAATGGCGGTGGCCAAATCCTGGCTATTTGTCGCAATCACCGCCTGCGGTGCTTGGGGTTGTACCGGCTGTGCCGGATGAAAAGGCGGTGGTAATGTGGTTTCAGGTAAAGTTTCAGACATATTTCAACTACAATGCACAGGAGCTTAAATCGTGATATACGAAAATATAGCAAAAAATATTACGGAGTTATGAAAATAAAAAGAAAAAGTCGGGAAAGTCCCGACTCTTTTCGACTTAGGCTTCCTCGCCACCCTCAGTTGGCGGTTCCTCAGGCTCCTCGTCCCCGAGTGCCTTTGCCATGCTCGCCGCCTTCTTCTTGTTTTCCTTCTCGGCCTTCTTCAAGTTGCGGTCGACTTCCTCCTCGTTCACTTCGAGGCTCACCGAATCGTCGATGCCATTCTGACCGAGCTTGTCCGAGAGAGACTTGTTCTTGTAGTTCTCATGGACATAGTCGTTGATCGGGTCAAGGATGGTACCTATTGTTTCAGCCTTGTGGAGGTCCTTGTTCAAACAGGCAATCCATTCGGAACGCGGCTTGCGCGGGTCCTTGATGACCCAGGCACCGGCATTACCGACACGACCAGCCGGGGGCGGGACATCCGGGAACTTGTTAGCCGTATAGGCTTCGAGGAGTCCAGCTTCCTTGGCGATTTCGTGGAGGCCATAGTACGGGTTCAAGCCGGTCTTCCAGTCAAGGTACATCTTGACCTTGGTACCAACGTGGACAAAGCAGCTCTTCTTGATAAGCACGTTAAGGATGAGACCCAGCTTGGTCTTGTCGTCCTTGGAGACGACTTCAAAACCGACGGTAAGATCGAAGATGATACGAGCGAAATACTTGGCGCCTTCACCGCCGGCGATTTCTTCCGGGTTTCCGTAGCTGGTCGGCTTCAGGTACTTGTGGTTGGTGAAGTAGGCCGGAACACCGAGCTCGCCGCAACGGAACGTCATGTCTGTGAAGAGGGCCTTCAACTTCTTGGCCTTGGTCATGTCGGCGCTATCAGCACCCTTCTGGGCATCATCCACGCCCTTGTTAGTGAACAGGCCACCGAGGGAGTCAATGACAATCGCGCACTTACGCTTGTTTTCAAAACCTTCACCCTTATCTTCTTCCAACTGGGTCACGAGGGTGGACAAACTATGGTGCAACTGTTCGACAGTGTGCATCCTGACAATTTCAAACTGGCCTTCAATGAAGCCGAAGTCGTTTATGAGGCTTTCTTCGGAAGTTTCGTTTTCAGTATCGTACCAGAAAATGTAGTATCCCTTCTTCATGAGTTCGAGGGCAAAGTTCAGCTTGGCGATGAGGGACTTACCGGTTCCAAAGAAACCAACCGCCATAAAGAACTTGTTCATGTTAAAGCCCTGATACACGTCGCCGGACAATGCCGCGTTGAATGCGTATGAACCACTCGGGATGAACCCGTATTCAGGACGTTTCTTGTTATGGTCAAGATACTTATCCCCCGTCTTCAACTTGCGGAAGAACCCGAAGTCTGGGGCTACCTGGACGCCTGATACTGCTGTTGCTGCTGCTTTCTTTGCCATGAGATACCTCTCTTTTCAACTGAAATTTAACTATTACTAATCTGCTTGTCAACTACTTAATAACAAAAATATCAACATTATCAACAATTTATCAACACCTATCCCATTCGGGACAGCAAGTTCACCCCTCCCTGGACACGTTCCCACATGTCCATCTTGCCCATCATCGGGGTGCAAAATACCTTGAATTTTCCGTATATCACCTTGTGCCACGGAAAGTTAGAAGTGTCGGGCAGCTTGAACGGGGCCATACTGAGGACCACTATCGGGCGGAAGGAATTCACCTTCTTCACATCCAGTAGGGACTTAAACCCCTCCAACGCGAGCATGGTCGATCCGTTCTCGGCGATGTCCTTCAAAACCACACGACCGGGCGCCTCGTTCCTCTCGATATACAGGAGGGCGCTGGTGTTCCCATCCGGATGGAACATGGCCACACGAGGATCGCGCAAGACCGAGAGGTATTCCTCCAAGTCGAAGTACCCTATTACGGGTATTCCCCGGTTCTTCTTGCTTGGCATCTGGTTTACCGTGTATATATAGCGGCTGAGCAGCGGCTCCATGAACTTCCCGTCATCAAAATCTATCCTGGTCATCAGTTCGTGAATTCCCCTAACATCCTTCATCCTGGAATCACTGAACGTTATGCCACGTTTAAGCTTGTCGTAAACCATGTTCACCCGGGTCGCCGGCGCATCGAACTTTCCGGCAAAACGGTACGTACCGAAGTCAAGCGTGGGAACATGGAAATGATTCAGTGCGGCAGCCAGAGTAGCGGCATCCTTCACACCGTTGACTATCCCATCAACGACATACACTTCGATGCTCTTGCCATCCAGCTTCATCGCGGGCATGGCTATCCCATTGGAATTGTGATACCGAGATTCCATGATGTACGTCCCGTCATTGGGAGTACCGTCCTCGCGGCATATCCCCAGACGAAGTCCGACTTCCCTCCACCCGGTCTTGTAGTCGTCCACGTAGACCAGGTGGGTGTTAGTGGCGACCTGCTGTCCGAGCATCATTTAACGAGATTTCCCCTTGTCTTGAACGGAAGGGTGATGTATTCCGTGTTCCCGTTCGGCAAGACCACCGCTATGATTACGCGGATGGTATTCCCATCGTAATCGATTTCGACCGTGCTGGCATCGTAATCGACGGCCACCCTCGGTTCATATTCGCGGATTGCCGTGAAGCATTCCTGCAAGATGCTCGTCTCATCATCCTCATTGATGAGGTTGAACACGCGCTCCTCGATGGTAGTACCGAACTCCGGGTTGAACAGGCGTTCGCCCTTGCGTGTCAGGAGGATATTGTATATGTTCTGTACGAGACTGTTCTCGTCAGTAATCTCGACAAAGTTGTTGAAGCCGAGGTCACGGTTATAGACCGCGGAATGACTCACCTTCTCGTTGTCACGACCGGGCCTTTCCGGATCACTGAAATACCGGTTGCGCTTTGTCGCGCTGGCATCGTAGTATACCCGGCACGGCTTACTCAGGACATTCCCGTCCACGTCAAGCACGACGAGGTCGGCCATGCCTTCAATCTTCCCGTACAGTTCCGGGACAACGATTTTCAAGGACTTCTCATTTCCTGATACAATGTTCACCGACTCGCCATCCAAGGTGACCACGAGATCCGCCACATCAGAAGTGAACGAACGGTCCGGGTTAGCGATAGTTATCGTAGCGCGTGTCGTAGGAACCAGTGTACTCGGTTTCACCACAACATCAAACGGTTCCTCGACAGGTTGCTCCCCGGGTTCGATGTCAATCTTGATGTCCTCGTCTACTGTCGTGCCTAACGTCATGTATCCGTTATATTCGAAATCGCCATAAGGGGCAATCGCCAAGGATATCATCGGGGCATGGCTACGCTTCCAGCGCCTGACCACATTGGAAGGAATCTCGAATACTACATCGGGCTCATCGGCCACACCGTCGCATTCCTCGTCCTTTACCGGATCACTTACAACCAGGGGGCTTACGCTAACCTTCTCATCTACGGAATCATATGTATCAATAGCGTTCCAGTTGGAATCGGTCATCTCGTAGAGACCAATCCGGCCAAGCGTATTGCCCAGCATATTGGTCCCCGTGATATGCACCGTAATCGAAACCGTCGGATTGGGGGTATCGAGCAAATCAGAAACAGAAAACCGGAAAGCGACGAAAGAGATTTCGGATACCCGGTACTCTCCCGTCCTCGTTGTAATCGCATAGAAACATGCTTTGTATATCGGATTTTTCTGGCTCACTTGTACCCCGATTAGAAACGGTTTCGCCCAATCATCGGACGCTTCTTCACCGGCGCCTGGGTCACTGGCTTCGGAGCCGGAGATTCCTTGTTGACAACCGGCTTGACCTGCTGCTTAGATGCATCGCTCATGTGGATGTCGATGATACCATTGCCCTTATTCATGATTTCACGGGCTCCTGCCTCGATTCCTTCCTTGTCGGTACAAGTAGTGAGCTTTTCCATATACTTAGCCAGGGTACCAGGTTCCAGGCCGCTCAATTCTTCGACCGTATCGCAGATGCATTTCATGACCGCATTTCCGTCGGCGCTACCATCCATCACAAATGCAACCGCGCCCAGGATTCCGGATTCATCCAGCTTGTTAATGGGGACGATGTTATCGCGATAGAATTCACCATACACGGCGTGGCCGCTTTCCTGACCAACCTCGATGTCGGATGCAATAGAATCAAGACGGTTCGCCATGTTCACTACATCGGACGGGCTCATCCCGATAATGCGGTTGCGAATCTGGGAAGCATTCATCTTTGGCTGTGCCAGGTATTTCGAATACATGTCGGCGTTGCTGATAATGGACGGTCCATTACTTTTCAAGCCGAACAGGCTTGCCATCGAGTAGACCAGGTATCCCTTGCCAAACAGGACCATCGGATCCGAATTGGCCGGCCCACCATTCGATTCACCACTGTACTTGTTCTCCAAGGCCTCGAAACACCGCTCAGCAAGGTCACCGATGTGGATATCGGGCATCGCGATTTCCTGAATCTCAAACGGTCTCATTTTAGCAATATCGGCAAGGTCAGCATGCTTATCCGCCGTTCCACTGAAACGCACGTTCAGCATATTGTTGAAATTCGACAGTGCACCAAGAAGTGCACGGGTATCGGTGTCCAGCTCCGTAACCTTGCCGGCGCTGGCGGCCACGGACTTGTCGGTATCAAATTTTACATACGGTATGCCGCTCTTCTCGGCAACCTCATACGGCAAATGGGCTGCATCGCCGACCCATTTGAGCACGGCTGCGCTGAACTTTGCCAAGTCACCGATTTCGATTGTATTGTCCCGGTTCACTTCTGCCAGCGCACCTTCTGCACCAGCCATCTGCGCAAGCTTCTTTGCGCCTTCGCCACGCATCATCTTCGCTACACGGTCGGTCGACATCTGGTCACTCACGTTCGCATCAACGACACTCATACCATTAGTGTCACGATGCTGCAGCAAGGCATCAGCACCGCGTCCTTCGGTTTCTCCACCAGAATTTGCATTGTTGCTGCCGCCGCTCCGGTTTCCACCCTTACCAGCACCGTACTGGTCGATCGACACAACACCGGCGCCAAACGAAATCGGAATAATGCGGTCTTCCGGTGGGACATCCGGATTCTTGGACAGTTGGTTAATGATGGGCAAATACTTCTTCTCGTCATAACGAGCACCGTACATGCCACCATGCAATTTCCTGACACCAATTTTCGTAATAGGTTCAACCGGCGTACCCTCCGGGGTCACGTCTTCCGGATACATGTACTTCTCAAAATTCGAGGCAAACTTGCTAACGAATCCTTCCGGCCCAAGCACTATGATATCGTCACCATCACGTTCAATCGAACCGAATTTGGGAACGACGTATTCCCTTTTCAGATTAACCCTACCGCCAAGCTTCACATCCATGCCAGGCTTGTTGGTACCGTTGGTAAGGACATCCAATGCCAGACCTTTCAATGCCTTTTCAGAAACATCATAATCCTTGAATCTCTGTTTAAGCCAGGCATAACATTCATCCAGATCCGAACCCAACACGAACTGGCTCAGGACATTGTTAACGTCCTTGGACCGGATACCAAGAGTGCTACCTTCTTCGGCTGTCGCTGTCTTTGTGACATTGAGGTGCTGAGAAGCCCTCATCAAATAATCCAGGATGGACCCATTTCGTAAGAAGTCACCGTTGCCGTGCAGGCGATTGTTGGTCTGCTCGACAAGCCAGTCAAGTTTCCTCGACAGGACCTCAGGAATACCTTCCAGGCCCTTTACGGTCGCATCCTTCAAACCAGTCTTGTTCGCATAGTTGCGGTATTCGGCAAAGTAAATTGCCATGAACTCGTCTTTGGTAATGAGCTGTCCAGCATCCTTCAAATATTCACGGTTTTCGTCGGCATAGGCAAACAGACTTCTCAATTCCGAATTGATTTCGGCCTTCGAGTAGCTCCATTCCCTGTTGAGCGCCTGCTTACGCTCAAATTCGCGCATCTCGTTGGCTTCCTTCTCGGCCTTGGTGAGACGGCGCGGAGCCGTATGGACTTCCGGCGCGTTGCCCATCGTACCCTTAATTACCCTGGGTTCACTCAACTTAGGCTCACTCGCCTTGGGTTCACTCACCTTCGGTTCGCTGATTTCCCGGGCACCTTCGTCGCCCTCGTCATCCAGGTCGGGCAGCGGAACATTGTCGCTGGTATCGTTGTCCTCGTTATCGTCAAAATCAGGCAATGGGATATCATCACCATAATCATCATCGGAATCACCCGCGCCTTCAAGCACGGCTTCCGTTTTCGGCGACACGCCAGCCTTCTTCTTTCCTTCTTCGACCGCCTTTTCGAGACGGTTTCTGATCGAGGCCAGTGCCCTCATCGGACTAAGTTCGGATTCTTTGATGTTCGAAGCCATTTTACTGTTTCCCATTGTCGTTTAGCTACAGATTTATAGATATTTTAAACGAAAAATGCGCCATACGGCGCATTCATCAAATGTCATCGTCGGGTATTTCCGGCGGAGTCTCGTCATCGTTCTCCGCCTCCATTTCCTTGGCTATCGCCTCGTCTTCCAACGATTTCAACTTGTTATGGAACATTGCGTAGCATTCCTCAACGGATTCCACGTCCAGTGTGAAGGCATCAAGCGGAAGGACCTCGTCCTCGTACATGCTTCGCGCCACCCTGGTAAGCCCGGGTGCATTCGGCACCCAAACGTCGAAGATGCTACCGTCCATGGTACAGACGCTGCCGATGCAGATGATGTCCGGCAGGCCACCATAGGCGACCACTTCAACCATTCCGCTAGGTATTCCGCGTTCCTTGTACGGATCATCGCCGAAATCCTTGTTCGCACGAATCATTCGGCTCTCGTCGGTGTCAAGTGCATAGATTTCCAGGCGAGTACCCCCATCTTTCGATATGACTCCGACACGCTCATTCAACTTGTTGTTGACAAGATGTTCCTCGGCAACAATCTCGTCGATATCCGGCGAAGCGATGGGCGGACTGCTCGTGAGGCATTTCTTGGCATATTCCAGGACATTATCCCCACTCCCAATAAATCCGAGCGAGTAGACTCTACGGTTGTTCTGCCCGAATACACGTGCAACCAGCTGCCCGCCACCCTTGGTGACAACGGCATCGCTGATTCCAGAGCCATCAATCGCGAACGCGGACGACAGGATGAACGGAATGCCCGCATAGAGAAAGACAATCAATCCCTCTGCATGCAGGTTGCCGATAGTACCGGTCGTCACGTAGAATGGTACCGGAGTGTAATGCAACTCCGGATTACCCATCATGCCATCTATCTCGTCCTTGAATAGCTGCACTACATCTTCACCATCCTCATCGGAGATGACGACACTGTACTGTTCAAAGCACGAACAGAGACCAAGCTGACAAGCTACCGGTACCATTAGAGAATCTTCGAGAGGGATTCAACAATCTTTTCATACAGCGGGGAAGCGCTGTGGTCCGGAGTATTCTTCTTTTCCTCGTCAATCTGCGCCTGAACGTCCTGGACATACAGGGCGATAGTGTCGAGGATCTGCTTCGGGAAGCTGTCCTGGTCGTATTCGAACTTGCGGTCGGGACAGTTGCATTCGACGGTACCGTCAACAACCTTCACGTCGTATTCCTTAGCTTCCTCGTCAGTAATCTGGATTACTTCGAGGAATTCCGGGAACAAGAAGTAGGTGACCCACGAAGATGGAATCTGGTGGGCGTACTTGACGATATCGTACCTTTCGGCGATAGTGAGACTGATTTTCTTGCTGCTCATACTTAAATCCTTGTTTACCCAGAAACTACATCCTTTCTTGATTTCGAGAGGATTTCGAATTTTTCACGCATTTTTTCCGGCTCCGGCTCGTCTGCCGGGAGGAACACGAAGTCACAGGGGTACGGAAGACCCATGAAATTCTCCACGGTTTCCCTGTATTCGTACGAGTTTCCGGGCGGTATCTGCTTGACCATCAACGGACCCGGATAGTCGATTTCCACCGAATGGCCCAAAATGAAGCCCTCAACCGGTATGCGATGAGTATAAGTGAACTTGTCACCATCGAATTCCAGGTGCTCGGTCGCCTTCGGGTGGAATTCCATCACAAGGTTCCCATTCATCCCGCCGTACCTGCCACCATTACCCTTCCCCGGCACTTCCATGTCGACGGTTCCCTTCTTATAATGGAAGGAATGGCTCACCTTCTTCGATGTGGATCCGGTCCCCCCGCATACGGCACACTGGCCAGTCGGCACCATGCCGGTACCGTCACACGTCTTGCATTTCAGTATGTAGTCACCCTCGTTGGTCACGGTCCTCACGCTACGCGCACCCTGGCATGTCGGGCATACTTCCAGATGGTCACCGCCCGTCCCGGAACATTCTAGGCACTCGTGTTCGACCATGTACTCCACCGTCATCAGGGGAGTGCCCCTCATGAACGTCTCCATGGAAACCTCGACATTCAGCTGTACATCTAACCCGTCCTGCTTCCTCGGGTCGCTCGACACCGGGGTATTCCCGAAATTCTTGGCCACGTCAGATTTTCCCATGGCCGCGCTCCACGTGGCCATCGTACTGGAAAACGAATGGGACGCATCGTACTTGCGCCGCTTCTCGGGAGTCTTGATCTTCGCGTAGGCCTCATTGAGTTCGGCCATCTGTTCCGGACTGCCCCCATGGTCGGGGTGCAGGTCTCTGGCCCGTTTCTTGTATGCCGCCTGAATTTCCTCGTCGGTTGCCTTCCTCGGCACACCTATAACTGCGTATGCGTCCTTCATAGTTTCCTCTCGGTTATAAACTATCTCCAAGAGGTTATCCATTATGCCCAATAAAGACACTTTCGTCAACTCTGTCGTGAATGCCGGCAAGAATTCCGGGAAAATTACCCATCCAATCGAGTCCAACGGCCCGAAGCGCAGACGCGCTGGGTTCTACGGCTACGCCATGGGAAGTGCCATGAACGACATTCCAGGAAACGAGGCAAATGCCGCAGCCGATGTCGGGTATGCGACTTCCGGCGGTTGTGACGGCGGTGCCCCCGCAGCTGGAGAATCCATCGACCTGGATTCCTTCAATTCCTGTCTCGAAGCAGTGAGGAACCAGATGGAAAGCCCCATCGCCGACCAGGTGGTCGATATCTTCAATCGCGCCCGCCAGGGACAGACAAACGTCGGCCTCTATGCCGGTGCCGACGGATACCAGAGCGTTGGCAACGGTGCGGTAGTTGACCCGGTGCGCGAAAACCTCATCGCGACTGCAGCCGCAGCCGTCGAAAGCACCCTGAAAATGTTCAAGGCCATTTCCGGAGTCGACTATTGGACCTTCCGCCGCTAGCACGGACAAATTGAATATAGTTTAGTCCTCGGAAATATCCGAGGACTTTTATTATGGAACCAAATGAAAAAGTGAATGCCACCGCACAGACAGAAATTAAAAAGGAGTGCGAAAATTGCGTGAATTGCCAATATGACACTTTCTGCGGCTACAACGCATTGCATTGCAACATCCACGGTGCGCTTGAAACCATACCGGTAGAACAACTGAGCGAAAAGGCAAAGTCCTGTCCCGACTTTAAACCCAAAGAAGAAATAAAAACCAATACAACGTCGGAAACCCGCGATCCACATGACAGCCGATATCAAAATACTGCACCGGTCGCGGCAAAACCGAAGCTCACATACGACACGCTTGACCTTCCCACCTACGAAGAAGCCCTGGAAAAGACATTCCCGGATTATGACGACTTCGAATGTCTTCGCGGCAAGATGGGCGCCTCCGGTGAATTGATTAAGTTCACCAAGGTCATCTACTACAAGGTGAAACTGGATCCGCCCGAAAACGACAGGGATTATTTCATCAAGGAACTGCCAGTATACCCGAAATTCCTGGAACTATTCGAAGGCAAGAAATCTGTATCTGAAATCACGCTGTTCGACGTGAACCGCATGTTCAGTAAGGAAAAGTTCGAAAAAGCTCTCGAAGAGGATGAGCGAAATAACGCCATTGCAGATGCCGCTGCCGAAATCATGGAAAACATGAAGAAGGAAAATCGCTTCGCGTTCAATGCCGAATTGAAGGAAAGCGATATCGAAATCCTCAAAAAGCACATCAAGGATACAGACGGGTTTACCAACTACGGCGACCTACTCACTGATTCCTTCCGTGAAATGCTTCCGGACTTCGATCAGTTTGGTGAATCCGGTGTCCAGCTTGACTTCAACGCTATCCCTGAAATGTTTTCATGGGCAATGCTACCGACGAAGGTGATGAAGGTGAAGAACAGGAACCTATGTTCGACCCATTCTCCCAGGATAACGGTCCCGAAATCGGAGGCGGCAGATTTATGCCTACCCCCGAAGCATGGAATGTTGAAAAAGGCTAATTGATTACAGAATACACAAAAAATCCCGCCTAGAAGGCGGGATTTTTTAATTATGCCTGTTCTGGCTTAGGAGCTTCCGGCTTAGACGTATCGGCGGTAGGTGGTGCCTTCGGTGCCGGACTGGGCGCCTTGGGTGGAACCTTGGCCGCACTACGCTTCCTCGGCGCGGTGGGTGGGGTCGGAACCGACGGGTTCACCCACGTGATGGACAAGTTGCCGTCATCGAACTTCTTCTTGCCATTAGCGACCATCTTCTCGGTCGTGTTGGCAATGGCCTTCTCGATATCGCCCTTGACTTTCTTTTCGAGAGCGGGGAGCGTACCAGCAGTAGTACCCTTCTTCTGGGTCAGGTACTCATGAATCTCGTTCCTGATATCCCAGCTGGTTGCCTCACTGAACCTGGAACCAACAATGTTGTGGATGATGTGTGCAAACATCTTGTCACCAAATTTGGCGATGAACTTGTTGTTGGCCTTGTCAGTGTATTCCTTGGCAAACTTGCCGTCACTGGTCTCTTCAGCCCAGGCCTTGCCGGTATCACCCGACATAGAACGCTGAATAATCGAAGTGACCAGCGGGACGAGCTTGTTGGAAGCAATTTTCGGGTCCACGGGCGCTGTGTTGCCATATGCCACCGTGGAAAGTGCTTTCTTGGCATCAGAATCGATGTCGCCGTCCGGGGTAAATACGGACTTGCCGATCATCTTCTCAGCCTTGTTGACCAGGAGGGTCACCTGCATTTGTGCAAGCGGGCTGTCAACGCTGACCGGCTTGGAGTTACCAATCTGGATGCGGTCCACTTCATCCCCGTTCTTGTCCGTAAGCATATTGATGCCAGGAATGCCGGCACGGCCAAGCAGACGGATCTCGCCTTCGTCAATGGAACCACCCATGGGAGTCTTTCCGGATTCGGGAACCACGGCACCGATCGGGCCGCTCAGGCGCTTGCGCAACGCAGCCATGTCGTAGTTCTTCGGGTTACTGGCATATTCGTCAGCAATTTCCCTCTGAATCCGTTCGAATTTCTCAGCAAGTCCAGTCGGAGCCTTCCCGGTACGTGCAGCTTCGGCCTCGGCGCGAGCCTTCGCCTTTTCAAACCCGTCCTTGACATCCTTACAGAACTTATCGAGACTACCAACGAAACCGGTACCCTGCTGAATCGTTTCCTTCCAGTCACGGTTGCTGGATACCGGAGAGTTGACGTTATACTTGATGAGTGCCTTGCGAACCGTATTCTGGATGCTGTCCATCGATTCGGAGTTATACTGCGTGGTATAGCTCGTACCGAAATCACCACCGGCTTCCCTTACACGACGGTTCTGTGCATTGAGAGAACCCATCACCTTCGGCGTATCGGAACCGAACAGTTCGTCCATTTCCTTAGCGCGACGACCGGCGGGGCCATGCTTGACCACGCTGGTCTTTTCATGCGAGTATTCCGCAATGCGGTTGGCATACGGGTTGCTACCGGCGCGAAGCTTACCAAGCGTATTGTTGATTTCCTGCATGACGCTGCCACCCTTACGGTTGTCCAGGAGGTCCGTCATATTGGCCAGGAAGAGTTTACCCAACTTGTCACCCAGGACTTCGGTCACATATGCACCACTGCGTTCAGCCGTACCGTTCTTCGAACCGCGGTTCGTGTAGAAGTCGTACAAGGCACCGGCGAGACGTTCATACGTCTTCCATTCCTCAGCGTCAACCTTGGATGCGGTATCGAATGCCTGGCGCGGGTTGACCATGAACAGGTTCTTGATACGAGATGCAAGTTCCGACTTCATGGTATTCTTGGATGCAACATCACCGGACCTACGGATTTCGGCCAGTTTTTTCTTGGCCTTCTCCGATTCTACCGCCTGACGTACATACTCGGCTGCGTTGTCACCGGCAATTTCAGTGAGTTCGGCATAACCCTTTTCGGCCTCACCGGTCCGTTCGGCAGCAGTCTTTCCGTCAGGGAACATAATCGTATCCAAGGCGTTCTTGATAGCAGTTTCGTTTGCCGCAGCCCTATCCGGATATTCACCGGTCAGGTTGTGGATGTATTCATCCGAATCATAGTTGGCACCCAGGGTCGTCTCGGCGTTAGTCTCGTCACGGAGGTTCTTCACGCGAGCAGCATGGGCAGCGTTTCTCTCGGCAGGATCAAGAGCGGCAAAGATTGTCGCCGTATGTCCAGATTCGAGATTGCCCGCCAGCTTGAAGAACGTTTCAGCGATGCGCTTCTTCAACTCGGGGTTGTTCTTGTTCATCGGAGTGAACGTGTTGTTAGAGAGGAGCTTGTCGACTATCTGATAACGGATGCCGCGCACGATGCCATTCACAACCGCCTGCTTCTTGACAGCAGTCGTGATAGGCATTTCTATGACATTGGCAAGGAGGCCACCGAATGCCATTCCGGCATATGTCTTACCAGAGTACGGTTCGTTAACAGCAGTAGTATTGAGTGCAAGCTCAACCATCAAGTCACCGACGGTCTTGGCAGCATTCTGGCCAGCCATAGCCGCCATAATGTCCTTGACCCTGGTATATTCCCTGTCGCCGGCATTTTCAGAATCGAGGATGATACCGTACATCTGGGCAGCGACATTGTTCGGGGCAATCTTGCGGTTGATTTCACTGTCCGCACGATGGAGCTTGTTTTCAGCAGCATCAATGGCGCTGCTGAAATAATCAAGAGCACGCTTGGAACCTTCCGTATCGCCCATGCCGAAATCCTTGTAAATGGATTCGAGTTCGCGGGCAAGTGTCTCGTCGCTTACACTATTGCGGGCACTCGACAATATGTCACGAGCGTTTTCATCACCAGTGCCAATATCGTCGGACATTGAACGCTGCTTGGCAACAGTCTGCATAGCACCCGGAATATCGGATACCGGAACATCCTTGCCGGCGAACGGATTAGGCGTAGATTCTTCCTTGGTCATTTCGCCGATGCGCAAGATGATGTGCGCAAACGCCGTACTGACCTTCGAGATTTCCTTCAACGAACCACCCTTGCCAACGACAAGTCCTTCGCTGATGAACTTCAACAGCTCGTACCTGGCGGACGCTGCGGCGGGGAGGTATCCCTCACCCTGATCTGCGCAACGGTCAACGATACCGTCGATGACGGACTGGACAAGAGATTTCCATTCAGCCGCACTTTCAGCATCAACCAGAATGTCATTACCGGCACGCTGGAAACGCAGCTTCAAGTCGGATTCCATGTAGGCCCTGCCGATGTAATCAATGATTTCATCGGCCCACTTGCTCCTGACCAGCGTCTTCATGGCGTTGGTATGTTCAGGTCCATTCTTTTCATTGAGCTCGGCCAAGTCTTCGCGGGCGGACTGGATGTAGGCGGCACACATTTCCACGGCATTCTTGTTCAGACCGGCAAATGCAGTTTCACCGTTGGTCAACGGGTTTGCACCAACGAAATTGCCGTCTGCCTTACCAACACGAATCGTGTCAAAGCCAAGACGACCGGTGAGCCCGCTGTAAACACCGGAACCGTTGGGTTCCCATGTTCCCAAATCGCGCATCACATCTTCACCAATACCATTCTTGACCTCAGGTGCAGTTAATTCCTCGTCAACGTCATCCAACCGCACCGTGTTATCTTCACCCATCTCGGCAATCTTACCCGGAGTAGTGTGGAAGAAGTCGGCCACTTCCTGCTTCATGCTGTTAAGGTCGTGAATGCTGCGCATAGCGCCAATCGCCGACCCAATCAGTTCAGCATAGGCAGTGTGTTCATATTCATCACCGACTCCGCTACCGCGGAATACGTCAGACAGCTGTTCGACAAGCTTGCCGTTTCCGGTCAATACACGGAGTGTGGAACGAGCCTGTTCCAGTCCAGCGAGAGTTTGCTTTGCATACTGGTCATTGAGCGTACGGTTGACCTTAGTGACTTCCGACTTATCAACGGCACCACTGAGCCATTGGTTCACTACCTTGGTGACGGGACCATTTGTGATGATGTTGCTGAGAATCGAGTAAACCGATGCATACACCTTCACCAGGTCGCCAAACTCACCATCCGTTCCAAATGCCTCAATAACCTGGTTCTTGGTAGTTTCCTTGGCGGACTGGTCAACAGCCACGCTTTCAAGCACCCGGTCAGCCTCATTAGCGAGAGCGGCGGTATTCTTGGCTGCCGGAGTCGACGCGCTACCAATCTCGGGGTGCATAGATGCGCCGGCCAGGATAGCCTGTGCCGTCCTGATGAGCGACATCTCGTTCTTACGTTCATTAGCGATTGAACCGTTCGGGTCACGGAAACGACCGATCGGTTCAAATGAATCGGCATTAAACGAAGCATCCATCCGGTTGCCATCAGCGTACTTGCCACCGGAATAGACACTGTTTACACTGAAACCATGGTATCCAAATCCAGTCACCACACCAAGAGCGGTATTGGCCAGGTCATTCAGCAACGTTCTGAATGCAACCAGCGCATCATGTTCGTTCCCATTATATGCACTCGAAATCTCCGACGGAATGTTCTGCTCGGTAAATGCATCGAACAGCTCGCCACCAAATTCCTTACCATAACTGCGTATGACATTGAAGAATTGATTATTGGATTTCGATCCTCTCTTTATTTCAGGAAGCTCGATTCCATTGTTCTTCATGATGGCGGCATAACGATATGCCTTTTTCCGAACACGTTCCTTGAGCTGTTCCGCACCCTTATTGTTTTCATCCACTGACGGAATATCCGACACCATGGTCGGGATATTGCCATAAACGTCCAATATTGCACAGCGAACCGCAGAGACTGCCGGTCCCGTTTCGCCAAGGGTAGAACCCGCATACTGGTTCAACGCCCTATCATATCTAGCAATGTTGCTCATGATGGAGTAAGCATGTAGGGTACCCGTATCCAGCTCGTTAGCGGCCTCGGAATTTTTGAAACCCTGATCACTATCATCCGGAAGTGTTGCTACCAGTTCTTCGCGACTGAGGTGCGGAACCGCAAAATCCTGCTTTCCGGACATGGCAACGGTTGAATTACGTTCCAGCACGGAATCGATTGCATCCGATGCGATATCCTCGCCTTCGCGATCCCTGATGGTATGCAGTTCTTCACTGTCACCAATCAGGTATTCCAGCTTGTTGTCCACAACACGGCTGTACGGTGTAACGCCAATCCAGGCCGCATACGTGGTAAACGATTCGCTGGAATCGTAATACGGGAACAACGTAGGCATGACATAATTGTGCGCAGAATCCGGAGATTTGCGATCAATCTTTACCGTGTCGTTGCCCATCTTGATATTCAAGGTTCCATTCTTCCGGTCATCGGATTCAACCTTGAACTTGCCCGGATACCTCTTTACCGCCCTGAGGACACGGCTGGTAATCTCACCCTTCTGAACACTCGTTTTCCTGAGAAGAATTTCATCACCGGTACCGGCAACACCGGGATAACGAGTTTCCTCGCCATCATCCATTTTCTGGAATACCTGACGAAGGATGTTTCCAATCAATACCGGACCATCCTCAATTTTACCCATATGTTCCTGTAAAAACTTGATTGCAGCACTTCGTGCCTGACGAGCAGCATTGACGTTGGTAGCCAGCTGGGCAATGTATCCGTTGATCGTGGAACACATGTATTCGCTGTACGCCTGCAGCTCCTCATCATCGTCTTTGTTGCGCAAAGGAACATTCAGCGCCTTGGCAATCAGCAAGAATCCCTTTGCAATGGTGGCCGGGTCGGTAATCTTTTTACCACCACGCTTCGAAATGAAGCGGGAGCAATCCTTGGCAAAGAGAGGTTCAAGATACTCGGGAGCAACCGGAGCACCGGTCAAATCCAGTTCCGGGTTCTCGATGTTAAGGGCAATATATTCGCTTCTTCCTTCACCAGTCTGATACTCGGCTTCATCGGGAAGACCTTCCGCTTCAACCCAATCCTTGACAAATCCAATGGTATCCTGTACCGAATTCTGGACAGTCGTGTTCGGATTATTGGGATCTCGGTTGCCTAACGCCTTGCTACGGGCATACACGTCATCATTGTATTCCTCAGACATACGGCATGCCATATAGGCGTACACTTCATCCGCGGTAATATTGGATACCGCCTTGGGCGACAGCTTACGTTCAATCGGATTCCCGTTTTCATCCTGGTCAATCGGATATAACGAAATTTCAGAGGAAAGTTCGGAAATGTACTTCCTGTGATAGGTTTCTATCGCATGACTGAAATCATCCAGGTACGGGGTTTCACTCCTATTTTCTTCAATGTGAGCAAGGAGGTCAAAAAGATACGTACCGAATTCACGACCAACCGCAGTCAAACGGTCGGGGTTGTTTAGTATGCCGACAACAACCCTGCGGGCTTCCACCAGCATATCCTTGGTACTGGCCGACTTGTAGTCGTAGTCCGGAGTTTTTTGAGTACGCTCGGCATACGCCCTGCGGTCACCCGCCTTATTGCTGCCACCGACCGGGACAATACGTCCGGACCCCGGGTCATAGCGCACACCGGTCTTTGCTAGGTGGTCTATCGTGTGGGACGGGTCAGCCGTACGACCGATATCACCGGTCACCGCCTCGCTGATGAGGTCAAAATATTCCGGGTCATCTTCCTTGTGGAAGGCGGCGTAGATTACCGAACCAAGAGATGGCGGAAAACGCAACGAGGACTCGTCATAGCCAATGAACCGGTATACCGGGGAGTCATCTTTCGACTGGGTGAAAATGGCAGCCAGGTTATGCATTGCGAACAATGCCTGGCGGATCCCACTGACATCCTGCTGGGCGGTATTTACGGCTTCAAGAATTGGATGAACGCTCATGGAAGTAACCCTATTGAACATACTGTTTGCCGGTAGTTTATAGATCTGCACCGAAAATATTGTCGTGTATCCCGCCATTTGCACGGCCACTTCGACTATAAACTGCCTTTCAGTAGAGGATGATATGTCGAATACCACACCATTTAAACTGATTATCAAAGACTTGGACAAGAGCGCTCAATTCGATAGCAACTATCCGGTGGATTCAGGCATCGATTCCCCGTTGTGCCGCGCTCTCTATTTGCAGATGGTTCCCACCATGTGCGACCAGGCGACTATCGACGAATTCTTCATCTCTCTCGCGAAACCGACCAGGGAAGAGTTTTCCGCACTGCGCAGCCTCATTAACCCCGAGGATGTGTCCGAGGGGACGGTCAACCTGGCCACCTACCTGCTTTCTACATACCAGCTCATCGACACCGACGGCGTGGCGGATGCCGACGAATATGCACGCTGGTTTGCCAACGCCCTTGCCACCATATACGGCAAGAAGACCGAATGTCCTGTCCCCGACACGAACCCGATCTGGAATGGCGCTATCGCATACGTTCCTACACTGCCACACTCCTTTGCCATCCTCGGGTTGTTTGTCAACGAATTTTCTCCAGCAAATGTCGCAAAGACGATCGGCGACCTGATTCCCCTGGCACGACACTATTCTACACCGAACATGCCGGAAAATCTCATGGAACAGGCCAAGAAAAAGGTTTTCACCACCCGTATCCACGTTCTCGCCAAGATCGGCATGCTGTGCGACGGCATATTCAAGGACGGTACCCACATTCCCGACCCGGCGACTGTCGCCACTATTGTCGAGGATGTCAAGGACCGGTTCAGCGATGAGCCAAAACTGCCTGAATGGGCCGAGGAAAAACTTCCTGAGCTGGACCTTCCCAATCCTCCTGAAAAATCTGAAGAAGACGTGGAAAAGCCTGTCGAGCAGCCCAAGAAAGCTCCACTCGTAAAGGCGGAGCCCGCGCCACCCAAGCAGCCTGCGGAAGTCGAGCCGGCAGTCGTACCGGAACCTCCTACAAAACCAAACAAGGAAGAACCTGTCGCAGACGTTCCTGCCGCGGAAGTTCCCGTACAGGAAGAACCGAAGACAGAACCTTCCACCGAAAAGGAACCTCCCGTTAATAACGTGGTGGCAGCGGAACCGGAAGTAGCAGCGTCAGAAGAAGAACCTGCAGAATCCGTGCAGGCAGTCGACACTGAACCCGAAGGAGAAGGTGATGATTTGCCCGACTTGTCTGGTATCGTCGCCGAAGATGAACCTGCCGAATCCGGCAATTCCGAAGAAGCTGCCCCGGCAAGCAATACAGCGGATTCCGTTGACGAAGACATTGTGGACGCAGCTGATTCCGATGAACCGGCAGTAAGCATGAAGCGCCCCAATATCCCCCAGAAGGTGCTCATGGAAATTTACCTCCACGCAAGCACCCCCGAACAGATGAAGGAAGCCACACATCTCGTCGAACAGGACATTACCAGCAATTCGCCGAACGCGCAGTACCTGGTCCGCTATGTACCGGGAGTCACCTCCGAAATCATCAAGGACATCCTGACGAACAGGACGGCCAGTGGAAAATATGTCACCAGACAGCTCGGTGGCAAGGGTGGTGATGCCATCCCACACACAAATCTGACCGGCGGTTCCACCTATACGGCCAATTCCCATTCCAAGACCATCGGTCCGGTTGAGGTTCCACCAGGATTCGCACAGGAAAATTCCTCCGTACTGTGGGACGAACCCGTCATCACGACCATGGGCTTCCCGTTCATAAACTTCGGTGCACCAGAGATTTACACCATCTTGAAGGAAAAGGATGAATCCAAGGTGAAGAAGGCATACAGCCGTCTGAAATCCCAGTTGAAGAAGGTCGGACTCGCCTCCCCGATCAAGGTGCTGAAGGACTTCAAGAACGCCAAGGGCGTACGCTGCGCACTCAATCGCATCACGGTCGATGCCGAGGAACTGCTCGGGAACGGGAACCGCGATGTCATCGCGTCCGTGTACCCGCGTGCCGGTTCCACGTTGAGGGGCTCAATCGGCTCGGTATCGCTCACCAGGGACTTCATTGTCGAAATGTACAAGGTCCTCTCCCCGACCAAGGGCGCGAGGATTTACATGGACACTCTCCGGATGAGCGAGGACGAATATGCCGACACGCTTAACCGCGACGGCAAACCACCGCTCTATATCTTCGTCCCGAAAGAACGCCTAGCGTTCGCCAAGGCACCAGCCGGGTTCATCGCCCGGCTGCTCACAAGCAACAGCAAGCCTACCCTTGTCGAGGCCCGAATCAACAACCACTTCGGCGGGTTTGTCATGCCGTTCAAGACATCAAGGCTCCTTTTCACCGAAATATAGGATAGTTTCACATTATGGTAGCAGTAAAAGACATCGCTTCGGTAGTATACGGGTGCATCCTGGGCAACTGGATGCGTACCGTATTCAAGACGCTCACGCACAAGCCAGGCGGTGAACATCGTTTCGTCGTGCTCGCACAGACGACGGTGGGCTACATACGCATCCTGGAAACCGACAGCGAGGCAGCGGCACGTGAATTCGAGAGCCGTCTCGACGACGATACCGAGACAATCGAAGGTTTCGTGTTCGACCGCCTGTACCCGGCTGACCGTGACGAACTCACTGCAATGGAAATCTACGACAGCGTCCCCATCGAAACCGAGGAGAGGGACAAGCTCCTTACCTTAATGCATGAAGCCAGAAAATACTGGTAATTGATTATAAACTGGGTATATCATGGGATCAGAGGTTTGATATGGTTTCCAAGGAATTGCAAGACAAGTTCTATGCCGCGCTCGAATCGTTGCGGGATGACAAAAACGGTTTCATTCTCGAAGCACTGAAAGCTGGCGCCAAGGCAACATTCGAAAGCTGGCTCGACCGCGAACGCACTTGGAAGGTCGACCCGGGAGTGCAGGCAAAGGTCCCGGATTCTGAAATCGGCCCGGCATCTTGCCAGAAGGTGCTTACCGAAGAAGACCTCCTGAAACTGCAACATGACCCGAGCACCGAGGAAAACGAGGACCCGGAAGAACTCAACTTCGACAAGGTGACAGGCAAGAGCTTCCCGACCTATCCGGGCCAGTTCTCCGAAGAAGATGATTATGCCATGGTCGCCGAAGCGGTCACCAAGCTCGGTAATACCATCGATGCCATGAAGACCGATGACAATGTGTCCCTCCTGGAAGCCATCAAGGAAGGTTACAACGCCGTATTCGAGGGTATAGTCGATAAGGATGAGGATGAAATCGCCCTGGACAAGTTCGTTGATGCATTCTCCAATTCCATCACTGACCTCTCCCTGCGCCGTGACGGTATGACCGAATGCACGGTGATGTTTGCTGGCGAACCCATCGGGAAGGTATCTGTGGTAATGGACCGCGACATCGGCGATGCCGGACGATATACCCCAAAGTTTACCATTGTTTCAACAGCCACTGGCGAGCAGTTTGTCGACCTTCCGGAAAGCGGTCCGTTCGGTGCCGGTGAGGATACTTACCGCAAGCTCGCCGACAACGCGGCCTCGTTCATCGTCCTCCATGATAAGGAAAAACTGTCTTCCCTGATGTACGACGGTGCTGGGACGGAATGTGATGCCGGTGTTGAGGCCGTACAGGCTGAGGCCGAGCGCAAATCCATCTAAGCGCAAAAATATTCATCATGGACGGGGCTTCGCTCCGTCTTTTCATATAGTTTTCAGGCATGAGCATATACGTAGTAGGATCCAAAAGGAACAACTTCCTCGAACTGGACGAAGGCAGAGAAAAATTCCTTATCGACGTTCCCCACAAGGGCGACAACATTGACAACCTGAACCCGTGGTACTGCGAACTGACGGCGCTGTACTACATGTGGAAAAATTCAGCAGCGAACATCATCGGGCTGGAACATTACCGGCGCTTCTTCGCGAACACCGACAACAAGGGCTGGTCGCGCCTGACCAAGAACCAGGCGAACGAGCTGCTCGACAAGTCCGATATCATCGTCACCGAGTTCTTCCACCGCAAGAACTACTCGGCCTACATGTGGTTTGCCGATGCAAAGTACATGAAGTGGCTGGATGTATTCCTATCCGTCCTGGAAGAAACCGAGACAAACCTCGGCACACGATTCGTGAACTACCTGAAAGGACCGTCGCTCATCCAGTGCAACATGTTCATCGGAAAGAAGCCGCTTATCGACAAGTATTGCAAGGACCTGTTTACGCTCCTCAGAAAGTATGATGAACGTGTCGGTCTCGACGACAGCAACCGTAGGGTCGATGGATACCTGGCAGAACATTTCTTCGGGTTCTGGCTCACCATCGCGAACGCCCGCATGAGCAAGGTACCGAAGCTGGAACTGAGGTACCTGAGGACAGGTGTGCCGGAAGGTGAAAAAATCAGGACAATCTACTAACGAAAAGGCCACCTTCAAGGTGGCCGTTTCTTATTGTTCCGGATTGAATATCGGGTCATTGACCGCGTCTTCGAGATCGTACAGGAGATTGTCCTGTTTATTCTCGGGCTCGTTCAGACCCGGCATCTCGGGCACGTTGTTCTCTTCCACCTTTTCCTCCCCATTGTCTTCCGGAACCGGAGATTCCTCCGGTTTCGGCTGAGTTTCACCAGCTTCGTTGCCTTCGAGCGCACCGGCAAGAGCATCGAGAGATTCCTGGACTTCCGGTATCTTTACCGGGTTCAGGCCTTCCATCTTCGGAATTCCGTTCTTGTCGCGGATGACCTTTTTCTCGGTAGGTACGACTTCCGGATTCTTGCCCGGTTCCTGTTCGGCGGTCTTGTTGAACAGGTCCGGAGCCTTCCCGGGCTTTTGTTCAGCCTTCTTTTTCTTGGAAAGAGGACCGAGTTCGACGTTGTCGGGCTGCGCCTTGGGGAACTTGGCGTTCTTCGCGTCCTTCATGATTGTCGGGGCGTTCGTGAGCATTCCCTTGAACGCGGCAGCAAGGTGTTTGCAGATAGTGCGTTCGCGCTCTGGATCGCGCACGTCAGGAGCGATGTCGGAACCGGCATCACCATGACCGTCCTCGAACCCATCATGGAGGTGCGACATGTTGTATGCCGCACCGGAATACCTGAAATCCTTGCATGGACAGAAGCACTTGACATCGGCCTCCTTCAAGGACAGCACCCTGGAACGCAGGTCGCGCACGTTGTTGGCGACAGCGAACAGGGACATGTTCTTCGGCTTCACGGAGACATAGCATTCGTACACCGTTCCCGGATTCGACTGGGAAGGGATATGCCACTTGATGACCGCGTCACCCGAACTGTTGCGGTCGATACCGGCATAGTGGTGCTGCAATTTGAGCGCACGCTCTGCACGACCGGAATCCAGAGGATCGGCGAATTCCTTCATTGTACCTTCCAGGAAGGTACGCAGCCTGGATTGCAGCATCGACTTTAACATTAGCCCACCTTGAACAGCGCTTCGGCCACACTCTTTTTCAGGATGATGCCGGCCTTGTGCCCGTTCTGGTTCATGATAATCATCTGGTAGCCGTTGGCGGCTTTCTCATCGGACCAGTGGTCGACTTCCTTGGGTTTGCTCTTAGGTTTCAACAGGTAGAATGGCGGATGGCCGTTCGACTGGATGTACTCGGCGAGCTCGCCCATGGCGGTCATGAGTTCGCTATTATCCTGTGCCGCCAGGTCAGCCTTGGCTCCCTTACCGAGCAGCGGCACCTTGCTCAGGAGCTTCTTGCCGAACATGCGGGCCTTGCCCTCAACGGAAGTATGAGCATTCTCGTTCTTCTTGTTGACTTCGGCCATGGCCTTAGCGTAGCTCTTGAACGAAGCCTTCGGGTCGACGACGCTGTAGAACGCGGCGAGATGGGACATGGGCACCTGCACCGACTTGTTCAGGTCAACCAGTACGCCCGAGCTTACGCCGAGCGGGACAACCTTCACAAGATCGTTCCCCTCGCCGGACTTACCATCAATATCATCATACATCACGACCAGGTTGTTTCGGTGGCATGCAGTGCCCTTGTTCTGGGCGATACTGCGCAACACCTCGACTGGATTCAGGAATGCGTTCTTGATTGCGGAAAGCGGACCTTCCACGAGGACCTCGCCTTCGGTACCGACAGACTCGGTCTTGCCAATTTTCGCATTCATGTCGGTCTTCGCATCTTCCTGCTTACCGCCGACACCCAGGTTGCCCTTGAGCCCGATTGCAAGCGCCTTGGCCACGTCGGGGTCGGCGCCGAGCTGCTTCTTGAATGCCTTGTAGGCACGCTTCTGCTGAGACGGGTCCGGTGCACGGAGCATGTCGCGCACCAGGGGAGACGTAAGGTTAATCATGGGATACCCGCATGATGTAATCAATGCGTTCTCCCAATCGCTGTCATCAACTTCGACGTTGAACGCATCTGGAACTTCAATCTGTCCCAGTATCTTTCCCATCGCCTCACCGAGCTCGCTCTTCTGCGCTACGGACACGGTGTTCTGTCCCTTTTCGTTCAGGACACCCTTTTCCTTCAATGTTTCGTACAGGTGCGGGTTTGTCTTCTGGATGACACCGATGACAATCTTGCCGGCGGTCATGGGGTTGTCGGCCAGCTTCGAGTAGACGGTATTGTCCTTCTCAGCCTTGGAGTCGATCAGCTTTACCACTTTCATCTCGATCAATCGCTTCATGGAATCGTTGAGACCGAGCGAATCAATCTTCTCGATGATGTTCTTGTACACCTCCTGCTTGTTCGGGTCTTCCGCTGGAGTGTCATTGCCCTGTGCACCCTGGCCCTTGGAATCCTCGGCAACCACGTCATTCGGGTTCTCCGTGGCAGCCTTTGCGGCATTTGGGTTCCCCGCGGCAGCCGCATCCTTCGGGTTTCCTGCAACAGCCTTTGCGGCAGGTTTCCTTGCGGTACCGGGTTTCCCTGCCGCGGGCTTGCCCGCAACAGCAGCCTTCGGTTTCCTGGGCGCGGCCTTCTTGGGAGGGTTCGGGTTCGTCCCGGCACCTTGCTGGGTGGTATTGTCGTTTTCGAGGAGCGGGGAGATGATGTCATATTCGACGAGGGACTCGGCCAGCATCTTGGCGGCACCGTTGTCGCACTCGACCATGACCACCGAGCCGTCGATTTCCGCGCCGGTTCCTTCCAGAGTGGAACTGAACGGCGCGAACGCGCCTTCGTCCATGATGCTATACTTGTAGAAATCCATCGAAAATCCCCGACAAAAAATCTTTTCATCGGGAGTTTATAAGATTTCGGGTACGACAGGTATCAGGAAACTGCCTGGGAATAGTCATCAGCAATGGCCCGGTCGGCATCGTCGCCCCACCCGCAATAGTAGCCGACCTCGTAGAACGCGGCCATCTCGGCCTCGACCATGGAATCGTCGGGTTCCAGGATTGCCCGTTCCTCGACCGTGGTTGTCGGGATTCCGAACCTGTCGAGCTCGCGGTCCAGGATGCGCTTCGCTGCATCGCCATGTTGCTGCGGTACGATGACCTCGTCATGCACCGTGCAATACGGGCACCCTATCTCGGACTTTATCGCCGGGATGACAACGTCGAATACGAACGAACTCTCCATTCTCTGCATCTCGTATGCGAGTGCACGGTAGTTCGCAATCTTCATCGTGTCGATGAGCAGGAGTAGCTTCGGGTAGTGTTCCTCCCATACCCTGCGGCACGCATGCCATGCGGGGTCGCAGTCGTCATCCAGCCTGATGCCGGCGAATAGTGTCGCGAGGAACGCCTTCTTTGCGCGTTCGCGGTCGACGGCTTCGTCAAGGTCGCAGTCCTGCGACATCTCGGATGCGAAGAACTCGTAAAGTTCGCGCCGTTCGAGCCTCCCGCGGAAATCGGCGAACTCGCGTTCGAGCTGTTCCCTCCCTATCCAGTCGGGGGCGCCGGGGTCCATGGCGATGAACGACTGGCCGTTCCGACCCAGCATCGCCGGATTTCCTTTCAGGTATGCGTCGATGATATAGCACAGGAACGCACCCTGACTGGACTTGATGTCCACCTCGGCCACCGGGCCCCCGTCGCAGGTCAGCGCACTCTCTCTCACCTCGCGCTTGACCTGCGTGATATTCGTGTGTACTCGACCGTAGTCGTCGCGCACTACGAACAGCGAAGTGTCGCTGGATTCGGCACCGTTGAACCTGTCCACCTTGGCTAGCTCGCGTTTCAGCTTGCGCCCCTCCACGCCGGCCTTAACCAGCGCGGACTTCGCCCGCTTCCTGTCGATATGGAAGTGTTTGAGGTTCTCGTGGGCGTCATTGACCACGGGGTCCATGAGCTGCTGGCGCTTCCTGTCCTCGGCGCACTTCTGCAACCGTTTCAGCAGGATCTTGGAGGTAATCTTCACCGCCATCATGCGCCCCGCATGGAAGTCACCCTTGCCGTAGAGGTGGGCGACATCCTTGGCGTAGCAATATTCCTTCAACATGTAGCCGAATCCCTCGCCGAACCAGACGGCCTTGCTCATGCCGGGAGTGGTGGCGGTCTTCGGGCAGTAGGCGGACCCGCGCATGAGGATTCCCCATGCCCTCAGGTTCTCGAACACCTCGATGTACTTGTGCCCCATTGCGGTGTCCATGATTCTCGAATAGAGACGGCAGAACCACTCCCTGCACCTGGGTGGCCGGTTGGTCGACATGTACTCGCGGCGGTAGGATTCCATGAGCCCCTTGGTGACCCAGTGTATGACTAGCCAGTAATAGTCCCAGTCCCTCTCGGGGACCGCATGCTCTTTCAGCACGGCACGGATAGGTTTCCTGAACTTGTCGAGGACCCGTATCTCGTATTCGAACTTAGGCTTCGTATCAGTCATCGAATCCCGGAAAATAGCTGACGCCCCTCAGTTTCCCCATAATTAAATCGCAGGGCCGGAAACAGTCGGGGCGCCATGAAAAGCAAAAACTTCTATTGCCGGAAGAGACCCTGCGAAGGCCATTCCGTCGCCCACAGCTTATAGCGGGCATAGAAAAAACTATCCCCGCAAGCTGCATACGGGGCAAAATTACGAAAACCTCACGACTTCAGCAAGGGGTCGTTTTCGCGGATTGCATGTAAACTTCCGTAAACAGGCCTATAAAACATTTTACATAGTTTACAAAATCAAACTCCCGGTCGGGGGTGCCGGGTCGCCCGGAACCCAAGGGATTACTGGGGCTGCGCCCAGGCAACCCATCTACCATAAAGATGTTTACGAAACAACACCCCGGAAACCGGGAACCTAAAAATCTGGATTGTAAATTTTTCTAAACACCTTGATCAACGAGGCGCCCGCCGCCCGGAGGGATGGTTATGCCCCGGAATAGCGCCTGCGGCTAAGTCACTGCATAACCATAAAGATGTTTACGATTTGTAGATTGGAAAACCGGGGTACAGGTTGACACGTGTTGCCGTTTTTGCTACATTTTGGGCATGAGCGAAGAACGCATCAACATATATGCCTCGGACAAGAAGTTCCGCGTAGGCATCTTTTCACCGACCGAATGGGCGGTTGGGATGCGGAAGCCCTCGATGACAGTCGAACTCTTCCCCATCTTCCACAAGTCCTCGGTCACATTCTCTGCGCAGGTCGTAGATCCGCCCGACGTGATGGACGGATGGGACCCGAAGTACATTGCTGACAAGGTCGCAGCCGGCATCAAGGCCGAGCTTGAAGCGGAAGGGGCCATTCTCGGCGAAGAGCGTGGCAAGGACATGTCCTGGCTGCTCTCCTCCACTGACGGGTACATCAGGCCGGACAATGAATATAAGGCTGTCGTCTGGTTTGTATCGGAAAGACCGGGCGAGATATCCGCCGTATGGGTGGCGTCCGCCGATTTCGTCAAGCGCAAGGACGCTACGGTCGAGGAACCCAAGGGACATCGGTACAAGGTTTAGCAATGGCTGATGCACGGCAATATGACGCGGTAGTTGAATTTACGGTGGGCGACGCATCGCACACCGCTGTTGTCGTACACCCGGTAAACCCGAACTTCAACCCGATCATAGTCCACAGGTTCATGTCATCCGCCTTCACCTATTTCAGCAAGGCGAAAAAATATTCCTGGGAAGTCAAGAACCATATCCGTGGCGCCACTCCATACGAATATTTCTATGACGAGAAGAAGAGGTGGATTCCCACCGGCATGATCCCGCGTGCCCGTGACTACCTGCGCATGCAGTATGGCGACCGCGTTGGCATCACGATTTCAAAGGAAATCCGCAACATGTATTCTCCGCCGTTCGGGCAAATCACCCGTGCGGATATCGAGGAATACACCAAGACCCTGAACATACACGATCGCGAGACCGGTAAGCCGCTTATCCCCTACGAGCACCAGTACCGCCTGGTCGAGATTGCTCTCAACCGCAGGCGCGGCCTCCTCTTTGCATGCACTTCCGCCGGCAAGTCCGTATCCATGATGATTATCGCGAGATACCTCATGGAAAGGGAACACAAGAAAATCCTGATTATCGTCCCGAGCAAGGGACTCGTCGAGCAGCTGTACGACAACTTCTACACCGACTACGGATGGGACGAGGCCAGGGAATACTGCACCCTGCTACATGGCGAGTCCTCCGACAAGATTTCCAAGAAGAATCTGGAAGAGCTTCAACGGCAGTCCATAGGCGAAGAGAAGCTGTTGAAGACCATCACCATATCGACCTGGCAGACCTTGCAGCACAAGAATCCGGGATTCTTCAAGGTGTTCGATGCCGTCCTCGTGGATGAAGCGCATGGCATGCGCGGTGTAGTCCTGCGCAAGATTCTCGAAAAGTGCTCCAACGCAAACAACTTCAAGGTCGGCGTTTCCGGTACGCTGCCGCTGGTCAAGCCGAGCAAGGAGAACCGCGGCAAGAATGGTGAAATCGGTCTGAACCTCGCCCCGACGGAAGTGACCGACAGCACCGAGTTCATCGATGCATGCAACATCGAGTCGCAGCTCGGGCCGATTTACGACGTGGTGCACCTGCGTGACCTCATCGCGAACGGCACCCTGACCCCGGTGAACATACACATGATTTACATCCCGTACCCGTATAACACGAGGTATGGAATCTGCTACGCCAAGTACCAGATGGAACGGGCGATTGTTCTCGGGAACAGTTCCCGCAAGGATGTCATTTCGCAGCTGATCGATTCCGGTCAGCACCTTACCGTCAATCAGAATTCAGTCATTCTCTATGATGGACTCGAACGTCTCCATGACCTCCACGACTACATGAAGGAAAGGTACCCGCAGTACAAGTACCATGTAATCGAGGGCGAAGTGAGCGCGTCCGAGCGCGAGGAAATCCGCCACGACCTGGAAGGTGGTGTCGGGAACATCCTCATCGCTACATATGGTTGCATGAAGCAGGGTGTGAACATCAAGCTCCTCCACAACCTGGTGTTTGCCGAACCGGCCAAGTCCATGTACAAGGTGATGCAGTCCATCGGTCGAGTCGTGAGGAAGCACCCGAGCAAGACCGTCGCGAACGTCTACGACCTGGTCGATGACGCCAACTGCTGGAAGCGCAAGGATGACGGCACAATGGAGCAGATGTTCAACTACATGATGATCCATTCCCGTTTCCGCATGACATACTACGACGCGGAGAACATCCCGATCGACGAGCAGCACATGGACGGCATATACGAGGCCAAGCTGACGCCGGAGGATATCAGGAAGCACCGCAAGGAGGCTGCCGAACGTGCTGCCGAGCGTCTGGAGAAACAGAAGGCCAAACAGGGGAACCAGCAGCCCGTTGCACCTTATAAAAAACAGTTTTCGTTGATATAATGTGTATACATTGTTGATACATTGTTGATAATTTGTGAATATCTTGTAGATTTTGTTGATAAGTAGATTTTTTCCACAAAATACTGGATTCATTGCTATATTTCGTTATAGGAGACGATTATGGAAATTAAGATATCGAGCTTTGATTACACGCCTTCTGTCAAGAAGATCCTTTCTCTTATTGCCAATCCGGATATCGTCCGCGAACACTGCGGTGGATTCCTTCCGCCTGAAGTTCACGTTAAGAACCGAGTTTTGAAGAAAGCCGTACGGGATGTCAAGGCCGGACGGTGCAGCCTGGTCTGTACCGAATGGAACGCCGGCAACGGGGATTTGATGTTCTTCGTCATATACGACCATTCGCGCAATGAAAGACGCACGGCATTTACCGGCGGGGTCGTCGTTGCCATGGGCTTGAAGGAAATCCCGTTCAATAACGTTATGGAAGGCAAGGCCGCTGCGGAAACGGCCATGGCCATCTACCATTACGCCCGTTCATTCAAATCATACAAGTGCAGTGCCGGTAGATAATGGCCAAGAAGAAAACTAAAGATGTCCCCTACGAGCTGCCTCCGCTCAAAACGTACAGGTCGGTGAACAATCGCTACCTGGTTATCGACTGGGCCTCGCTTTCGTATCACAAGATGTTCTCGCTGAATACCGCGAAGAACCGCGAGAAGTATGGATTTGTCGGCGCCGAGGGCGAAGTGAAGCTGTGGCGCAGCTTCATGATTGATGAGCTGATGAAACTCATCGCGCTCTTCAACCCGATGCACATCATCATCGCGCTCGAAGGACCGGGTTCATGGCGCAAGAAGTTCGTCAAGGACTACTATGCCAAGAATGCGACAGTCTATTACGTCAACGATCCCGACAACAAGGCCTACTTTGTCCGTTCGGACAACACCGGGTACGAGGTGAGGAAGGCCCAGGACGACAGCTTCATGGTCACCCCCATTAAGATAGATGATTTCCCGAAACTGGAATCATTGAAGCACAAGTTGCTCGGTGAGCTGCCCCAGAAAAAACAGGATATGCTGTGGAAGGTATATGCTCCCAACGGCAAGGACCCAATCCTCCCGTCATACAAGGGTACTCGCAACAGCAACGATTGGCCGTTCACCATTGACCGAAAGATTTGGCGCAAGTACAAGGAACAGTTTGCACAGGAACTGGCTCCCATTTTCCGCGCCCGCGCAATCTTCTGCGAGGGTGCCGAAGGCGACGATGTCGTGTACGCTTCGGCGAAGAAGTTCAGCGGGGTGGCTGATGATGTGATTGTCGTGACCCATGACTCGGACATGCTGCAGATCAACTTCCCGAAAGTCAAGATTTACGATCATATCAGCTGCAACTTCATTACCGTGGATGACCCGGTCAAGTACCTGGATATCAAGGTGTTGGCAGGCGATACGTCCGATAACATCCACGGCATGGCTTTCGTGAAGCCGAAGACAGGTAAACAGGATTTTACAGTAAAGAACCGGTTTGGTGAGGGTACCGCGGCGAAGTTCATCGAAGCGTTCCCGAACGTATATGATGTTGCCAAGAATAACGGGTGGGGCGAACAGTACATGCGCAACCGCAAGCTCATCGACCTCTCGTGCACTCCGGTGGAAGTCACTACCCGCCTGAACGAGATGCTCGACCGTCCCGAACCGGATCTGTGCGGATTCGAACTCCTCGATTTCTGGGATGTCGAACCGTACTACAAGGACTTGATGCAGAACATGCGATCATACGGATACCGTTCGATGATACCTGTATCAATGGCCGAGAAGAAGGCGCCGGTCGCCATGCCGGAAGTCCCGCCGCAGAATCTCGACAGCGCGTCATTCATGCCTATTCCGCCGGGCGGCCAACCGGCAAGACGCCCCGGGATTAACGGATTTACAGTAAAGGATACCGACGGCCTGGTCGAGGTCGGTTCATTGTTATAGGAGGCTATCATGGCCAATAAGGAAAAGAAGGAAAAGAAGACTGCCAAGGCCGAGGCCAAGAAGGTCGAACAGCCCGTACCGGGTACCCAGACGAAGGAGCCCAGGAACTGGCCCAAGGTATTGAAGCGTGTCCCGAGAAACCGCAACGTGCGCATATCCGACTTGCCCCCGAGACCGGTGTTCAAGAACGAAATCGAGAAGAAGCATTTCCTTGAGATGCTGGAAGAGGCGACCAAGAACAAGGACTGGACAAAGGATATCGCCCAGTCCATTAAGGACGATGTCCTGCAAATCGACTTTACTGGCTGCGGGGAAGGCCGCGTAACCGAGATCAACCCGGATGGCAGTTCCGATATCCTGACCCCGAGGGAATCCCAGCGTGTAGCCGAGGCGGCCAACCGGGATGTCCAGAAGGTAAACAAAGCGTATACGGTCCCGGGCCAGGTGGACGCCGAGCCGAAATTCATCCTCCCGGCACCCGCAAAGGAATCTTCCACCAAGGTCGACGAGAACGACATTCCCGAATACGTCCTCTCGGCATTCCTGCATCCGTCGCAGGGATTCATACTCGAAAGCACGATCGATGTCGGCAACAGTGTCCGCGTGGTTTACCACCGCGACCCGGAATATTTCGAGGCCGTCATCCGCATCGGGGAACTCCGCCGCATGGGCGACGGGTACATGGAAGTGAGCAGCCTTGTGACCAAGGACGGCGCATCCTACTCCGTAATCGGCAGGTTCAGCATGAAACCCGGCTACGAGGGTGCTGTCACGATGACACCCGACAAGCAGCCGAGGGCAACGAGGCTCTACAAGTACCTCCGCGAAAAGCTTGGCTTGAACTAAAATACAACTCCGATATAGTTTAACGATGTAAACTTATCGGAGTTTTAAGATGAACATTCATTGCCTAGTCCAGGTCAACGGAAACGAACTTGATTTCGCCGAATGGCTTGATTATCATATCGCGCTCGGTTTCGACGCGATTTTCGTGTTCAGCAACGGAAACCATCCGTGGCTGAATGCAGTCTGTGAACGACGCGCCGACAAGAACGTGGTAATCGTACCCGGTGCTGACGACTGGTCCCGCCAGTCCACTATCGTCGAAAAATTCGTCGCCCGCCGCAAGCAGCCGTCCTGGGCAATCTGTCTTTCCGATGACGAGTTCATCTGGCTCGACCCGAAGCTCTACCGCAACGTGAAGGACTTCGTGTTCGGCGACCTGGAACGCCGCGGCGCCACGGCATGTACCCTCTACACGAAGTACATGTCCTCCAAGGAACCGATGAAGAGCCGTGTCGGCACGCAGATTGACTGCTTCACGCACGTCCGTCGTGAACCGGAAGGCTACCTCCCGCCAATCGAGGCCTGCCCGAACACCGGCGCCACTTTCTTCAAGATTACCAACACTTCCATGCCGCTTGCCAACAAGCTCGTGCCGAGGAACCCGGGCCGCTGGGTTGACGCGAACGGCACCCGTCTCCTCCCCGAGGAAATGGACCGTTATATCCATTCCAAGCAGTTCTTCCCGATGCGCTTCCGCGCAAGGATTTACCGGTTCTGCCCGAAGAGCGGCTTCGAGATGAACTTTGACAACAATTCCGTTCCGAAGGGTTTCGACATCCAGGACCTTTCCATGCAGGAAGCCCGCAGCCTTCTCATGCGCGTGCCTGTGAACCCCGACACCGAGATCCTGTTCGCCAAGGACATCATTCCGGAAGCACCAGCCGTGGTTGAAAATTCCAACGGTACGACTACCGAGATTTCCAAGGAAGAACTGGCCGAACGCGAACTTCCGATTTCCAAGGCCCGCATCTGCAAGATGATTTTCGCCGGAAAGTATTTCGAGGACATCCGCGACGAAGTCACCGCCAAGTACCAGAATGTCGATGTCGAGGCGCTCGAACGTGTGTTCAACAAGGAACGTGAGGCAATCATCCAGTCCGACACTTCCTACAAGTGGCTCCGCGACCTGCTCGACGAGGGCAAGACGCAGGAAGAAATCTGCAAGCTGATGTTCATCAAGCCGGTCACCTACGCCCGCATGGTCAAGGCCCTTCCGGTCCTCGACATCCCGAGGGAAGGTGCCGACGAAGCTGAGGAAACTGTCGCCGATCCGGAACTGAAGCTCGAAGTCAGCGACGGTGCCGATATGGCCGACCTCACCACCGCCTTCAACGAAAGTGTCGAGAAGACGAAGATGACTGAGCTCGAAAAGCAGGAAATTGACAACTTCGAGGAAACCCGCAATGCCAAGAAATCTTCCAAGAAGGGCGGTTCCAAGGGTAAGGGTGCCAAGAAGGAAACCAAGAAGCCGAAGGTCGTCGCTGTCGAAGTCGACGAGAACGACGAGGTAGCTGCCGGTGAAGTGGTGATTCACGACGTGGTGCCGCCAGGTTCCGATGCTGCCGATTTCAACCTCGAAGTCGAGAGCGACCTGATTGACAGCGCCTCCTCCGATGCAATCATGAAGCATGTCGAGGAACAGGGGGCTGCCGATGCGTAATGCCCTCCACTTCTTCATGATGCTCCCGGTCATCCTCGGGTCCATGGTTCTCGGTGCAATCCTGGTTGGGTTCTCGGTGGCGGTCGATTCGCTCGAAATGTCCCGCCGCGAAAAGGAATTGCATCACCGGTAGTATGAACTACCCACCGGCTAAAGACCGGTGGGTTTCGGTAACCCCCGGTGCATCCAGGTGGATTTCCTGCTCAAGACAAGTAACCTTGCCAGTATAAACTTTCGGCATGACGACGCTACTTGAATCATTCTGCACCAGCATCGAGGCCGAACTCGGACACACCCCTCTTGTCGAGGCCGCCCAGATGGCCGCTACCGTTCTTTTTGCGGAAGACCCGCAGCTCGAAGGAATTAGCGATACCATCAAGGGTTTCGGTAAGAAACTGGGGAAGGCAGCAGCAATCGGCGCACTAGCGTTTGGCGCGGCAAACGCCAATGCCGCCCCGGTACAGAAGCACAGCGCCGGCCATCCGCACCTGGCCAACCACAAGCAGACCACCAAGGTATGCAACGCCACTGTCCGGAATGCATGGAACAACCCGAAGTACCAGGAACTCTACGACCGGTACCTGCAAGCTGACCTGGCAAGACAGCAGAAACTGGTTGACGAGGGGAAGCGGCCCTATGTTGACGAGGACCTTGCGCTTAACAAGGCAAAGACCCAGGCATTGAACGCGGTCGCCTGCGCAGCTAAATAATTTCACCTTTCGATAGCCCCGGTTGCCACACCGGGGCTTTCTTGCTATATTTTGATTATGGCCAATAGCAAGAATCATATCCATTTGAAGCGGATTACCTTCCGCAACTTCATGTCGTACGGCAACAATATCAACGAGTTCACCTTTCCGGATGGACTCAACTGGCTATCCGCTGCCAACGGGTGTGGAAAATCCACTCTGGTTGAAGCACTCAATTTTGCATTTTTCGGCAAGTCATACCGCGGTGGCAAGCGCGAGGAACTGCGCAACACGATGAATACCGAGGCTGTCCTTGAAGTATGTGTCGAGTTCGAGCGCATCCAGGGAGAAACCAGGGAAGAGTATTTTATCCGCCGAACGGTAGATCCCAAGAACGCGATGAAGTTCAGTGTCGAGAAGAAGGAAGGCGACAAGTGGGTGCCCCAGAACAAGAGGGCGGGATTTACACAGAAGGACTTCGAGGATGATATACTCCACTTCAACGAAGTCCTCTTCAAGAACAACATCGCGCAGAATACGCAGGAATCTATTCCGTTTATCGACATGGAGGCAGCCGACCGGCGCAAGCTGACCGACTCCATCATCATGCTCGACAATGACCGATTGAAAAAAGAGAATGCAAAGGAACTTTCCACGGCCAAGACCAATTTCGAGATTGCCGAAAATGACCGTACGCGCATTGACTCGGAAATAACGGACCTCGAAAAGATTATCGCCCACATGGAGGAGGAAAAGAAGAACAACATTGCCCAGATGGAATCGACCGTCAACGACAAGAAGGCACTGGTGGTTGCATATACCCAGCAGTCGACCGCGTTGTTCTCCGAACTCCAGGGAATCCAGGTCAAGCTCGGCGAGATGAAGACCGTACTCGATACCGAACCGGGTATCGACCAGGCTATTGCCGGCATTGCAAATGCCAAGGTGCAGGTGGGTCTCCTGCAGCAATACAATTCTGACCTAGTGACTGCCCAGTCTGAACTTACCGCTGCCGAGGAGAACTATGCAAAGCTCCCGGTAAACGAACTCACCGGGCAAGTGAGCGGCATAGAGTCACAGATTGCCGGGGTGAATGCCGATATCGCCAGTGTCGAAGCCAAAATCGGAGAGACAAACCAGGCGATAGCTGGATGTGATGCCAAGGTCAACAATCTCAATCGTGAACGTGGAAACGTCGAAGTGACCATCCGCAACTCCGAATTCCAGGTTTCCCAGTTGACCAACCAGATGAACGATGTGGCCGAACAGGGAAAGAGCCTGAAACCGATTGAAATCGGCATCCCCTGTCCTACCTGCGGTAAGCCGACTGACGAGAACGATGTTGAACGCAGCAAGCAGCAGATTGAAGCCCAGAAAGCCGAACTCCGAAACAAGTACAAGGAGTTGAAGGGAAAGGTAAACGGGATTCAGGCACAGATTGGGTCAATGAATGAACAGATTGCCGGTATAGATGCCGAAATCACCGCTACCCAGAATACCCGTGCCGAACTCGTCAACCAGATCCAGGGGTTCAATACGGAAATACAGGGCCACCGCGCCCAGATCCAGGGGTTCAATGGGCAAATCCAGGAACTCAACAACCAGATACGGGAATACAACAAGGTCTATACCGACACCGTTGTTCCAGCCAAGGCAAAGGTTGACCACCTGAAACAGAATATCGCCACGTCGGAGAACGTGATTCGCCAGACGGGTATCAACGTAGATGCGTTTGTCGCCGAGGAGAACCGTCTCAAGCAGGAGAAGGCCCGCATTGCCGGTGTCCGCAATGAATGGCAGACCCTGTATGATTCCTATTCTGCCAAGAACGGGGAGTATTCCAACATCAACGGGTCCATCGGTCAGATGAACCAGGAAATTGCGCGTATCGAAGCTGAAATCACGCGAATCAGGGAAGCTACTGACGAGGATGCCCTCGCTATGACCGTGAAGCGCCTTGCCGATGCCCGGCATGACCTTGAAGATGCGACTAACCGCTGGCACGAGGCGAGCAAGGTAATCGCGTCGTGCAACTATATTACCGGAATGCTTTCGGATGCGGGCATGAAGAAGATGGTGTATGCCCTGTATATCGACCATTTCAACGAGGTGGTCCGTAAGAACCTCCTCCGTGCAAACCTGCCGTTTGTAATCGAGTTCGATGATACCATGAACTTCAAGTTCATTAGCGCACCGGGCTATGCACCATCTTATACGATGCTTTCCCAGGGCCAGCGCCGCAAGGTCGGCTTTGCAATCGCCATGGCGTTCCGTGACTTCGTGTCCCTCGTCGGCAACTTCAGTGTGAACTTCATGTCGCTTGACGAAGTGCTCGACATTTCGACCGACAACTACGCCATGAGGGAAATGCTCGATATCGTGCGCTCCATGGTGGAGGACATCGGATGCGTGGTGGTCATCACCCACCGCGGCGATGCAGTTGCCGACAAGTTCGATCACAAGATTAACGTGGATTACGACGGCACCTATTCGCACATGGGCGAGGTCACGTCAATCTAATCATGGATGGAGTGGGGGACGGGCGCCCGGTTGCCACCGGGTGCCCGTTTTGCTATATATTGTACGACAAGAACTATACAAAACAGAAGGAAAAATACATGGTAATGCAGGAAATCAATCCGCTGGAAATGGCATCCCTCCACATCGTCTACAACAACATGAGTCCGTTGGACGAGAAGGATGGTCGTCGAGGTATCTTCCACCTCATCGAGCACATGATTGGTACCGTTCTGGATCCTATTCTCCCGGAACTGCACGAATATGCCATCCTGGATGACCTGATGACTTCCCATGAACATGTGATTGCATCGTTTTCCGGCACGGCTGAGGCAATGGAGAAGTTTGCACATCGGATCATCAATAAGATCGTCTCGGCTTCATCCAAGGAAATTACGGAGGAGATGTTCGAGATGGAGCGCGATGCCGTTTACAATGAAATTGCCGAAATTGGCTCCGACTTCAACGCCACGATGCTTCGTGATGGGTTAAGAAAAGTTTACGGAATTCATTCACCCGAAGGCGTCATCAAGGATGTCAGGAAATACACGTTCGACCAGTTCAAGAAGGATTTCGACAAGTATGTTCCGCATCCGAGTTCCATCTGCTATGTTGGTCCGCGTTCCATTGACCTTCCTGACCTGGCCAAGAACCCGTATTCCGGTGCCGCTGTCGGCAAGTTCCCGACTGTAAAGATGGTTGCCGATGCCAAGGCCAAGCGTTCCGATATTGCGATTGATGCCGGTGCTGAGTATGTTGGCATATCCGCATTCGGCATCAAGCCGGTTACTACGGACAAGGAATATGCCGCGTTAAACATAGCATGTCGCATTATCGGCGGCGATGCCGATAGCGCCATGTTTACCGAGTTGCGCACCAATCGGCACCTGGTGTATTCCTTCAATACCAGCGTGGAACCGTTTCGTAAGGCGGCGCTGCCGATTTTCTTCACTAGCGCATCCGCGGATAAGGCTCCCGAAGTGATTTCTTGTATGAAGAATATCTTGGAGAATGCCGACAAGTATGTGAGCGAGGAACAGTTCAACCGTTGCAAGAACATGCTCAATATGGTCTTGAAGCAGCAGAATATCATGCGTTTCACCGCACCGGGCAATCTTACCCGACTGGGCATGATTAACGACGAGCTTGAAACCCCGAAAATCACGTATAAGTATATGCTTCGAGTGATTCGCAAGTATTTCGGGAAGAACGCATTCCGTTTCTTCGCAGCTTCCTAGCCTTGGGTTTCGGTGGCCGAGACCGCTCCCGGGCGGTCGTTGCCGCCACCCATGATGCCGAGGGTGGTGCGACCCGGTATGGAGTACCAGGCACCCTGCCCGAAGCGTCCGAAGTAGGAACGGTCAATCAGGGACTGGATGAACGGGTCGTTGGACTTGGTAGTCTGGTTGGGAATAATTCCCTGCGAGCACGAACCTATCATCGGGGTGTGCATCGTCGGGTTCACGTCAGTAGCGGAAGCCTCCATTACGGCGTGCCAGATTTCCGCAACCGCCTCGCACAGGGCGGGGTCTTCTGCTCGAAACTGGTCAATAAATTCAAGATACCTGTCCATACCGGACAGTTTATTACTATATTTGTGCAGAGAGGAAACTTTTATGGCTGGATTAGACATGATTTCTGGCGCCGGTCTCGACCGGGAAACCGCAACGGCGAACAGCTCCATCGATGACAGGTACTGGACCAAGAAGTACCAGGGAACCCAGATTGAAACTGACGACATCAGCAAGCTGATTGTCCTTCCCAACAAATTGAAGACCATGATCAAGACCGCGATTTCCAATACCGGTCTCGGCAACTACATCTTCTACTCCGGGCCTGGTACCGGGAAGACCTCCCTCGCCATGGCAATTCCGGGCATCCTCGGGGCCAAGTGCATCGAGGTTCCGCCGAAGCGTTCCAGCGAAATTCTCGAACTCATCAGCCGCTACTCCGTGTTGAAGAGCAACGGCAAGCCGTACTTCTTCGTTCTCGATGAATGCGACCACCCGAACAACCCGGAAGATTTCTGGCGCAACATTCAGCACGAAATTGAGGCCACCTCGTCCAACCTCAGGTTCATCCTCACATGCAACGACCTGTGGCGTATCCCGAAACCGGTGCAGTCCAGGTGTACCCCGGTGAAATTCAACCACCCGGTTGACGACAGGGATTTCAAGATACAGATTTACCACAAGCTGCGCTATATCGCCGACAAGGAAACTGCCCCGCACGGGGGAAAGGTCGACAAGCAGACCATCGCTGAAATCATCAACGCCTGCTATCCCGATATCCGCAACATGATTAACGTCATGAAGAACACCTTCGACGAGAACGAGGGGAACATTATCGGGCATCCGCATGTGATTACCGACCAGACGGTCGAGTCCATTGCGAAGTACCTGATTATGCGTGATCTGCGCGGTCTTCGTTATTACATCTCGATGAACGTGGATGACCCGGTCAACGTGTACATCCCGTTGAGCCGTTATCTCATGGACAGGCTTCCGCCGCAGATGGATCTCGCCATGGTCAAGGCGACCCGCGATGGCATTGTGAACTCACAGGGACAGGTTGACCAGGAATCCATCCTGATGGGTTTCTTTGCTGACCTCATTGAAATCCTGAATGCCTTCCAGGTACCGGCAGCGCCGTTATCTGCAGCCCCGCTTTATGCGCCCGGCGCATCGCAGGGGGTTCTTCCAAATGGCTGATAAGAGGGTAGTCTACTCCGCGTACATGATGAGCGCGTCCGCGTACTCGTCACAATACTGGGATATGCTCGCCCAGTTGGTTACGTCCATCACTTCCTATTTCATCTCGGGAAACACGGTGCCAGTCATCGTTTCCACCGACAGTCCGCAAATCGCAAGGACCATACGAAGCATCGCTGACCGCAGGGACTACGACGTGGATGTGGTATTGCCATCACAGGACATGTGGAATGATGCCCGCAAGCATGCCGAGACGATAGGTTCGAAGCAGGACACCGTGTCGCGTAGCGATGTCACGACAAGCAAGCTCTTGACCATGCTGCATGTCGGCACGGAGTATGACCGTCTGCTGGTCGATATCGACACCATGTGGTTCCGGCATGTTCCTTGGGCGGAATTTGAAAACGACGGCATGTGCATGTTCCTCCCGAAACAGTGGGATAATCCGCTTTCATTCAAGCAGGGGCAGATGATATTCTACCGGGCGGATGAAATTGGGCACACGTCATTCAGCAACTACATTCTCGACCTGGTTAAAAAGGAACCGGCCATGGAAGGCATGGCCGAACGGTTCCTCGAACCGTGGCCGAACAGTGGAGTCCTTTACATCACCGCCGAGTTCTTGAAGGAAAAGTATATTCCTGAACTGGACAACCCGGTTCTGCCGATGCTGTCCGTTGAGGACGAGACCCCGCTATATGTGCTCCTGTTCAAGGGAGGCAAGTGCAACCGCGACATCCAGATGAACGTGCCGGTCACATTCACCGATATCACCCAGGAATCGGATGTCCTGCATCCGGGTGAAATTATATGCGCACATTTCCATCGTAGGCCAAAGCCGTCCCGCTTCGACATAACGTACAGCGGCGTGATTCGTCATGCCGAATTGCACAATGCGCATTCGCTGGACTACGCCATGGATTCGATGTCCGCCGGCCAGTACGGATCGATGTCCGGAATCCTGTGGACATATGTATGGCATTATTACTATGCGAAAGACATTTCGCTCTACCGCAATGGCGGGGAGACACCCGTGTACAAGCCGGATTTCTGGGAAAAGATAATCGGCACCTACTACGAAACCCGAGACAGGTGGAATGCAAGCATGGACGTTCTGCGGGTGCTGGGAGGCAACCATGAGTAATTATGATCCGTTCCGGTTCATGGACGAGCGTCAGGCGGGCAACCTCGTATCCGAGGCTGACTGCACCGAGTTCCAGATGTTCAATACCTGCCGCTATCTTTCCATGGAACCGAAGATGCGCAAGTACGTGCACATCCTCAATGACCTGCAGTTCCAGAAGTTGCCGAGGGACTTGCAGGCCCGCGCCTTCAACACATTCAACGGGATGCAGCTGAATCTCAAATGGACCCGCGCAAAGACCGGGCAGGTGAGAGAAAAGGAAGACTTCATCGACCATGTGATGAAAATTACGGGCATGAGCAGGAACTGCGTCAAGGCGGCTCTGCGCTACGGCTATGTCGACCGGGATGAAATCGAGGAAGCCTACATGCGACGGTACGAACCGGAAAAGATGATTGCCCGTATGCAGTCGGAAGAACGGCAAATCAAGCGTAACTTAAAGAAGGCGGCAAATCTGAAATGAGTGCGGCATTGAAGGAAATAATGGAACTGTTCGGGGTTGACGAGGCGACCGCCCAGAAGATGGTGGATGCCGGGTTCAAGACCGGACCCCGGGCGAATGAAATAGCGGCCAACATGTTCTATGACGATGCTGGCCTTAACGACATGTTTGGGAAAGTCAAGAAGGACTTCGACGGATTACAGTCGGAGGAGAGCTTCAAGGACTGATTTTGAAACCTTGCCGGGCACGGTATTCTGTGGCCTGGCCTCCGGTGCCGGATGATGCTTCGCGTCTTCCGGCGCCTTTTCTTTATCCGGTTCCGCCGGTTTTGTCTCGACCGCGGGGGCAGGTTCGGGCTTGTTTTCGGGAGCTGCCGTCTGGTCGGCTGCCCCTTCCTCGGGCATTACCTGGGGCTTCACCACCTCGGAAACGTCGATTTCATCGACCGGCTCATTGGCAAACTTGTCCAGCATGATGAGCAGGCGGTCGTCCGCCGGTATACCACCTTCCGGGTTTCCGATGGCGTAGTCGGCCAGGAGGTCCATCGGGGTATTCCCGTCGACATCCTGCAACTGCCATGCCGATCCGGCCTTGGCGCCCTCGTTCTCGAACGGGGACTGCAACATGACGAAACCCATGTCCTTGGCGAGCAGTTTTGCAATGAAATCGTAGTTGACCTGTTCGGTATATTCGCCGGTGGCCGCCTTTACCAGACGGTGCAGCACGGTGTCGCCGGACGAGTCCCTGGTAGTGAGGTACAGGGGGTTCAGTTGCAGCAGGGTGTCCAGGAGGTTGTCGGCCCACTTATGCAGCTGGGTCGTCCATTCGCTCGGGCTCGTCTTGATACGGTAGGCGGCATACTGCATGGGGAACATGAGCAGGGAACGCTTCTGTTCCGGGGTAGCGGTCTCTACCTTGTCGTTGAACAGCTTCTGGACACCTTCGATGAGGGCCTCCTGGCCCGGATTCTTGTCCTTCAAGCGGTTCAGTGCGATGTTTACACCCCTTTTGTCCATAAAAAACCTCGTCTCTCGGACGGAAGTTTATAGTTTTTGTCCATTTTTTGATGTTTTTGGTTAAAAAAATTTGTCCATGGCATAAACTTCCCGCAGAAAAGTAAACAACCGTGAGGTTTTCCATGGCTACAAAAATGGGGGCACCTGGAGTTCGCATCGAACTCAAAGACAGTTCTCAGTACACCGTGATCGAGAATCCGAACGCGATTGGCGCGGTTGTTGGCTTCGCCCCTAAGGGTGAACTCAACAAGGTCACCAAGCTGACCAACACCGCGGTAATGGACAAGACGTTCGGTATCGGTTTCAACAACTGGAAGTACAACCAGGGCCTGTACGCGGCCCGCGCCGTCCTCGATGCGGGCGGACATGTCCAGTACGTCCGTCCTTACGGCGAAGAAATCGACATGAGCGATCCTCGCAAGCGCGACTTGAAGACTGACTGCTTCGTGGTCTCCTTTGACCGCAAGGCCGCTCAGCAGGAAGTCGGCAAGCAGACTTCTCTCAACATCGAATACTTCGCCGCGACGAGGTACAAGTCCGACGGTGCTGCCGGCTACGGCGTGACCCGTAAGATCAACAACGTTGCCGAAACGGTTTCGTCCGGTTCCAACGTGGACTTCAAAGTCTTTGCCGACGAAAGCTTCAAGGAAAGCGCGAAGGCACGTGGTGACGGTGATGCTGTCCTCTTCGCAATCATGGGCGCCGACCCGAGCTCCGCTCGTCGTGCCGTCACGACCTATGATATCGTTGGCCAGCCCGACGACTTGAAGGACCGTGACCCGAATACGTTCCGCGTGACCCTGTCCACCGTCCCCGGTTTCATCGTGGGTGACGTGGTTTATGGCCCCGCCGACACCACCACCAAGACGTTCTGCAAGTTCATCGTGCAGGGCATCGACGGCAAGGACGTGGACATTACCGCTGCCGACAAGGAAACCTATGATGCTTGCATGATGGGCTACAAGCCGACCACGGTACTCATGTTCTCCCCGGAAGACGCCATCGCCGAGGATGATGTCGACTACCTGACAGTCAAGACCGCAGTGACCGGTCGTGGCGCCAAGCTGTTCTCCTCCATCCGCCTCGATAGCGACGGTATCAAGACGCTCGCCGAAGAAGTTCCTAACGGAATGATGTTCGTGGTCAAGGACCAGAGCAACAACGACGTGGCCATCCGTATCGCCAACGAGAACTACTACACCTGTGATGCGGAAGCTAATCCGCTGTCCAAGGTGACCGACCCTTCTCAGCCGATTGAACTCGATACTCCTATCCCGGGCATCAACAACAACGACGTTGTCACCCTGGAATGGGAATACGGTGGTTCGTCCAGCGTCGCTCCTGCTATTCACACGGGTACGTTCCTCTATGCCGAAGTGCTTGACCGCAATGACGGTACCGTGATTGGCGCCCGCCTCTATGAGGAAGAATCCGCCTGGTTGGCTGACGACATCAAGGACCCGTCTGCATTCGGTTCCCTCGTCGTGAAGAACCTTCCGACCGACTGGACCAGCGATTATGACTACGTGACCTTCACGGTTCCTACCCGTGGCGATGCTGAATCCGACCTCTCCTACATCACGAGGGTTCGTGACTCGTTCGTCGCTGCATTCCGTACGACCCGTCTCGGCTACGGCAGCAACGTAATCACCAACGATATCGACATGGCTGCCAAGAAATTCGAATCCGGCAAGACCAAGGTTATCCGTGTGACTCCGGGTAGCGCGTTCGACTACAATGTTGGCGACCTGGTTGCTATCGTTCGCGGCACACGTGACGATGTTATCGAGGGTACCGATGATCCGGAAAAGATTTCCGGCAACGATATCTTGAAACTCAGCACGGTCACCGCGATTAACGGTTTCACCAACGAAGTGACAATCAAGGATGCCGTCGATGGTGCGTTCGTTGACGCAATTATTGACGGTGAAGAATTCCGTCCTGACTACATGCAGTTGCAGTTGCTGAACCTGACGACCACCAACAAGAGTGTGTACACGGCCATGCCGACACATAGTGTCGAGGTGTTCGAATCAGTCGGCATTGTTGTCAATGGTACAGCCCGTGCGATGGAGTTCACCTCTGATCAGAAGTATGCCAAGGGCGCCAAGGTAAAGGTCGCTCTTCCGTACACTGCCAAAGATGGCACCTCCGCGGTCGAATGGCTCAACACTGTGGTTGCCACCGACATCGATTTCGATGACCCGGATGCACCGAGCGCTCCGTACATCTACACCCTCGCGACCGAAGCTCCGATTGACTACGAAGGTGGCGAAGCCGGGGAGTCCAGCGGTGCCAGGGTGTTCAGTGGTGAAGTGAAGACCAACGCTGTCATCGACCTCTACCTCATCGGAAACTACGATGTGACGGTCAACAGCACCATTCAGAAGCGCGTTCCGCCTGTTGACGAGAACAACCCGCTCTTCATCGATGATGAATACGGCGTGTTCAAGTACCAGATGGCCAAGAAGGATTCCGCTGTCGTCCTGCAGACTGAAAAGGTCCTGCGTGATTCTGACATCGGCGCCAACTTCGTGGGCCTCGGCCTCGCCACGGTGCGCTACGAGGATATCAACTATACTGGCGTGACGGAAAAGGTCTACGACCTCACCGATGCCGGCGAATCCGTTGCTCGTCTCTATATGGCTTGCACCTACCGCTTCAACGGTACGGTCTACAACTTCGATGGTACTGTGGTCGAATATGTCCACAACGACACCCAGTTGTTCATCGGTGATACGGCTGAATCCGAATTCGAAGGTTCCGGTCTCAAATTCGTGCTCAACGAATCCGGCATCCTCGAAGCGTTCCTCGAGGACGAGTCCTGGGACCTCTCCGAAACCATCGTTGATGGTGGCAAGGGTGGCATCCCGACTTCCACGATGACCGGTGTTTCCTTCAACCGCGAAGACCCGGCTGTGATTTGGAATGCAATTTGGAACTACGAACCGACGAACAACAACAGCACGTCCACTTTGTCGACTGCCTACTCCCTGTTCCTTGACAAGGACAAGGCCGACCAGACGTTCTTCGTTGCTGCCGGTAATGACATCAACAACTTCGGTTGGACTGGCCGCGAAACCCTGAACACGACGGTCATGCAGGCAATCCTGAACATCTGCGAACTCCGTAAGGACTGCTTCGCCCTGTTCGACGGCGTTGCTGAACAGAACATCGAGAACGCCTTGAAGAAGGACGTTGTCAGGTTCCCGTCCACCCTCGGTCGTTGGGGTGCTATCTATGATGCACGTCCGCTCTTCTACGATGCGATGATTACTCGCCGCAACGTGGAAATCGCCCCGTCCATCACGATGGCCTCGCTCATCACGGCTAACCGTTCCGGCTCGATCTTCTGGTACGTGCCTGCCGGTAAGGATACCGGTATCGTGCCTAGCGCATGGTGCACCAGGGTCAAGTATGAACGTAAGTTCAACATCCCGGAAGACCCGGATTCCGATATCGCACGTCTCTGCGATGCGCACGTTAACCCGTTCCGCACCAATGACGACGGTATCTTCTGCTGGGGTGACTTCACCATGCAGATGGAAGACTCGGCCTTCAACCAGATCCACGTGGCCATGCTCATCGCTGGCATCCACAAGATCTTCTACAAGTACCTGGATGGCAAGGTGTTCCGCCTTAACACGGCTGCACTCCGCTCCCAGATTTCCAGCGACTTGCAGGCCAAGTTGAACATGATGCGCGACAGCAATCCGTCGGCGTTCTACGATGCCATCGCAATTTGCGATGACACCAACAACCCGCCGGAAGTCATCGACCAGAACAAGCTCTATGTTGACTTGAAGCTCAAGCCGACCAAGAGCACCCGTTACATCTACCTCAGGACAGAGGTCCTTGCGACCAGTTCTGGAAACAGCATCACTATCAGCAACGTATAAGGGAGGTGAACTATGATAGGAAATACTGCTCCTGATATTGACAAGGTCTTTTGGGCCGGCAACATAGACCACCTTCCGGATCCGGTACGTAGCACCCGTTGGCGTTTCATCGTCGACCAGGATATCTTCCAGGCTACTGGCATCGAACCTACCAATGGCGACAGCTTTGGTAAGGACTTCGAAAGCCAGAAGAACTTCACCATCCACATCGTGGGTGGCCCGAGGATTCCGGAAGTGTCCACGAAGGATGAATCCATCAAGTACATGGGTTTCGAAAAATACTATCCTGTTCAGCAGGAAGGACTTGCGAATACCGTGGATCTTGAAGGTCTCCTTCTGGAAGACGGCAGGGCCTATGAAACCATGCTTGCATGGAACCAGTGCTGCTTGAACACCGGTATCTTGAATTCCGATGGTATGGGTGACACCAACGCGGGCAGCAACCGCATTGCTGAGGGTAAGAATGCTATCCATCTCGGTCTTGGACAGCAGGAAAACTACAGCAACCCGACGGCTCTCCTGCTCCGCAACCAGAACGTGACCCTGCAACTTTACGACTGGATGTACGGTGAAGTCATCATGGCAATCCGCTACATCAACGCCTGGCCGAAGAAGATTGGAGCCATCGACGGCTTCACTTACGACAACGCCAAGTTGCAGAAGTTCAAGTTCACACTGCGCTATGACCGCTGGAACATCTGGTTCCCGGGTGGCTACCACAGCAAGGTGTAAGCTGGAATATTGCTAAAAGGGGCTCCTTCGGGAGCCCTTTTCTTGCTTTTTACGAATAGCGGCGGGAAAGATGACGCCCTTTAGGGTGGCATATGAAAGCTGTGTCTACTTACCTTAAATATAGCAAATTATCCTTGATTCTTGATATATTCAACTAAAGTTTTTTCGGACACTCCGCCTATGGTAGATGCGAAATATCCTCTTGTCCATAGATGGTGCTGTCCAGACCAATAGAACTTGGTAAGATAGTCGTGATGTTGTCGCCACATTAGATAGGTGGATTGCTGTTTCAAGTCGTGAACCACATTGGCAATACTTTCGCACGGCTTGATGCGGACAAGCAGATGGATATGGTCTTGGTCTACCTCATCTATTTCTATACGGAAGTTTCCATTCTTCTCTTGGGCTACTTTCATTGCTGCAAGGAGGTCGTCCCGGATAGGATTCAGTACCTTCCTACGATACTTGGTAGAGAATATTAGGTGGTACCGAAGGAATGTCTTGGCGTGGTTGAAGCGTTTATACTTGCTCATATACGTAAATGTAGTAAAATTTTTGTTGAAATGGGGTTGCTTTTTGATTAAAATTTAACTAGATTTCTATAAACTTAATGGTTGGGCGTGTAGCACAAGTGTTAATGCAGTTAAATACTGTAGGAGAGTGCGGAATGTCCTTATTGGACTCAGATGTTGGTTAAAATCCAGCCGCGCCTGATTGTTTTAATATTAACGCGTAATTTAGTAGTATGACGGAAGAACAGCGGCTTGCAAAGAACGCATCCATCAAGGAAGCAATGAAGGCTACGCACGAGAAGCGTAAGTCGCAAGTATGCCGTGTCTACATGCTCAAGGTACAGAAGAACAAGCTGTCCGCACGGCAGAAGGAAGACTTCAAGATGCTGTTCGTTGAAGCCAAGTGGCTCTACAACGACATCCTGAACTACGGGTCAATTAAGGGGAACTCCATATTCGACTATGAACTAGGGAATGTGGTTGAGGTAAAGCTACCGGACGGTTCATTCGACGGAAGAAACCTAGACCACATCGGTTCGCAGATGAAGCAGTCGGTATATGCTGACATCAAGTCGTCAATCAAGGCGTTGTCGAAGCTCAAAAAGAAGGGGTTCAAGGTCGGACGACTGAAATTCAAGTCTGAAATCGGAGCAGTTTCCTTGAAGCAGTACGGAACGACCTACAAGTTCCATAATGACCATAGTGTAAAGATTCAGAACATTCACGGTTTGGTGCGAGTAAATGGTCTCGACCAGATTAAGGACAATGTGGAGTTCGCTAATGCGAAACTCCTTAACAGGGCCGACGGCTACTATCTGGCCGTCACGACCTATACGGAAAGAAAACCGTATTCCAACCGGCCTCGCGCTGATGTCGGTATCGACATGGGTTGTCATACATCCTTCACACTGTCAACGGGCGAAGAGATTGATGTCAAGGTTAAAGAACCGGAGCACTTGAAGAGACTGCAAAGAAAGCAGAACAAACAGAAGAAAGGCTCCAATAGTCGAAGACGGACAATCCACAAGATACAGAAGAAGCATCAGCGTCTGGTTAACCGAAAGAACGACAAGGCCAACAAGATTGTTGCCGACTTGAACAAGCGGTTCGGACTTATCTACATCCAGGATGAGAATCTAAAGGGGTGGCATAAGGGCGGCCATGGCAAGGTGGTACAGCACAGTTGTCTAGGCAGAGTCAAGGCCAAGTTAAAGGCTCAAGATAACGTCTATGTTGTCAATCGCTGGGAACCTACAACACAGAAGTGCATCAACTGTGGCAAGAAACATCCTATGCCCCAGAATGAACGCACGTTCAAGTGTGATTGTGGACTATGTATGCCCAGAGACCTTCATTCGGCTAACCGCATGGTACAGGAAGGTAGGAAACTAGTACCTCCGGAACAGAGGGAATTTATGAGGGTGGACTGGGCGTCCTCTATTGCACCCTATCTTGGATGCGACAAGTCTCCTGGGATGAAACCCGAAGCTCACCGCCTTTAGGCGGCGGGTAGTTCACATTGAAATAAGCTATTTTTCAGGTATGGAAGGTATGGAATTCAGCGACGAAGAAGTTATTGCCGAGCTCATCGGCTCCGAGGATATCGCTCTCAACGAGCAGTTGAAGAATCTGCGACAGTGGCTGCGAAACACCATGAACACCATGAAGCAGATGCCCGACGGCCAGTGGGAAGTGGACCCGCAGACGGTGTACTACAATGCCGCTTACTGCATGGCCGAGGCCGGTACCAAGATAGGCATCATAGTGATGCGCAACCGGTTCCGCCTGAGGGATATGCAGAAACAGTATGCGGTTCACAAGGCGGAAGTCCTGGACCGACTACACCGTGACCGCACCAAGGGTTGGGCGCCCAACGACAAGGAAAAGGATATCCTTGTCACAGGTGACGCCAATCTAGCCGCTGAAAAGGAAATGATCGACTGCCAGGAGGACTTCATCCAGTTCCTGGCCGAGCAACAGGAGCAAATTCGCTTCTATGCCCGTAATGCGGACGTGCTCGTGAAGGTCCACAACTTTGGTCAGGAAATCGGAAAGATTATCGTCTAGGGGGTATTATGAAAGTTTCACTTAAAAGTTACAGTGACCTCGGCAAGTGCGCGTATGCCACCTTGATGGACGAGTTCGATTCCGAGAAGGACGAAATCCGTCTTGATGGCAAGAAGGTGGAGATTAACACTATTGAAGATTTGTTCCAGTTCCTGTGGAACATACCGGGTATCGCTTCCCATGACAATGTGAAGCATACCTCGGCATCAGAGTTCTACTCTACCGGAACCTGGTGGGAACACCGGTACGGTGAGGGTATCGAGAATGGAAAGCGGGAAATCAGCAAGCTGGAAAAACGCCTGAAAAGGGCTGCCGATTCGCGAAAGCCGAAGATCCAACACCAGATTGAAAGTGAACGGGAACATATTGAATCGCTGGAACGCATCATCAAGCGTCTCAACGAGGAAATGGAAGAATGTAAGGAGATGATTCGCCATGAAAACGGATTGTAAGATAGTACAGGAATCGCCGGCTCCGCTTGGTGATGAATCCGTCCGCGTACTCGCTGACGTGGACACGGATATTCTGCTTGGTGACAAGAAGAAAATCCTGACCGAGGTGGTGAACGAAGAATCTGAATTGGCCAAGCGTTGTGGCGCCGGTGTCAATTTCGAGAAGTGGCACCCCGAACCGGTCGAGGGTGGCAAGTGCGACGGTATCCCGGTGGAACGCACCGGTCGGGTCGACATACCTTCCGACAAGGGAATTTTTGGATGAGCCAGGTAGTGAGTGCAGAACCGCTTGACCCGGGTGATGACCTGTTCGACATGGACGTGAACCTGTCGACTGCATCCCCTGCACCCGAAAAGGACCATAAGGACGAAGTCCGCGACGAGATGAAGCACAATGCCTTCGCCGCGATCGAGGACAAGCTGGGACTACCGTTCGGGAGTACGAAGGAAGGCATCAAGGTTGCCAAGGAAACTACCAAGGCGGTCATCCAGTCCGTCCAGGATGTGAAGAGCCAGTATTCTATCATCGAGACTAAGGAAAAGCTGAACGAGTCCTTGCCAGCTCCCCGGTACAGCATCGAGACGCTGGCGGACGACCGTGCCAGGTTGCGCGACATTGCCTTCCAGAACCTTGAAATGGCGAACAAGTGGCTCACTGCACTCGATGAACAGATTATGGGTACCATCCAGCCGACCGACCAGAACTGGGCGGCTGCCGCTAACATGTACCAGAAGGTGTCAAAGGGCATTACCGACCTGACCCACATGCTGGTCACCTTGCGTCAGGAGGACGAGTTGATGAAGTTGCAACTGTCCGCCAACAAGGGCGCCTCCGGCACCCCAGGTTCCAGTGACGAGCCGGTTGATCCGAATGACCCGCTTGGCAGTACCAAGGGCCGCGCCATGACGCCCCAGGAAGTCATCGCCCTCGTGCGCGTGTGGGGCAAGGAGCGCGATGCTGAGACTGACCAGCTGGTGAACGAGGAGGCCGAGGCCCGGCAACAGGGGAGAATCGGCACCCCCGAAGATGCCAAAACCGAATAAAATTGCTATATTCCTCGAAAGAGGAATTTTTTATGTCCAAGATTGCAATCATCGGTGATATCCACCTTTCTCCCAAGTGCGACATTACGTCCATCAGGAACCATGTCGTTGCCGCCCAGAAGAAGTATCTCGATTCCCTCCCTGAAAAGCTGGAAGCAGCCGGAGTTGACACGATCCTGTTCGCGGGAGACATATTCAGCGTCCGCACGTTCGTTACGGTGGAAGCGCTCAACTATGCGATGGAACTGTTTGGCAAGACCCTGGCCAAGTTCGATATACATATTATCGCCGGCAACCACGACTGCCTGTACGACAACACCAACTACGTTTCGAGCATCCGCTACCTGGGCCTTCTCCCGAACGTCCACTTATATATCGACGAGGTCGAGACCCTGCAGCTCCACGGGATGACGTTCCACATGGTACCCTGGGTCACCCCTGCTGCCATGCCCGGCTTCAATGATTGGCTCGCCAAGATGGCGAAGAAGCCAAAGGCCGAACGCGACCGTACCGTAATCCTGGGGCATTTCGACATGATGGGCATGCTGATGGATGCCGGGCAGATTTCCGAGGTCGGCCTCGAACCTGAGAAGTTCATGAAGGCTGCCAAGTACACGTTCAGTGGCCACTACCACTGCCGTTCCGACAAGGATTCCCGAGGGAACCGTGTCGTGTACCTGGGTACCCCGTTCCAGCTCACGTTCGCCCATGTCGGTACCGACTGCGGCATCTACCTGTTTGATGACGACATGAACCTGGAATTCATCGAGAATACCGAGTCACCGAGGTTCATGGACTGCGACGATGAGCACCTGGATGGGTTGGGTGACCTCAGGAACTACTTCGTGCGATACCTCGCCAAGACTGGTCGCAACGCGGACGAAAGCTCCGAATTGAAGAAGAAACTGGAATCCTACTGCCCCCTCTATATCAAGATGGTTCCCTATGGCGGGGAGGCTGGGACTCTGGATGATGCCAAGGCCGTGGATGACGAGGAAGCCAAGAAAATCATGGAAAGCGACACAATCGGCCTGGCCACCATGTATATGGACAAGTACGCCGATTTACTCCCCCAGTTCGAGGATGGTACCGATTCCAGGGAAAAAATTATCGGACTTTTGCAGAAATATGTGAATCGGCTCGGATAATTTTCCACAAATCTGAAAAATGAATATAGTTTCCTCACCAAAGAGGAAACTTTTTCATTATGACCGATTTCAAGAAACTCATCGCGGACGGCATTGCCGCCAACCTGGCCTCCAAGCCAAAATTCAACATCCTGTACGTGGGTGACGAAACTTCCCGTCTCGCCTACTGCCGTGGCATTACCGCCATGCAGGAGTTCAAGCACTTCTATGGGAATCTTGCCGACATCTCCCTGACGATTATCGACAGCAAGACGTTCATCCGCGCATGCCCGGACATGGCGTTCTACAACATCCTCTGGATTGACAACGTCTCGAACCGCATGTTCATGGCTTCCCTTGAAGAAAAGGTGAATGCTGTCATGGACAAGCTCGCACCGGATTGGCGCAAGGATGCTGAACGGATTAAGAAGGATTCTGAACCCGACCGCAAGGCCTATGAAGACTTCCAGGCGGAAGTCGACAAGAAAGTTCAGGAACTTGGCGATGACGAAGAAGCCATTGAAAAGTACCTCGAATCCATTCAGGAAAAGCTCGATGATTTGAAGGCGAAGGGCACGGTCTACGAACAGTACGTTGCCGATGCCAACGAATACCGCGCCATGACGCTCCGCGTCGTGTATGCCCTTGACGAATTCGTGTGGGAAGCTCCTGCCGGTCGCCAGCGCACCATCGTTGATGCGATGACCGTCCAGGAAACCATGCAGATGGCCGATGAAGTAGTCGTGCCGAACAGCGAACTCGCTGGTGCGATTAAGGAACTCAAACTCGTCACGGAATATACCGACGTGCTCGTCATCCCGACGTTCATGAACGAATATTTCTATCCGATTAACAAGATTACCAACCGCATGGCATCCCTCAGCAAGATGATCAACAAGCCGAAGATTCTCGTGAAGGGTACCTCCATTCCGAAGAACGTGCAGAACTTCATCATCCACGGCTACGACAAGTACGATATTACTATCTGTACTGTCGGCGAACTCGATGACCGTCTCATGAAGCTCCTCACCACACCCAAGGACCCGAAGCATCCTGAAAAGGGCGCATGCGTCCGCAACATGATTCACTGGGCCAACCCCTACGTGAACCCGCGCAACATGCAGAAGACAATCGCCATCGAACGCGATGCTGCTTTCGACTTCACTATCCTTACTGGGCCGGATGATTACGATAACGACATCTACAACATTACGATGACCGATACCGACGCCCTCATTGCAATCGCGTCCGGTTCCGTGGCCATCGCGTGCATCGACGATGCCGGTTTCCGTAAGGGCACCCACGTGTGTCTCGATACCGGACTTACCTTCGGCAAGGACACCAAGGTGGATGACATCAAGGGCATGTTCATCAAGTGGTCCATCTGCACCAACTGGGATACCGCTTACGAAAAGCAGAAGCAGTACCTCATCGGTCGTCGCCTCGTTAGCGCACCGAATGTGATGGGTGGCTTCTTCAACGCCATGCTCGGTCGTAAGTTCTCTCTCGCCCGTAAGGAAAAGTTCGGTGATGCTGAAACCAAGGGCGAAGTCGAGACCGAAAACAAGACACCTGCGGAAACTCCTGCAGAGGAAACCAAGGGAGAGGAATAAGAGAATGAATTCCGAGCGGCACTTCGCGGTCCGCGTGGACATTAAGAGCCTGGCAGCCAACAAGGACCTGCCGGGCCATTCTCTTGATTATCATGACTTTAAGGTCGAGGCTCCTATGCTCATGGAGCCTTCGTATGCTACCCATGACGAGGCTGCTGCCAGGGTATTGGACCTGATGGCGCATGGTCGTGGGGAGGAAATTGAAATCGACATGGCGAATGGCGAGCACTATAAGGGCCCTCGCTATTTCTACTACACAACGAAAGGATAGGACTATGGCCAGTATCGACAATCTTGATCCGGACAGCCGCGCAATTCTCGAACGTGCGATGTCGATGAACGCGACAGCCAGCGCAATGGGCTTGGACCCGGTTCGCCAGCGTGAACAGCAGCAGCTTGCTGAGGACATGGAAAAGATTAACGCGGAAGCCAGGCGCCGCAGGGGTGCTGCTATCATGGGTGAAAACCCGATTCAAGCAAAAGCTCCTAAGCAGGCGCCGGTGCGCAAGCGCAAGGGTTTTGCATCCCAACCGTCTACTATCCCGCAGCAGGAGACTCCCATCATGCCAGCTCCCGCTTTGCCGCCCGAGCAGCCGGCTGCACCCGAACATGGCGTGGACCATGATGCGATGCGAAATGCTTTTGCCAAGCTGACGGGAAGCAACGCGCCTGTCCAGCCAGTCGAAATGCCATCTGAACCGGAACCACCCGTGATTCCGCAGCCTGTGGTTCCTGAAACGCCCGTGGCTCCCGAGCCACCCGCTGCACCTGAACAGCATGAAGTCCACGTGGTCCCGGAACAGGAACTTGTCGACCTTCCGTATGACATCAATACCTCCGTGCCGGACTTCGATGCGTTTACCCGTATTTCCAGACTCCCGTCGCATGGCCTGTTCTATCCGAACGACCTAATGGGTCAATCATTGAAGCTTATTGACAACTATGCGCTTGACGATATCAACGATGGCACGGCCAACACCAGGACCGCGCTGAATACTATCTTGCGTCGCAGAATTCGTGGAATCGATCCGATGGATATACTCACGTGCGACGAGACGTACATCCTTCACTGGTTGCGTGCATCGTCCTTCCCCGAACGCGGCATGATTCATCCTGGGTACGTATGCCCCCACTGCGAATTCGACACGTCCGATGACAAGGATCCGACTCACCAGCTTCGTGTCGGTTTCAGACAGTTGAAGTTCACTCTCAGCAAGGACATCAAGCAACTGTATGAACTGCACCGCGCAAATGGGTACCATACCGGATTTATCGGTGACGGAAGGGAATGCCACGTATATGTTCACCGCCTTCGCCATGCTACAATGCTGAATGAATTCATCGTTGACTGGGAAGATGAACATGATGTCGGTATTCCGACCTCGCTGCGCAACGTTGCCGGTATTGCTACCGTTGTTGAAATCGAGGGTCTCGACGCGGCGGACGAACTGACGCGCATGAAGCAGAAGGTCGAATATATTTCCGAACTTCCACGCAAGTACAAGAAGGACTTCGAAAACCTCATTATCGAGGGTACGGTTAACTGTCAGATATCGGTCGTTAACACCTGTATGAGATGTGGAGGCATGGTTGAAACACCATATCCCTTTCTCATACCAGGGTTTGTTTCCGGTCTTTGATAACGTCTCCCTTGTCAAGGACAAGGCTTTGGTCTCCGAGATGACTAGCAACGACATGGCGTCGTGTGACAGGATGTTCATCCCGGAATTCGAAGAATTGCTCAAATATGCCGAACAACGCTTCAAGGAGCGGTACTGCATCGAAGATGACAGGGTGCCGCTGGGCATGGAGTAGTACCCAAATCTTATAAACTGTTCGATAACAAGTCGTTATCGTAATGTAAGCTTATGTCCTTATTCAATGGCACGGCATCATCCTCGGCAGCTGCAACCGGTAGCATCAGCAAACCGGCTGATTTTTCTGCTGCAGTGGAATCAATCGGAACCGCGCTGGGCGAATTGCGCAGCGGCATAGAGAAGCTTCCCGCCAATATCGAGAAAGCGTTCGTGTCGGCCATTTCCAGCGATGCTGCCAATGAATCCATTTACGATGCGGTTGCGTCCGCATCCTATGATGCCATTAGCGACGTACATGCGGACCAGGGCATGGTCAACGGCATTGTCCCGGGAATCCAGGGCAAGAAGCCGGCAGACGGGAATATCCCGGGCAAGTCGTTCTCGCTGAAGGATCTCCTATCGTCTACTATGGGCAAGGGTGATGCTGGCGAGATGAAGCGTATGCGCGACTTGCAGGAAAACTTCCTTGCAAACCTTGCTCCGGATTTCTATCGCAAGGGTGCTCGTGTCTTTGACAAGATTCTTGCCGGCGACATGGATGCGGCCTCCATTGCCGACAGCTTGGGGGCTATGGACCTGGGTGAAACGGGTGGCGGTGGCAGCATTTTTGATGACATTCTTGATATGGCTGCTATGGCTACCAGCCTGTTGCCTGGAAGGGGTGGTAGTAAAAAGAATCGGGGTAATAAGAAAAACAAGAAGACAGGTGGTTCCAAGAATGGGAAGACTTCTTCTACCGTAAATGGAAAGGACAAGCCAGCCGAAAAGGGTGGCAACAAGAAGAAGACCAAGACCGGCGACGCCAAGACGACGAAGCCGGAAGAAAAGAAGACAAAGGGCAGCGACGACACTAAGCCCAAGAGCAAGAAGGAGCCTCCCAAGAAGGAGCCTCCCAAGAAATCGCCTCCTAAGAAGACTCCCACCGGTCCGAAGGCCCAGGCTGCGAAGAATGCCGGAAAGACCGTTGTCAAGGAAGGTGGCAAGGCGGCAAGCAAGGCCGGAACGAAGGCCGCCACTACTGCCGCGGCCAAGACCGGGGCCAAGGTTGCCGCGAAGGCTGGTGCCAAGGTTGCCGCGAAGACTGCACTGCGTGCGATTCCCGTGGTAGGCCAGATTGCCGGTGCGGGTATGCTCGCATACGATGTGTACCAGATTGGAAAGGGTATCAAGGATCTTTCTGATAGTGCGGCTGAGTCCAAGAAGAATATCACCGCTATGCAGGATGCTGCATTGGGGAACTTTACCGATCGCCAGAAGGATAAGGAAGGCGGTGCCGAGCGCATCGCAGCATTCCAGAAGACCCAGGAAACAGGTAAGCGTTTACAAGAATTGCGGAGCAGCACCGGTGTACTGGCGTTCGCCAATGATGAGAAGGCAAATGCCGCACTTCAGGAATATCGCGATATCCTGAGTGGCAAGACCAAGATGGAAGGTGCCGAGGAGGGCATGGAACTTGACAAGGAAGCTGTCAAGAAGTATGTGCTCGACAAGATAAAGGGTATCGGCAGCGGCTGGACGAAGGATTTGGCCGATGCCATGATTGACGATCAGATGGCCACCGATGCTTACAACGAGGTGCTTCGCAACACGTCCCCCAACGGAACGAAGGGGACCGAGAATGGCGCGGAACCGGGTAAGGTCGAGGCCGGGCAGACACCGCTGGTGGATGCGAATGGTATCCCTCTTGCTCCTGGTTCCATGGAGAACAAGGCGCAGGACATCGTTACCGCCGGTACTGGTATCATGACAATGGATGTAATGAGTGCGGAACAGCAATTACAGCAGTACCGGCAGTTTACGTTCGAGGGTATCCGTGATGCGCTTCTCCTCCCGGAAGTGAGGGACATGTTCACCGCTACGGCCCAGAGCGCCGGCTCTGCCGTGGAAAAGCAGCTTATGGGGCCGTAATGGGGTAATGTATGGGATGGTCAGCAAAAGAAATACGCAAGAAGAAATATCTCCCGTTCCCGGGGCATAATGACAATGTGTCCAAGAAGTACCATTCGCCGCATTTGCCCAATCCGAACGTCATCCGTATCGAAGTGCTGTCCCCTTCCGCTAGGGCGCAGTATCTCAACTCGGGCATTTATGCCATGATGGGTAGGTTCCAACAGGCCTTGATGGAATCGTTCCTTACTGATGATGCGACTAAGCCTTTCTACGGGTTTTTTGATCCTAAAACGGAAGGTGTTGAATTTGCTGTGCAGTCCAACTGGGTGGCAAACAGCAACCATGGCTTCGGTGAAATTGCTGGTGCGGTCAAGAAAGTGACTGGCGCGATAAGCAAGGTTCCCGTGGTGGGTGCTGTTGGGAAAGTCGGTACGGGTATCATAACCGGTGCCGAAGCCATTGGCAACCTGGCCGAAAACCTGGTCAACCGTGCCGGAGTGGATACGAAATCTACCGGTGCATGCACGATGAAGGATTTCAAGGGTTCCGAATTCAAGTTCAGTAAGAAGATTGTATGCAGATGGTACTTGCCTGAACAGGAAAACATGGCGCGTCTTTCGATTTCCAGGTTGTTGAAGCTGGCGTATGTGCGCAACATGAACCTCGATGACAAGGACATCGTGGGCAAGCTTACCAATGCGGCATCGACGCTGACCGCCAGCCCTGAATGGCAGGAGACCACCAGCGCCATCGCCAACATGGGTAAGGAAATCATGAACGCCCCTGTTGCCGGCGAAGCACTCGGTGACTTGGGACATCTCGTGAATGGCATCAAGATGACCGCCGAGGAAAACGGGTTGCTACCCAGCACGGACACGATGGGCGTGGTAAAGGATGTCATGAAGCAGATTGCCAACGGCGGTATCGATGCGATGATTAAGATCAACGCATTCTTTGGTGGCAACCTGACAATGAACCCGTTCCCTGTGCGACTCACCATGGGTCACATATTGGACATTGAGCCGGTCGTAATAACCAATGTACAGTTCAGTGCCAGCAAGGAACAGTTCATTTCCGAGGATGGTACCCACATTCCTCTGTTCATTACTGCCGAAATTCAGTTTGACATGTGGATGATTCCCGATCCCAAGAAAGGGTTCATCAGGTGGATGGGTGATGACGTTTTCAATAGCGGTCACTATTTGACCAACGCTAAGGCCGGTGCCAATTCCGGCACATCTGGTTCGGACGGGGGGTCCAAGAAGAAGGGCCCCAAGAAGGGAAAGAAGTAGGTAAGCTATGGCACGTGAAGAATTTCCTCGTTTCCGTGATAGGGACTTTGTTTACCAAGGTGAATTCAAGCTGCCCTATTATAGGGGTGGCCGTCTTGATCTCGAATGCGCGTCTAGGTTTGATGCCCCGACCACCTACAAGGTGTTTGCTGCGGCCAACCGAATGATGAACCCAATGCTCACCCGCCCGGGAATCCGACCGGTCGATGAGTCCCTGCGGAACGAACTAGTTTTACGTGGCTACAGTGGCGCTGAGCTGGAATCCGAGCTTCGCAGGGTTGCCAACGAAAGCATCAGGGGCGTGCGCGACTGGTTGGGCTATTCGGATTTCGGTAATGGAAACATAACCGATGCGGAACCCGACCGCACAGTGTTCGTCCCGTCGCCGGAGACTGCCGTGAAGTGGTACGAGCGCTACAACGAGCTGAATGAAATCGTATCCGAAGAGGAAGATGAGTAATGGCTGGACAGTCAAAGACAGGTTCTAACTTTGTAGTGGCATTCTCGCTGCCGAAGTCACAGAACCCGGAAGCTGATGGGTACGTTCTGATCAACGGACCCAGTGTCAGAGAATTGAGCATGGGATTCGGGTTGAATGCTATGCCGACCGGCCACGCTTCCTGCATCCTGAACCACATGACGGACATGCCCGTCGGTGGTGCCTACGGCTCTATGCTTATCCAGGATTACGGTACCGAGAAGAAGGATGACAAGACATTCAGCATCTACGTTTCCAATCTCATACAGGGCCAGAATACTACCGACAGCATCATCATCGAATTCGATTTCATAGTCGGGTCCAAGGATGCTGACCTTAAACAGAAGAATTTTGCTTGCACTGGTACAAGTTCGGATGCATTGAAGGAATGTGCGGCCAATGCCGGCCTGCCATATCTTTCCAGGTATTCCGACAACGGGAAGAATACCGATACGATGGTGTGGCGCCTAGTGAACGGGAATTTCGAGGAAAACATGAACTACATCGTGGCAAACTCGTATGTCCCGTCCGATATCCTGTTCTGGTCGTTTGATGAATTGAAGGGCAAGGTTGTCATTTCCACGTTCAATACGGAGAAGGCTTCCAAGACCCGTTCCATCATGATTTACTCACAGGATGCCCTCGTGGCCACGCCTGATGCCGTGTTCAAGCCGAAGGGGCTTGCCGGCACGACACTGTTCCGCTACCAGTCTATGGCCAGGGCCGACTATACGTCCAAGTGGCGGTCCTCGATGTACCCCAACCTCATCGTCGATACCACGACCAGTACCGGTGCGAAGGAAACCGGCGACTGCGGTGGCGAATGTCTGGATGTTATCATGACCACGGCTGGTGCCAATGAGCTCCCTGCCGGCCTCAAACCTTCCAAGACGAGTACAGGTGTATATGGCGAGCCGAAGATGGCAATGTCTTTCCCAATGAACTGTCACAAAAAGTATGCGGTCGCTGATACCATACGCGCCAGGCTGATGTCCGAATACAGCAGGATTGCCCATGTGAGAATATTCAACCATTTCGGACCACCTGTAGGTTCGTGTGTCTACCTGGTCGCCAAGAACCTCCTTCTTAACCAGGGCCAGCTGGCTCCGGATGCCGATTATACGGCCAGGTACATCGTGCTGAACAAGAAGGTGAACAAGATTACCGATACGAAGACCGGTGCACTCGGCAGCAAGAGCAGCACGATGAACACCGAGTACGAAACAATTCTTGAACTTGCAACTAACTTCCAGTATTCCAAGGATCCGGTCAAGGAATACGGTATCGTGATGGGTCTGGTGAAACAGGTCGCCAACACCATAAAGGATTAGTATCATGCCAGAGTCTACACTGAACGTTAGAACAAATGGCAAGCGCCTGCCCCTCCCGTTCTACTACGGGCAGGTTGTCGGTACCATGATTGATACTAACCACACCGGTGCTGTGCAGGCGGTCATTAAGGGTGTCACCGATGACTGGAAGGTGGAGGAACAGCCGTGGGTTTACCCGCAGCTTGGCCTTGGACTTGAAGCGGTCCCTCAGGAAGGATATTGGCTCCTGATCAGGTTCCTCAACGGAGATATCATGCAGGGACTCTATTACGGGGTTTCCGCTACGCCGTCATTCCTTCCCAGGGAATACACCGAGAACTACCCGTTCCTTGCAGTCGCCAACCTCGGCGAGCATAATTTCCTGTATACCCATAACCGCGATACGCACGTCACCAAGATTGATAATCCGGGAAACGGTAGCAATATCACGTGGGGTCCGAACGGGGCGATTACCATTGAATCGGATAGCTACAGTAGCGAGGAAGGGGCCAAGTCGCTCCCGGTGCTTACCGAGGGCACAATCGACATTTTCACCTGTCTTCCGGTCGGTCATGGAAATGCTGGTGTGACGCAGGGTAGCGAGTACCTGGCGGTTTCGCACATTTCCGCACTTACCATTGAAACCCTGCGTGGAGGTGGTGTGCAGCAGGAACCTGCTCCGAAGAAGGACGAGGACCATGACGGTGTCAACCTTATCGACATTGTCGACGCAAGTGGCAACGTTGTTGAACAGGTTCCTTTGGAACAGTGTGGTTCCGATGCACTCGTGGTGAGGAACGGGAAGAAGCCTACGCACATCCTGATTTGTTGCACTGAGGGCACTCCGTTCTCGACCAAGCTTGCCGACTTTACGTCGACTGACGCGAAGTTGTCTCCTCATTACCTGGTCGGTCTCGGCCCGGGTGATCCGGATGTCATCGGTACCAACGATGCCACCGCCGGCGAATTGAAGAACAACGGGTTCGCCCAGCTTATCGAGATTACCAATGATGCTTCCGTTGGAAAGGACATGAAGATCACCCAGCTGCGCAACAAGAAGGCCAACGTGGATGCCATTGTTGTCATGTTCTATGGGGACGGTACTCTGAACGAATTCCAGGTGAACAAGTTGGCAATCCTGCGCACCAACGCGATGAAGCAGTTTGGGCTGGAAGGCGAACCTCCTGTATATGCCTATCGGCGTTCCATTACCGATGTGGCTTACCTGAACCTTAAACACTATGAGGATTACTAATGGCAGCAAAAACATGTCAAGAAGTCCTCGATGGGGACAAGCAGAAGCTTACCGGGGTAAGCGGTAAAGTAATCGACGCCAACCCGGAGCCTACATCGGACAGCCAGCTGTCGCTGAACGACCGGGTCAACGAGTTTTTCGACATATTCAACCAGACCTCCGCGGCTATCCAGAAATCGGCCACCGAGCTGTACATGTATGACTGTTCGGACCATCTCTATGACTGGATTACCGACTTGTGCCCCTGGCTCAAAACTGGCCTGGCCGCGGTCGACTCGGCCAAGAAATTCATGAATTCCATTAGCAGCGGTACCAAGTTGAAGGACTTTACTTCGACCAATACCGTCACCAAGGCTATATGTAATGCGATTGCTTCCTTCTATGGCATTTTGATTGGGTGGCTGGAAATATGCACCAAGGCCGCGTTCGTGTTGTTTGAGAAGATAGATGCTGCGAGAAAGAAACTTGAAAAGGCGATGAAGCGGATAACTAATGCCACACTCGCATGCTTGCTTGACATTTACGATGCAATCGACAAGTATTTGCAGAACACCATTGAATTGTCCCTGGCTATCGACTGGAACGGACTCATAAAGTTCATGACCAAGTGTCCTTGTGTGTCCAGGTTCATTGCGTATATTACCGGATGCGATCACGACGAGTTCGGTAATAGCATTTCCGACAACCCGACTGAAATTGTCAACTGTCTCAAAGAGAAGTTTTCGTTCCTTGATGGTGCGGCGCTGGCAGCCGGCCTGTCCAGGCTGATGGAAAAATATATCCGCCAGTACCTGGTACTGTTCTTCGACTTCATCAAGTTCGGCATCGATTTCATTTTCAGCATGATTATCGCCCCGTTCCGTTGGCTCATCAAGCAGTATGCGGACTTCCTCCGCAAGAAATGGGACGTGGATACAATGATATCCGGTGCGAAGTCTGCCCACCTCGACTGTCTCTTCGTATATACGACCGAGTATGAGGGCGACCGTAGTTACTACGGCATGTCCATTTTAGACATGATAGATACACTGAAAAGGTTCATACCGTGTCTCGAATACGGGTGCCCGGGCCTCAGCGACAAGATCAGGAATAAGGTCAAGAAGCTGAACGAGGACTTGCGCCTTACCGACAAGTTCTGGAACCGTGCATTCGAGGCTGACCTTTACATGTGCTGCATCGATGCCGATGCCGAACGTGCGTATACGTTCAAGCAGTTGCGCGAGATGTGGGATTCCCTCTGGGATAGGTTGATTTCGAAGACGCAGAAAGCATCCGTCGTGGTCGAGGAAAACCGCAGCTCCGCTAAGTTTAGCTCCATTGCCGACGCTATTGCCGAAAGCCGCAGGGAAGGCGGTGCCCCGCAGACGACAAACAACTATGCCGACCCGTACAAGGAAGCTGCCGTATTTGCAACCGGTCCGGACCTTGAAAACAACATCATGAACGGTCTGGAACCGGTCAGCAAGCGAGACGAGGATATCCTCCTGAAAATTGCCGCATCCATCGTGCAGGGCTTGAAGGGTGGGGATGACTACTATAACGAGAAATGGTACCAGTACCTTCGCTTCAAGAGATCCAAGCGGTTTACCGATGACGGCATGGGCAAGCTCACCGACTACGGTAGCGAGTTGACCGAGTCGTATAAGAGGACATCGAGCCTGGATGCGTTCATGCCCGGTTCCAGGAACCGCGAGTCGCTGGTCATCGATTCTGACGAGCGTCCACCAAACTACGTAGTCCCCAGTGAATATGACCAATCCAGGGTAGACACTATCCTCGGCATGGAATGGACGGCTTCCGGGCCCAACGAGTCCCTCTCCGACTACTATGCGAGAATGTATGCACAGGCGGTGTAGCCATGGGACGGAAGTCGTATTACACCGGGTGTCATAGCGACATCTATCACCTCCAAAACCCTGACAAGTACATGGAAGGGCTAAACGAGCCCGTATTCAAGTCCGACTGGGAACGGAAGGTGTTCGTGTTCTGTGATTGTAATCCTTTCGTTACGAAATGGGGGTACGAACCGTTCCCCATCTCGTATTTCTCCCCGGTACAGATGCGCCAGTCGATTTACAAACCCGACGTGTATATAGAATGCCAGTACGACGATGGTACCAAGGAACGCTGGCTTATCGAAATCAAGCCGGTGGCCTACTCGGTGATGCCCCAGGCCCCGAAACCCCTCGCCGAGGGGGCCACTGCCAAGCAGATTGCCTCGTATCAGAAGCGGAACATCGCATACCAGCGCAAAAGCATGGACGTGGCGACCAATTACGCCAAGTGGGAGGCAGCCGAACGGTGGTGCCAGGAGCACGGAGTCAACTGGCTAATCCTCAATGAAACCAATACCATGGGCCTTTTCAACCCGAAACGAGCAGTTTGATGTAGTTTTCCTTTGAACAACGAGGAATTCTATGTGCAACGAACGTGAAGAAGGCGTATGGTTCATCCACGCCGGCGAAAATGCCCAGAAAACTATCACGACCCAGTCTGATGGTGAGTCCGTCACTATCGCCAGAAGTGATTGCGACTGGAATGATGGTGTGACCGTCACCGCAAACGTATATTCCAAGGACGACCACCATGATGCGGGTGTCGGTCTCAACCGCAAGTTCGACGCTACCCTGGTCGAGGACATCGACCGCGTATTCCGCTCCAAGTGGAACCTTCCGGAATATCTCCCGTTCCGCGAATGCGTAAAGATGGCCATCCAGGATGGAATCATTGCCGGCATGGAGAAGGCTGCCGACAAGTACGAAGCGCAGATCGACGAGAAGAACAAGCGTATCGAGGCGATTCGCAAGCAGGTGGTGTTCTGGCGAAATTCATTCAGTACGCTCCTGACGAAGTGTAAGGACGGCGTGCATGCATTTGAACAGCTCTCTGACGTGCTTACCTTCATCTCCAAGGTTGTCCACCACGGGGAGAACAATCAGTAATGGCCACTTGCTGTCCAGAGACCCCGGAAATTGACGGGGTATACAAGACCCTGAGTCGGCGCCTGGTCGACTTCGGCAACGAAGTGTATGCGGACTGTGCATCCACACAGAGAGTCATCATGTGGGTGTTCAGTTTCTATGACGGCATGTCCAACTGCAAGGTCTGCAAGCATTCTCTGGAAGACATGCATGCTTGGTTCTACAAGTATGGCCTCCTGACGGATCCGGTCAGGGGAGTTCGTATGGTCGTGGAGGATGAGCCCCACACGAACAAGATGTACAACGAGCTCGGATTTAGCAAATTGCCGATGCACATATTCACCGACGGGGAAGGGAAGATAATCGACATCCTCTACGATTTCCCCGATGGCGAATGGCTCGACAAGTTCATTCTTCCGTATCTGCAGGAGGATTCAAAGATTTTATGAGAACACAGGTTTCCATTATAGGATACTCCCTTGACGCGATATTGGAAGCGGTACGTCGCGCTACCGCTGCGGATACTGAGGTTGTATTGCTCGCCACAGCGACTCCCGGCGATCCCCTGGATACGTACGGTGACTGCATCAGCAGCCGTTATGCCGATGTGATATCCGAACTCATCGGCGGTGTAATTTCATTTGAGGAATACATCAACCCGCGCTACATGTACCTTCCGTACAGCGGCGTTAAGATTGCCAACAGGCACAATGGTGTAATCCAGTTCCCCCTTACCAAGAAGTCTTTCGATGACGAGGCCGAATGGGCTGAGTGTGTTGAAGCCATGAAGTCCAAGGAAATCGTGAACTGCCTTGCCGACCTGTCGCTCCCTCCTACCAAGATTGTGACCGCCATGAAAAATGCCATGCCGGGCAAGTTCCTTGATACGTTCATCAAGGCGATGGGCAGCACCCGGTGGCGCGGTGTGCAGGTATCCAGGCTGTCGATGCAAGGATACAAGTACGAATTCCCTGTCGAGCTGATTGGCAAGACCGACTACAATGAATACTTCTGTAAGCCGAAGATGTCCTATCGTGAACTGTGTCTCCGCATCTTGAAACGGTTCGGCATCGCCTACAAGAGGATTACCCTTCAGGAGGCCAAGCGCATTGTGACCGACAACCAGTATCCTGGGCATACAGTCATCATGGACAACCGCGTGGACCAGCTTGTCGATTACATCGGCGGAAGGTTCGAGCGCCAGCGCTTCTACACGGTCAAGATGAAGGTTCCGCCGGAACTCGAATTTGCCGGCGATGGCCTGTTCTATACCCCGCTCTCAACATGCTGGGCGGTATCCGTGTTCAACGGAAAGGCGAAGCGCTTTATGTCCGAGGTGGTCGATACGCTGTATGGCGAGGAAATTACCGAGATTCCGTCCACCAAGGCAAACATCAAGATGTACGACACCTATGTCAACCTGATCAAGCAGTTCGGTGACAAGGAACTCATGCTTGGTCAGCGCGTGGAGACGCTTATCAAATGAAGACCGGTATCTTTACCTATGATGCAAATCTGAACCCGGACATTCCCGGGGAGTACAAGATATACCTCGCTACTGATCCGTTGGGAAATGGGGACCTGGGCACCATGCTTAACGAGGCTGTCCGGATGCTGGTCGATGACGGGTGTGAGAACGTGATTTTTATCGGTCGCGGATGCATTGCGCAGCAGGATACCGTCAAGGACCACCTCGAACAGTTGGAAAACCACCTGTATCCTCTGGTGACTTGTGGTAGGGTCCTTCATCGGGACGAGGACTGGAAGGATTACCGCGAACTCGGTGCGGCACGCCGTCTCAACCTTTTCAACAAGAATGGATGCATCATCCAGAATGCTTCCGTGTTGACATCCGGCTACGGGATTTCACTTGCAAATTTCGGCATGAACCGTGCGGCGCTCGATCGTCTCAACCGGTTCACCCAGATGTATTATGAACATCCGGGCCCGTTCCCGGTCATGAATTCAACTCAGCCATACGGCTATGGAAAGGTGCTGTCCCTGTGCGCCTGGTGCGCCCGCGTCACCATATTCATGTTGCCTACCGCGAGGCTTAATGCGGTGCGGTGCGATCTGGATGGATGCAACCCGTATTCGGTTTTCGGGTGCGGTTCGGAATCCGGCGCCGAACATCTATCCGCCATACACGAAAAAATGGCCAAGAAACCTCTTGACCTTAATTTCTTCGATTCCGCAAAAGACTACTGATGCATTACTTCTTGTAGTTGTCATGCATGTCGTAGCTGTACTTGTCGGCTGTCTTGAAAGCAGCCTTGTGAGTCTTCATGTACTGCTTGTAATCGTTCGGGTTGTATGTCTCGAATAGGTACGAGCTCTTAGTGCCCTGCCACGTGGTGTAGCCGGCCTCGTAGAAGCCCTTGTTGAATTCGCCATACGGAGAAGACGAGGTAGACTGCTTGATGATGGAGTTGCCTGCATCCACGCCCCTGGTGGTGTTGTCGCGCAGGTAGCGGAAGCGTTTCTTGAACGACCCCTGGAAGGAGTTCGGGTAGCTCAGCTTTGCCGTAAACGTGTACTGCTTGTCGTCGGTGTAGGACATCTTCGTCTCGGGGGCGTTCAACAGGACGCACGAGTTGAATTCGTACATCTGTCCAACGTCATAGTCGGTAATAACCGGTTCGGCATTGGTGTCCTTCCTGGAAAGCCAGGTACGGTAATCATGCGAACGGCCCATGGTGATTGCTTCCTGGTACAGGTTCACGTAGAGGTTGATTTTCTGTAGCGTGCTCCTCGGTTTCAATACGAGTGGGCTGAACTGTACGTTGTACAGGGCGTTGAAGAATTGGAACCACATAAGGTAGCTGTCGTCCAGCACCGTCAGGTTGAGGTCCTGCGGGTCCTTGTTCGCCTTAATCAAAGGATACTTCATCGACTTGGTGGAATCGATCATCGCCCATTCGATTTCGGCCTGTGCACCGGGCACGGTAATCGATTGCGCGTTCCAGCGCATACAAAGCGTCTTGTCATGGTCGTCCCATGAATGACTCATCCAGTCGTCGAACTGAGCCTTCTTGTAGTAGTCAGCCGTGCCCGGGAACTTCTTCACATCGGACATCTGGTACTTGTCTGCAAACGAGTTTCGGTCCATCACGTGGAGAGCTTCTTCCACGTACGGGCCATACAGATACACCTGGTACTTGTTAAGCAGGTGGCCGCGGGCGGTCTGGTAGAAATCGACCAGTTTCTTGTCGATTACGCCATGACCGGTGGTGCCGGTATTGCCGACATCACGACCAATTTGATAAGTGGTTCCTGCCTCTGCGATTGCCATGGTTAACCTGTCTGTCCGTCAGTGTAGCTGTTATTGCTCGATGTGACACATATTGCGCTCATCAGGTTGTTCGGATCGGGAAGCCTGATGATGCGCTTGATTTCGTACTTGACCGTAATGGTGAACGGAAGCGGGTCTACACCTCGCAACTGAGGCTGCAGGTCACCCAGGTCGGTGAGACGGCAGCGTTCGAACCTTACGATCATGTGTTCCTGGGCACAGTCGTCCGCCGCATGCATCTCGATATACGGGATGAACGTCAGGCGGTTCCTGTACGTGCGGTCCAGGCCGTAGATACGGTGTTCCGGGTCTTGCTCGGGGAATCCCCCGGTGCGACCGCTCATCACGGTATCCATGTACCTGTGGAACGCCCACCAGTTCTCGTACCAATTATCACACAGCATAGTCACCTGGAAGGTCTTATCGTATTCGTTGTCTTCCTGGATAGGAATGTTCGTCACGAACTTGTAATGGCCTTCGGGTGCATACTTGATGCTCAATCCAGGACAGTTGTACTTCTGGATGAGGGCATTGGTGATTTCCGGTGGAGGGGCGGTGTGTGGTACCGTGGTGAACTCGGCGTCATGAGCTTCATCCTCCCAGGATACTGGCAACGGTCCTATGCGTAGGCGCCAGAAACCCCCGTGCACGGGCGCGGGACTTCTGGAAAGCCTTCTGTCATAGACATGCCTTGCCATGGGGAACTATGCCCCCATGTTCTTGTCTGGCACGCGCTGCTTGCCCATTGCGGCCTTGGGTTCGACCGCGCCTGTGTTGTCCTTCTTGGGCTTGTCCGCCTTGCTGGTCACGGTCACGTCATTTGGAGTGGCCTTCAACTTGGCGTCATAGGAGTCGAGCGTAGTCACGGTGCCGCTGACATCATTCATCTTCGGCTTTTCCTTGAATACGTCCGGGATGCGCTGCTTGCCCATTGCAGCCTTGGGTTCGACCGCGCCGGTATTGTCCTTCTTGGGCTTGTCAGCATGGGACTTCTCGATGACGTTGCCGATACCGAGCTCTTCGACGGTATGGGTCACCTTACCGGACATTTCCTTGACGGTCGTTTCCTTCAAGGCCTTGACGGAGCCAACGAGTTCGTCGGTGGACGGCTTCTGGGCGAAGCTGTCGAGAACGACGCTGCCGAAGTTGTCGACCTTGGTGGCCGGCTTGGCAGTCTTTGCCTTGGCCTTATCGTCGGCGAGGAACTTTTCCCAGGCCGCGTCGATACTGGTTTCGGAAGCGACGAAGTCAACCTTCGGCTTCACGGCACCGGTCTTGTCGCTGACCTTGATGGCATGCGGGCCACCCTGGGGCTTCCAGAACGGGAACATGGTTTCTTCGTCGAAACCGCCTTCCTTCTTGGCCTTCTTGGAGGCCTCCATGATCGCTTCACCGAGTTCACTCTCGGTCGGCAAATCAAACATATCGATTGAAGAATTCATCATATTGTTTTTTCCTGCAGGATTCTTTCAAATCAGTTTATAAGACTTTGCAATCTTCCTACCATAACGGTCCATCAAATGGGCCGTTTGATATAAACTGCAAGCAACATACCATTCGAGGTAAATATGCAGTGGATTGTGGAAGACAGCCTTACAAACTTCAAGTTCTGGAGCGGCGGAGCCGACCGTGCCAAGATGCTTGAATACAGTGACTTGAAGGAGCTTGATGATGCATTGCCGGCATACTTCGAAGGCCGGGTGCCGACACAGACCGAAATCAACGACCTGTTTTGGTTTGAGTTCGAGACGGTGTGCTCCCTCATCGGACTGAAATACGACAAGGAACACGACACTATAATCCGTGAAGATGAAATCCCGGAAGGTATGCGCGAGAAGATCGAGAGCATCCGCAAGGAATCCCCGGTTCTTGCCGAAGCCATTGAGTCCGGTTTCAAGGCTTGCATGGAAGGCGCAATAGGCGATGTACATGACCGTTGGAGCGACCATTCTTATTCACCCGATGTAGTAATCAGTGATGAACCGAACTATACGGTCATTATATCCATTGATTCGATGGATCCACACCCTGCGCGTGTCTCCGTACAAGCATACGACGAAGCCGATGCTATCGATAGCGCAGTGAAGTCACTCGCCGAACATGGTATGCCGGGTTACATGACGACGGAAACGCCGGACTCCCCAGAAGACTTTATTGAAGTTAGCGGTGGATGGGTTCCGGCACATCTGGTTCACGTCAACAAGTGCAGCGGCATCCGCGCAACCTACGTGCCCGAACATTTCCTGCCGGCACTGGTGAATGCGGACCGTACCGGACTCAGTCCGGAAGATGAGGCCGAACTGGATGAATTCTGCAAGGACCTTGCTGAATCCGGTATCCCGGGGAGCGGGTTGAATCCGGTATGTGGTCCTGATGGTGAATTCTGGGACGTGGATGATGATCCGGCAACCGGAAAGGCTGTTCTCTGTTCCGAATTCGTTGGAAAGTAAGGGGAATCCGTGAAGGCGAGAAAGATTGCAGGCATCCGTCTGATTAACTACATTCAGGACGGAATCACTTGGAAGTCCCACAAGGACGTTATTCTGGATTTCTGGATTACCAAGAAATGCCAGGAGGCCGGCTATTCTCCCTTCCAGTTCCGCAACATGTTCCGCGTGGTGCAGTTGCCAACAGCTGCACAGCAGAAGTACGAGGAATGGTTCAACCGCTACGATTTCCAGAACGAGACCGACAAGGACTGGCTGGAGTTCGTGAACGGTACGCTTAACCTCTTTTATCATACCAGTGACCCCGTCGTCGAGGAAGATGAGACCTGGTACATCGACCTGATGCAGTCGGAAGTCGAGGCCCGTGACATTGTCACCGAACAGGTGTATCACGGCAGCCCGAACCTCAATGCTTTCTGGAAAATCGAGACCAACTCGAAGCCGGAAGAAGTGGGTGGTCGTCGTAATGGATATATCTACGTCACCAAATTGGCCGACCTGAAACCGTCCGATACACAGGGTTATTACTGGGGTGTACTATTCCAGTGTCCCGAGACAGTCAGCCTCGCGTTCGATGATGGCGGTGTCAAGCGCAGGAAGTGCATCTGCTGGGCGGCCAATACCAACCACATGACCCTGGTACGTGTCGGAAGCGACGGTCGTCTCATGATCGTGCCGGTGTTCGTCGAGGGGAAGACTTGGAAGGCAGACCGCTGGATTCCGGAAGGCAGTATCAATCAGAAGCCCATGTCCAGCTCGGGACTGCTTACCTACATTAACCAGAATTACCACAGGCTCTACGGTATCTGGGATGACATTGACGATAAGGTGAAGAACGTCCGTGAACAGTCCACAGCCCGTCTTACCGCCGTCAACGTCATGAACGATGAAGAAATCAAGCTGTCTAGGGTCATCAGCAATCTTGACAAGTTCGTGCGTGAGGGTAATGTTCCTGACGAACGCCGTGAATATAACAAGGAAGTCCGCCAGAACCTGATGAAGCGTTTACGAGAGAGGGACAAGGAAGCCCGTGCGCAGGTCAGAGAAATCGCGAAGGCGGAAAAGCGCAAGGACAAGAACGAACGCGCAAAGATCAACCCGACAGTCAAAGCCAACTAAAAGAAAACCACCGGTCATCCGGTGGTTTTAATTTTCATTAGAGGTCCAGGGTTTCCATCCCGGAATCATCTTCGGCGGTATTTGTTTCCTCACTGGAACCGCCCTCATCCATCACCGGCTCCTCACCGGAACCTTCGGGTACTTCCGTTCCGCTATCCCCACCTTCCGGTGCGGGTTCTTCGGCGGGTGCCGCCCAGTCGTCAGGATTCAGGTCGTTGCCGGATGCGTCGGCTTCGGAACTACCCAGTCCCATTGCGGTCTCGTCAACATTGTTCGGGTCTGTCGTGGCGATGTCGTCACCAAGGGCGTCGAACGTACCCGCAGCCATACTGTTCGCAATCTCATTGTCAATCGTGGTCTGCTGCGGGAGGTTGTCGTCACCGCTGAGGCCGAACACGCCGATACCCTGTGTCTCGTTCGGGTTGACCCCCACGCGCTGACGGAGCTGTTCGGCCATGTTGCTGGATGCCGAGGCTTCTACCAGGATTTCCTTGAAACTTTTCATTGCGGCTTCGGCAAGCACGGGTGGACAGTCGAAGCTGCCGACGAACTTGGCATAGAATTCCATCATGGATTCCAGCTGGGGGGAATAGGTCCTGATGATTTCGTCACACAGCTCGGCCCACTTCGCTCCTCGTTCGCCGAAGGATGCCACCTGGTCGCGGAGTTCGACCAACTGGGCCCGCTGGTCAGGGGAAAGCGAACCGGACTCGGAAACCATGTTGCTCAGCACGTCAATCTGGTCGACCAGGCCGTTGAACCTGGATTCGCTTTCGCTGGTGACAATTCGGATATCCTCCGGGGACACGTCCCTGGAATACCTGCAAATATATTCGATAACGTCGTTTGCGTTCTCGAAACCGTCGCTCACCTTGAACGTGGCGATGCGGTTGGCGTCAGTGATCCGGGCCCCATAGTTGGCCTCGTTTGTGAACTTGTAGTCGCCGTTTTCCTTGTAAAGAACGTACTTGCCCATATAGAACCTGGAAATTTTCAATAGTTTTATAACAAATCCGGTACATTTTTGCTATATTTTCAGAAACTCCATTCAAAAGGACCCTATCATGGACGAAACTGAAAAGTCAATCATTAAGGCAACTGGCCTCATCATGTCTAATGGTCAGACCACGTTGCAGGATACCAATCTCGTAAAATTGAAGATCAAGATTACCGGCACAGCCGATGCCAAGGAATTTGCCGATGTACTCGCCAACGAATACGGCGTGGACAATGCCAATACCGGTTTCCCGGTCGGCACCACCAAGGAGGACCTTCGCGACTATGGCGTATACGCGGAAATTTCCTTCGGCACTGAACTCCAGGGTATCAACACCTTTGAAGTGCAGATGCTTTCCGCAACCTTCACCCATTACCGCAAGGATACCAAGGATGGTGTGGACGAAGGTGTGTTCTGCAACATCGACTGCATTAAGAATTATGATGACGCCGATGGCGACATCAACTTCTGGACCAAGCGCAAGGAATGCCGCGGTGGCAAGAAGAGCTTCATCCCGCTGGTGTTCAATTTCTACAAGCTGGGCAACAATCCTGTGGTGTTCACCCCTATTGAAGTTGACGAGGGTGCCGAGGAAGCCAGGGAAGAAAATGAGCGCGTGGAAAGGGCGCGTGCCCGAGAGGAAAAGTCCGGGAGCGACCCCGTGGTAGTGGAAATTCCGGAAGAGGACGACTAAAACAAAAGGTGGTTTTGAACCACCTTTTTCGTTAAATGAACCTTCGGGTCATCGGGTTGGTGCAGAGCACCGCGACCGATAGCTTCTTTTTCTGGCTGGGCCGCACACGGATCCGCTTCTTGGGTGCAATGACAACCGGGGTCGGTTTTGGCGCCGGCGCTGCCTTGGGCGCAGCTGGCTTGACCTCCTGGACCGGAGGGTCCACTGGCTTCGGTTCCGGAATGGCGGGCTTTACGGGAATTTCTACCGTTTCCACCGGTTCTGTCGCAATCGATTCGGGGGCAGTATCCACTTCGGGGATATTTTCCTGCGTTTCGATGTCGGATATGTTTGTCTTTCTACGTCCCATAAAATGCAGTTTATAGTCATACGTCGGGATAATGATATAGTTTTCCTTCAGAAACCTGAAACATTAACCAGGAAGAAAAACATGTCAGGAACAACCATCATCATGATTATCGCGGCGGTCGTGGCACTCTTCGTGTTCGGCATTCCGCTCTACGTGGTTCGCAAGCGCAACAAGGTTGCCATCGAAAACAACAGCGAACCTGAACAGGAAACCTCCATCACGGCGGAAGTCACCCCGGTAAACGATGGGCCGCAGCTTACGCAGCAGCCTGTCCTCTCGACCGGCCCGATTACTGTTGATATGGGTGCCCCGGCAGAAAAGCCTGCCAGGAAGCGTCGTACGGCTGGTACCAAGACTGAAACCACTAAGGAAACCAAGCGTACAACGAAGAAGCCTGCAGAAAAGAAGGCTCCTGCCCGTACAAGAAAGAAGAAGGATGAAAACCAACCGGTTCTCTCCAAGGAATTCGCCGTGAAGCACGGTCTCAAAATTTCCGATACGGAAAAGAAGACTATCAAGAAGGCTGCCAAGAAGATCACGAAAGCGAAGTAATTGAACATTGCACAATAAAGGGCGCCCACCGGGCGCCCTTTTTAGTTATAAACTGTCGGTGTAGGAACTATGGAATCGAGACATGGAACTGAGGCATAAGCAATTTCTGAATGCTGTGGTCAGACTGGCCAACGATACTAACAGGCCGCTCATCGAGTGTGCGATTAAGGAATATGTGGTCATGGAAGGGACCAGCAACTTTTTCAACCGCGCCAGGGCGTTTGCCGGTGGGTTGAAGGACAAGATTGCGTCCCTCGCCGGCAGTTCCAAGCAGGTTCCTCCGAACAACAAGGCACCACAGCCGAAGCAGCGCCCTGACGAGACTACGTTCGGTTTGAAGCACAGGGAATTTACTCCGCAACAGGAAAAGGCCAGGCAGTATCTCATCGCTACTGACCGTAAGACCTGGGACCATGATTATAACCGTTTCTTGCAGGCATGCGACGACATTACCTACTTTATCCAGACATACGGGAACCGCGAGTTCAATGTGATGCGCCAGAGTGCCGATTTCAAGAAGGCCGAGAAGCGCGGCAACTTGCTGGATGACTACATCAGGGTGAATCCGCAGAAGCTGCGCGACGAACACCGAGAAGCATACCGGAACATCATGGACTCCGTGTGCAAGTTGACTCCGGAGCACAAGGCTTTGGTTGAATCGATCATGTCAATCTATGACATCACCGAAGGTGTCACTAGGACCCGCGTTGTTCCGCTGTGTGAGGCGAGCAACCGCGACTACGCCGTATCCCAGTTGAAGAACGACATGGCTGCAATTGAGGTATTCATTACACGCCATGGTGTCTACCCGTGGGAAAAGTTCTTGAAGTCCCGTGATTTCCGCGATGCGTACAGCGTGTCAGCGTCCAAGAACCCGACTGCCGAGAAAAAGGAAACTCTCGATCCGGGAATGATGGACAATGTCCGCAATGCGTTCAGTGCCGGATACGGTTCCGCGATGGAAGCGGTTGATGGCGGCATGAAGAAGCTGAACAGCTATCTTGGTAAAGAAGGTACTGCTGATATCAAGGATGAGAAGGGGTACATCGATACCACGAAGAAGGCTTTCAATTACTTCAAGGATGCCCATATCCAGGAAGGTGCGTGGGCGGTTCACTTCACCAATGAGAAGGCATATCCGAAGATTAAGAAGAACGGGTTTGCAAACGGCACCACGGTGCTCGATCATCTCGCGTACACGACCATGTATGAAGGTGGGAGGGGCAAGCAGGGGTGGCTGTTCGCCCTCCCGGTCGGCTGCAACTACTTGAAGCACTACGACCTCGGGTACGGGGACTGCGCGTTCCTGATCAAGGCCGATGGCGTGATTGCCAAGCATGTCGGTGAACAGGATGACGAGCTCATCTTCCGCGACAAGGATGTCATCAAGAAGGTGCCGTTCCGCTACGATTACGAGACGAAAAAGTGGGTAGTCGAGCCGGAAGATGGCGAAAACGAGGCATTTGACACGATTGGCCAGGTTATCGAGGCCTTTAAGAAGTAGTTATAAGCTGTATTTGATGCGGCAATTCAGCTGCACGACAACCAGGACCTCTATCGCATGGATACCAAATTTTGCGGGAGCCCAATCATCAGCGATCGTAACGGGCGTACGATTTACGAAAAGACGCCTGGCCAGCAGAGACTGGTCGAAGCGATTAAATCCAATGACATCATTTTTGTATCGGGACCGTCTGGAACGGGTAAGACTGCCATCGCCACATGGGTCGGTATAGATGGAATCGATAACGGAAAGTACGAGAGGCTCATCTTGACCAGGCCCGTCGTCACTGGTGGCGAGGAGCTTGGGTTCCTGCCGGGCTCGCTCGATGAGAAGGTTGCGCCATACATGCAGCCGTTGAAGGACGCGATTGCCATCATCAAGGGATATCCTAAACAGCACGATGCCGAGAAGGAAGTCGTGAAGCGCGAGCCCTTGACTAAGAAGGAAAAGAAGCAGATGCGTGCGAGTGCGAAGGACGCACCGGCACCAGTGGACTTCTATGACAGAGTGCGCGTCTGTCCCCTAGCCTACATACGTGGTTCGACCTTGGCGAAGTCTTACATCGTATGTGACGAGTTCCAGAACGTCACCCCGATGCAGATGAAGATGATGATTACCCGTCTCGGACGAGGTTCCAAGATGGTTATTTGCGGCGACCCCAATCAGTGTGACCTTCCCGAGAAGTCGACATCCGGATTCAACGATGCGATTCGTCTCCTCGACGGCGTGCGCGGCATCGGGTTCGTTGAACTGGGTGTCGATGACATTGTGCGTCATCCGATGATGAAGGAAATCATTCTCAGATATGAGCGCCCGGGGTACAGGGCTAGTTGCAGTCAATCATCCGATGAAGATGATTTTCGCAAGATTCCGTCACACACTTGGGAGCGTGACCGTGAAGGCTACGATTTCAGTGATGAACGCGATGGTGAGGATGATGGAATCTGCAAACATTGCGACGGTACCGGGGTAGATTCGTTTACTGGTGATGCGTGTCCTATTTGCGGTGGAACCGGTTATATTTAGTATATAAATGCGGGTGACAACCTATAAACTTTCGGTCGAAGCCAATCCCGGAGTCCAGGATGTCCACGATTGAATTTATCACTGCGAAAATCAATATGCTGTCAACATTCATTGTTGCTGTAACTGGGTTGCTCATTGCATTGGGCACCCTTGTAAAACCGTTGCGAAACTGGATAGTCGAACAATTCACGAATCGCAAGGCGATCACCGCCGAACTCGATTTGATGAAAGAAGCCCTCCAAGCTACATTGCGCAATCAACTGACCGAAATTTACTACCGTGCGATTGAACGTGGTTTTATCTACGAGAACGAACGCGAGAACTTCGAGCGGATGAATGTCGCATATGGTAAGTTGGGAGGGAATTCTTATATCCACACGATTCATGAATTGATTTCGGTCATGCCAAATGAAACGATGTTCAAAAAGGTAAAAGCCGGCCCCAAGAAGAGGTCGACGAGGAAGTAGACTATGGCTACCGTGGATTGTTATCAGACTGGCGACTACGGATACTTCGGTGTTGAGCGCGACCCGGACTATTACCGCAATAGGGGTCCCATCCATCCCGTACCGGTTACCGAGCACATGGTTGGGAGGCCTGTGGACTGGATGATGCATGTGTGTCATCCGTACTACATCCCGAACCAGCCCCCTCCGCCACCACCTCCATGCGGATGTTGTGGCCCGTTCCCACCGGACCCGCATTTCCAGTGGTACTGGCCATGGGCCCCTTGGTGGAGGCCATAAGGCAATTAGGGACGCGGATGCGTCCCATTTTTTATAAACTGTTCACCGAGGTTTACTATGGATTTCAAACAGAAAATTTTCGAGGCGTGTGCCATGGTTCCTATGATGGGACAGGCTGCGGTCGCGGCGTTTGAATGCATTTTCGAGGCCGACTCCACCCAGGTGCAGAATGGCGGCACCACCGAGAACAGCATGGCCATTGATCCGGCTGCGATTACCAACAATCCCGATGGTGCCAAGGTCCTGGCCGAAATTGCCAACAAGGCTGAACAGGAAAAGCAGCAGGTTGAACAGGCCCAGTCCAAGCTTGACCAGACGACCGATGCGGCAAAGCAGGCGCTCGGCGAGCTGCAGCAGGAGTTCAACGCCAAGGAAACACTGAACGAGCAGGGCCAGAAACAGGTACCTAACGCGCAGGGGTAATCCGATGGTTCCGGCTATCAAATACCTTGAATTCATGAAGGGGCTGTACGAGGCCACCGGTGACAGGGGCGTAGTCGCGACTGCCGAAATGTTCAGGGCACTATGCGAGGGTGATTACTTCCGTCCGCTCATGGTACCGGATTCGGTTCGCCAGAATGCGGTCATCGACTGGAAGGGATTTAGTCACGTAGTTCCCCATGCATCAAATACTTCCGGAACATCTGCACCGGACGTTTTGCCCGATGGCGGGAACACCATTAGCGGCCATTGCACCAGGGATATCGGCGAGGAAACCCGCAACGAGCACTGGGAAGTTCCCGACCTGGTTTCCAATGGCCAAGTCACCGGGCTGGCAAAATTCAAGTCGGACCCTCTCCAATCGGTTTCCATCGACAAGATGATCGATACCGCAAAGAAGCATCTCCCTAACCCGATGCAGTGGACGGTCTCCCTCAACCACATGCCGATGCAGTGTGGCTATTCCATTACATGCCCGAACAACCAGAACGGCGTATATGCCGGTGACGGTGTAGGCGGTGGTTCTGGTGACGGTAGCGGGGCGGGGGCGCCGGGATAGCGCATGAACAAGTCCTGCCTAATCATATTCCTAGCAATCATGGTATTCATGGTTGCTTTTGTGTGTGAAGTAGTTTCGATTACTACGGGGAGCATCGGGATCGACATCGAACAGCCGGTTGCACGCGATGGTACCTGGGTTGATACGGTCTCACCATATAAACTGCCTGAAAAGCAACAGTATTGGACAACACCATGAACGAAGAAATATTTGATTCCATCGCGGACCAGCTTAGCAAGAGCGGCGTATCCGTGTCCAAGGAACTCGACGATTCCATTATTGTGACCTTGCCCGACAGCGAGGAACCGCTTGCCAAATGCATTGATAATGGCGATGGTACGTTGTCGTACACGCTCTATCTCGGCGATGGGCGGGACGAGGACGGTTGCGGTACCCCCGAAGAATTCAAGCAGAGCGTCGTTGGCGCCCTCGATTCCTGGATCGAATATGTCCCTTATGACAGCAACAGGGTGGAACCGGGCATTTCCCGTGAATATCGCATGGCCATCGGTGAAAGCCGCGAAGATGCGATGCGTCGTTCGCTTTTTGAGATGGGCCTGGGTGACGACCAGGCCGACGCAATCATGGAAGCAGTCAACATACTGTTCGAATCGGCCAAGAATGTCGAAATCATCGTGGGTGGCAAGATGCTCAGTGGTTCGAGTTTTGGTGAGATCGTAAAGAATAACCTTCCCTTCATCAAGAAGCAATGGTACCTTTCCAAGTTGAAGGAAAAACGTGACACCCTGAAAAGTCAGAATGCCGAAATGAAGCCGGAATACGGTGACGACGAAAGCGACAAGACCAAGGGCAACTCCCAGCTCCTCCTCGAACTCAGGGCAATCGAACCGGGTGCGAAGGAACCGAAGTCCGACGAATTGCAGGATTTTGCACGCCAATACAAGAAGACCGAACGTGTTGATCGCATTGCGACTGATGATGACGTTCTCGGTTCTGCCTGGAACAACCAGTTCGACAAGCAGGAAACTTCCCCGAAGGGTATCGGCAAGGCCAAGCTGGCTACCGCGGTCATGGGCAATGAATCGCCTATCGAAAGCGGTGAAGCGGATGACTATGACGATGAAATCGTGCGTCAGGACGAACCACCTGTCGAAGGCGAGAACGAGGATGATAACGCCGCGGCTCTCCATGCTCAGATGGTCGGCGACAATGACGACGAAGCTGAATCTACTGCCGACGCTTCCGGGGCTGGCGACACTGCCCCAGTAGCAGCCAATGATGCAGCTGCAGCAAGTTCTCAGCCGAGTGGCGGAAATACGCTCGAAGATGAAATCAAGGCCGGTCTTGACAAGGAAGATGAGGAAGACCCTGACAATATCAGGTATAACGAACATCGGGAAAAGCTTGCCAAGATTCTCACGGAGATGGGTTTCAAGAATCCGAATATCAATACGTTCAGCGGTCGCCAGATTCTTACGTGCATCTGGGCGTTGAATGAATTGCAGAAGATGATGAAGTTCTCCCCCAGGAAACATCTTGGGAAGGATGCCACCCCATTATCCCTGTGCATGGATTTGCAGTACACGCCTAATGAGGATGACCTCAACGACGTGGCCGATGCCTTGCTTGGTGAAGCCGGCGAAACCGATGAAAAGAGTGAAACGCAGACTGAAATCATGGAAAGGCTGTGGGGCGGTGATGTTTCTACTCTTGATGTCAGCGATAACTATGACATTCCGGAAACTGCTCTTGCTCAGATGGAAGAAAAGGCCACTGAGCTGCGTCATTCGTTCGATGATATCCTCAATGACATCAGCTCCATGGTTCTGGAACGGAATAGCGACAAGATGGCCAAGTTCATCCTGACGAAGATTTTCGGTACCAAGGAAGACGGCCTGAACGGTATTGCCCGTCGCATTATCAACGGAAACGAGGATACCTTCCGTAAAATCAAGAACGGCATTCCGCTGATCGATGGCAGCAACTTCACGCCGGCTCATTACAAGTTGGCATGCGATGTGCTGAATCTGGATTTCGTCCAGAAGCGTATCCGTAGGCTGCAAGACGGTCTTGGCTTCTATGCTGACTACATTGAGGAAATGTTGCCGGCTGCTTATGACGAAGCCTGTGGCTTGAAGCCCGGTGACGAGAATAGTGCCAACGGCAAGCTCTCCAAGGTTGAGCCCGAGTTCGTTCGCATGTTCAGGTTCCTCATGTTCGGCAAGCACCTCCCGTTCGGCAGCTGCCCGTGGGATGTGGTGATGAAGATTACTGAGAACCTGTCCAGCGCAATCAAGGTAAGCCCTCCGAGCGGCGAATCCCGCAAGCCAAATGTCCCGAGTGGCATGGCCAAGAAGATTGCCGCAAAGGTGTAAACATTCTTAAACATTTCATAAACGACTGCCGTCCGGCGGTCGTTTTTTCGTGCATGGAATAGTTTTTGTTTGAAAGGAGTTCCTATGCAGAAGAAAAAGAAGGCTACCCCGAAGACTGAACCGCGTACCGCAAACGTCAACATGATCAACGTGGATGAGCTCAAATTTCCCGACATGTTCTATACCGTCAATGACCTTATGCAGCGTTATGGCAAAGAGGCCCGGCTGGTGGATGTACTGAACAGCTTCCGACCGATAGGTTTCAAGTGCCCGCAGTGTGGCGGCAAGGGCACGGTCAAGGAAAAGTATTCTACCGATATGCTGGCGGCTGCTACCGGATGTGCAGACTGGCAGTATCACGATGTCAAATGTCCCCTGTGCAACGGTACCGGCGCTGTCCAGACAAAGATGAAACCGCGTATGGTCCAGGACGGTTGGGAAGAGGACGATACAAACGGGACCATTGCGTGTCATGGCGACTATTTCGCCCTCAGGTACATCAAGTAAATCGATTAACAATCCGGCATTCCGGGATGGGACAGTAACTGACGCCTAGATTTCTATGAATTTCTACGAGTTTCTATGAAATATTATGTATATTTTATGCATTGCGTTATGAACTTAAAGGAGATATAAAGATGGCCTCAATGATAAATATTAAAAACGATTTGGCTAATTGGGTAATTGACTGGATTACCAATGCTGTACACAATACAACATCTGATGATTCTGCTGATTTTAATAACTGGGCAAAATCATTTGACCGAGATGAAGCGGCATTTGTCGTTAGTATGGAGTTTGCTAATGATTGGGGATATGATACCAGAACGGAAATTGCTGAAGAAGAAGCTGAAAAATATTCTCAAAAATTATTGCAAGTTATTTTGAATAACTGGCATAAATAACAAGTGACATCGATTGTATAAACTAATACAAATAACTACTGGATTATCGCCATTCTCCGGTAGTGACGAGAAACCTTTAGATGCCTTGCGAGGAAATGAATGGCGATTTAGTTCCTTGCGAGGCGTCCCTTTTTGTATGGAACAACAGTGCGGTCGAAAGATAGGCTTGCTGCCGACTAAGGCTCAGATACGGACGATGCGCCGTATGTGTGCCGTCTCTCGCCGTGCCTACAACTGGAAACTTGCCATGCAGAACGCCGAGTACAAGGCCGCCAAGAAAGCGGCCCCGGAAGGCGAGAAGCCCAAGTGCCGACTTGGAACGCCGAGGGACTGGCACAAGGAATGGTGTGTCCACAAGAAGAAACCGGGTAATGAATGGATTACTTCGGTAACCAAGTTCTGTGGCCAAGAAGCACTAATCGACCTCGGTTTTGCATGGAAGCGTTTCTTCAAGGGACTGGCAAGACACCCGAAGTTCCATCATTACGGCGCAGACGAGTCGTTCCGCTGCTCAGGTGGGGTATTCATTGGCAGGGACTTCGTCCAGTTGCCTACACTCGGTAGAGTAAGATTAGCCGAGAAGGACTACATCAAAATACCGGACGGTTCCGATAAGGTTCCGATTGCGATGGCAACCGTATCCGTCGATGCGGTTGGACATTGGTTCGTATCGTTTGCCTACCATACAGATGTTGTACCGTTATATGACGAGGTTACCTCTGTTACTGAAGACGACATCATCGGAGTAGACCTTGGTATCAAGGATTCGGCAATCACTTCAGATGGTGTAGCCTACGCAAATCCGAAGGCATACAAGCGGTACATGAAGCGCATCAAGCGCATCCAGAAAACGGTGTCTCGCCGGAAGAAGAAATCAAAGAACCGCAAGAAGGCTAGAATCCTTCTTGCCAAGGCGTGGCATAAGGTAACCTCTATCAGAATCAACCATGCACACCAGTTTACTGCGGACTTGACCTACAAGGCCAAGCCAAAGATGGTCGTGATGGAGACGCTTCGCCCGGTAAACATGGCGAAGAATCACAATCTTTCCATGTCTGTCCTTGATGCCAATTTCGGACGTATCAAGGAGTACATGAAGTACAAGTGCAAGTGGCTTGGCATCAAGCTGGTACTTGCACCGCAGTTCTATGCGTCCAGCCAGTTCTGCTCGCATTGCGGTTGCTACAAGAACACAAACTTGACTTTAAAAGACCGAGAATGGACTTGCCCGGTATGTGGAGAACGTCATGACCGTGATGTTAATGCGGCCAAGAATCTCCAGTTCTACGGTCTTTGGCTGTCTGGACTCGTCCAGACTTCCGACAATGATGCGGCGCGATTAGCCGTAGGCGGAAGTTCCGCCGAAGCCTGCCCTTCCGTCTACCGGAAGGAAGGTATGACTTATGTCAGCCCCAGAGACCGGAGGTTGCAGTTCTTCCTTGCGGAAGAGCCGTGCCGGTTGTTGAAGCAGGAACTCAGCACTATGAGTTCTTTGACATAATATGCAACTTTTGCCATCATTCATAGAAATTCATAGAAATGGGTTATCGGAATAGTTTTAAGGGGAAAATCGTCCCTTTCGTGCATTTTAAACTGCACGAAATCTTTACATCAGTTATAAACTTACTGGAAAATAACGGGATTCGGAATGCAGAAGGCAGAAACACAGAGACTGGTCACGGCGCTATTCAACGATGATGATGCAGAAATCAACCGTATCGTTAGCGCCAGGCTCGAAAGCCAGTTCAAGCGGCGCGTTGCCGAGGCCAGCAAGGCCGTGTTTGAAAGTATGCTTTCCGACAAGGACCCGCAGTTTGGATAATTCAGGGGAGCTGGTAAGATGGGTGCGATAACTAACAGTATGGGCATTTTCGAGACACCGGTGTTCGAGGGTTCCACTTCGCACATCGCTGAACGAATCGGCCTCGACGGTAAGCCCGTCAAGCGCCTTATCATCGAAGGTACCGCAATCGTCTGCGGTGTCGTCTGCATCAACGGTCGTGACTATCCACGCGCAATCATCGCCAGGGAAGTCGAACGACTGAACCGCGACTATGTCGCTTATGGCCGTCTGGCTGCGGAACTCAACCATCCGCGTCTGGATGAGGAAGGCAAGCCCCGTGACTATCCTATTTTTGAAATGAACTTGAAGAAGACCTGCGCCGTCATCGAGGACCTCCACCTGGAAGGGGACAAGCTCAAATGCCGCATGGTCGTTGCAGAAGATACCGATGCTGGCCACGATCTGGCCGGTCTTATCAAGATTGGCTATCATCCAGGCTATTCCCTCCGTGGTGCCGGCGATACCATCAAGAAGATCAATGCTCTTACTCGTGAAAAATATGAACAGATTGCTGACAACTACACGATGATTACTGTCGACGTGGTTGGTAACCCGAGCTTTGGACAGAGCGCAATCTTCACTGCAAGGCGCGAATCTGTCGAGAAGCCGAAATCTCTTAAAGTTCTTACTGAATCAATCAATTCGCTGCGCCGTGAAGTGGCATACAACAGGACCCTGATATCCACTGGGTATCGCAGCTTTAACCGTGAATCGCTCATTGGGTACCTGAGCCAGGTGAGATAAGGGAAACTATGGTGCTGGAAAAGATATTGACAGAAGCCGAAATTGGCGCATTGCCGGAAGGCGTGGCTGCCAAAATCGAGTCGGACTACCAGTCGAGGTTGGAGGCCGGTGTCAAGGCCGAATCCAAGAAAACTGCCGATCGATTTGCCAAGTTGCTCGAATCCGTGAACAACAAGGTAGAGGACAAGATCAATGCGGCTGTCGAGTCCTGCATGGCAAACATGCAGACCGATGCCATCAATACCAAGATGTACGCGGCGTTGAAGGGCGTTGCTGCCATCCTGGAAAATTCCCTCGGTGTCGATGGGTTCGGTGATACCCAGACCGTGAAGGAATTGAAGAAGGAACTTGCCAAGGTCAACATGGAATTGAAGGACAATTACATCAAGCACGAGGAACTTACCGACCGCTTGAACAAGGCCAACGCCGAAAAGAAAGTCCTCAACCTGTGTCAGGGTCTCGATCCCAATACTGTCAGTTCCGTCCTCGACTATTTCCGTGGCCACGACGAACGCGAGATTACCAAGGAATCCGTCACCGCATTCATCAATGACCATCTTATCGACGACAAGAACGGCTTCGTTATTGACGTTGATCCGGATCCGAGCGACATCAATATGGACAAGATTCGCAATGCCATCAAGGATGCCGACGATGAATTCAAGCTGGACTTCAACGGTGCGGAAGAACCTGTCGCCAATCCTGGCCAGCGCAACTTTGTCGAATCCGTTGGTCGTGGTCTGAAACCGCAGAAAATCGGGCTTCAGGGCACTACGGTGACCCTCGAATCCATCCGTCAGGATGATGCCGAGCCGACCGATGACGTGTCCCTGGCGATGAAGCAGATGGCCGCATACGATGAACTCGGAATCGGCAACCGTTTCGGTTAATTTGCTGACATAATTTGACAATTAGCGGCGGGTTTCCGCCGCTTTTCTTGTTTGGCCACAAAGAGATAGTTTTTCATCGGATATAATGCCGTATGCCAGTACGGTTATAAACTGTCAACGAGGTTACTATGCGTTCTCAGAGAGATTACAACCAACCCCCACAGCAGCCAGGTCTCGTGGTTCCCGGCATGGCGCCAGGTTCCATGCCCCCTCCTCAGGCCGGCTTTCCCCAGCCGCAGATGACGATGCCGGGCGGCAACTATGCGCCGAACCCCTATCCGTATCAGCAGATGGGCCAGGCATTTGGTGGAGTCGGATATGCTCAGGGAAACTTCCCCCAGCAGAGGCAGCCTATGGGCGCCCCGGGTGGATGGGCTTCTCCTGGACATAACGACCCTAACTCCATTTCCGACGTTATGAATGCTGACCAGGCCGATGCGGCTGTCGAGCATTACGACCAGCTCATCAACCAGATGAACGGTATCGATCCGGAACTCGCCGAAGTACGTGCTGGTGGTGCCATCGTCACGAAGAGTGTGGATGCTACCTATCACGAAATGCTCCGTGTCATCAAGCTCCTTGAATTTCCGGAAGAATGGATTCCGCCTGCCAGGGCGAAGTACATCGAGTCTGTCCGCGCCGGCGGTAAGCCTATCGTGGACAAGCTGAAGAATTACGCTGTCCAGATTGCCAAGTTGAGGTAATGTGATGTTCGGTCTTTCCCCCCGCGTATTCACCGCCACCCCGGATACTTATGTTGGCGAAATTTCCGTCATAGATGATACAACCGGCCTCACCATCATGCGGGCCGGTGTTGATTCCGATGATCCGGAAATCTACGAACGGTTCAGCATAGTGTATCTCGAAGGCTCATCCGGCATCACTGATGCCTGGTATGTCAAGTGGACCGGTGGTGAAATCGAGAGCGGAGTGGAAAGATATGAAGTGCCGGTATACATCGAATACACCGATGCATATGGCAACCGTGCGAACTGGAAGGATACTTTCGTAGTATTCGCCAAGGGCAAGGAAGTAAAGAAGCCCGTCATCCAGTACGTCAAGAACCTGGCGTCTAAGGTCGAGACGACCGAATACGTCACCATCTATGGTCATGATTTCAATGACGACCTGGATGTATTCCTTGACCGTCCCGATGATACCTGTGTCCGCATTTCCGGCAAGGACCTTTATCGAGAATACAATACCGCCGATGGATATGACACGATTTCGTTCATCTTCGGGAAGCCGTTTGTTGCGGTAGATTCTAAGTGTGCCGAGATTTGCGGCACGTACGCGCTGACTCTCGGGTACGGTGTTTGCGAGGCGAAGAGTATCGAGGCCGGTACGTCTGATTTTGCCACGGCATGGAATAACAACATCTACCTGATACGCTACCGATATGACAGCGCTACCAAGGAAGTGAGCGAACGGACGCCCGGCGGTATGATGACTACCGTTGATCCGTCGTGCTTCTATTCTACCGACATCGAGCTTGTCACCGATGACTACGAATCTGATGGGAAGACCCCCGCTAGCGGCGGTGTGTCCGGTTCCCTCGGGAAGGACATCTATTTCAGGATAAAGCCTGATACCGACTGCACCAAGCTTGGATACTATCGTGTAAAATTGAAATATTCCAGGAACCTCCCGAAACGCCAGGGGGAAATGGTCCTGGACGGCGTATCGCTGAACGAAGGCGACCTCATCTGGCTCGACAAGCAGTTTGATGGTGGCAATGGATTGTGGATTGTGCAGAGCGGTGAATGGATCGGTCTCAAAACGTACCTTGACGGCCAGTCCGGTGACGACAAGGATTACAACCCGTGCCAGCGTGATGCGCAAGAACCCTTGCCCGTGGACGGCATGGTCATTGCCGACCTTGGGGTGAAGGTCAAGGACAACGTCTCGGTCACGTGCGACAGCGACGTTCCTCCCGAACGCATGTATGGATCGCAGAAGATTTGCAACAGGATTGTCAATCCTGGAGACACGGTTCTACTTACTAACCAGAGTATGCCGGGTACAAACGGTATCTGGGAAGTGACGTGTGCCGATTGGATTCAGCGTACGGATACGATTCCGCCGCACAGCGGGACCACCATTTCTGGCGATGATTTCGTCATTATGCAGAATGATATCGACTTCTGCACCTGTGAACATGGCGGCAAGAATATTTTCCACATTTGGTACTACTACCTGAATGGCGCCTGCTATTTGGCCCGGGCCAGCAGGACCGTCAAGATTACCTGTGGGTTGAAGGGAAGTCTCTTCCCGTCCAAGGGTGTTGACGTGACTGACTACCTCATCAAGGCGGATGCCGAAGGCGATCTCGTGACCGATTCCCACCGTACAGCCGGCGACCCGGTCAAGGAGACCTGTATGGAGGAAGTCGAGAACTATGATGCCGACCACCGGGTGGACATCAAGGATGACCGGTATGATTGTGGGACGGAAGTCATTACTGCGCCTAACGGCGTGAAGATATGCCGCTGCAAGCACGTTTACAATATCGACGCGGCTACTGCGTTCTCGTCGCGTGACCGGAACGGTTTCAGTATCGTGTTCTGGCAATACGGCGATGACAGAAAGTGGCACCTGTACGCATATGTCGGTTCCGGTCGTTATGACATCGGCATGAACTACTATGTGTACCATCTCTGCACCAATGGTATCGCTGCGGAGAACGATGTTGACGAGAATACCGAAATAGTCCCGCTAGACGAGACCGGCAAGCCTGGAGAGGCTACCAAGGACGCCTGGTTCGTGGAACATGGTGGGAAGCTGGCTACCGGTTTTGGCCTGTTCGATGACACGTGGAATTTCAAGATAGAACTTGACGAGGATGAGCTGGAAGACGGTGCTGTTTCCGATGTCACCTATTCTCACGTGCTCAACGAGAAAACCCTGTATTCCATGTGGTCGATTAAGTGCACCACTACATTCTGCGCGGCCAGGGTATATACGGACACCTCCATGTTGCGCACCTTATGCGACTGCAAGGAACCGGAGAAAAACCCGGAGTGCATGAACAATGCTGAAACAACCAGTGCGGTAATGGCTGAGGTCATTCCGACACCGGACACCTGGGGCTTCAAGTTCTACAACGAGGCCATCGGCAAGGCGCGACTCTGCAGCATTTGGAATTCAATGCCGCATTAAGAAATAGTTTACAGAGTGGACAGAAGTAAAAGGATTTTTAACATGAGTCAGGACAATAAGGTCACGCACTATTCGTCCAAGGTCAAGGCCAGCATGTCGACGAAGATGCAGCCTGAATTTGACGAGAACGGAAACCAGACAGAAGTCTCCATGCTCTACGGCACAATCGACAAGGATTACCTAACCAGGCTACTGGTCGAACACCGCGAGAAGATGCTGCCGTACAAGGCTCTCTGCAAGGAAGTCGGCAAGGAGAAGGCGAAGGAAATCCCTCGTCCGGAAATGGATCCGCGTCTCGCCAGGATTATCCAGATCATCATCGAGAAGACATTGGGTGCTGCACGTTTCTCCGGCTATACACCAGAATGGAAGGAAGAGTTCAGGGCCCATGCGCTCTTGCTTACGTTGCAGTACGTACACAACTATGACCCGGCCAAGACCAAGACCGCTAAGAGTAATGACCCGTACAACTACATCCGCCGCTGCGTAAAGTGCGCGTTCTTCCAGAAGTGGGAAAACCTGAACAAGCGCAGTGAGATGGTGCAGTTCGTGCCACTCGATGAGGGTATCCTCCATTCCTGCATTGCGTTCGACCAGTACGCCGGCATGGTGAAGCGTGAGAAACAGCGCCGTCACTGGGGTGCGTCCGCGAATGCCGGTCTTACCGGAGCCACCATCGACGAGGCAATCCAGAAGGTCGAAAAGCTCGACAAGGATGTTGATGACGACAATGTGCTTCCCGAAGACATGGAAACAATATAAACTTACGACGTAAAGATTAGCTTCGTAGGTATACAATGGGAATCAGAGTAAACAACGGTGACGCGGTGGGAATGATTGGCAACAATTTCGATACCCATCCTGACTATCGTCACGACCTTTTCTTGCAGGTGCAGCAGCTCGCTCGCGGCGTAGGTGATGTTTCTAGCGGCAAGGCGGACGAGTTCCTTGAACGTGCCTACGAGCAGAACTGGTGGCACACCGAGGACAGGCTGGCCGAGGTGCAAGACAAGTTCAAGGAAGATGATATGATCAACAATACTCCGGGGCGCGGTTTCAAGAATTACCGCCGCATGGAGTACGACATCATCAAGAACCCCAATGGCAAGGGTGCCGAACCTGACCGCAAGGCTGCCGAGGAAAAGGGACTCCTCTCCAAGGAAGAACTCCTCGAACGCATCAAGTCCAAGAAATGGACCATCTGCACCACCGCCAGTGCCGTCAGTAGCACGCCCATCACCCAGAAGGACTACGACGGCCAGATCAAGCTCCGCTAAATATTTCTTCCTTAGCAAAAGCAGCCACTTCGGTGGCTGCTTTTTTATGTTTCACTGTGAAACTGTGGATAAAAATATGCCCATTTTACGTCAAAAAGGGCATTTTTGTAAATTGGCACGATTTTTGCAATAGTGTCGGCGGAAAATTAAACAAGGAGTAATAATTATGGTTAACACTTTCCACATGTTCCCGTTCGGACCTGCATTTGCCAGGAGTCTCAGTGACTTGCTGGGCGACTTTAACTACAAGTCCTCGACCAACGATATCAACTGCTACAAGAGCGAAACCGACGACTCGATCTCGTTCATGTTCGACGTTCCCGGCGTGAAGAAGGAAGACCTGAACATCGCCTTCGACGACAGCGGTACTGTCTTGTCCGTGGACGCCACCCGTAAGTTCGACACTACGGAAGTCAAGCTCGGCGCCAAGGTTTCCGTTCCCGAGAAGGGCGACGTTTCCGGCAACGTGAAGTGTTCTTTGGTTGATGGCGTGCTTACCGTCACGGTCCCGACGAAGAAGGCATCCCAGCCGCGCAAGCTGACAATCGAGTAGTTCCGAGCAGTTAAGAATGGCCGCCCATCGGGCGGCCTTTTTTTATTAAGAGTTTGCGTACTTTTCGAGTTTCTGCTTCAACCTTGCCTTCAACGGCGCCCGGTCGACCTGTTCTATGGCCTCGGCGAGTGCCTGGATGAAGTCCTTCTTAGGGGCATCCCCTCTCGTTTCCTCGATGATCTGCAATGGAGTCTTTTCTTCGGCTTCCTGCTTCGGTTCTTCCTTCGTTTCTTCCAGGCCGTACTTGCAGTGCCCGTTGCAATCGGGGTCGCCGCAGGGGCAGTCCCCGGTCGATTCGATAATCACCGTTTTCATGCCGGTGACGACACTTTCCAGTACGGCAGTGTCCTTTATACTTTCTCGTGCTTCCTTGAAATACCTGTCAAGTTCCTGTTTCATCGGGGATACCTCGCCATAGGTTTATAAGGTTTCGGTGCCCCAAATCTTATAAATCTCTCGCTGAAATGACTCCGTTCTACTATGTAAGAGAAATCGAGAAGCTGCTTGTCGCCATCTACGACATGTTCGACAACCTGCGCGTGAACAAGTATACCGATATGCTCCGTACCGAATTTGCCGATACGGTCAGGGTCAAGCTGGTCACGCACTATTCCGACGACTTCGCCAACTGGCTCAGTTCGACGATGAGCAAGCAGCAGCTGCAGGTCCTGCCGGTGGCGGGGCTCCGCTTCACTGGTACCTCGAAGGACGATGCCAACCTGGTACAACCCACCTACGGAAGGGAAATCTACTCCCGCCGCAACGGGTTCTGGATTAGGGACATCCAGCCGAAGCCGACCGTATTCCGCTTCGAGCTTACCGTGCTTTCCAATAATTTCTCCGATTTTGCCCAGCTGAAAGAGAATATTGAACCGTACTTCAACGACTATCGTACGGTGCGCCTAAAAGAATTTGACTTTGCTCCGGAAATTGAACAGCCTGTACCCGTATACCTGGCTAACATAAATGATTCACTGGAAGATGAGACTGACAATACGGGTTCCAAGTTTCAACAGTACAAGACCACCTACACACTCGAAGCGCATGGCCTGATGCACAAGCCGTACGCGCTTCCTGCAGAAATCCGCTATGCCGAGATGAACTTCATCGTGAACAAGCAGTACAACGATGTCGAACAGATCCTGGTGTACCCGGACGAGATTGCCAAACAGAAGCGCCGCGCATGGGAAACCGTGGAGCCGTCCATCAGGGAAGGATATTCACTGTTGAAGACATTTGCCAAGACCCTTGTCCGCCGTGGCGAGGTCGATGGCGAGGAATACTGGGCCGACGAGACCCTACGGTATGCCATGCTCACCTACAATGAAATCCCTATCATGAAGGGATACTTGAAGGACGATGACGGTAACTACATTCTCAATGATTCCGGCAACCGCATACCCTTGTATGAGGGCACCAGCAAAAAACTGCTTGGGTACCAGAAGGACAAGGATGGCAACTACATTCTCGATGCCGATGGCGAAAGGATTCCTATCTATGACTGGGAACAGATAATCGTTGATGACATCGAACGTCCGGTGGAAGTGCCTTCGTTTGACCTAATTCACCTTACTTTCGATGAGGACAACGATAGGGCGGAGGACATGAGTGGCCTGGGCAGGGATTTCGTAGCAGTCAACGACGACACCAGGAAGTTCATACCGGGGCTTGCTCCGGGAAACGGCACCAACACTGACGGCGGGTACGAGTTCGACGAGGATGCTAGGGCCAAGGACTGGAGCCAGATTTTGAACTGGTTCGGTGACAACAAGGAAGGAACCATCGAGAGCCCGTACACGTTCAAGGCTACCTTGCAGTTCCATGAGAGCGTGCCCGGCGATACCCTGTTCCAGTACCTCTACAACCCGAAGGATGTCACCCTGGAAGACGGTACTGTCATCCCGGCTGAAAGTGTCTGGTTCGACTGGGGTGTCATGGACAGCAAGCTGTACTTCACCTATCATACAATAACCCAGGATCATACGTTCGAGACCGAGACATTTGAGTTTGACAACCAGATGATTTACTCGTTCTACTTTGTCCTCTATGACCATGGCAAGAAGGGTATATTCGGCGTCAAAACTAATCTCAATGATACCATGGTGGCGTTGAAGACCGTGGAGGTTGACTAATGACGGTTGCTGAAATAATCGAGATGCAGCGCAAGAAGTGCGAGGCCTCCAAGAAGGCGAGAAAGGCACCTCCGCCCCCGTCCCCAAAAACTCCCCCTGCACCGAAGAAGCCCACTCGGTCCGCAATGGAAAAGGCCTATATCGAGGACCGTACCTATGACGGGAAGACACCCGACGGGAACATGGCCAGCCTGATGCACCAGGAGAATCCGGGTGAGTATGTCGGTCGTGATGGTACCAAGACGTTCTGCCCCTGGCGCTATGTTTCCATGCAGGACTTGGAACTTCCCGACCATGGTAATCCGTACCGTAAGCCGGAGGAACCGGATAATCCGAAGAAGATGGTTGACCCTTGGGGCCGTCCGTCTGGATATGTCGCCTCTGCGGCAGGACCGGCAATGTCCCCCGAATATGACCCGTGGCTGGCTTCCGGAGCAGCTCCCGCGCCTCAGCAGAACGAAAACATGACCTGGGATGACTGGCTGGCACCGGCGACACCGGCACCACCGCCTCCCCCTCCACCGCCACAGGCGCCTGCCGCAGATACCATGATGAACGGTACCCTTGACGTAATGCGGTCGCTGCGCAAATGAACTAATTTTTACAAAAAAGGAAACTATTATCATGGCAATGTCAATCAAAGATGTCCTGGCCGCCCAGCAGCGTGCCGCTAATGCATGCAAGAAACCGAAACCGGCACCGTACAAGAAGGCCTTCCCGGTTCAGTCTGGTGGCATCAAGGACATTCTCGAAGCACAGCGCAGGACGACATGTGCGCACAATACGCCGGCCCCGGCTCCCGTAAAGCCGGCTGCCCCTAAGAGCACCGTCGCGGAGATTATCGCTCGCCAGCGTGCAACCGCTGCATCCCAGAAGGTGACGGGCGGTATTAACCCGTCTCTTACACGAGCACAGATGGCGGATGTCGCCAACATCAATGCGCGATATGAATCCTTTCTCGTCAAGATCGAAAAGCAGCTTGCCGAGGAGGATGCCAAACGAATCAAGGAAGCCCCTGCACCAGAAGTGGTCGATGCCGTGGTCTCCGTGCCTCCATTCACGCCCAACGTGCCCGAAGAAATGGAAATCGTCGTGGACGTTCCGGCTCCTGAATCTGATGTAAACGGAATCTCCGTTGGTGAAGAAATGGGTGGGCAAGTCACTGTTTCTACCAGGGACCGTCGTAGGAACAGGAAGTGCAAGGCCGCTGCCGAAGGCGAGCAGGTTGGGTAGCATACCATGTGGACGCTGGTGTTCATCGTACTCATTATGATCGTTGGAGCATGGCTCTTCGATGTCGGTGACTGGGGTGGACACCGGTAGTTTCTGGTATAAACTGCAACTGGAAGAACGAGGTTTAATATGAATTCCACGTGTAATAAAATTCTTACAGAAGCTGCCACATCTATTACCGGGGATCCTTTGCTTGCAAAGCGCGTTGTCCTTATGGTGTCCAGGCTGGAAGCCGCCGATGGAAAGGGGCAGGATTTCAAGACGGTGAAGGACCTTGCGAATTGGCTTCTCGACGAATCCAACGGACTGAACCACATGCACTGGGGTGTTGACAAGATGTCGAAGCACGGTCTCCTCGAAGAGGCCTATGACCTGTGTCGTGACACTGGCGATGCGCTCGCCGAGACCTACATCTCCCTGACTGGCAAGCCCGCTTCCGATGTCAAGACCGATGACGAGGCAGTCATCAAGAAACTTGAAGAACTCCAGTTCCACATGGCAGATGCCGTGGCCAAGAACGACAAGTTCCCCGAAGGTCTCAAAAATATTTTTGCTGACTTCGACGAGAAAATCACATCTATTCTCTACAAATACCGCCAGTTCAACGGGTAGCCGTTGGCATTGCAAACATTTTCGTACTATATTTCCTGAGGGGATTGATATGGAAATGCGAGATATCATGGACGCGCAGAGGGAAGAAATGCTCCGACACAAATGGATTGAGTCGGAGAAGGCTGGCCATGATCTCGGTGATGCCGTTATGGTGCAGTGGACTAAGGAACATGGCGCCGGATGGCGGTACAACTTCAACCTTGAACATCTCATGGAACTGCCCGAAGGGAACCACGCGGTTTACTTCGGTATTTTTCTTGATGCCGAGTCCCGCAAGATGCTCATCAATACCATGAGCAAGTTTGTTCCGTCCGGATGGGAATTCAAGTGCGAGCGCTGCACCCTGGCGTTTGGTGACCCGGAGGCAAATCCGGGTGTGAAAGAATACATTGCCGCAAATCTCGGGAAGAAGGTCACCATGAGGGTGACTGCAATCGGCATAGCCATCGAGGTGTTTGCCGTCGAGGTGGAAGGCGATTTCAAGTCGGCATTCGAGCATCCGCACATCCCTGTCGCGGTACCGCCGGGTGGACATTCCAAGAATTCAAATTTTATAACTACCTGGAAGGACTACTCCCCGAAATTCGAACTGCGGGGTACAGTGGATACCTTTCCGCGCATATTCCAATGAAAAAAGAAATCGTGTCTGAAAAATTTACCGACGGCCATGTCAACTACACACATCCTAAAGGGTGTGAGCTTGTAATGCTGCCTATGTTGCCATGGCAGGCTTACAGTACGATCGGACGGTTGACAGGCGCCCTGCCCTCCAGGTTTTCAGAGTACCGTCGAGCGGCATCCTGAACGAGAAGAGATGTTTGCTCTTCCGAGCTATGTTGATTGCGGCATTCCAGTCGGAATCGAGAACAGTGCCGTTCTTGCAGTAGAATCGGCGGTTCTTCCTGGTTCCGTTTTTCTTTCCTGTAGTGCAATCGGTCTTGCTTGTCATGGACGGGGAAACTGTTTCTACCCGCTTTCCTGCGAGCAGTGCCTTGTATGACAAGATTTCTTTTAACTTGTAGAACGGTACCTGGGAAATCCTACGGTTGTGGTCCTTTCTCTTCTTGCCGTCCTTGGTCTTTGAAGTCTTCTGCTTTATTTTTGACAGGTCTTCGAGCACGATGATGCTTGCGTCGGTGCTTTCGATGATGGCGTTCGCCACCCGGCAGCACATGTCATCGGACTGCCGCTGCTCCTTCTTGCATAGCTTGCGCCTATGCCTGTATGCACTCTTCGTGCCCTTCTTCTGCAAGCAACGCTTCAGGTAGCGGACTTTTCTACGCCTTGCATTGTATTCCTTGTCGTTGAGCATTAGACCATCGGAAGTTATCGCGAAACGGCGCTCGCCCAAATCGACTCCAATGCAGCGGTCATCCTTCAACGGTACTTCCGGAACCTCAAACGACAGTGCGAGGAAGAACCTATCACCACGCTTGAATATCAGCGGGTCGTGCACCGGGTACTTCCCGAACAGCTCTTCCAGCTTCGGATACTTGACTATATCAGCATCAACACGCTTTCCCGGCTTCGCTGAACACAATGAAATCGAAGATAGGCTTAGACGGGAATACAGGCGCTTGTCAAGACGCATCGAAAGGTTCTTCTTGGTCGGAACCTTGTGCTCGACATGACCGTTGCTGTTGATCGAACGGAACGCCGATATGCAGTCCTTGTATACCTTGATTATCCCCTGCGACGGTATGGTCGGGAACTTCTCGCGCAATTCGTAGTACACTGCATTGTGCACGGAATGCAAGTCCAGGTGTACCTTACGGGTGGTTATGATGTTGGCGCATTCGTTGTACGCATGGCGGGACACTTCAAGAAGGTCCGTCCAGTATTCCTGGCCGGCAATATCCTTGAATTTTAGCTCGGCATTGTACGTTATCGTGCTCATCTATACTTCACCCATGTTCACCAAAAGCTTATATATTCTTGATTCAAATATAATCAAAATCCATGCATATATACAATATGACTACAAGAAAGTGTTCCAAACGTGTTCTCGCTGGCATTCCTATGCCGCCCTATAGAGGGACGGCATCTTCCTGCCAGCACTTTTTGTGACATACATCAGCTTTTCAAAATCGTTCATGTTGTTAAACTTGATGATTTCCTTTTCCAACAGCGGATTGAATTTCCTGATGTGCTGCCACTGGTGTTCGTCGCGCAACGCCTGCATCGGGTTTCCCTGTGGACGGATTTCCTGGATGAAACATCCGGTCGGATGCTTGGGCCTGGCCTCGGTTTCCACGCTGGCGTCGTTGTAGCTGGGGTCGACGCAGAGGCCGGGTTCGCGGTCGAAGGCTATGTCGGCGAGCTGCATGATGAATTCACCCATCTCGTATCCAACCAGCTTGCCGAGGGATTCCATGGCTATATTGGTATCGTCGCCGGCAACCTCGAAAATCCGGATGATTGTATCCGTCAGTTCCGGGTTGTTCGTGGTCGAGAATACGCTGGTACGAAGCAGTTCGATGGGTTCCATGTCAGCAAGTTTATAAACTACGGGCATGGACGCCAAGTATATTACACGTGATGACATGGTCCGCCGTATCATTTCCAGGATGGGCGGACAGTGCCAGGAAATTGAAATGGTCGTGGAAGAAGACCGTGGTCTCGGTCATGTCCACATGGCCATTGAGGACACCGAGGACTTCTTCTACCGTTATTGCGTGGACGAGTCCCAGTACATCGATTTGATGGTGCTCCACTTGCTTCCGGGTGTCATGGAATACCGTGTTCCGGACAATGTGGTCAACGTGATCGAGGTGAACCCTAGCTACGGAAATACATTCTCCCCGATGATGGCCTGGGACGTTGGCCCGGGTGAATCGTTGATGGGTGTCGGCGGTGCCGGTCTTGGTGGTCTGGGCCAGTTCGACCTCATCACCTACTCTGGTGCACTCAGGTACTTGCAGGATGTCAAGAAGTTAGTGGGTACCCAGTATCACATTAAGTTCCACCCGACTGACCACCTCCTGAGGATATACCCGACCCCGAGGTCCAGGACGAATGCGGTGGCGGAAGTGTACTTGAAGTCCAAGAAGTCCGAACTTTACAACAATATCCTTTTCCGTGACATGGCTTTCTGGCGTGCCCAGGAACAGCTCGGCATCATCTTGAAGAAGCACACGTTTACTATGCCGGGTGGATTGACCATTAACGGAAAGGAAATCTTCGACACGGCAGCGGCCCGACTGGAAAAGCTGGAACAGCGCGTCATAAGCGAGGCTCCGGGTGCATTCATGCTGACTGATTTGTCATAAAAGGTATAAGCTACAGTAAAATCATTCAAGGAACAACAACATGGAACTCAGTGAACGCATCGCAAAGTTTGACAAGTTTCTCACCAATTTCGAAAAGGCCAGCGGTGCCACTGGTATCTGCGAGGCCGTTCGCTCTGCGGCTAAGATTTGCTTCGAGGGATTGACCCCCAACGCGCCGTGGGCTGACCCGGGTCTCATCGACCCGAAGTACAAGAACAACGTGGTGGCTAGCTCCAGTGACATCCATCGCAAGATGTTCCATGACATCCCGCTTGCCAAGTACAAGGCTCGCATGGCCGCCAAGCAGGCTGCTGCCCCCGCTGCTACCGAGTCGGCTGAGGAATCCGGTGACGCCAACGTCGAAACAGCAGAAAAGTAATTAAAGCTTAGAGGTTTGGATGTTTTACAATACATTCGCATACAAAAACGGAAACATGCTCCAAATTGATGAGTTGATTTCCGAACATGAGCCGAAGCCGGTTCCACCAGGCCCCACACCTCCGGGCCCCACTCCCCCCCGATCCGCCGGAACCTCCCGCACCGGAAGTTGATGTGACCATTACGGTAGATGGCACCGACGTTTCGATCGAGGCCACAGGTGATACTGAGTACATTGATGGCTACTTTGCGTATATTTTCGAAGGCGACACGCTTATCGAGTCCGTCGACATCGGTCTCGTGTATACGTATGATTTGAGCCAGATTACTTCCGAATTGCTCGGCAACTGGTATTCTATCACGGTACAGGCGTATAACAACGATGGCACCAAGTTTGATGAATCCAACTCCGTTGAATTCTACGTTGAACCGTCTGCACGAAACATCTGGATCAAGTTCAAGTTCGAGGACACGACTTATAACCCCAAGGAAGATGAATTGGCCGTGGGTACCGTCGAATCGAACGGGGCTAACAAGAGTTTCAAGGCTGACTGGCAGTGCATCGACAGGGAACAGAATATCTGGATGTGGGGCGTTACCGAAGGCACTGACCTCAGTGATGCATTCAGGTATGGTGGTGGAGAATCCTCTTTCCCGCTCTTGGTCGATGATGACTATCTCACCGGAATCCCGGAAGCCATGTGACGAATGGAAGGCTATTCCTCCCTCGATGCCATTATCAGGGACACGAAATCCTGGTGGACCGACCGAATTGCGTCCGGTGATGTTAGTGTCACTGGACCGGTGGAAGTTGTTGAATGGGATTTGTCCAATGCAACGTCCCTTGACGACCTCTTCGGTGGCAACCCGTACTTTAAGTGCTCGCTCAAGGGAGCGCTCCCGGCCATTACGTCGGACAAGGTACGGAAGGCCGTTTACATGTATGGCCGTCTGTATGATGTGACCTCGGTTGGTAAGCTTAGCCTTACCGGCATTTCCGGGGATATTCAGAAGATTTGCTTCGCCATGACTTCCCTTGAAGAAATTCCGGAGCTCGAATTGAATATTGAACACAAGCCACAAAGTCTCGACAGGTTGTTCTGGCAGTGTGCCAACGTTTCGAAGGAAAGCATTGAAAATTCCTATGCTTACTTGTTGGTGACGTACGGCGAACTTAGTCATACGAATACCTTCAAGCAGTGCGGAACTTACACGGATCCTACGGCGCTCGACATGATACCTACCTCTTGGGGTGGCAACAAGAGAGATGCATCCACCGTCACGATTGGGCACACGTTATGGTCGACATCATCGATAACTTACACTGACGAGAACATGGAAGAAATATCCACACCGGGTGCATTTGATGCGGATGCGTTGCAATATTGGGTGGACGATAATGGAAACTACTACTATTCGAGAGGTGCCCTCCAATACATGGTTGATAACCAGGCTACGTTCTTTTCGGGTTATCATTTCCCGACCACTGCTGAGGCAACCGAATTCTTGGACGTGACCTTCAATAACCCATATGAAGAATACTCTACCGAATGGTATGATCAGAACAACAACAACTTCAACAATCTGAACCCAACCGGCGAGGATCCATATGGGTTAAATACCAGAGAATCTATGTATGCCGGTGTTCTCGAATATTACGGCGTGATCGAGGTGTACGACAATTACACTTGTTTCCCCATGTCGGAAAGGTCTTGGGGTGACCCGGACGTGTTGTGGATTGATTTCGTGTATTCATATAAGGAAATCACCGGCGTCGGATCAAGTGGCTTGTTCCCGGCCAGGTTGGTTAAAAATCAGGAGTAGTGAGGGATTATGAAAGTCACTGTATGTGCAGTAGCGAAAAATGAAGACAAGTACATTAACGACTTCTGTCGTTATTACCTGTCGTTGGGTTTTGATGAAATCCACATCTACGATAACAATGAATCCGGTAATCTTGCGGACAAGTGTCCAAAGGATTCCAGGATAAAGGTACATCCTCTGCATGATCGTAAGGTCTGTGTTCAGCAGTATGCGTACAATACGTACCTTGCCGATGGTAAGTTCGACTGGTGCGCATTCATTGATATCGATGAATTCATCACCCTGAACGGGTTCACCGATATTCATGATTTCATCGCGTCGTTCGATTCGAAGGTGAACTGCATCCGTCTGTTCGAAAAGGTCTACGGAGATGATGGACTGATTGAACCGGTGGATGCATCGGTGCCCGTGTACGAACGAATCAAGACCGTCAGCGAGAAGTACAAATGGTCCATGTGCAAGAATATTGTCAAGAAGACCACTGGGCTAAAAATCGTACATCCCCACCTTGTCCGCGGCGACAAGCTTAACCTGGCCGATGCCGATCATACAGTTCCCAGTAATCCGATTATATACCGTATTGAAAAATACGGCATGAAGGAAGGTGGTGCATACATCAGGCACTTCAAGACAAAGACACTGGTCGAATTCTGCGAGCAGAAGCTGAATACCGGAAGGGTTTTCTGTCCGGATGAAAAGCGTACTTCCGATTATTACTTCGAAGTGAACGAGGAAACACCGGAAAAGCTTGCCTACATCAAGAAGTATGCGAAGTAAGCGTGTGGTGAATCTACAATAATGCGGGAATGATGAAAATCATTCCCGCTTTTATATTGGTGAACAATGAATTAACTACCAGCTTCCGAGACCGGGGCATGCCTGGTAGCTCGGATCGGCAGTAATATCCTTGACACAGTCGTCGACTTCTGGCGGACGGAACAGGATGGCGTCCTTCAACTTGGCGAGATCCTCGTCCCTGATGGAAAGCGGGTTGCCGGAAGAATCCACGATTTCCTTTTCCGTGGCGGCACCGTCCGTGGCCTTCCCGAGGGAAGCCTGACCGAACAGGTTGTCGATGAAGTGCTTGTTGACCGGGCTGTTCGCGACATCTTCCGAAACAATCTGACCGCTGTCCACTGCGACCTCCAAGTAAGCCTTCCACCAGTATTTGCGGTACGACGGCTCGTATTCAGGAAGTTCGTCGGTGATGCTGGTAATCTGGTAGGTGATGTTGTTGTTCAGCATTTTCAGCAAGTCGCCGGCCTTCGGGTAAATTTGCCCAGCCGAATACCCGTGATAGTTGAATTTCGAATACCCGCGCTGCGAGTAAATTGGGTCATGCTTGTTCGGATCACATTCCGGCACAATGCCGTGTTCCTTCAGGGACTGGTAGTTCAGTTCCAGGAACAAGTCCATGTTAATGTAAATTTCCTTTTTCGTAGTGAACTGCAACCCGAGCCGTGTGTACATCTCGGTCTGCGGATCGAAACCACCCATCATTGGGATGTCGAATGCACGGTCGATGACACGTGCGTTGTCCTCGTGCGTTACCGGGTTGGCCGACGCATTGAACGTGGTGGTATAGTAGGTGAAGTTGATACCGCCCATGCCCAGGGTAGCGGCCCTCTGCATGATTGCGATGAGGTTCTGCGTCTTGAACGAGTTCTGCTTGCGGAACGTCATGATTCGACCCAGGCGCCCGGTGTGTTCGAATACCGGCTGGTTCGCCTGCATCAGTTCGGAACGTTCGACGTTTCCGGTAGCCTTCGGGTCCCACATGCCTTCCTGCACGTGCGCGAGAACGCTGAAATTCGGGACGACCACGCTGGTTGCCCGGCAGAACCCGGAAACTTGTAAATCGAATGCTGGCATCTAAACCTCTGGATGTAGTTTATAGGGGTAAGCACCCCGGAAATGATATAAACTGTTGGCGTAGACAAGGAATTGATGTATGGCTGTTGCAAGAAAGTACGGAATAATTTCATTCGAGGAAGCTCGTGACCACCTGGTCTCGATTCTCCAGGCCAAGGAAGGCCGTCTCGCCGACTTCGGTGCAAGCGCCTATGGCAAGACCCTTATCGAATTGTTCGCCGGCCAGAGCGACCTCATGGCCTACTACGCCGAATCGGCATTCGAAAATGCGTTCCTTGAAAGCGCAGTCAACTCCTCCGCCGTATATGCCGGCGCCAGGATGCTCGGGTACAGTGTCCGCCGTCCGGTTCCCGCTAAGGCCGGTCTCGGCATGCGCCTGGTGAAATCCGGTATCTACGACACGGTGAGGGTATACATTCCCAAGGGTACCGTGTTTACGATGAGTTCGAGGACGCTCACCGCCGTAAGTGACATGGAGTTCGCGTACGACAGGGCCGCGGACGAGGATTCTACAGGCCTCATGAAGCTTGTTTCCGGAATTGCCGTTCTTGCGGAAGGTGTCTACCGTACGGATGCCCTCATCTCGAACGGGCAGCAGAACCAGGTTTTCTTCATCAATGACCCTACGTTCTCCGACTATTTCGGTGAAAATGACCCGAACTATGCCGAGGACGGCCATGTCAGCCAGCGTGCCGCGTGCTTTACCACGGTGACCAGCGATGCTACCCTGGTGGACAATGTCGATTCCAGCACGGTCAAGAACGACCGTCTCTACTGGCGCATTTCCCGCCGCGGACTCATCGACCCGAGCAACGAGGATACCAGCAACGATATCCAGAAGTTTGCCGATGGCGACAAGAACTTTACAACCAACTACACGGTAATTGTCGGTACGTCCAATGACGGCGGTGTCGAACTCCGTTTCGGTGATGGTTTGAAGTCTGCAATTCCGTATGGCGACATCATCGTCAAGTATTTCTCCACTTCTGGCGAATACGGCAACCTTCTCGGCGTCGAGGGCACCACGCTCGCGATTTCCGGTGGAAACGTGAGGATTACGCAGGCGAACGGCAAGGAAAGCGACCTTCTCGTCACCGACCTGAACATCTTCCTCACTACCGACATCCGCGGTGGTCTGAACATCGAGAGCATCGATTCCATTAAGGCCAACGCTTCCCAGATTTACAATGCTCTCGACAGGCTTGTCACCCGTCAGAGCTACAAGACGTTCCTCCGCAGGTTCTCCGACATCAAGTACGCATCCGCGTATGGCGAGGACATTCTCAACACGAAGCTACGCAACGGCGGAATCAACGTGAAGTACATGAACCAGATCCGGTTCAGCGCGTTGAAGGACCTCTATCGTGAGAAGGATGGCAAGTATTATCCTACGGCCCCGAACGAGTATTTCCTCAGCGGGTTCAAGGTGAACGGCCTGATGAACACCTGGGAATATGACTACGAGGAGGTTGACAGCTCCGCGGTGGCCCAGGATGGAGTGAAGATTATTTCGAAAATCAACAAGGCGCTCAACACGATTGGCCTGGATTCCGACAAGATTCAGGAAATCATGAGCCTTGCCATTTTGCCGAATATTCCAGTCATGAAGCCGGATAACAGGGTATTCGGTGCGATGATGACACCGATGGATTACGTGGTTGACGGCAGTGAACTGCATTCAATCCTTGTGGCGTTGAACCGCAGGTCCATGGTCACCTTGGGCGGTGGCTATCACAGCTATGTTTTCCCGACGGTCCACAACATGTCGATGCACCTCGATGTCACCCTGTTCAAGGGAAACCAGTTCACCGACGTGCGCGAAAAGATTACCAAGGCGATTTACAGGTACCTGAAAGACAACACCGAGTTCTGCACCCCGATTTACCGGTCCAGGATTGCGTCCATCATCCATACGATGCCGGAAGTGGCCGGTGTGGATGTCACGTTTACCGTCCCGGACAACGGCTATGCCGACCTTGACCTGATTGACTATCCGTGGCTCGGTGTGCTCACTGGCGACTACGTCTCCCCGGGCACGATCACTATGGATGGCCCAACGTATTCGCTCAATGCCGACATCATTGGAGATAGCGGTACCGTCACCAACCGTACGTTCGTGTTCAAGCTCCCGTCCCAGAAGGATATGCAGAGTTTGATTAACTACTATTACACTGCATACGTCAAGGAAGAGAAACCCTGTGACCGCATTACCGACAGGTTCGTCGGGTACATATGGTCCAACGTGATGCAGCAGGTGTACAGCCCGATTGCGGAACAGTGGATCCATGCCAAGAATACGGGTGATGCCGAGAACATCGAACTGTATGACGAGCTTATTAGCACGATGAAGACGTGGAGCATGGAACCTGGCGCCGATTCCTTGATATTCAAGGATTCGAAACGCATCAGGAACCTGCGCGAGGTGGATGGCTCGGTGCTGTTCGATTACCTCCTCTACGGCATGAACTACGTGAAGCTGGTCAGGAACATTCTCTGCACCAGGACGGCCATGTCCCTGATCGACCCGGATACCGGGAACATCACCGGGTACACCAACGACAACGAGATTGTCCAGTTCAACATACCGAACGAAGAAATAGAACTTACCGTGGCGTACGATTCGTCACTGCTTACTGAATAGGAAGGGATAGATGCGAGCTCCGATTTTAAACGATAGGGGACAGTACAGGTACAGCGACTTCGTCGCATATATTCCGGAGTATCTTAAAGCGGAACCCGACGTGGTTACGCTGCTTCAGGTATTTAGCGACTATATCAACAACGCATACCGAAACATCGACACCGTCGAGAAGTTCGAGTTCGCTATCGTGAGCCGTTCTGACACCATCGGCAGGGCCACCCGCAAGATGGAATACCTCCGCATGATGCTGGACCTCGCCGGTTCCCGTCATGATTTCGTGAACCTCCTTTCTGTCCCACGAGCCAATATCAAGAGCAATCGCGTGTTCGGCCAGAGTACCGGATATCTCCCGATGGTTGCGACCTACTCCGTTCCGGAAATCGTCGATGAAATACCGAACGCATCGTCCGTGGTTCCCGGAATCACCGAATACGATGATGGCGATGTCATCTTCATTTCCTACGATGCGCTTGAAGAAGGCACTAGGGAAGTCGCATACTACTATGATGCGTCTCGCAACATACTCGTCCGGGAACCGATGGGTAAGTCCCAAGACCCGTTTACGGGTACGGATAATACGTCGGGCAGGATTCTTTCCTTCCACATTTCGGACATTTCGTCGGTCAAGGAGCGTTACGGGTATACGTCCGAAAACGGTACACCGTACAAGGAGATTTTCTTCACTGCCAGGATTTATGATGTTCAGTCGGCGCCGTCCGTAAAGAAATTCACACTGAACGGCGGAATCCCGGGGATGGTTGACTATTACGGTACCGAAAGCGTTATCAATGACTCCATCAGTTCAACGATGAGGTTCTTCGACAATTCCGGGTGGAACTGGGCTAACGGATTCCCCACGGCGATGATATACCTCTCGGAAACAAGTGGCGCCAATCTTTCCTCCACCGGCCTCAGTGACAAGAAGCACCTCCCGCTGAACATGTGCGTTGACCCGTCCACCAGCGGCGAGTTCCTGAAATACCCGGTCACCAACTTGACCGTTTGTGATAATGGCTCCGTGGTTGCCACTCTCGATTCGTATTACCCGGCATACTCCAACGGCACGGTATATCTTGCCGTGAAGAAATCCATGGAGTTGTTCGGTCCGTTTACTGTGATACGCGACAGTCGCGAGTCCGGTACCTACAATGTCACGCTTATACCTGTCGGAAAACCGCCGGTACTTAACGAGAGTGACGAATACATGATCGTCGATTCTCCGATCTTCTATGACCGCGGCATACTTGATTATAGTAAAGCCTCGCCGGTAATCAACTTGAATACATTCTATCCGTTGGAGATTGTCGAGGGTAGTACCGGCATCACGGAGAGCTCGCTGGTTGCTGACACGGAAGTGAGCGCATTTGCATGCGATTCCAGTTTGCCAAATCCCGTTATTGGCAAGTTGAACCTGTATGGACAGTATGATCAGGATCGTCCAAGCAATAGTGCCTACGTGAAAACCAATGTCTCCTTTGTAGTGCCGTTCAATTCGGACATTGCGAAGAATTTTGGGAAAACATATAACATCGGTGATTACATATTTATTCGTTCTGGACACATGTACTGGGAAGGTGCCGCCTTGGTTGCTGGGTTTGAAATGTCCGATAAGGGCGATGGATATGTAATTAAGCTGCGCGGTGGCGGGAACGACGTTAATCTTATGCCGGAGCAGCTTGATGAACCTGTGGAAGTTTGTGTCAATAAGACGGGTTTCATGACGCTCATCACTGATCCTAATACTGGTAAGCAGAAAATTTCGTGGGGTGCATCTCTTGCACCGGATAGCGGCAACGACATTTTCGTGTTTGATAAGGTCATGCCCGATAACGAATCGTCTGAACCGGTACGATTTGTCAAGAAAGTCACCACATTTACCGTGTTTACGAATCTTGGGCTACCGGACGGTTCGTATTCCATCACTCGTCTTTCTCGTACTTCAGCATATGCAAAGAACCTATTATCGGTATCTTTTGAAGATGGCCATTACACGACTATATGGAACAAGTCTCATGGCGACATGTTCACTTGCCAGTATGTACTCATAACCGACGGCACCGGAAACATTACCGTATGCGACCTGTGGGTGGAACCCGGTAAAGAAGTTGTGCCCCTCGTGAGTGGACAGGAATATCATGCGGGTCAATACGTTTACAGTGCTACCGCCGGTCACGTGTACCGTTGCGTGGAAGATTGTCTGGTTACTGATGAAAGTACGGCCACTTCCGGCAACCTGTTCATGGAGGACAGGATTGTGCATTACAGCGTACCGTACGTTGAGAAAATCAATGCATTTACGCCGTTCTATGGCCAGATTGCGGCCATGGAGTATGGGTCCTCCATTGATTACAATGTCGATCCCGAAGTATTCCTTTCTCTGTTGTATATCACCAAGGTTGAAGAAAAGACCTTGAAATACGGTTGGGAACATCGAGAATTCTTGAATTATGGTGATGCCATGAACCTGTCCGGGCGTGCCCGTAACGGCATGGTCGAGTTCCATACTACCGAGCGCACAGTCAATTCCACCGGAGGGGAACTTACGGTGGATTCCGGCATGGACATCGTCGATACTGACTTGGCAACACGTTCCACTTGGTCCTATAATCACCCGGTTGTGACACACGGGTGTTCGGGTTATGTTCAGGTCGATATCGATGACCAGGAATTCCTGGTGGTCAACCGTGTAGATGATACCACCTGGAAGGTGACTGTCCATTCAGCTGCACATGGCCTGGTTGACGGCTCGCTTATTACTGTCGATGGAATACCAGAGGTGGCCGTAAGAAACGGCACTTTGGATATCAATGCATCTGGTGTTGCCGTCGATGTCGTTGATGGAGACGTATTTACGTATAAGGTGACTGCCGATTCCGACCTTGCAGGAAGAACTTGCTATGCGCCTTATGCCGAGGGAACCATCCGATACATTCAGGACCATAACGTGAAAGCTGTGGAAATTACCGGCGAATCCGGTAAGATCCACGTCAAATTCGGTGCCAAGGTGCATGGGTTGAGTGAGGGTGAAAGCGTATACCTTGATGGGTGTACTATCTCCGGGTCGCCTTATCCGAACGGTCCGTATGAAATTGCTGGTGTGGATGGAAACGCCAACGGCATTACCTTGAATATTCCACATGGCGATATACCGGAAGTTGGCGACTGTTCCATCGTGCGCAAGCCCATTGCAGATGGTGATATCGTGATGATTACCGACGAACAGGATACTCCCGTAAAGTTCTACGAGGTAAAGACGGGCGCATGGTCCGAAGTCGAGCGCACCAGCTTGCTCACGCCACTTTCCATCTTTACCCAGAACAACATGTTTGACGTGTCGGATACCAACCCGGCCATCGCATTCGGCGAGCCAATCATCATCCGAGACATCATCTATACCGGCAACGACAGGGCGACGGTGCACGTGGCCAAGGCGCTCCCGCATTTCGTCCAGGAAAACAAAGAATACATCGAAGGCAAGACCGTCGTATATATCGCCAACGTGACACCGACGGACTTCTGTGGGTTCCACGTCGTCGAGCACATCAATAGCCCGACTTCGTTCGAGATTGCCATGCGCCTGTACAATCGGTCCAGCGAGCTTGTCGATTCCCAGCTCGGCATCCCTACTAGCGACCTCGAAATGACGCTTCGTGAATGCCGCTGGTACAGGTACGACATCGATGAGATTGAATGGGACAAGTGCAGCTCGGTGGCTACGTTTACCGGGAACAATGTCACGACCCCGGCATCGAGACGAAACTTGCAGTGCGATGGCGAGCATGGCCTTACGCTGCATGAAAATGTGGTGTTGGCTGATACCAACCCGGAAACCGGTTCGGTGAATACCGCGACCGGGACGGTAGTGGCCGTACCCAGCCCGCGTGCGGTGGAAATTCAGGTGACCAGTGGTAAGTATGTCGAAGGCATGACCATAGTGTCGTCGAGGGCGCGTAAGCGTTCGAATCCGGTCACCACGTCCGAAGAGCCAAGCAGGGAACTCGTGTGCGAACACGCTCACGGTCTAGCGGTCGGCGACTATGTTGTATTCGGCACCGATTTTTCCAAGTTTGATGAAAGTACCGGGCTCGATGAATATGCCATGGGCAAGGTCACCGATGTCCTTGACGATACGATGGTCACCGTGGATATCTTATACGGGTCGTACAGGGAAGGTATGTCGATTGCCCGAGGTATAATCACTCTACCTGGAATGGACAACATCGCACGGCGCCACGGCGAATACAGTATGCGAATCAGGTCGCTCCTTGGCAGCAACGCATCATCCGATGAATATAGTGCATCGACCAAGTGGGTCAACTACAATTTCAGGGACGGGGACATTGTCCTCGCCGCTGGACAGATTGTACCGTCTGAACGGGTGGCGTACCTTGTGAGGGATAGCGCCCAGTGGTCGGTGCTTAAAAAGAAGCGTATCTTGAAGATACGCAAGATTACCGTGGACGAATACCGCAACCCGGACTTCCCGGATGCGGCTGTCGACGACGACCAGGATGAATTCAAGTATACCACGTATTCCGATGTCGATGTGGCTAAGTCGGCTTCGTGGGCTTACGCATCCAGGATGTACATGCTGAGAAACCCGGTATTCAACAAGCCGGCCATCGACAACATCGATACCACACGCGAGGTGAATGCGGAATACTCGTCCGGAGAAGATTTCGCCAACGTCGCGCCGAGGGATGACATGAAGTCGTCGTTCGTTGGCGTTCCCGACCTGAAATACCCGCTGATCGAGAAAATCGAACGTCTTGCGTATCTTAGGGATGCGAGCGTTATTGACTTCGAGCTCATCGGCTACCTGGCCAGGTTCATGGGTTACGACCTCACCCCGATGGCCGAGGATATAGAGAGCAGCAACCTGTACCGTACGGTGAAACAGAGGGAGAACGCCATCCGCGAGGCGGTGATGAACCTTCCGCAGTATTATGCCCTTGGCGGTACGAATGCCGGCTTGAAGATGATTATGGGGGCATTTGGTGTCATTGGCGACATCCTGACCCTGTACACGAACACCATGCACCCTTACGAGGAGATGCTGAACAAGTCCGAGGTTGAGTCCAGGCTCGCCTATGACACTGAAAATGGCTCCCTGGAAGGTACTTGGGTATCTACTCCGTACATCGATATCGAACTGACCGACGATGCGAGGTATCCGCAGTTTGCCATCCAGCCGAATGACATTTCCAGGATCAAGGAACAGATTCGCCTGTGGAAACCTATAAACGTGGTGTTCAGGGACATATTGCTTCGTTATGTCGGCGAAATAGATGCGGTTGCCTCCATAACCGGTCCATTTGTCGGAATTGGTGAATTTGGCACGGCCATCGGCGCTAGCGATACCGAAAGCGATACCATGGTGGTGCCGGATTACCTTGACGAGAGTCTGTCGAACTGCGCATTCTAGTAAATCGGCCCGTATTGGGATTATAAACTAGTTTTTGTAAAAAACTGGGTTATCGCACGATTATGAAAAACATGAAGCTGACTAACGAAGGTTTGAATATCTTGGCAGGTATGACGGGTGACGGTGAATCCCGTTACTGGATCGGATACTATGGCCTCGCCTACGTACCCAACAGGGATGAAGATCCACTTGACAGGGCTGCCAGCGAGAGTCAGATAACCCTGTCTAAACAGAGCGACCGCATCTACAATATCTGGCAAGGCGACATGCTCAACGGCTACGCCCAGGACAACCCTGAGGACAGTGCAGCTGCATCGCTGTTTGGCCTGACCATGTACGACAAGAGCATCAGGACCAACTATCGTTATGTCTACGATACTGAAAATGAATGCAACCGCCTCGTTGCCTGGAAGAGTGTCAATACCGGGCATGGCGAGAATACGCTGGCCCGCATCGGCGCGGCTGTGTACAACGGCGCTTATCGTGATGATTCCGGGGTACATGATTCTAACATGCCAATTCCGGCCCCGCTGTATTACAAGGGCGAACCCGGCGTAAACCTGTCGATTGCCGATACCCTGGATTCCGAACACGCGGTGTCTGCCGATTTCCGCTATTACCAGGAAATCGATGGACGTAGCGAATATGGCTGGAAAGCTTCCGAAGAGACCTATGCTGATGGCGATTACACCCCGACCAGTTTGTGGCAGTCGGTCTCCAACTTCAACCGGTTCCATGGGACTGTGAGCAGCGAAGGCTACGGCGTTTCCTCCGTTTCTTCGTGCCACAACATGAGCAAGGCCACCAAGCTGTTCCCGATCAATTACTACCAGGTGGTCAATGACAATGGCAAGAAACTGGCCGAAACCAAGTATTCCGTCAATTCTTCGGCCAAGAAACCGTTGGCAACCGGAATTAAGTTCAGCATCGACCTCAGTCCTGTGACAGTGGACCGTGGCTACACCGCAATCGAATACGAGGCCGGTACAGAAGTCGAGGTCGACGATCCGAGCATTTTCGAAAGCAAGTACACCAGCTTCCGCTTCAACAGAATTGGTATCTATGCTGTAAAGATGACTGTCCATCACTATGCCACCGATTCTCTTGCCGACGATTGCAGCATGCAGAAGGTGCAGTTCGAAATCGATGGTGATTCGGAACCGGTGCTTTTCGCTGTGGCCGACGTGAATGATGTCATCATTTCTGACGACCCGTCAAGTAAGGACAACGGCGTGGCGAAGTTCACGCTCGATTTTATCCTGAACCTTGATCCGGATACGGAAGGTGACCTGGAACGCCGCACCGCGGTGTACTACAACCTTTACGAGAACGATGCCACTACCTGGTACAAGAACCAGCTCCTGGCAAGCGCTAGCCTGTCCGAGGCCGTCACCGACATTAGCCTTGAAATGAATGCAATCAAGCAGCATCTCTCCGACAAGCGGGAATGCTGCAGCAATGGCGGTGCCCCTAGCGGCAATACGTCTTCAGAAAGCAACGCCTACATTGGATTGAGAAACCTTGTTGACGGCGTTGACAAGGAAGGTTCCGTGCGCGGAATCGATACGTTTGACGAAGGTGATGGCTCCAACATCCCGCCGGTGTCTGGCTCCGCAGGAAACGCTCCGGCGGGCACGGTCAACAGCACGAGCATCGACAAAGTTTCCGCGGTGGTTGATGGCCGCACCATTACCGTACCGTCCTCCTACCTGTACAGCCTCGGGTATACCGGTGGAGACAAGTCCTCGCCTAAGATTTCTGTTGACCAGTTGAAGGTCATCCTTGAAACAAAGGGCGTGACATGGCTGCATGAAAATCTTGTCACCGAGAGTGGCTGGTACATGAACGGCCACGGTGGTCGTAGCGATACGGATTACCTGTTCATCTGGACTTCCGGTACTACTTATGCCAAGATTAGCCTGGAAACCGGAGAACTGACTGAATATACGGTCGGTCCGTCCGAGGAAAGTAGGTACTACACGGAAGTTATCATCAAGTCAGCCACGGAATCGATGTTTGCCGATGGGTACTCCATTGGTCAGGATACCGTGGTGCTGGGACGTGAAAATGCATGTGCTGGCGACTATTCTCTTGTACAAGGAACCCGCATCTACGTCGGGGAGAACAATGGGTGGTCGACTGTTCTTGGCTCCACATATGTGACCATTGACAAAAGTGATGACATATCCAGCAACAGTCGTCTTACCGTTCTTAATGCGTCCAATCTGCGAATATTCGACAGCGATGATTCACTAATTTGTGCCGGAGGTGACGGTTTCACCAATGGAACCTCCAAATTAGTACATGTAAACCAGTCCATTATTGGTGGCGGGGTTTCCGATATCGGTAACATGTATCGCACCATCATGTTGGGCAGTGGCCATGTCCACTACTATGAGTGTGGAACCCCATACAAGGGAGATGACATCACCCCGCATACCAGTCGCAGCCTGCTGATCGACCCCACGTTGGAATATATATGTACCGACGAGCGTTATGCATACAGGAAGTTCATCGGTAATGAATACGCCAGCAATGAGCCTTATATCAATAATTCCGAAATAATCGGGGCTACGATCTGCAACTCGATGAACAACTCGTTGGTTTTGGGGAATTCCTTGACGATATCGCCTTTTTCCATCAACTCCGTGAATCATAACAACTGGGCTCAGTTAACTACCGAAAATGTAATAGTTGGCGGTGGCTCTCTGATTGGTGAAGGTGCCCAGCATGTATTCGCTCTCTGTGGTGGATCCAAAATTCCTAACTACTCAAAAAATGTAATTGAAATTGGTGGCGGTATTGAGGGTTATGCGTGGTATGATGACATTGCCATGACGGTCGATGATTTCAATGCGGCGTTCACTAACGGCACACTCAAAACCAATGCGCATTATGCCATCATGGGTTCCGGGACCATACCTGTGTGGGATGGGACTACCCATAATCCGACGGTTCTGATATATGGCGACAATGACGTATTCTATGGCGTATACGTGGATGATGAAATGCATGTATCGTATACTCCGCAAATCGAAACCTTGCGGTATATGCCAGGTCCTGGGGCGTACCCAACCTTCATGTACACAACTTCGTTCGTAGCGGCTTTCTATGCTGGAAAGTTAATTGCGGGTGTGGCCTATGCGTTAATTGGAGCAGGCCAGATTCCTACCGGTGTTCTCGGTGATACAGAGAATGTGGACCTTGAAAATCCTGTTGATGGTGTATATTATGGTATACATACATACATGAATAGTCACGGTGAAGTGGGTGTGACGTATACTCCGTCAACAATGGGTATTTCAACCCGATTGCTTGGAAATGCATCAGCAGTACGTCGCAATCCTAAGGATAACATCAATCTACTGATGATTGGGGATAGCAATTATGTCGGTGGCGACAAACGGAATGTCTTTATGCTTGGTGCGGCAAGCAAGATACAACATGTTCGCTCCGAAAACCTGCTGATGCTTGGCGATGTGCAGAGCATTTGTCCATACTACTCGAGTTCATTTGATCCGCAAACCGGCAACCGGCTGCCGTACGTGTACAACACGGTCATGGTTGGAAATGGCATCAGTTTGGATCTCGGTTCTCCTGAGGAATTCGCGACCGCGACTTACGGAAATAGCCTAATTCTTCTTGGCGAGGAGTATAACTCGTGTCAGGAAATGTATGGCATATTCTCCCATCCGGTAGAATATTCCTCACGTGCGTTCTTCCCCAATTCTACATATTCCCCCTTCGTTGTCTGGGCAAATACGAGCAGCTTCCGAATCGATCCTTACATGTTCGAAAACTTCAAGAAGGCTGCCGAGCATTTCACTGATGAGACCACTGCCACGGATTGGTTCTACAACATGAATAAGTACACGCATGGTCCATTTGATCCAAGTGCACTTGGGCTCGCGGATGGCCATGAATTCAATGAATATGCCCTCTCTATTGCAAGTGATGAGGATGTCTATAGGCCATCGTATGCAGGTGGATCGCCAACGTTTGAAGACGATCCTGCGTACTGGGACCCATTCAAGGGTTTTACCCGTGGTAAAATACGTGAAATGATAAATAAGCCAAAGGCACCGATGGTATATACGGGTGGCGTTTGCTTTGCCGGAGTTGCACCGTCAGGTGGCAGCACCTACACCGGCGCGAACAATTATGGCTTGATTAAACTCGGACATTACTCGAAACCAGTTGCTTATATCAAGTCGGATGCTTCGACCGGAAATTCGATCGATTCCTGGTCGGAGCGTAGTTCGTTGCTGTCCCCGGTTTCTATCACCGGTACCGTGACTTGTCCATATGGAGGGATGGTTCTGGCGGTTGATAACCAGCAGGAAGTTGACGGTACGATGCACCTGGTATTGAGGCGAGGTATTACCGGTGACTTTCTCAATGCGTCCAGTCTTGAAGATGGCGCGGATTGCTATCTGATTCCGGGTTATATATATACTGTTGATCCCCAAAATACTATTCAATTCAAAGCCAAATCGCTAGGAGACTCGATTATTCATGTCAAGCCGCACGGTTCCTGCACAATTTCGCCTTTAATAGGTGACAATTCTGTTTATGCAGTGACTGATGCGGCGGACGACAGATGGTTGTTCTGTCATGTGGTCAAGGGAACGAGCGGGTATCCATCTGTCATTCTTACTGAAATGCTCCATTAAAATGATATAGTTTCTAGGTGTAAAAACCTAGAAAAAGGACATTCGATATGAAAATGACTGTCAAGCGTGGATATCTTCTCCAGCTCCGCAACATCCTGCTTAACGCCGACAAGGTGTTTGGCGGCCCGATCCCCTGCAAGGTTCGCTATGCGTTCTCGGTAAACCTGAAACGCTGCACTGACGAGGCCAAGGAAATCGATGACGGGTTCCCTCCTGACGAAAAGTGGGTCGAGTACGAACGCGGGCGTATTGCCATCCTTCGTGAAGCCGGAATCAATTCCAACGCCGACATTGCCAAGCTCAGCCAGGAACAGGTCACTGCCTTGGAAGAACGTATCAAGGTGTACGGCGAACCGTACGAAGATGCCATCAATGCCCAGAACGAAATCAACCGTGCCAAGAACGAGACCCTCTCCGAGGACATCGAAGTTGACCTCCGTACGGTCACACCGGATGAACTGCCCAACATTATCGTCGAAAACGAAGATTGGCAGGTTTGGAACATCCTGTTCAACGATGGGAACGGTATCGTAAGGGAATAAAACCTATGCCCACACTCAGTGCCTGTATTGTCGTGCGCAACGGCAAGGCGAGCATCGTGCGCTGTCTCGATGCCCTCCTTCCGATGGCCAACGAATTCGTCATAGTGGACACCGGTTCCACTGACGGGACGGTTGAACTCGTGAAACAGTGGCGCACCAAGCACCCGAATCCTGGGTTTGTTGTTGACGAGGTCGGCAGCAGGTTCCATGACGAGGAGGGCATTTTTGATTTCGGTGCCGCTAAGAACCATGCCATTTCCCTGGCCCACTGTGATTATGTCATGTGGGTGGATGCCAATGACATCCTGAAGGACGGCAAGGCTGCCCGCAGGGAGTTCGAAATCATCACCACGCGGAGCCCGGAGGCCAGCATCGTCATGGATACCAAGGTGTCCAAGACGTTCCAGTTCCCCCGCGTCCGCATCATGAAGCGTGAAAAGGCCCATTTCGTCGGCATGATTCACGAAACCATGGAAGACCCCAATGGCCATACCAATGGCGTCCGCACCCGGTATTTCTTTGAGAATTACAAGAATACACGTGACGTTCGCCGCAACCTGAAAGCCCTTGAAAAGTCCTGGAAGCTTGACCGTACCCAGCGAGGCGCGTTCTATCTCGGGAATTCATACAAGGACATGAAGGATCTGGGGAAGGCATCCGAGTGGTATTCCGTGGTCGTGGACGAGTTCCCGACGGTCCTCAACGAGAATCGGTTCAAGGCGTTGGAGACCATCTGCGAAATCCACCTTATTGGTGTTCCTGACCTGGAAGACCTTGGTGCCCGTGCAATGCAGATGATAGAGGAATACCCGGACAGGCCGGAAGGGTTCTTCTACCGGGCAAGGTACTGGTACATTTCCAAGAATTACCAGATGGCCAAGAAGTGCCTGTTGCAGGTCATGAAGCTGAATTCCGCTGACAAGTCGACACTGTGGCACAGCCGCAAGATTTACGACAAGACCTACATCACCAGCCTACTCAACAATCTCGAAGTGGCCATGCAGCGGCAGGAAATCTACGACTTGCAGACTGCCGAGCCGATGCAGCCAGAATACATCGAGGATGGCGGGTTCATGGGCATGGCGAACTGTGGCACCGGTAAGCTCGGGCCGGCCTATGACAGATTCGGGCAGTTCGCGATTTAGGCCCTTCAAAACATATAAGCTGTAGACCGAGAGTCAAACATGCCCGCATGCAGGTCGAAAGACTCGAAATGCGGGCATTTTTAACTAAATATCATGGTGGTATTCGATGGATACGATGTACAAGTTGACCAAGCAGATTGATGCGCTCACATACAACTCACGCGCAGTCCTTAATGCGCTCGTAAGGTCCTGCATCGCAGCTGGCTCCTCCAATGGGTTCAGGATTACCCGTTTCGAGACTCCCCTGACGCTCGACAGGGCTGACATTTACCGTCTGTATGACTTCTATCAGACCTGGGCGAACGGTACCGCCGGGTATGAGCCGTACACGAAGGACCCGGAAGAATTTGCCGCGATAGTCGAAATCTGCGACTCCAAGTGGAAGGAACCCGGACTCGTCACCAGTTCCATCGTGACACATTCCAAGATCCTGTACATGATTTCGGGCAACAAGAACAACAACAGTACGGATTATTGGCTCGGCCTCATCAGGGATTCTTCTTCCCCGAAACTCGTCACGAATTCTGCCCCCATTCCGCTCAACCTGCGTACACCGCTGTATGATGCGGACCTGTCCACCAAGAGTTTTTCGCAGTACGAGACCTACCTTTTCCCGTCCGGATACAGCAAGATTTCCATTACCGGCATGCCGGGCGACGGGGAAGACCATGTCGGCGGTGGTAAGAGTTGGACATGGGATATCGACGAGTCGCTTGACGTGACCGCGCCGCGTGTCAGGTTTGGTTTCTATACCGACACTGACCGCCGTATCAAGAATTACAGGGATACCCTGTACAGTTTCAGTTTCGGGTATGACACGTATGCCCTTGGTGAAAGATCCGCTTCGATCGGCGGTATGAACAACATGGCCTACGGCGTGAATAGCGCCACTATCGGCGGTACCGAACTCATGGCGCTCGGCAAAAATTCCGTTATTGCCGGTGGAGAGACTAATGTCACCGTCCGCGATAACACGTTTGCATTCGGTCGTCGGACGCATGCAATCGGTCCGCAATCCATGGCCGGGAACGAAATGACACGTGCTGGCTGCTATTCCTATCACTTTACCATCGAGGAACCGGAAAACAGCGGTTCCGTGGTCGATTGCGAAGTCATCCGTGACGAAACCACTGGCCAGTGCATTGACATTTCCAGCAGCATTAGCAGCGGCGAGGGGCGCAGCACGATCCGCATCTCGTACAACCAGGTTGCATCGAACGGAATGTGGTACCTGAACATGGAAGTCGGGGACACTGTGACCGTGTATGCGCAGACCCGCAAGGAAGGTACCGGTACCTATGCCGGATACGAAACAGAAGGGTATGTCTATGAACCGTTGAAGTTTACCGTGACCAACATCAGCCGCGACAACGGGGACTTCCTTGTCCAGCTTAACGGCGGTATTCCGAGAGGCGAAGATGGCCTTGGTACGACTTGGGTGAACGGTGGGTACGTGACCACCACTTGGGCCAACTACCGCGAACAGGATTGGAGTGGCACGCTGACCCAGCCAGTCGAATGGATTCCTGGCCATTCTTCCAATGCATTGAACTATAACACGTATGCACCGGGTGTCCATCAGACCGTTGTCGGCCAGATGAATTATGGCGACCGCGATGCGAAGTTCGTGGTGGGCACGGGTTCGTCCTACGTGGGATATGATTCGTACCGTCGCAATGGTCTTGCTGTAGCCCAGGGTTATGGATACATGCAGACCGCATCCAGGTCCGCAATTATCGGTGTTTCTGACTATGGCCTCAATACTTACCGTGACTTTAACGGCAGATACCTCAGGCAAGGTGCCTGGATGTTCCATAACGGGGAAAGCGATTATGAAGGGCATGTCGTCGCGAACGATGTGGCAACTGATATCGGTATGTCGAAATTCGGCACGCCTACCGAAGACAACAGGCTCATCTTTGTGCGTCCGGGTACGAGCTACCTCTCGGCAACCCATGACGTGACAGTGTGCTTGGAAGCCCGTGCCGGTACCATGGTCATCACCTCCGGCAGTTACGTCGGTGCCGAACACAGTTATGATGTTCTTCTTGCTGATGGTGTGCTTCGTGGCAGCGAGGGTGGTGATGTTGCGATTTATTCCGAGAACGGAATGGAACTCCGCAATACTAATTCCTCGAAGATGATGTCGTTCCACAACAGCGGGTATATCATGGCTACATTCAGTGGCCTGTTCCTGCATGGCAACACCTGGGGAACGCTTGCCACCACCGATTCCGCACTGTCTCATTTGGTGTATCACAACAATGAGTCCACTTACACGAATTCATTCAATACGCCTGGGCATGATGTCGACTACATCAATTCCATCGCTCAGAGTGGGTTCTTCTATGGTGATATCGGGGATAGGAACTTGCCGATTGATTCCAATGATGGCAAGGTACTCCTCCCCAAACATACTCAAAAGATTTTGGGCGGTGATTGGGAACCCGTTTCGTATGGCGGCCTTCACATCATCAACTCGGCAGTCAAGAAGGTGTTTTCTGGAAAGAATATGTATGATGTGGCGTGCTTGGCGATGCCGGGTAATATGATGGCTTATCCTGGTGCTGGGATTACTATACCACATATCAAATTTGTTACATCAACCATCTATGGTACGGGAAATGGCGGAACTGAGCCGGCTGCTCGTATTACGGAAGAGCTGGCATACGTTTCGGATGTGGAACAGATAAACAATTTTTCAAAGACGGTTGGATGCATAGCTCTCAAGGTGTTGTGGCGTACGTTAAAATACGGCCTGACTGGCGAGGGCACTGTTGATGACCCATTCAGGTTCTCCTTTCCGAAAGACTTTAATAATCACTATGAGGACGGGGGGTCCGTGATTGCTCATCCATTCTCGTATGGCACCGTGTTGAGTTACACCGGTATCATAAGTCGCATGTCGTATTTTAATGTGTATGATGAAAGCATCATGGAGGCGAAACCTACTCGTTGGGTCGGTGGTAATGTGATCATCGCAGCGCCACTGGATAACTACGGAAATATTACCTTGGTAAGGAATGGTCAGATGATTTCAATGACCATAACGGTCACGGTTCCTCCGAGAACTCAACCAAGACAAGCGCATGAAGTAATGGTCAATCTTGGTCCCGCGAGTTCGGTCTTTAAGAATCCATCTGTTACGGGCATCCTGGGTTATCTGGAATTTCCGTACAGAACATCGGTGGTCCTAACCGGAACTGGGATGAATGGCATAAAGGCCATGTGCACTATATCCAATAACTTGGCCGATTCTGTCGTCGAACACGTGAACGATCATACCGAATATTCGACTGAAAACATGTTGGATTTCTTCTTCTTCAATCCAGGCGAGGATGATAGTTGCTACGTTACGGACACCATAACGCTTACCGGAACGATAACCAGGGGATGGGCTTAATATGGCACAGGATTCTACTCTCATCGGCACTGCCCGCGTAAACATTAGGGACATCAATCCGCTTGAACACCTGACTTCCGACTTGGCCAAGGCCCGTTTCAACTACGAGTCCATGCTGAATGGACTGGTCGAGTGGAACAGTAGCAAGATGGATAATGTCACCGTTCGACTGATGTGCGATACCGAGCCTGGCATCGTGGATTACACGTTTCCCACGAAACGTGCTAGCAACAACATGGGTTCGAATATTGTCGATATCGAGACTGGCGATGGGGCTTTCTCGTACAATAACGAGATTCCCATTTCCGCCATGATTTCGGAGGACACCGAATACAACGACAAGATTGATATCCGGGTATCCGTCGTAGAGAATGGCGGTTCCAAGTGGCAGCTGTGGGCAAGCGCGTTCATCTATGATGAGTACGACAATGAATCACTGTTGATTGATGACAATCAGACACCGATAGGTCATAATTCTGACGATTCCACAGGCAGCCTGGTTGTTTCCCGTGGTTCTGTCGCCAGTATGGAATATTTGCCCGGTCAGTTCATTAGGGTTACACATAACGACGATGCGTCTAGTGAAATCCGTTGGGTTAGCGCAAAAATCCTTCCTGATGAACAGATAGATGGCACAAACACGGAAGCAGTGTTTGAGGAATGGAAGGCGAATCGAATCCATGAGTATTCCAGGGCCGGCGTGGCAAACCATTTGTTCGTTGTATACAAGAATCGGGTTTACCGTCCGGTTGGTTCTATAACTACGCGCCCGCCGAGCAGTGCCGGCAGCGGATGGGAATACTTCTGCGAAGTCATAACAGCCAATAACCTGAGGCACATTCGTCTTGAACACGGCCAGGTGTACCTGTATGTCCATCCATGCCATGCGGGCGATTATTCCCGTGCCGAACTGTTCCTCTATAACGGGGATAACACTAGTTCTTCGTATGTCCCGTATGAGCTAAATTGCGTCAACGAATGCAACAAGTGCACCCGTGTTTACAACGATGGGTGGGTAGACCATTCTGTCCTGTTGTTCCCCATTACTGGCGAATTTGACGGTACACTTTCTTACCGGTGGACCGTCACTACCGACATCGAATCGATCGTGATCCGCCGGTTGACTGATGGCGACGGAAGTGCAATTCCTGAAATCTATGTCCTCCCCAACGTCCGCATTGTCGGGGAAAAGAGCGAGGACAATGGTGGCCTGGCGATTTTCGATACATCGAATTACTCCGCGTGGCCTGGTACGTCCCCGAAATGGGTATCCAATAACGAATACACAACGGACGTGAATCGTGGTGTATACGAGAAGCAGAATTACACTGCGACGATGGTGTTTGACCATACGAACCCGAACTGCAAGCAGTGCAATATCGTGAACTACGACGGTCCCGACCTTGACATGGGCCTGGCCATCTACTTGCCGGTCGAGTCAACCGTGGACGGGAAGCTGAGCTATCCCAAGAACGGTCGCACGATGGAATTCATGTTCCGCATCTGGCCCAACCCTGCCTACAACGGTCGCGAGACTTCGGACATGATAATTAACAAGGCGCAGATATACGTGTACAACATACCGTCCGCCAGCGACATTGGCAAGGACAAGACAAGCATCGGATGCAATGCCAGGCTCCTGGCAAAGTTCAGTATGGCAAGGCTGACGACATTCTATGTATTCTCCGAGAATATCGCCGTTCCGAACAGGCCGGTACTTTACAAGGCCAAGTTCATCTACTCCGCCGAGGACCATGAATGGAAGACTTACGGGTACTACCAGATACCTGACTGCATATTCCTGTCGCCGTCCGGCTTTGTTGACCCATCGAAGCGGGCCGACAATACCTATGGAGTAGAGACCGCCGGGTTCCCGCTTATGCAGGATCCGTTCTCCAACTATGACCTGTCGCCGGTTCTCGTTGATGACACGTTCCGCAACCGCATTGTTTAGGGGTATGTATGGGTGATTATGTTCACAAGGACACTACTCGAATTCATGAGTACGTAACATCGCCTAGCTTGGATCCATCCGAAGCATTCAGGCCCGATGAGCATGGCGTATATCCGGTTAATCCGCTCGGGTTCCCGGAAACGTCGTATTGCGAAGATTCTTGCGAAGGTGATACTGATTGTACTGTCGAATGTCTCGGGAAGGCGAATCCGGCTTACCCGCAAGCGAACCACTTTTCTGTTGAGAATGAATGGGCCGAAATTCCGCCCCAGGAAGATATAGTCGTGGTTGGGACGAATGTCGCCAACCTTTCCGGCGATTACGTGACATTCCCCATCATGGATCTGTTTGCTTCTACCCCGGGAACTGCAAATTCCTACAATATCACGGTGGCCGGAGACTTGTCCAAGGCAATTACCCTGGACATGAGCAGCAAGGTCAAGGTCTCACTGGATAATGCCGGGTTCGAGGATTACTCGGAAACTGGTCTGTTCGCCACACCGACGATTCTTGCCAACTCCGTTTATAACGACGTAAATACGACTGTCTACCTGGGGTATGATTCATGTAAGATTACCGGTCATGTCGGCGAAGGCAGACTCCTGATGAAGCTGGAAATTGTGTCCTCCGGGGACGACGGGAAGTACGTTCTCCTGACTGCGCAGGACAACTCATCCGAGAACGGTTTGTATCAGATTATGGACGATGGACCGTGGGTGCGTATCGCATCGGTCGAACGTGCTACCGATACTGGTGAGCCTTCATGCGAAGATCCGTATGACAATCCGTCCAGTCTGGACAATTCCACCTTGTGTGGCCACGTGCGCCACGGATACAGCGACAGGGAAGTTGCCGACCGTGTCGAGGAACAGGTTGGCGGGATTATCCAGAATTCCAGGCATCCCATGTCCGCTCCTGGTGATATGAGCGGCGCCGGTTCATTTACTCGTTGGTTTGTCGAATGCGGCAAGGTTGCGTTGGGAACAACGCACCGGTCCGGTGAAACTGTCATGGTTGACGGCTTCGGCCTGGGTGGCTATTACCTGGGTGAATGCTCCTATGGCGACCAGTGCCTTGCAACGAGAAAACGTAATCCGGATGAAGAACCTGCCGAATCACCAGTTACGACATTCTCCATCGGAACGTCAAAGGATGCCGCTAGTGAAGGTGGTTTGCCGCGTGACTGGCCGTTCACTCCGGCTAGTCCTTATGCTGAAGATGAAAATGAAAACAATATCACCCTCGTGAAGAGTGATATGACTTTCCGCGACAGTGGCGATAAGGTCAAGAGCCTTGCGCATGACATCTACCTGACATGCGAGAAATGTGGCGGTACAGGAACTGTTGACGGCCATACCTGTCCCGATTGCGAGGGTGCTGGTGAGATATACGGCGGTCGTAGTGTGTCCAACCGTATCCATGTCTGCGTGAACAGCGATTTCAAGCCTGGGTCGGACGGGAAGACTACGTTCAAGAAAACTTACATTCACCTTCCTGCCCCGATTGACACTAAGGACGGCGATGAGTTCGAAGTGACCGTTTCCATTCCAACCGTGAACACGGACAAGGCATTCCTTGAACAGGCTACCGCGGCTGACCTGAGTGCCTACTATGAATATGTTTCCCAGCCCCGCGTTGTTGTCATGGGTGGCTACTGGAAATTCAGCCCGACGATGGTGGAATGGACCGAAAGCAAGATACATTCCGAACGTCCGGATATTACCGGAAAGATTGACATCGTCGGAACAGTACCGTTCGCCGATCGAGACGGCGGAGCCATACCGGCACAAACGAAGGTCAGGTTCACTCTGGATGGCATCAACAACTGCCCGAGACTTTCCGATATAACCGGTGTACTCGAAACCAACGAAACCGGGCATATCGTGATATCCGACATTACCGGGTATCCCTATGGCGCCCGTATGCGCGGCTTGCACATGAAGATATGCGGCCTCGCGTATCTTGGTGACGCAAGTGATGAGCCCAACAACTATACCGATACCGCAATGGGCCTCCATTCCAGGAATGCGGTGACCCTCGGCTATGATTCCGGTACGGATGAACCAGGCGATCTTTCACACTACAATAAGTTCGTGACTCCGTTCAACAACGATACACGTGCCGGTAGGAAGTGTGTGAATGGTGACGGTGACGCCCGTCAGATTCTTGCAAGTGTCTATCCGACCGCAACAAACACTTTCCAGTGGTCCGTTGTCGGCAGGAACAAGATGCGTACCCTGGACAGGTTGATGACGGATGAATGGGACCTTGGTGAAAATTCCGTGTCCGCGATGATATGGGATTCTAACAAGCGTGTAATCGACTTTACCGATACGGTTTCGTTCTTCGGCTATGGTGATGGCGACTATGGGTTCACCGCTGATACGATGCCTACGAGGTATGCCAAGAAGAATTTCGGTGAGGGCAAGTCTGTCATCGGTTCCCAGCTGCGCATCAAGGTTCCTGAATTCGATTATAGTGAACCGGAAGCCAATCCTGTGCAGCAGGCCAGGAAGGCTGCCGCGATGTTCAATGATGATTTCAGGAAACTGCGCATGTTCCACGGGAACAAGCTGCCAAAAATTTCTGCCAGTTCGAAGATCAGGGTGGCACCCGACGAGATTTCCGACTCGCTTTCAGATTTCTTCGTAACGTGGGACGGCGTGTCCCCGAGTGATGAAGTCCAGGCCAATGCCATATCATCCGCTGCATGGCTCAGTAAGGCAAGGCATCTTCCGGAATATGTCCTCACTTCCGGCCAGGACATGGCGGAAGCTGGTAACTCCATCATCGGTGCAAATCCGTTCATTGATGATGAAACCCGTGAAAAGTATAATGCCGAGTTCAAACTGTATGGTGTAAGCGAGTATGGTTCGAACGATGCCGATGAATGTATACCGTGCTCGGTCGAGATGGTTGGTAAGAACGATGCGTTCGCTTTCCGCAGCGTCATTTCCGCACGTGTGGCCAGCGATGCCGAAGCGGTAAACGACGAGTATTACCGTGATGCCAACCGTGTTGCCGAATTGCAGAAGGTCAGCATTGACAAGTGGAACAGCTCCATGTCATACGATTTCACAAAGCCGTATGATTACTTGCTTGGCGCCAGCGATTACCAGAAGTGGATGGACATCTATTCTGCGACCGCGAACGTGTTCTCCATTGATACGATTCCTGTCCCGCTGGATGGGGCTGTCCCCGGTGACTTGTCCGACGACCAGGCAATTTTCGTATCCGGTGACCCCATGGTGACGTACTTGAAGGAATCCGGGGATGACATCGATTTCGTTTCGGCCAATCTCCCGTTCTATGATGAGGACACTCCGAAGTCCATTGCGCTCACTAAGCTGCTCCGCAACTTGGTATCCCCGTACAGCTCCAAGATGCCTCTGCGCTTCTGGGACGGCACCAGGGTGGCCATTGCGTTGAGCAATGGTGACAACAGTGACATCGTCACGCGCACCAGGTTTGAATGGCCTGAAAGCGAATGCGACATGCCGCCCGTAGTCCGTAGCAACAAGGTGGATGATGAGTTCATCGGAAGGTCCAATGGTGCCGCTTCGATGGACGTGAATATCCACTATGCGCAGATGGATGACAAGCTCCACATGAATCTGAGCGCTCCTCCGGTCAAGGCGCAGCGCGAATGGTACAACAAGCCACCGTTTACTGGCACCGACCAGTTTGCCGGGCCAAGCGGATATGTCCGAGTGTTCATGAAGTTCAAGTTCTCGGCACAGGCTGGCCGCTGGTACACGATTGACTACATGCAGACTCCGATGTCTTACCTTACCCCGCTTTACGGGGCAAGCGCGATCGAGACGGAAATCAATGGCGTGCGCATCTGGACGGATTCCATCTGCATTCCCGAAATGACCTGGAAGGAAACCTTGATGCACCCGTATTACAAGTATTCTCCGATGAACATAAATCCATCGGCAATACCTGCGATTGTATCGAATATACCGACCGGTTCTGCGCGGGAAATTGAAAACACCACCGATTTGCGTAGCAGTACCCTTGATACATCAAGGTTCGAAAGACCGTACCTGTCCATTCCTGATGGCGGTCTCGGCCTGAGTGCTCCGTCGAACGTGACTGGTGATCCTATGACTGGTGAAGCCCTGGCTGATGCCATACACGCCAATTTCTGGTCAGTGAGAAGGCATCTGCGCCCGGCGGTTTCCGTCCTTGAAGGCACAGATATACCCGCGTTCGACGCGACGGGCGGGGCATATGCCCGCTCTGGTGGCACGATGGGTGATAGTTTGCTGTGGGGGCAGTTCGCATTCCCGAAGAAGGGAATGACCAGTTATATCATACCGTCTCTTGAAGACAACGACTAGGCGTCGTTGACGCGCACTTCCTCTATGGACATCTGACTAAGGGTTACGGAGATTCCGGAAACCCCGGTCGGAATTCCACGTACCGATATCGTGACATTCTCTGCCGTGGAACTGGCGTTATGAACAAGTCCGCAGAGTTCTATTGTTTCGGTATATGGTCCATCATCGGGATCCAATGAAAAGTCAATGTCGCAGCTATTCGACTGTGCATGCCAGTTGCAATCCAAGTAAATACGGTCATGCAGGTTCAATGCGGACACATCGGGCCCATTATAGGACACTTCCGCATGGGCGGTATACTGATACCAGCCTGGATTGATTACAATTTGTGAACCAACCACCTCGATGTCGGCACCGGCGCTGCGTACCCGGTTTACATTGAAGGTGCCATCTTCGGTAAGACTGGCTGCGCCCGCGACGACCATCGTGGACAGTCGCTTGGAAAGAATGTAGTGGAGTTCTTCCACGGTAATCTTCTTGGTCTGCTTAACATTAGTATTAGTTGGAGGGTAGCCGGCCATCGGCAGTAAACCTGTATTGAGGAAATTGTTCCTCTGTTCGGCAGTCCAATCTGAAATTCCGTTCAGTTCTTCAATTTTCTTGTTTACTACATAGTCCTGCATGGTCGAACTCCTTACTAGCATAGTTTATAGTCTGAAATGGTCGTCGAACACTAAATATTCTATAAACTGTAGAGGAATTCGTTTTCACGGTACACATTATGCCAACAATCAACAAGGTACTTTATAACGTCGATCAGACTGGCGATACCAGCGCCTCCGAAAGACAAATTGCCAGGGAAAACATCGGCTACCATGAGCTGGTTGGTCGTGTCGGTGACACCGGAATCGATGAGACAACGAGGGTTGCGCCGTTGGATGACAATGGCATTATACCATCCGACTATCTTCCTGGCTACGTGGATGATGTTGTTGAGGGTTATTTTTACAACGGCAAGTTCTATGAGGAATCTTCCCATACCACGGAAATACCGGGTGAACGCGACAAGATTTACGTCGACATCACATCATCGTCAAAGGGTCCTAGCTATCGTTGGAGCGGTTCCACATTCATTCTTATTTCTGGACAGGATACCTTTTCTAGCGTTAAAATCGGCAACCAGACCATTTCTGCAGACCAGGTGATGGATACACTGGAAATTGTCGAAGGCTCAGGTATAAAGTTGACCGTGGACGAAAACAATGACAAGTTTACCATCGGCCACAGTTATAGTGGCCAGGCGGGTACGGTTGGCTCCAAGACAAATGTCTCGGACGTACTGAAATTTGATGTTCCATGGGCGGACTATGATGCCCAGGGCCACATTACTGGAAATGGAACTCATGAGGTATCTATCGCGGAGGCATCACTAACGGACAAGGGTGTCGTGCAGCTCACTAGCACACTGGGTAATGATGAAACGACCGCCGTTACACCAAAGGGAGTGAGCACTGGTATCCAGACCGCTATCCAGACGGCAATTTCTGGTCTTAGTGGCAACATTAGCGGCTCACCCGGTCAAAGCAAGACGCTGACGGCATTAAGCGAGAGCAATGGTATCGTATCCGCGACATTTGGCGATATCAATATTTCTGCCAGTCAGGTCACTTCCGGCATTCTTCCGGTCAACCGGGGTGGAACCGGTATCGACACCGTCGCCAACGTGAATTCGGTCCTTATTGGAAACAGTATCAATGCTGCCCAGGCTATGCAGACTATTGCAACGAATAGCGGTGCGTTCTATGCTACCGGACAGAATGCAAAACCGCTATTCGGTACATTGCCCATTGCACAGGGGGGCACTGGGGTATCCGCTGCCGTTGGTGATGCATACAGGCCAGTATACCTGTCGGCAAACGGCATAACTGTATGTGACGAGAATGCATCGGTACCCTTTATAGATATGGCGCAGCAAGAATATGCTCAATTTTTGGCTGCCGAAGGTGATGGACATGGTGGAACAAGGATTAGGTGGGTTCCTTTTACTACCGGTCGTAGGCGGATAGTTGTGAATTCACGGGAGAATGTTGAAGATTTATTTGTGAATCATCACTTGGCGGATACAATAGCACATTATCATGAAACTGGGATTATCCCGTATGTTCTAGCACCAAATTCCTCCGGTCCTGAAATCTATTGCTATGAGGCTGTTTACACACTTGCCCAGTATAATACATGTATGTTGACGTGCATTGGGTTTGACTACATGGTTGATCATATCCAAATGCATAGGATTAGATTTGGACGAAGCGGGTCTCAGTCTGGGACCAACTACATTTACGAGCATACCACCACCGACATTTACAACACTGATATTTCCGGAACATATGGTAACAACCCAAGTACACTGTACTTCCTTTAGGAGACCTTGATGAGTGGAGTAATTTTTGCTAGCAGTCCGTATCCCATGCCACCATACGTGGACGATCGACTAAGATTAGTGATGGTAAACGGTTCTCAGGGTGTGGCCGATGCCCACCTATCGTTTCCTTATTTGGGTGTGCGTGGCGAACCGGTACCATCGCAATTGATTTCCAGGGACCGGCCGAGAACTGACAACATGTACGCCGCGGCGTATTTTCGTTCTACGGCATCTACTGTGCATAGTATAGAACTGACCCGAGATTCATCGAATGTACTGCACGTGTCCAACTGGCAGAATATGGCGTGGGCGTACAATTTTCCCAATGGGGGGACGGCAGGCAACGGGGCCGATATTGTCATCATGCCAGCCGCACCTAACAATTATGAACCGGCGGCTTCTACTACCGAACAGGCGCAATATACGGTATTCCCGAGACGCTCGGAGGAAGTGGATTCAACCGACTGGTGCGCTGTGAGAATTAATAGTTCCGGAAGCAGTGGGGAAAAACTTCTCAACGGTGATGCCGGCATGTTCCATGTGGGTTATTTGAGTACGGGATCTACGTCCATAGATCAGCCAATGCGTTATTGTTCCGTGCATTACTTGTTGCGCACCAGTATAGTGAATGGTCCTTCCAGTCCAAATTTTTATGATGCCATCCGGTTTCATGCATCACCAGAAAACGGTACACTCGGCGGGTTCGATGGGTCTAGTCTTCCATTGTATGATATGGACCCGGTTACAGGGGAAGAAACTGAAGCGGATAGTTGGCACCATAGGTGTCGATTAGTAAACCCGTCACATCCAAACGGTTTTACATGTGTCAGATACACGAATAATTCCACTCTACCTAGTATATGCCCCGATAGCGGTGAAATGATGGCATATATGCGGATGGATATGCAGACGTCTTCCAGCACCTCATATATATCAATCTCTATGCCTACCGTTGGGATTACATTGCCGAATTTTAATTATAATACGAGTGCACCGAATACAAGACTCAAGATAAGTCTCCAATACTCACTTTTTGTATGTTCGACGAACCATACCGGGGGTTTTATATTCAACGATGATAATTTTCACCAGCCTACCATGAAATCGCTCTCTTGTACCCCCAGTGATACTCCATACACCATTGAGGAAAATGTTGGCGGATTTAAGATCAGTTTGTTGTACTATTCAACCGGTAATCAGGCTGATGTGCGTATCCAGTCGGTGACCGGCGCTTCCATATCTGTGGGTACATGTAAGATATTTAGTAGTAGTCGCGATAGCAGTAATACCACTGCGACGGAACAGCGTAATTGGGAAATCACCAATACTAAGACACTAAGCAACATTACGGTCTCCGATTCGTCGCCAACTACGATTTTCAATTATAGTCGTTATGTACTTACAACAAATAGCCAAACATACACGCATGTAGACATTCGGTATGGCAGTGGCTACAAAAACCGTTTAGAAATTCAGTTCCGCACGGCTGGGTCTAGTGTGCTATATTATAGGACAATACTATACGAGGTTACTTGATGCTGCGCAGTATACAGGTAGATTTCCCAATTATTGATCGTTGCAATCTTGGATGCAAGTCATGCTCTCATTTTTCTCCATTAGCCGACAAAGCCAAACCAATTCCGGTGAGCACCTTGGAGCATTCACTTGGTCTATTAAAGGCTTCTTGCGACGGCATAGTAAGCAGTATATTCATAATGGGTGGTGAGCCGATGCTGCATCCCGATTTGCCGGAAATTGTGTCCATGACGAATGCAATATTTCCGAAATCAGAACGTTTCGTTGTGTCGAACATGCTGCTTTACCATGATGTGAAGGACACCCTGGTTCCTGTCATGATGGAAACCGGAACAATACTTGGGATGAGTTGCTACGGCGATGCCAACATGAACATGATGCGCGAGGCATTCGATGATGCTCGAAAAAACTACATGTTGGTGACGAGGTTCGGCAACGTCCCGGCCAATTTTTGGTCGTATATGAAAAGTGTTTACCCAAGGTTTTCGGAAGATGGGTTTTACCAATGCCCAATGAATGCCTGCGCAACACTTCGCGGTACCCGTCTCTACAAATGTTCCCCGGTTGCATATCTGCAATATCCGCGGGTGAAGTTCGGTCTTGATCTAAAGGCGGCTCCCGATGATTGGATCGATTTGCGCGGTATCAACAATCCGAATGTTGTACTAAGCCGGATGTCGGCTCCACACAGTTTTTGCGAGCACTGTGACGTAACTGGAAATCATTGCATCGGCTGGAGTCGGAGCACAGGTAAGGCTAGTGAATGGTTCTGCGATTGACACCTTGGCAATATTAGATGTAACATATTACAATAAATAGGCACACGCTGACGGATGGATGGCAGGCACATCAGATCCAAACTGTCCTGACTTCGCCGTGGTGACGACAAACACCGTATTCACATAAAGCGTTGACGACATAGGAATGCCCGCTGTCCAAATAGAAACTTATAAACTTTCTGGCATGAAACGCTGCAACTGTGAACATCCGCTTCCTCCACAATCCGGCCCAGTACAGCACACGGGTTCGAGATTGTATCCTGACGTGGGGCCGCGACCCATGCCGTTCCATCCAATCGCGCCGTTGTGTCATAGGCCCATTCCGGAACCATTCCGGGTATCCAGTAACAACAAGACGGTTATAATTGACGGTACCGGCTATGTGACGGTGACCAGGACAGACGGTGTCTACGACACCACATATACAGTTAGTTTCGACGGCATACCGAGTGCCAGTACGGTCGACCATGGTAAGGTCCTGTCGGTTGGTGAGGACGGCACTCCGGAATGGACGTCGTTCGAAAGCGACGGGGTCGGTTCCGCTATACTGGACGAGGGCGGGAACCCGCTGTTCGATGAGGATTCCAGTAGTATTACGCCCGACCTGTGGACCGGCTTTTCCGGAAAGGGGTTTGGAGCAATCCGTTCATATGGCGACCAGGACGGCAACAACATCAAGGCGACCTACGTGAAGAAGGCCGAATTGACCGAGGCGCTGGTTGGATTGGGCGGTGCTAGGCTGTTGCGGGAAACCTGCTCCGCATCGAGTTCCGTTTCTGTCGGAAACAACCGTGTAACTTCGATTTCCGGTTTAACCGGATCCATCACCATCAACGTGTCCGTCCCGAACGGCGAGGCGTCGATGGCGGTCATCGAGCTCACTACGAGTACGGTGGCAGATAACAGCGTCGTTGCGGTAACCGTCAACGGGAATCCAGCCAGCTGTGCGGAATCTGCCTCAGTTGTCCTTGCATCGGATAAGAAGTACCAGGTCGTATGCTTAGGCACCTGCTGGAGCATGTGCGAATATAAACTGTAGGGAAAATTATACGTAGCCGAGGTATCCAATGGCGCAAATTGTCGGGCGGAAGATGAACGACTACATAGCAAAGGACTGAATCACCCTGTCACGGTCACTTCCTATGCCGTGGGAAGCGTACATCAAGTCTTAGGGAGACGGCTTCCAATCAGGATGCTCCCGCCGTCTGCTTTTCGTATAAGTCGTTGTGGGACGTAATGTTTTCAGCCATGGTATATCTCCTTGCTGTGAAAAGTCAGTCCCATGGTGCCGCCGCGACAACGGTCTCCACGACCGTCGGACCGCTCGACGCATCGCAGTACAGACCCGGTTCCATCAACGAATTAGCCTTGTCACTGGAACCAAGGGTGTTTGTCCACTTACCCAAGAAAACGTATCTCATGCAGAAATAGGTTGTCTCTCCATTGTAGGCGGTCTTGTGGTAAGTCCACGGGCCATAACTTACAACCGTCGCCGTTGACGTGTCGGGAGGCGCGGCGGGGATTCCCGTCGCCATGTTTGAAATCATGGTCGCTCCGGCATCTATGTAGCCGACATCATGGTTTGGCGTTAGCCGATTATATCCCCACTGCATACCCGGAAGACCACCGCCGATTACCCCGCAGTGCGACTCTATGAACGATTCGTTAACGCTGTAAGAATTGCGAGTACGCAACGTTATCAGTTGGGCAACCATGTAAGAATGGCTGCTGTCAAAATTGCAAATCATGGAGCCGAGTGTCGTGTCGTAATCGTAAACTTGAGTATAATTAGAATGAAGGCCCGAAATACCGAGAGGCCTTATTGTCAAGGTTCCCGTGTTTGGGTTGTATGGACTCGTAGGGCCTACCGTGACATACTGCGATGAATTTCCGAACTGCGTGATACTAACAGATGACTCTTTCGGTCTTGCCGTATTTAGTAGGAAAGTCTTACCATTGGCAACACCATTTTCCCAGCACGGATAGAATGTCGAACCTCTTGCCGAGGTCATGTAGGCAAACATACCTCCACCCTGCCCTCCACTTCTACCGTAGCAGTGTCTTGCATAGATATTATTCTTATTTGTACACGCAAGGTCTTTAAACCATGTAGTTGCCGTTTGGGTAGAAGGTGTTCCACCCTTCATATTGGCAAGACAAAGATTTCCGTAGCCGTCATCCTTTACGGCTACTCCAAACCTGGTCCCGCTGGCGCTTATCTGCTTGACTATCATGATACCCACCAATTACATGCCGTAGGCACGCCATTATTGAAATACACGGGCTGGTTTGCACTTCCAGCATTTACTGACGTGTTCAAGCTATCCGCTTTCTCGAATTCTGCCGGAATGAGGTAATTATAAGTCCCGATAGTATCGGACGTAACACTATGAGTCCAATTTAAATCGCCTGCAACATAGAATATCTTACAATACGAATATGAAAAAGAAACAAGAGTTGTCGGAGCAGTATTCTTGACCAGCCCAAGCGTGATATGCAAATACTGAATGTCGTTGGATGTGGTCAAGAAATTAGCTAGAACGATATTGTACCCTGCCTCACGAAGCCCGTTGTCATTCAATATCACACACTTTGCTTTTTGATAGGAAGAGAACCGCCAATCGTAGTTCACGAGAAGGGTAGCCCCCACCCCCCTTAAATTGGCATCCACGTAGTTAAAAAATACGTGAACGAGGTAACAGCAACATCCGACGTTGCTTGACGTGTATAATCCGTACCCCAGCTGGATTCTTTTAGTCGCAATGTCAACGTTTGCAGGGCTACGCGTAATAAATCGTTTACCTTCTATGTAGTTCAGCATAGACGAAGCCTTGCGTCTGTACGGCTGGTTCACATACCCGGCCTCGGCAAATCCGCTGTTTCCGGCATACGACGTGAAAATTTCCGTATTGTCGGTAAAGTTGGATGTACCTTCGGTAAGCTGTGCGGTCAAATTCCGTAAGGCTCCGCTTGCCGCATTTCCAGCCGAAGGAGTCATGAACGTCTCGAACGTCCCCTTCTGCGTGAGGGCATTCGTTGTCGTTAACCCGTCAAACGACGCGGACGCACGGGCGACCTTGTCGTCATTCGATGAATCGGTAACGACCAGCTTGTCACCGCTTGCGATGGTCACGTCGCTTGTCTGCAATTTTCCGCTGTTTTGAATGTTCCCATGTGTGTGTGCGAAATTTGTAATGTCGCTCCTTGTATGGGTATGGCCCGAAAGCGATGCCTCAGTCTGTGTTACAGCGGAAGGCGAGCTCCCCCTTGTCCAGCTAATCGTATTCACCTTTAGAAGGCTACCATCATTCGCTAGTTGCTTGAAACGCAGTCCAGGGCCACTATAACTTCCAACGCAGTAATAGGCAATTCCGTCTTTGCGGATTATCACCCATTGACCAGCATTGAACGCGGCCAGCGCGGCGTCAAAATCGTCACCGGATGTACTTCCGGCACCGCAGTCGTAGACAAGCCTAGTACCGAGTTTTTTGATTATCCAAGGAATCAACTTGACGAGTTTACGCTTGTACCACTTGTTTGTTACGGAGCCTCCGTTGTCGGTGGTAGCAATGAGAACATTGTCGCCATCATCCGTGGTTACGATGTCGCTATTCCCTTCTGTCAAGTTATTGAGAAGGGTAGCCGCAGTATCTAATCCGATATTTGTGCGAGCATTTCCTTTCTGAGTATCTGTGAGCCCTTGTTCATTCGTATCATAGCTAACTGCCTTAACATCGGTCGCCGTCACATTATGCGGATTCCCTGAAGTCACCTGACTGTGGTCATATGCAGCCTTACCTCTATCACCACGATATGCAGTTGAAGAAGTTTCGCCGAGAGCCAACGAAGGAGAAATCTCAACATAAGTAGTTCCGCTCCATCGCCAAGTAAGATTAGTAGAAGTATCTACATAAATCTTACCCGTTTCGCCGGTAGCAGGGAACTGCGACTTGGCGGAGTATTCGAGAACATCGTCTACATACGACGGCAATTGAGAAGTATTGATAATGCCATTTGCATCCAGCGTAGCAACTCCGCTAGCCGTTCCCATTTCAGAACGCTTTACCTGCGCATCGTTGGTAACATTATTCAATGACATTGCCGACTTAAGCGTAGATGCCGACACTACATCGGTTGTAGTACCGTTTATCGTCTTGGTTAACTTGCTTGAACTCCATGCTACATTAGACACGGTAGCACTCTTGTCAGATTTTCCGCCTAATGCAGTAACAATCTTGTCCTTGAACGAGGACATAATCGACCACAGCCGTCGGACTGTCAAGTAATTAGTAGAGTCAGTATTTAGAGCCATTATAAATCTCCTAAGTCATTGATAAAGTCAGTTACTTCCTGTGTTGTCATTTCGGTCATTGCTCCTTGAGCACCTATCAGGGACAGAACTTGCGCCGGGGTTTTCTCAACCATAGCAGATGAACCGTTACCTACCAGGAAACTATTACTTGTTACGGAAGTTAGCCCGGTTCCGCCATGGGAAACCGCCAAAGTTCCGTCAACCGGGATGGTAGTATCGCCGGACCAGTCCCTCGTGGTAGTCGTGGAGGCTGTTCCGAGGGTTACATAGGTCTTACGTGCGGTGGAAAGTTTGTTTGCCTTATCTATAGTGCCTGTTCCGTCGTTGTTGACAAGCAATGGCAAGCCAAACTTTGCAAGGTTTGTAGCTCTTGCGCTCCACACGATAGAGGAGAGTATTCCTATTGAGTTTAGCGCCACCCTTGCGTTAGCTGTTCCTGAAGGAGAGGCGGCTTCAATCCAAAATGTAATCCTTATAGCTACGGTTCTTGAAGGTAGCTGGCCTTCATATCCTCCTAAAGTTGTTTCAAATGGAATAGAATTCCAGCCGGAGTCTCCAGTTATAGGGTAGTCGCCACGAGTTGTCCATACATCATCGTGAGCGATGAAGTGCTCTCCGGTCTGCGTCTCAACAACGCAGTGTCTTGTGGTACCTGACCCAGAAGCATTCAATAGAATTCTCTTTACGTTACCATAGCACCAAGAATTTTCATACGCTGTCGCAGTCAGTGGAATAGCAGATATCGTGATTCTGCCCCTTTGTAAGGGCACCACAGCAGGGTCTCTAGTAGTTCCTCCAACTTGAAGGGTGACTGCGCTTGTGAGATTGCAAAATTGCGTCTTTTGATTGTCCGTTAGGGCTGTTTCTGTCCAAGTAGTACCGCCATCAGATGATTTTTCGAATTTTATTGCAGAAGGGAGTGGGTTTGCGAGAATATTTTGCGGAAAAAGAGCCATCTCAATAGGCGTCAGCCCTGTTCTGAAGCTCCCTCCCCACCTCACATCGGCCTCTTTTACGGTATCAAAGGTTCCCTTCTTTGTAAGAAATTGGTCTGTCGTACTGCCATCAAACGATACTGAGGTTCTAGCAACCTTGTTAGAATCAGAAGAATCTGTAACTACTAGCTTGTCACCATTAGCAATAGTAACATCAGTGGTCTGTAGCGTACCACCGTTCTGTATGTTACCGTGCGTATGGGACGCCGGAGTACGGGCCGAGGTATATGGGTCGGATGAAGGAAGCGCCAATGTATGTGTTCCGTCGTATGCCTGTGCGGTGGTAGACAGCGTTAACGTGGAATGGCTGTGCTTCTTGCTGACCGCATCGGCTACATCGGTACCTTTAATAGTAGAAGTCTGAATCTGTGAGTTATCCGCATCGCGAATTACAACGTAATCGTTACCGGTCGCCGCGGCAGCCGTGTCAGTGAGTGTACCGCCGTTTGCTATATTTCCGTGAGTATGGGAAGCTGGAGTTACACCCGATATAGTAACTTCCTCTATACTAGTAACGTGGCCAGTCGAATCGGTAGTTATCTTAGGTACTTTGGTAGCGGAACCCTTTGCGGAATATGCGGTTTGTGTAGGATGCGTATATACTGTCGTATCAGTACCATCAATCTTGATTTTGCCGTTAGTAGAAGATGATTCTACCTTATTGGCGCCAGCTGAAATACCATCTAGCTTCGTCCTGTCAGCCCCAGCGGAAAGCGCTGTTGCAGTCGCCGCGTTGCCAGATATGTTCACCCCCGATTCCGAAGAAAGAAGGCCCTTTATCCACGTCCAAATAGTAGACAGCTTGCGGAATCCGCGAGTTACGCCATTGCTTTCGGAAGGTGATGCCACCTCAAAGACAACGCGGTCATCGCCGGACGTAGTGTCGGAGATTTCGGACTTACCCGTCGTGAGGTTGTACTCTGCGGCCTTCGCCGTGGTCTTGCCAGTGCCTCCGTTGCCCAAAGGCAGGGTTCCTGTCACTGGTATGTTTTCTTGGTTCGCAGTTCCGTCAAACGTTGAATCCGCAGTCCTAGCTAGGTTGGTCTTGAGTTTTCGGGCCGCAGATAGTTTGTCGGTTGTAAATGCAGACGATGCTTTACCAATAAGAATAGCGTCACTTCCGGTGTACGTATTCAAACAACGGAATCCGAATATTCTGCACACGCAAGTCGCACTTTTAGGTCGGAGAATCAGTTCTACGGTGGTAGAAGACGATTTTGAATACGCGGCTACGACTAGGGAACCATATGTAGAAAATTGTGCGGACTCAGGATAGTCAACACCACCTATACGCAAATGTCCATAAAAATTTGAAACGGTACTAGATGAATCCTTAGTGTCCATGAAAACGCCAAGCGCTCTAAAATAGGATGATGTCGTTCCAGTGTAAAGAATCTTTACCCATTTTCCAGCTGTGCTTTGATACAACGTCCCCGTCGGTTCGCCTTTATTGTACAAGGCTTTTATAGAATCCGAAGCGGTTGAAACGTCCCATTCAAGCGTTGAATTTTCCTCGTCGTTTTCGTCAAAGGAATAAATCTTAATGTTTACTCCGGCATTGTAGAGCGACAACGCACCAAGCCTACTCTTTTGCAAAGACAATTGTGGATTCGTCGATGAACCGGAAACATAGCCATCTTCGCCAATTACGATATTATGCCAACGGGTCAATTCTTTATTTTGCACGGGGTGCAAGCTCGTAGCGGAAAGCGCGTCGTCAATATTGGTTTCTGTTGCAGAAATTTTCCCATCCATTTCCGAAATCGCGGAGATGTATTTTCCATTTCCTCCGACAGACGAAACATCCAAACCACTTATGGCGTTGGTCACGGTACTTACGGTTGCCGCCTTGTTGGTCGAGGCGTTGTAAGTTCCATCAAACTCAAGCGTAGCCTGCTTACCATCCAAACTATCCTTGACCAGCTTTTCGCTCGGGTACTTGGTGTCCGAGGGTGCGCTACCCCATGCCGTCACCCTGTCGGCTACGGGCTGTTTCGTGGAATCGCGGAGGTTGAACACCTCACCGTCATCGTCCACAAACTTGTTCAGTTCATGCTCTGCCATTACGATACCGTCCCGAACTTCTTTGTGAACTCAAGCGCGTTGTCGCTTGCGCGGTAGTTGATGTCAAACTTGCGTTCATGGTGGTCAATGCAGACAAATTGATACTGCGTACCATCATAGACGAATGTTGCGATGTCCCCTGCAAGCACCCTCTTGGCGGTGGTAGCCGTAACTGCGGCCCCGTCAATAAAAATGCTCTTGGCTCCATTGCTATTGATATTCAAGGTCGCATTAGCGCAAAGTCCATGGGTAAACTTGATGGAAACGTATCCGTTCTTGACAAGTGCATAGTTTGAAAGTGTGGCCGTTTTCGCGGCTGTAGCCTCTGCCGTGGAACATGTTCCATATCCATTACCGAGACCTTCGTTGGAGTACGTGTTGTTGGGTGACCACAGGCCCTTGGACACTACTCCGGTCACATGGCCCTTGGCGTCCATCTGCACGCCCGTCACGACCTGTACCAGCGTTCCCGCGGAAGATGTCGGCAACTGCGTGGCCGAACCGCCGCTAGCGTCCTTCTCGGCGCTTGAATCCGTGGCGGGGGTGTAGTGGTTCTCCACCGCCGTAACGCTCTGGTCGGTTGACGAAATCGTGATCTTGTCATTCGTCGCATCAGCCGTGATGGTCGTGGCACCGCCAGCGACAAGCTCAAGCGTGTCCGTCTTGGTATCAGCCTCTACGGTGGTACTGCCTACCTTCACGTTGCTGAATGCGTTTTGGTTGACTTCCGCACCGGAGGCGATGCCGTTCAGTTTCTGCTTGTCGGCAGCGGTCATGAGTCCGTTCGTCGCCCCCGTCGTTCCGGTCGCGATGGCATCGGGAATGGTGACTACCTTGTTGCTGTCGGGGGTCAGTGCGGAGGACGCGCCATTAAGCTTTACTCCCTGTATGGCGGAGTCTGCCTTGTCGCCCTGTACGGACGTGGCGAAGTCGTCCGCTTTCCTGCCGCTGTCGGTAAGGTTGCCATTCTCGTCTAGCCCTGCAAAGTTTCCACCCGTGGCGTTAGCGACCTTGTCGGCCTTGTTGCCCAAGTCAGTCGTGAGGTTCGTCACCTGCGATTCTGCAATCTGAATCGGGGTGGCCGTAGCGGAAATCTTGCCGTCCGTCTCGCTCAACGCGGAGATCGTCTTACTGGCACCGAGGTTCGCGGTAATGTCGGACACGTCCAGCGCGTTGATGGCGTCACGTACGGCCTTCTCGGAAGCGGCCTTGTTGTTCTCGGAAGCCACGGTCGCTCCGATACTTCCCGCGAGCTGGACAACGCCAGTCTGCGAGGTTGTCGCGCCTCGGATAGTCTTTTTCGTAGCCGTGATGTCGCCATTGCTGTTCTGCGAGATTGTGTCGATTGCGGTGATGGTCGTACCGCTTGCGGTCGGGTCGCTCTTTGCCGTCTGCTTGAGCTTGTAGTTGCCTTCGGAGGTCTGCCAAACCGCAGTCACGGGGCTCGTGCTCGTGTCCTTCCACAGGACGAGTTCTTGGTCTGCCACGACCGCGAGGGACTGGCCGTTGAAAGTGATTGTACCGGCGTCCGCAGTGATTACGCGGTCGCCGTTGTTGAGGTTATCCACAGTCCAAGTGTTGATTGTCGCGACGGTCTGCACACCGCGATACTTGCCTTCGCCCGCGGCAATGGCGTCCACGTAGGCCTTGACTTGTGCGTGGGTGGCAAGCACGCCGTCGTTGTCTTGCACCGCACCGCCCTTCGCGGCATCGGCAATCTTGTCCAGCGTCACGGCCTTGTCGTCGATTTGAGTTGTCTTGACGGCAGAATCGTCAATCTTGGAGGTCGTGACCTTCTTGTCCCCGATGGTAGTGGAGATGGACGGGTTGGAAGTGAAGTCCGTTGTCACGGAACCGCTTACGTCGCCCGTGAGCGAAATCTGCACTTGGTCTTCAAGGCCTTTCGCCTTGATAAGGTATTCGTCGCCATTGTCGTCGACAATCTTTGATAAATCGTGCTGAGCCATAGATGATGATCTCCTTTTATAAAATCGGTACACCGCGATAGAAGCGCAGTGTGTTCGTGTTCGCATACCTCATGCGTAAAACTTTGTCTTCCACGTCAAGTGAATTGATCGCATTGGATACTGTAGTTTGTGTGGCAATCTTGTTGGTGGCCGAATCGTACGTTCCGTCAATTGCGCCAGCGATTACCATTCCACCGGTGGTCGTTACTAGTACCTTGTTCGTGTCGGTACCGACCCTGCCGTCGTTAGATATATTTCCGTGGACATGGTCGGATGCCGCCGCGCTGTCGGTGATTGCGATTGACGCCAGCTTACCGTCAGCTTCCGTAACGGACACGGTAACGTTGGCGCTGCTGTCAGCCACGCTCGAATCGAGGGATGCGATTGCGGAGAATACGCCACCCGACGTAATTGCCTTGGTAGAATTTGGTGATGGAGCGGTATCCATCGATGTTACGGTGGCACTAATCTTTCCGTCCGTCTCGGCAATTGCCGAAATGTACTTGCCGGAACCACCGACTTCGTCGACGTCGAGTGTCTTGATGGTAGCGTCGAGGGAGTCGTCAATTGCGTCACGGACTGCTTTTTCGGTGGCCACCAGGTTGTTCTCGATTTCGACTGTCGTGCCGATCGTGTCGGCCAACTGGACTACGCCCTTCTGTTCAGTCGTGGCTGGCTGGATTTCTCCGAACGTCGCATCGATTTCTCCGTTGGCATTCTGCGTAATGCTGGTAACGGTCTTGTTGGTGGCACCGGTCTTGGTGATGGGTGTCTGCTTGTTCTTGAAGTCGCTTGCATTGTACCCGGAGTCCGTCAGGTTGCCGTTAGCGTCAAGTCCGGCGAAGTGGCCTTCGATGGCATTATCCACCTTGTCTGCCTTTCCGTCCTCTATATATTTAATCCTCTGGTCGAGAGCTCCACCTGGGTGCACATTGGTAACCGTATTGGCGTTACCTGATATGTCGATTGCGAAAGGATGCCCATCGGTATTGGTAACCTTATCGTAGGTGACCGCGCCGTCGGCGATGTTCGAATTATCTACGAGGATGTCCACCGCGGTGACGACTATTTTTCCGTCGACTTCGGATATGGTACCGACTGTTTTTGCTTTCCCTATGGAGACCTCGCTTACGTCCAGTTCCGCAATAGTCGCTGCGATGGCATCGGCTACGGCCTTCGGTGTAGTCGCGGTCGAATTGTCGCCGTCACCCGCAGAAACGACTCCCTTTAGAGTGGTCAGGCCTAGTGTTCCTACCGTTGCGGTTGGAATGACCTGCTTCCTCATTGAAATTGCACCGTTGGTATCCTGCGAAATGTCGAGGAGCGTCTGGTATTCGGTAAACTGTTCGGACACGCCGTCTTGTTTGGTCTTGTAGTTGGTATCTATTTCCGCCTTGCTGTACACACTGAGATTGGCTCGCGATGCTACCTTGCGGTCCTCCGTGCTGCCCCCGAACGGCTCGACCAGTATGTGCAGCCGGCCATTCTCCTGGTATATCCTAGAGAACTGCATCCCGGGCGGGAGTTCCTTGTATTTTCTGGTGAGGTATATCTGTATATCGTCCCAGAATTGTTCAAGCCCATCCTTGTCTAAAAAATTCCGCTGTTCAATGTCGCTAGCCATGTCGTTTTCCCTTTAAACATGTAGTTTCTGTCCTTAAACACCCTCGTTGTCGAAATCGAGTGGATCTTCAGGGGTTTCTGGATTGATGATCCCATGCACCTCGTCTAGTGGGATAGCCTGTATATGTTTGTCGAGTTCGTTAATCTTAACGTCCACTGCGGATAGACCCGCGCATACCGCCTTGTTGGATACTGCATTTGCCGATTCCGGATCTAGCTCCTGGTCGACTGGGTGCTCAATGAGTGACCATGTACCGTCGGCACGAAGGTACTTATCACCTTTGTCACCATCCGGGGACCCCGGGACAAGTCCGGGCTTGTTGCCGACATATTCATGCACACCAATTGGTACGGTGACGCCATCACCGTACATAGTATCAGGATCTACCTTGATGGGTGCGGAACTTGCATTTATCGTATACGTGGTTATGTCCTGCTCTACCGTGGTGTCCACCGTAACATTGTCACCCGCCTTGACTATTACATCCGGTGGATTCCTATATGTCCTAGGTGGGCAGTTGCAGGGAACCGGTGGTTCGGGTTTCGGTGGAAGCGGACACGGTCTCGGTGGACATCCGCATGGTTCGGGCAGTTCCGGCCTCGGTCGGCTATGCTGGCACTTGCATGGAGATTTGCCATCCTGCTTCGGCGGTTCTGGCCGATGGGCTGTCTCCGGATAAGATACAGTTACAACATAGGGCAATATAGCGTCTGCAGGGACGGATACCGGGGCATGGGTGGTATTGCCGTCATCATAGTGACCCGGTATCACATCCGGTACGTCCGTATTCCTGAAAATACGGGGTGGATGTGTGTATCCTACCACTATCTTGTCATGCTCATTGTTGTCATTCTGCCGCATACTGGACAGTTTATAAGAATGCGGGGCCAGGAGGTGCATGTCAACTATGCACCGCCAGCTTGCGGTTGCAACCGTTGGTGCCAGTTGCAACCACGAACGACCGGTTGAATACAAAAACTATAGGTAACTATGTAAAAGTGTGATAGTGCTTTACGCGTAATCCCGTGGTTGGAATCGATATTCCAATTTTGTTATTTATTTTTGGTGCTATTTTGACATTTTCTTCTTCGAATTATTGAAAATTAATGCCCGGTTTATTACCGGACATTGTTGCTAAATGGTGATTATTTTGCTATATTTACAATGCGACCGGTGTCGCTTTTGGTAAACTATTATTTACAGAGGAACCACATGGACCCGACTGTTGAGCAGATACTCAAAGTTTCAAAAGAAATCAGCATGTCTTCCAAGAGGGGGAAGCCCAACTTCATCTGGGCCACCGAGGAAACCCTCGGGGACATTAAGGACTACCTCGAACGGGCCGAACACAAGAAGCGCTGTGCCGAACTTGAAGAAAATTTGAACCGTTCCATCAAAAACGCTACAAAATAGCTATATTTGCAATATGTCAATCGAAATCATCAGAATTACCGAACATCCGCTTCAACTCATCGGCCAGTGCACCGGCGTATGCTGGGGTGCTCCGGTGAACGATCCGGAAAAGAACAAGAAACGCGCAATTTCCTGCATCAAGGCCAACCATGGCCGCGTGCTGGAATTTCCCGAATTTATCATCGTCATCGACGGCTACTCGGCCCGCATGATGCGCGAACTTTACACGCACATCGGCGGTGGTCCCACCAGGTTGCAGTCCTCCACCCGATACGTGAACGAGGACGGGTTCAAATACTACGTGCCAGAAAGCTGCAAGGGACATTCCGAATATGATTCTACGATGGAAACCATACAGGCAGCATATAGCGACCTGGTTGGGTACATTGGCGTTCCCAAGGAAGATGCCGCGAACATTCTCCCGCTCGGCATGGAGTCCAAGATGGTTTGGAAGGGCAACCTCCGCATGCTCATCAACTTCATGAACAGGCGTCTCTGCACCCGAGCGTTGAAGGAAATCCGCGGATTTGCCAACGAATTCAAGAAGCTGCTTGCATCGGTGGATGACGAATGGGCCTGGATTGCCGAGAACCTGTTCGTCCCGTCGTGCGAACAGTTCAAGATCCACAACCCCGAACTGAAATTCTGTGTCGAGGAACACTGTTGCGGCAGGGCCCCCAGGATTTCTGAACTCAAAATCTCGAAGGAGAACTAAAATGAGTATAACAGATGAGATTGATAACTCCGTCTACGATATCCGCCATGCAGTGCAATCCATCAGGGATTCCATCGACAACGACGAAATCGACAGCGACCTGGACGCGATTGAAAACGCATGCGACGATCTGTCCAACCTTGAAGATGATGACCCGGATATCCTCGTCAGTAACGCCCTGGATGATATGGGGCTCGAAAACTTCGGAGAACAGTGGAGCCGCATCGATGTCGGCACGGCAAACGAACTGAGGGAAGCGGTAACCCGCATCCTTAAAGAACATGGATATTCTGTGGGGTAAGTATGTTTTGGAACCTATTCAGAAAGAAACCGGCACCGAAGCCGGAACAGGAAAAGAAGGACCTGGAGCCACAGCGCATGCGCATTGACGACTTCTGCAAGGACCGTGAAGGATTTTTCACCGGAAACGGGCACCCGGCTAACACGGTCGGTTACTGCAAGATTCCGTTTGGGTGGCCCTATTTCAATGGCTATACGGTCATCCCGGACGGGATGTACCCGGTTATACGTGTTGATGGCCACTGCTTCCACACCTTCACCAGGAAACTGAAGAAGCCGTTTGACCCGAACATGGTGAAAGCCATGTGCCAGGCGACCAAGAAGCTCGTCGAGTTCTTCTCAGCATGCTACGGCTATACACAGTCTGATGAAATCACCATTGTCCTTCCGAAGAACTCGCAGGATTTCGGACGCAAGACGCACAAGCTCGCATCGCTTGCTGCGGCCATTGCCACCGCCGAGTTCATCAAGTACATGGAATTCTACATGGGCAAGAAGCTAACGAAGCTCCCCGTGTTCGATGGCCGTGCATTCGCCCTGATGAACGAGGAAGAACTCGGCTACTACCAGTGCTTCCGTCAGCACGACGCTTGTCGTAACGCCATTTCGGCTGTCGCCAGGGCATACTATTCCCACAAGCAGCTCGAAAGCAAGAACTCGGACGACAAGGTTCAGATGCTTGCCGACAAGGGTGTCGATTTCTGGAAGGAATACTCCACCGCGGAAATCTTCGGCTACTATTTCAGGCGCAAGCTCTCCACCCGCAAGTTCACCAAGGCCGAAATCGAGAAGCTGCCTGAACGTCACGAGGCCCGCACAAACCCGGATCTCATGGTGGTCCGTTCCGAGATTTTGAAGTTCGACTTCAAGGTCGAATACAGGAACAGCACCTCGACGGAGGAACTCACCGAGCAGATGCTCAAACTCGTGACCAAGGACGAACTGCCCCAAAAGGAAGTTCCTAGCGAAACCGACAACACCGGGGACGAATAATGCCCAAGGAACTTAGCGCAGGTTTCATCATATTTCAGAAGGGGAGCAATAAGCTCCTCGTTTCCCATCCTACCGGAAACCCGAAGGACGGGAAGCATTCCTGGGACATCCCGAAGGGCCATGTCGAGAAGGGCGAGGACCCACTCGAAGCGGCTCTCCGTGAACTGTATGAGGAAACCGGCCTTGAACATGTGGAAGATACTTTCGAGATAGGCAGGGTCCCTTACCGTTCGGATAAGGCGCTCCACCTGTTTAGCGCGTATGTCGATTTCGACATAGGTGACCTGCATTGCGACTCGAAGTTTACCGATAGCTACGGCGTGGAGAAGCCGGAGGTTGATAGGTATCAGCTTACCGACGATCCGGAACTGCTGTTCAGGAACATGTACTGGTATGCAACAAGGGAAATGTGCCGAAGACGCTTGGCTTTCGAAGTGGATATCTCAATCACGTGCGATGACTGTCCCGACGAGCGGAAGTTCACTCTCGGTAATATCGTGTCATCGAACAGAATAGCTAAGTACCTGAAACGCGTGGAAGAAATGGAGAACAAGGGTTGGTGGAAACCTGGCGCAGAATACGACTGTACCCTTGCCAACGAGGATTTATTTGGCCGCGCAACATATGCAGCATACCGCACCAATCACATCATGACAACCAACGAGGAAATACGCCAGGCATTAGCGTACGCGCATCCTTCCGGAAACCATCAGGGTGGCGCCCTGGACCCGGTTTGCCGCAAGCTTGACACGATGTGCCCGTTCCCGTTCGATGACTGGGCGATGTTCCTTCCTGGGTCCGAGAGGTAGCATATGGAAAACGGATTGAAGCATGTCCTTGAACGCAAGGGCTGGATTAAGGAGGATCCGGAGATGGCTGATAAAACCGAATACAAGGTGTACACCAAGTGCATCTTGCCACTTGACACGGTGAACCGCAATAACCGCAAGTTCAGCGAGGAAGTTGTCCAGAAGGCGATTGACAAGCTGAAAGGGCAGCCAGTTCCTTGCCGGCTCGACATGCCTGATTTTGAACATCAGTCGTATCCCATAGCCGAAATCGAGTGTCGGGACATCGAGGGGTTTGCCGACCTTTCCATCAAGGACCATTGCCTGACTGCAGAAATGCGCATTAGGAAAGACAGCGACATTGGCAAGCTCATCTGCCAGGGACTGGATGATGGAACAATGGTACCTGCTCCGTTTGGCACCGGCGATGCGAATATGAGCGACAATGTGGAAGAAATTTCAGATTATACACTCACCGGCATCGGAATTATTGACAAGAACCGTTCGATTTGGTAAATTTCCGATATGCGTTTATCTGTTCAGAAAGCCGATAATTTATTGGATAAAGTGCTGCTCGGGTGCATTGCCACCGTGGGCAGCCTTATGGGGCTATGCATCCTATATACGATTCTCGGTACTATCTACATTAACCTGCCCGAATTCGTAATTGGCGCCTTAAAGACCATTGGCGTATCGGCTGTTGTGATATTGATTGCTGTACTATGTTTCAAGTTTTCGGCAGTTCGGATAATCACAAAGGGCGTATTGGCCATCGTGGGGGTGACCGGCACCGTTTACATAATTTACTGTCTGGTGTTGTTTGCACTGGAAGGAGGGTTTGCAATCAAATGAAGGCTCTAATTCTTTCTGACATTCACATCGATTTCCAGTATGAGTATGCCATCTTCCCGGTGAAGGATGACTACACTGACGAAGAATGCTTACAGTCGTTCAATCGCTGGTGGGATATGATGCAGTTACCGGAAGCCGACGTGCTCCTGAGTGCCGGCGACTTCTCCAACGACTACCGTACGTTCCAGCAGTTCATGAAGTTCATTTCCGGAAAGTACAAGGACGTTTATATTGTACTCGGCAACCATGACCTCGTGGTCAAGGGTGCCACCCCGTCCAAGTCCAATCAGGAATTCAAGACTTCCGAGGAAAAGATTGCCGCCATGCGGGCCTTCCTGGAAAAGAAGTGCCCAAATGTGCACCTACTCGAAGGCGACGCTCTGAACGGCATCGCCGGGTGCATGGGCATGTGCAAGCTGGTGCCTACTGACCATCTGCGCTGGAAGCGCCACTGGTTCGACGGTGCGCACTGGAAGTACATGGACATGCAGCCGGAGACCATCTGGAACCATTACCGCGAAACGATGAACAATCTCATCGCCACGCGCCCGAAGGTCATGATGACGCACTATGCACCCTATGAGATGGGTGTCGCGTTCGAGTACCGTCTGGACAGAAATACCCCGTTCTTCTACTTTGATGGAAAGGAGTTCCTGGAACAGATGCCGGACGACTCCTACTGGATTTGTGGCCATGTCCACAACGTGTTCTCCACCGATTACACCAAGGAAAACGGTGGCATTGTCCATATCCGCGCCAACCCGCACGGCTATCCGGGTGAACGGTCCTACAACCGCATGAAGGAATTTGTAATCGAACTATAAAGGAAAGCTCATGAATTATCAATACATTCACAATCCACTCGGTATGGCCGGTCTCTATGTCTCCTACGGGCACGTTGGTGCCGTCAGCGAGAAGGCTGGCAAGTATGGTACCTCGCACCTCATGGAACACATGATTTGCAAGAACACGGACGATATGCGCGACAAGCTGCAGGAAAACGGCATCTATGTCAACGCCTTTACTGGCACCGACAAGGTGGTCGTACACGTGACCGGCCTCGCCGACCGCATGAAGATGTTCATGCAGGAATTTGTCGAAAAGCTCATCGGACCCATTGACGCTATCACCGAGGAACAGTTCCTGAATGAACGTCGTACCGTCCTCAACGAATATGGCGACAACTTCATCGATCCTGCCCAGGTTGCCCTGTACAATGCGATGCGCAAGCATTTCGGTTGCTATCTGGCCATTGGCCGCGAAGAAGACATCAAGGCGTTCACCTTCGATGACTACAAGCAGTCCTACAATGAAGTATTCAACAAGCCGGACAGCATCATCTATATCGGTCCCGAAGACCCGCACCTGGCCATTCCGGTGTATCCGTCGGTTAAAGGCCTCCCGAACACCTACAAGTACACCGAAAACTCCGGCGAAGCACTTGTCCCGGTTACCGAAAACGGTCGTTCCCAGTTCATTATCTTCCCGAAGGAACCGGTGGAAATGCTGCATGCCGCATCTGCCGCCATCGCATTCAAGATGCTCGCGTCTGGTCTCAATTCCCCGCTGAACCTGGAAGCCCGCGAAAATCGCGGCCTCACCTATGGTGTCGGCGGTTTCATCAACTCCGTCGGGACAACCTACATCCCGACCATCTTCACCAGTACGGAAGTCGAAACAAAGAAGGAACTTCTCGATGTCATGATGGACGTGTTCGGAAACCTTGACAAGTACCTCACCGAGGAACGTTTCAATACCGTCAAGGGAATGGTCATGGCCAAGAAGCAGAAGCATTCCATTCTTCTTTACGATAATCCGGATTCCCCGATCAAGCAGGCCCTTGGCTTCATTGACGAGGATAAGGACGTTGAATCTCTCACCTTCGACATGGCCATGCGTGCGGCGAAGAAATACTTCACTCCGGATGCACTCGGTGTATATGTCGAATAACCCATAGGAGTCATATATGACCAGCGAAGAAATCAAGCAGAATAGTGACCTTCTCCTGAAGGCCATCAACGAAGCGGATGCCGCTTACGAGGCATTCCGCGTTGCCAAGGCCAAGAAGTTCCTTGACCAGGCCTGCCCCCTCAATCCGCCCGCCGGCTACAAGAAACCGACGGAAGCAACCATTCTCGCCTCCATTGATGCTGACGAGAACATTGCCCGTCTCCGCGTGGAAGCCGACAAGAAGGCCGCTATCGCAAGCGTTGCCAAGTTGGTGTTCCAGGCTGAAACCGCAGCGATGAACGCAAAGTAGGTAACCCATGTATTTCCTGAATGCCCGGAATGTTCCCGAGTTTGCCATGTACGCGACAAGGAAGGAGGCAGAAATTGCCAAGATTCCTCTTGCCGGCGGGCCGGCAATTTCTCAACGTTTCCTCACGAAACCCGAACTGCTGGAGAAGTTCCCCTTCATCCGGCATGTCGATTGTGAGAAGACGACGGACTGGGAGCATCCGGTATTCAGCGAAACGGGAACCTTCCTCGACTGCATACCCAACGGGTGGCAGAAGCCATGGTTCATGGAAACCATGCTCATGTCCTTGAAGGCTGCCATCCAGGCGGACGGAATGGACATGGATAGGATCTACATGACCGATGCCAAGGAGAAGTACGGTTCGCTCCGCATGGACTTCTCGACACCGGTTACCGAGGGCCATGCGTTCTCGGATATGTGCCTCGCCTGGGAGGAACTTGCCGGCTATTTCTGCTGCATGTGCGGCAAGCCGCATGTTTCCATTTCCGGGGGATGGATTTGCCCGTACTGCAAGGATTGCTGGGACGACATAAACGGCCCGTTCACCGAGACGCCACTGGAAAACCCGAAGATTAGCACATGGGAAAACGGCGAGAGGGTGGAACGAGTTATCGACCTGAAACCGCTGTATGACATGGTGGTCAGTGTCTGGGAGGATACAAATGTTAAGTAAACTTTACATTGTTTTGGTATTTGCGATTACCTGCCTATTGATGGGTTGCAGCAGCAATGTGGAACACTGGGAAGACCACGAGCGCATAGTCGAGATTGTCGATATTGACGGCGATTTCAGCATCTATTGTGACAGGACTACCAACATGGCCTACCTGTTCTATGTCGCTGGGCACAGGTCCGCAATCACGTCCTATCTCAATGCCGATGGCAACCCGGCCCGGTGCAACGAGGTTAGACGATAAACTGTGGGCATGAGTAAATCACCTAACAAATGGATAAATTGCGCCATCCCAGGGGTGGCGTTAACTACATGTATCGGATCCGTCTACTGCTGGTCGCAGTTCTCGGCGAACCTGATGCAGACATTTAACATCACCCGGTTCCAGACGGACATCGGGTTCACCCTGATTATCTTCTTCCTGGGCATGTGTGCGGCAATTTTCGGTAGCACTATCGAGAAGAACCCTCGCCTCGGTGCCTGGCTTTCCACCGTCATCTTCATCACGGGCTTCCTGATGCTCGGTACCGCCGTCACTATACAGTGCTTGCCGGCCTTCTATATTGCCACGGCAATCATAGGCGCCGGGACGGGTATCGGTTACGTCACGCCTGTAAAGACCCTCATGGCCTTCTTTGCCGACCATAAGGGGATGGCGTCCGGACTGGCGATTACCGGCTTCGGGCTGGCAAAGTTCATCGCGTCACCGGTAATCGAGTGGCTGCTTGCAAACGTGTCCCTGGCGAACATGTTCTACATCATGGGTGGAATATATGCCGCGGTGATGGTGGGGTCTTCCCTGCTTCTCCGCAAGTACCCATACATGGCCCAGGAATACGGAAGTTCGGATTTCCGGTATGGAGACCTGCTGAAACGCAAGGAATGGTGGGCCATCTGGTTCATGTTCATGACCAACATCAGCTGCGGTCTGGCCATCATTTCCCAGGAGAAGATGTTGCTTCTCGGGTTGGGAATAGCCTCAGTCGCGGCAATCCTCTCGGGAACCGCGCTGTCCAATGCGGGTGGCCGTATCGGCTTCTCTACCCTCAGTGACAAGATCGGGCGCAAGGCCAGTTACCACTTCGTATGTTCCTTCGGTATCATGGGCGCCCTGTTCTGCATCACTGGCAACCCGGTCATGAGCGTCATCGGTATCCTCCTGTGCGAGGCCGCGTACGGTGGCAATTTCAGTGTCCTCCCGAGCCTTCTTGCACGCAGGTTCGGGATGACCAACGCCTCCAGAATACACTCGCTCACTCTTACCGGATGGAGCGTAGGCGGCATCTTCGGACCCCTGCTGGCCAATACGTTCACTGGCACATCATTATACCTGGTACTCGCCATCCTGTACTTCATCGCGTTTACCGTGATGGAGATGAACGTGAAGAAAGGGTAACAATTATCCTGGGTGCATTTGGAGCCCGGTTGCCACTGGCGCCGGGCTTTGCTACATTTGGGACATGACAACTCAAAATCATAAAAACTATTGGTGAATATAACAAAATGAATTATAGTTGTAATAGTATTGCTCAGGAAATCGGAAAATGAAGACGGTTAAGTTAACAATAAGCAACAGGATAGATGTGCTGGACGACATGCGTGTGTTCAGCAGTATTGTTCGGGTTGCCTATAACCGTTATCAGGACGGGATGAGCGAGAAGGAAGTCCGCACGTACTGCAATAATCTATTTGCAACGAACCGATGGTTCATACAGTGTGCGATCAAGGAAGCAGCTGCCTTGCATAAACTAAACGGCGATAAGCGAATACTGTTCGGCGGCAAGAACAACCTTCACCAGTACCTTACCGGGATTATAGACAAGCTGACGTTCAAGTACCGAAGGATGTTCCCGGTCGGTATACAGGGACAGGCCGACTATCAAGGCAATCGTCTATTTGATTTCGACTTGAATAACCAGAGGATTCTGTACAAGCCATGTCGTGACCGGCACATCGAAATAGAATTTCTTCCGATGCGGAAGAAAATTGCGAACGAACTGTCGAAGGTACAAGAGCTTGCAGACCAGAACAAGATAACGGTATCGGTCAAGTTGACCGAAAAATATGTATGGCTTACTTACGACGACAGCCTGATATACGATGCAAGGTTCAAACAGCTGAATCGTAGCAGAATACTGGGCATCGACATGAATCCAAACTATATCGGGCTTTCCGTGATAGAGTTCGACAGGAACGATGAATTCAAGGTACTGCATAAGCGCGTATTCGATTTGAGCAAGCTGACGGTAACTTCAGGAAAGGCAAGCGGTTATTCTGCATCCAAGTACATTACGAACAAGCTAAGACATGAGACTATCGCGATCGCGCACGATATTTCTAGGCTTGTTGATGTATGGAAGTGCAAGATAGTCGCTATTGAGGATCTAAGTATCAAGCCAAAGGATCACAAGAAAGGCAAGAAGGTAAACCGGCTATGCAACAACAAGTGGGAACGCAGGCTGTTTACAACCAAGCTAAAGATGCTTGCCGACCTTCACAAGTATGATATCGTCGAGGTCAACCCGATGTATTCATCCATCGTGGGCAACTTTGCTTATGGTAACGAAAATACGCCAGACATGGTAGCAGCCTCGATAGAGATCGCACGGCGTGCTTACAAGAAATTCGAAAAGGGATGGTTCTATCCAAGATTCAATATTCAGCCCCGGGATGAGCAATGGAAGCAAACACTCGCTGCGGTGGAGGACTGGAAAGGACTTTTCTCTAAAATTAAAGAATCGGGACTGAAATACCGGTTCCTGCTCATGGATTTTATCCGGAATGCAGTCTTTAGCAAAAACTATATACGAAAGTGCTATAATATATACACTTTTGCATAGTCTTATATAGTTTCTGTATTACAAAGAAGACACAATATCCAGTATCCGGGAGTTTTTGTATTACAATGAAGACACAATATCTAGTATCCGGTTCGGCCTACACTCCGGTAGGCGATCTGAGGAATGTGACAAGCAGCCTGGAACCCGCTGTTTATGAAATCAAGAGCGAAGCCTTCCGTGGCACGTTCCTGCAAATCCGTGAAAACGTGGACACTTCCGTCCCCGCCAAGATTTATGGACGCATCCCTGGGATGCTCGCCAAGACCTTCCGCACCTTCGAGCGTCGCGACAAGAGCACCGGTGTACTCCTCTCCGGTGAACGTGGCATGGGCAAGTCCATGTTCGCCCGTCTTGCCGTTTCCGAGGCGTTGAAGCTCAAGATCCCGGTAGTCCTCCTCACCGGTAGTTGCGGAGTGGATGATGCCGTGGAAATCATCAACCAGATTACCCAGCCGATTGTCGTGGTCATGGACGAGTTCGAGAAAAACTTCCCCATTGAGTCGGATGATGACGATGATGACGAAAAGAAGGGGAAGCAGCAGAAATTCCTGTCCATGCTCGACGGCATGGGTTCGTCCGAAAAGCGCCTGTTCATCGCCACGGTGAACGACACGTCCGACCTGAGCACCTTTTTCCTGAACCGTCCCGGTCGTTTCTTCTACCATTTCGAGTTCAACACGCTCACACATGAGGAAATGCGCGAGTACCTGGAAGGCGAATGCGACCACAAGATTGTCAAGAAGAAGACCATCGACTACGCGGTGGCCTGCATGGGGACGTATGCCATCAACTATGACGGCATTGCCGCCATCGTGGAGGAACTGAACAGCGGTTCTCCCATCGAGGAGGCGCTTACCGACCTCAACCTTGACCGCAAGGGTGACGATGCGTACGTGTTCAGCATCCGCATAAACGGCGCCGAATACACCTGCGAGAAGTGGTCCAGTCTGAACGACATCCGCGAGGAAACCAGCCGTGCCGAATACTTCTACCTCAAGGAGGGGGTGCATGGTAATGTGGGCCGCATCCGCAAGTCCGACATTCCGGGTTCCATGCTCATTATCCGCTACGACGGTACCGGCATGAAGCTGAACAAGGACGGTGTCGCGATCATCCCGCGCAGCGCAATCCGCTCCATCGACCTGGACGACTGCTTCATCAAGAAGGGACGTACCGAGGTCAAGAAGGTTAGCCCTGACGATCTGGGTAGCGTTGGAGACATCGTGCTCAACCCGATCAAGGGTGGCCCAAGAGCCCTCTACCTGGAAGTATGATGGAAAGGCCGGCTCAGTCCGGCCTTTTCTCGTGTGGTACCACGGCAACGACCTTGATGAACCTGTGCCTGGATTCGTACCAGTTGATGAGGTCCATCTGGTCCCTTGCATCATAGAATACGTCTGTTGAACACCCAGAAAGACCGTTCCGGGCATCGACTTAGATTATGGCGTAGCTGTACGGCTTCATATATAAAAGTTTATCGCTTTTTACACAATTTCGGCAAATATTTGCTATATTTCAGGTGTAGAACTTGGAGTACAGCATGCGAATTTTGGAAATATCCGCCTATGTCAAGAATCCAGCCGGGTTTTGTATCAATGGTATGGATGACGAGAATGGCGTACTTACTCCATGTCTGTTCCTCCGTACTAAGGAAATACGAGCACGGATCAAGGAATGGCCGCAGGAAGCTGCCGACATTTCCCATCACATTATCTACGAACTCAGGTGGGAACCCTCGATTGAAGTCGACACGGGTCGTATCATGAACTGGAAACCGGGTGTCACGGCTTCCATACACCTGCGTGTAGTCGACCGCTGTTTTGTCCATCTGCATGACTATGACAACGACAGGCACTGGGCGACCGACGGGGAATGGTATGTCCCCGAGTTCCTGTACCCCAAGGAAAATGGATACGGGGACTTTATCAACATGGATATCGACAGGAACGGCTACATCAAGGATTGGAAACCCGAACTTGTAGACCAGTGGCTCACTGTCGACCCCGAGGAATGCAACAACAAGATTGTAGAACTTAATATTGCTAACCGATAAGTAAGTAACTCTGGAGTATATATGAAGAATCTCATATTGGTCATCGGTCGTTCCGGTTCCGGCAAGGATACACTTGTCCGTCATGCACAGACCGTGTTCGGCGCGAATGCCATCCCATCCTATACAGACCGCCCGATTCGTCCATCGGAAACCGACGGCGTGGAGCATACCTTCCTTACGAAGGACGGGTTCACCGCCCTGCTTGAACGCGAGGAACCGTTTGCATACACGCAGATTGGCGAGACCGGGTACCGATACTGTACCACGGTGGAAATGCTTTCCAAGATTGATGCCGATGTAGTATTTTATGTCATCGATCCAAAAGGATACTACTTCTGCAAGAAATTTGCTGACCGGTTCAACATGAAGGTCATCTACGTCAGTACCGACGAGGAAATCCGCAAGACCCGTGCCAACCTGCGCAACGGCGACAGTGCCACCTGGGCCAAGAGGACCGAGGATGAAAATGCCCAGTTTGACGAGTTCGAACATGACAAGCCCTGGGACGCAATCGTGTACAATAATGGTGAAGTTGATGAAGCCAAGACGGCATTCGTCGAAGCCGTAAGCTTTATCATCGAGTAATCAAATGGAAAACATTATCAATCCACGTGGAATAAATCCGCGCAAGAGCGACTACACGACCATGTTGTGGCATGGTGACTGCCTGGAACACATGAAGCAACTGGATGACGGTTCCGTCGACATGATCCTTTGCGACCTTCCTTACGGTGTCACCCATAACCCCCACGACAAGAGGATTCCCTTTGAACCACTGTGGAAGGAGTACGAGAGGGTCATCAAGGACGATGGCGCCATCGTGCTGTTCGCCCAGGGGCTATTCTATGTTGACCTTGTGGCATCCAACCGCAAGCTGTTCCGCTATGACCTGGTATGGGACAAGGTGCTGACTACCGGGTTCCTCAATGCCAAGAGGATGCCGTTGCGCCAGCACGAGCAGATTGCCGTGTTTTACAAGCAGCTCCCGACCTACAATCCACAGTTCCATGAGGGGAAGCCTTTGCACGGTCGTGGCAACGCTTACAAGAACAAGGAACTCGTGAACAACAACTATGGGGACTTCAAGGCAGCCGATGACGTGAGGAAGGGCAGTACCCAGAAGTACCCGACTTCAATCGTCAAGGTGAACAAGCCGCACCCGTCCGCGAGCAACCACCGCACGGAGAAGCCGATTCCTCTACTGGAATACCTGATCAGGACATTTACCAACCCGAACGACGTGGTGATGGACAACTGCATGGGTGCAGGCGGATGCGGAATTGTTGCGCTGAATACTGGGCGCAGGTTTGTCGGAATGGAAATCGACGACGAATACTATGCCACCGCACAGGACCGCATCTATGCGGCCCACCAACCAACCGAGATCCGGATTGACGTGAAGGCCAACGTTTGTCCGGTCGTCGACAGCATCAACGTGTATACGGAGGTCAAGAATGGAAAACTCGAGTGCAAATCAGTCCCAGAATCCGGAAATCAAGATTTATCGTGATTTCTATGCTGATCCGAATTATGTCCTTGTCGGCTATAAAGGCAAGAACATTTCTTCCCAGAGCGGAATCATATACATACCGTATCATAAGCCGAACATCTTTGTCCGGGCATTCGTTGCAATCTATTGTAAGATTAAATACATTTTCGTCAAGAAACCGACAGGGACTCTGTTGTTCGGTAAAGAGGAAGGTAGGGAGAATATATGAAGAAAAAGAATACGATTATAGTGAACCTGTATGGCGGACCCGGAACCGGTAAAAGTTCCGGTGCGGCATACATTTTTGCCAAATTGAAAATGGCCGGTGTCGATACCGAGTATGTCACCGAGTTCGCGAAGGACAAGGTGTGGGAAGGCAACCAGGAGGCGTTCAAGTGCCAGTTCTACATTACCGGAAAACAGACTTTCCGTGTATCCCGGTGTTTCGGGAAGGTAGATGTCATAGTGACCGATTCGCCCATCCGGCTAGGGAAAATCTATGCCGACCTGAATGGCCGCACGAAACTCGGCCTCGCCTGTATCGAGGAAGCCGACCAGTACCGTGGAAATACGATTGAGATTTTCCTGGAGAGGGTCAAGCCGTACAACCCGAACGGCAGGAACCAGACCGAGGAGGAATCCAAGGAAATCGACAAGACCATCAGGAAGATGCTCGACGACCAGGGTGTTCCCTATGCGGTGATGCGCGGCGATCAGTCCGGCTATGACCAGGTGTTCGACCACATCATGCAGGAACTGGCATTCAGGAACATGCTGCATTCCAAGGGATAGGATATGGAGCAGCAGTGCGGTCGGAAGATATGCTTGAGGCCGAGCAAGGCGCAGGTACGGACTATGTACCGTATGTGTGCCGTCTCCCGCCGTGCGTACAACTGGAAACTAGCCGAGCAGAACAAGGCTTACGAGGAAGCCAAGGCCAACACGCCGGAAGGCGAGAAGGTCAAGTGTACACTCGGAACACCGAGGGACTGGCACAAGGAATGGTGCGTCTACAAGAAGCTGCCCGACAACAAGTGGATGACAGAAGTCTCCAAGTTCTGTGGTCAGGAAGCCCTAATCGACCTCGGCTCCGCATGGAAGCGGTTCTTCAGGGGATTGGCCAAGCATCCCCGCTTCCACCGCTACAACCAGGATAACTCGTTCCGTTGCTCCGGTGGTGTGTTCATTGGTAGAGATTTTGTCCAGATACCTACCCTCGGTAGAATCAAACTCCGTGAGAAGGACTATATCAAGATTCCGAAGGATGCTGAAAAGATACCGCTTGCTATGGCGACCGTATCGGTTGATGCCGCAGGTAAGTGGTATGTTTCCTTCGCCTATGTAGCTGACATCGTTCCAGTCCACGAATCCATATCCTCGTTCGATGAGCAGGATATTGTGGGTGTCGATTTCGGTGTGAAGGACTTGGCAATCACTAGCGACGGCATCGTTTACGCCAACCCGAAAGCCTACCGCCATGTCAAGGCTAGGCTCCGGCGTGCTCAACGGGCACTCTCCCGCAAGAAGAAGCGTTCCAAGAACCGGGAGCGGTGCCGTAAGGTATTGGCTAGAATCCACCGAAGGATAACCAATATCCGTGTCAATTCGGCCCATCAGTTTACTGCTGACCTTACGAAACATACGAAGCCGAAGGCTATAGTCATCGAGGACTTGAAGCCGAAGAACATGTCCAAGAACCACAAGCTGGCCTCCGCTATATTGGATGCCAACTTCGGAAGGATGAGACAGTTCCTGGAATACAAGTGTGCATGGCTAGGCATACTGCTATTCTTCGCTCCACAGTTCTATGCCTCGTCAAGATATTGCTCCCACTGTGGGCAATACTATAACAAGGATTTGACCCTGGACGACAGGGAATGGTTATGCCCGGTATGCGGGCATAAACACGACAGAGATTACAATGCAGCCAGGAACTTGCAGTTCTATGGCCTGTGGCTACTAAACCTAGTAGTCCCGACTAATGACAATGCGGTGAGATACACCGTAAGTGGAGAAACTCCCACGAATGCTTGCCCCCACGGCGACATACAATGTGTCACCTATCGGGAAGGTATGGTTTACACCGGCCCCAGAGACATGAGATTACAGTTCTTTGAAACACAGGAACAGTGCATGGCGATGAAGCAAGAAATCACCAATACATATTTAATTGGTAAAAATGTGTAGAAATGATTTATCGGCAAAGACCGGCAAGCGCAGCTTCGGGTACCTGTTCAACAAGCGCGACTTCCATCATGCATTGAACAAGTACAGGGAGGAACAACGCTTGAAGTTTGAAATGATGGAAGCTGACGAGAGGTGACTATGCTGTTTGACCCACCAAAATATACAGGCAATAATCCATGCAAATACTGCGGTTGGCGTGAAGGACAGGAGAAATACAATGGTTTCTGTTCATTGGTGTGCGCAATGTCCGCCGAACACTATCGACGTGAATACAAGCCAGGTCCCAGTGCAATAACATTTGCCAAATTGATGGAGAAATATCGCGACCTTGCTATTCAGCGTCGGGCAATACTGGACCAGTTTGATTAGGTATTGAGAGTTCTCCAATCGGCCCTGGCACGTCCCAGGGCCGTTTCATATTCATTCTTGGTCCTGATCATGAACTGGGTGATGTACTGTTTCAGCAGGTCCCTGGCCACGTGGCGGTTTCCGGGTGAAAAGTATACCTTGCCCCCTACCTGGCAATACCCCTTGGCATCTACCTGGGCTTCCACGTAGGAGTCGAGTTCTTCCGGTTCCGATTCGCGGATTCCGTTCAAGATGTCCCATCTGAGCTCATAAATGGCATCCGCCTTCGGGATGCGCGTATCAATGCATACTGTAATCTCGCGGCCCTGCATGTCCTTGAATATGACCGCCTGGCCGGTGGTCGTATTGGTCACCTGTACGACCGAAAGCGAATCGGGGTGCATAACCGAGTGCTGCCCCGCGTTGGATTCGGGATGGAAAATCATCTTGTGGTGGGTAGGGCACAGGGCGATTTCGAGGTCCTTGTTCAGCTTCTTTTTGAGTTCCCTCGGGTTCACGTGATGAAACTCTATAAGCGACCGCTCGTCGGTCTCATAGGTGCAGTTCGGATAAACGCAGCGATATTTCATATGCATTTTCATACCTGAAAACTACATCCTGTTGCCACCAGATGAAATTATTGCTACATTTTGGATATGCTTAAAATATTCGAAAAATTCAGAAAACCTGTCACCGCCGATGAGCTCAAAATGATGCGCATCTGCGATATCGTCAACTCCAACCGCTGTCTCCTGGACAAGGACGCTTCGCCCTGTATGGAACATAACATTTGCATCGTGAAGGATGTATTCGAGGAGCTTCTGCATGAGAAGCTCGGTCCCGATGTCACCGTATCGGTTGAAGGTATTGGGTTGAGTGTTCAGGACGATAAATTTAATGCTGAAGTCATGGAATTCATCACCGAGAACAAGTTGGAATACCCGGAAGCGTGGGCATGTACCATAGTCTCCCCCGATATATGGCGTAGCGGCTACCATGATGCGATCATCGACAAGTTGACATTCCGGAATCGAATCAGCGGATGTAGTGACGATCGCATCAGCGGAGAAGTATCCGGGACAGTAAGGCTCTACGAAAGAAAGAAGAATGCCTTCGAAGCCCTGAAAAAATTCATGGAAGAGAAGAGGTGGCTTGTCCAATGCGTCAATCGGATTCACCTTTCCTCGATCGAGGATAATGACTACAATATCGAATGGTCCATCTCCGACCTGGAAATTACGCCTGAACTCCTGGATGGATTCATTTCGACCGTGAAGATGGTTGTGACCGCAGGTCTTACCGACGAAGAGGCCGGTGCATGGCGCCAGCACATCATCGAGAAGTTCCGCACCTATGCATACGGAAGTCTCGCATCTGTCGACTTTAACAAGCCTTCGACAACCATTGGCACACCGGAACAGTGGAAGAAGGATTATCACGAAACATACAAACCGGAACAGGAGCGCCGCGAACGCTGCGCCGGTGTCCTTGAAGAGATCAGGGGGAAAATCGACATCACCGACATCCTCAACTGCCTCGAAAGGAACAAGCGCCAGTTATTGCTCCAGCAGCTAGTGGAGCTTAACCATGATTTACCGTGACCTGAAAAATTACATCGAGGAAGCGGAACGGAACTACGGATGTGGGACCGGGTGCGGCGCCTATGATGACTGCGAAATCGTTTTCAAGAATTCCGGGACGTTCAAGACCTTACCGGACGTAGCCGACCCGATGGCACCAGTCCGCAGTGTAAGTATCGTGATTGGCCCGAACGGGAAGGCAACGATCATCCTTAGCGACCAAGAGGCGTAATGACAATTCTGGGTGACTACATTAACGGAAATCATCGCACCATCCTCTATGACGATGGAACGAGAATCCGCGAGACCGGCGCCTATGTCGACTGGAAGTGGAAGGCTGACGATGCCGACCACTTCACGTTTGATTTTCCGGAATCCTTTGATTTGAAGGTGACTAATCGTTGTGGGGAGATGTGTCCGTGGTGCCACGAGAACTCTACCCCTGACGGGAAGGAAGGCAACCTTTCCAAGCTGGATCATCTGATTTCTACCATCCACGCCGGTACAGAAATTGCTATTGGCGGGGGCGACACGCTTATGTGCCCCGGTATCATTGAATTCCTTGAAAAATTGCACCATCACGGGATAGTGGCGAACATCACGGTAAACCAGGTGACTCTGCCACGCGACGTGGACGTGATTAAATCACTCATTGATAAACGGCTTGTGCATGGCGTCGGTATTTCCATGGTGAATTCCCACCGCATGAATGACCTTAAACTAATTGACCAGCTTGGATCCAACGTGGTAATCCACGTGATTGCCGGCCTGTTCGAGGACAAGGACATACCGTTCGTGGAAGGTCGCAAGGTACTCATCCTCGGGTACAAGGATATCCGTCGCGGCAACAAGTATCTCTGTTCCCAATTTGTCGAGGTGAACCACAATCTGGACATGATGCGGAACCTGTGGCAGCAGGAACTTGCCAGGAAGTGCCAGGCGGTTGCATACGATAACCTGGCAATAGAACAGCTGGATCCGAGGTTCCAGGGTATACTCTCGGACGAGAAGTACAACCGGCTCTATCAGGGGAATGATACTGACGTGCTAGATTCGGATGGCAATATGACGTGTTCAACTATGTACATCGACCTCCCAAACATGCAGGTGGCCCGCATGAGCACGGCTCCCATGGAAAAGAGGTACCGGTTTACCGGCGATGAAAGTATTGCCGAACTCATGAAAATGACCGTGCAAGGATGGGAAAATGCATAAAGTTGCTTCTTGTATTCTTGGATTACTGGTGGCCGCTGCCGGGGTTCTTGTTGCCATTTATATAGCATCGCTTCCCGAATGGTTCGGTTGGGCAAAGGATGACCTCCGTACCATTTTCAGCTACCTGGCCGCCATCGGCGTGTTCTCGCTGTCTCCGGTAGGCGGTGGGTTCATCATTTACTATGGAGTTACGAAGAATGCGAAGCGTTAGACCCGGAATGTTCGAGACCAATTCCAGTTCATGTCACTGCCTGGTCATCTGCACCCAAGAGGAGTGGCAGAAATTTATCGCAGGTGAACTGTTCGCCGAAGGCGCCGAAAATAAGGGCAGCTACCGAGAGAAGCTGATTACAATCGATGCTGTCTACAAGCTGATTGAGACGAACTTTGCTCACGAATACGGGTGTTTTTGGCAAGACACAACTATGCCACCGGCTGAATTGGTGGAATGGGTATACAAGGCATTCAATAAGGAAATGCTGCTTCAAGACGAAGATCCTGCATATGACGGCATGAACTTCCGTGACAGCAGCGACCCGTGGTGGATGGAGCATTTGCCGGAATCCTTGAAACCGTTCGTTGAGGAACATCCGCTGGTTCTTGATGGACTTACTGAGTGGATTAAACTTGAACAGACACCGTTCTCCTATGAGATGATCCGTCTCCGGTCGCACGATTTTACCGTGGAATACGATGACTATGAAAGTATCCCGCCGCACATAGTGGATGATGCAAGGAAGTTCTGCATATTCGGCATAGATGTCCCGCTTCCGGTTGTCGAATGCCGTGCAATTTGGTATGCATAGGGGGGGTTCATGATTACTATTAGACCACAGGTCTTCGAGACCAATTCCAGCTCCGAGCATGCACTGAAAGTGAACAAGGACGCACCCAGGAAGCCGGAAGACTTCCCGGCTCTCGATGCCGACGGGTTCCTCGAAATCGAGGCTACCCGCTACTGGGAATCCGGTATCTCGGTGACATCTGTCCGCGACATCATGGAATACATCTGTCTCCTTGATTATACCGTCGAGCGAAATTATGATTCCGCTTTCGATATCATCAAGCAGGCCTACAAGGAAATAGGTCTCCGGGAACCCATGGGCATCCGGGTCTATGTGACTGACCGGGAGGGCCACCATCTTCCCTATGAGAGCGACGACTACCTCAATGGCCCGCATATCAAGTATGAACGCGGCAAGACCTTCATATTGCCCAATGGCGAGAAGAAGGAAAACTCCAAGTACACGTGGTCACTGGAAGCCAGCCTGAAAGATGTACCGGATGAGGTCGATGACCGCGATTACGAATACAAATGGTTCGAATTCGATAACCTGGACACTTTCGTGGGTGAGCATGCCACATTGTCCATCTGGCCAATGGAGAAGATGCTTTGCGAGATCCCAATCATTCCGGTAATGGTCGGCATATCGTGCAACTGTCTAGTATTTGGCGACACGCTCTGGAAATGCCTTGATGACCTGGTTGATGATGAGTATAACTACGAGTACCAGGACATAGCCGACGCTTTTCGGTTTGAATCAACTCTCTACTTTTATCATTCATGAGGATTTATGCGAAAAGTGGTGAAACGATTACGGTTTATCCTGAGGCGCAAATGGCGCGAATGGTTGTGTTTCAATGAACATGAGAACCGTAGTACCGTATTACGCCATTATGGACCCGGCGGTACAGTTGTATAAAGTGAGGTAAAAATGAAATTAAGCGAGCTAGAAAATAAACTCAATCATCTGCTTATTCCGGAACTGTTCAAAGACTACTGTCCTAACGGATTGATTGTCAAGGCGGTAGAAGGCGACCCCGATGTGACGGGAGTGGTCACCGGAGTGAGCCTTCGGAACAGCCTCATCGATGCTGCCATAGAGAAGGGCGCCAACGTAATTTTTGTGCATCACCCCAATGGGTTCTGGCACTCCGAAAAGGATAAGAGAATCCTTGACAACGTGAATAACTACACCAGGAAATTGATCCAGCACGGAATTTCCCTATTCGGGTATCACCTTCCACTTGATGCACACATCGACGTTGGCAACAATGCCCAGATTTACCGGAAGCTGAACCTGTCCCCGGATATCGACACTGCACTTTCGGGTGGCTATGCTCCCCGTACGTTCATGGACAATATCGGGTACATCGGCACTGGAGTGATAACGCACAAGCTGCTCGGTGACACCTTCACCGACTACTATGCATGCAATTTCGAAACGGGAAAGGAATACAAGGTCGCAATCTGCTCCGGTAGCGGCACGTCCGGTCTTCAGGAAGCCTATGAGATCGGCTGCAACATGTTCATTACCGGAGAAATCAGGGAATCTACTCCCATATTCGCGGAAGAGCACAACATGGCCGTCATAGCGGCTGGCCATCACCGGTCGGAGGTATTCGGGGTAATTGCTATCGCAGATTTCCTACAGCACGAATGCAACGTGAATGCGACATTCGTCAACTTTGACAACCCAATCTAGGACGTGTTATGACATCTTCACATTTTGACGTTATGCTGGTTGGTGCCGGTCTCTACAATGCCGTGCTCGCCAACAAGTTTGCAAAGCATGGCCTATCCGTACTCATTGTCGAAAAGCGCAACGAGATAGGCGGAAACTGCCATACATACGAATTGAACGGAATTACCGTGCACAAGTACGGCGCACACATATTCCATACGTCCAACGAAGAAGTATGGAAGTTCGCCACCGAATATGGCAATTTCGTGCCGTTCCAGAATTCTCCCATCGCGATGACCAAGCGTGACGGCAAGTATCTCTACCTGAACCTCCCGTTCAACATGAACACCTATACCCGCATCTGGCCGGATCTTTCCCCCGAGGAAATCTCCAACAAGATTGATGAGGAAATCAACGAGGCAAAGGAAAAATACACGACGGACACGCTGTCCGGCTGCTGCATGCGCATGGTAGGAAAGACGGTGTTTGAACTTCTCGTGAAGGACTATACCGAAAAGCAGTGGGGGAAGTCCTGCGACGAGCTCCCGGCTGACCTTATCAAGCGCCTTCCCATGCGCTTCAACTGGAACAACAATTATTTCAACGACAAGTACCAGGGAATCCCGGAAGAAGGGTACACCAAGTGGATCGAGAACATCATATTCCGCGATGCACCTAGCAAAGTCGAACTGATGCTCAATACCGATTACATCCAGAATGTCCAGGAACTGTACGGTAAGGCTGACCATATCTTCTATTCCGGACGGCCCGACCTTCTCTGTGGCGAGAATTACCTGTCCTTCCGCGGACTCAACTTCACGACCAATGTATTTCCTGTCAGCGATTTTCAGGGCACCGCCGTGGTGAACCATAACACCAAGGACGTGCCGTACACCAGGACAATCGAGCACAAGCATTTCCAGCCGTGGAAGGAATCCGACCGGTACGACATTCGCAACAATACTACCGTTGTCACTGTTGAAACGCCGTGCCAGTGCATCAATAAAAATGACGAGCCTTATTATCCGATCAACAACCAGGAGAATGATTCACTCTACCGCAAATATGTTCGCCTGCTTGCGGCGGGCGAATCAATCTATGGCGGCAAGAAGGTCCATCTTTGTGGGCGCCTTGGATTGTACCGGTATCTCGATATGGACGACTGCATCGAATCGGCATTGAAGATGGCCGAGAAGTGGATGCCCGTACTCGATGGAACTAAGATGGGGGTGTAGCATGTGGGACTATGATGCAGATGAAGTGCGTAACCTGATGAAGGAAGCCAAAGAATGTCTTCCCGACCTTGCCGAGGCCAACGATAAGTTCGATGAAGCCGAGAGTTCTTTCAACAGGCTCATAGAATCTTATGAGGATAAGATTTCCGAACTGGAAAGTGACGTTCAGGAGAAGGATGATGAAATTGCTGGCTTAGAGGCCCAGTTGGCTGAAATTGAGAGCGCGGGTGAGCTTGAAGAGTCGGCAACGGCCATTCTTACCTACTATACCGGACATGATCCCAGTCTAGGCGATGTCCTTTCCCTCAAAGAAGACATAGTTAAACTTCTGAACGAAAAATACCACGTATCATCCGGTGAACTGGACTAATGGAAAAAGGCGGGACCTAAGTCCCGCCTTCCTTTTTCTTACGGTTTCCCGCTTCTCTGAAGAAAAATCTAAGGATCGTATTCCATGATGAACCGGATGTCAGGGTGGTCCTCGTCGCACCAACCACAACCCGCGTTACCCTCGACTGCAAGGCAGATACCGTTCCAGTAGTGGGACAGGTCATACAGCTTCTTGATGCGGACGATGTCCTCGACGAGTTCCTTGTTGACCGGGAACGTAAGGGGATTGAATTTCTTTGTCTTCCTTCCGTTCTCGTCATAACCGGAGCTCTGGTCGACATACCACTCACCATCCCATTCCTCTTCATGAACGGACATGCCAAGCGCCTTGCACAGCGACTTCATCTGGATCTCGGCCTTCTTCTGTATGGTCGAAGTGCGCTCGTAGATTTCCATCATGGAAACTTCCTTGTAGTAGCGCATATCCTCGTTGCCCTTTGGCTTAAGGATTCGCCTGAGTTCCGGTGACAGTTCTTCAACCTTGATGTCGTTCTGGTAGCTGTTCCAGGCATCGAATTCACAACAGTCATCCTCGGCACCGAGCAGTATATACTTGGCATCGAGAATAATCCAGTTCTTGGTGACCATGTGCCATTGGTCACTGCCCTTGGCCTTCTTTTCGGCCCATACAGTGATTGAATAGCCCATTGTTATCTCCTTGGGGCTATTGAGCCATTACACTACGTCGCACAGCATGCACCTTGCGATTTCAAGTGCAGCGGCCTGGTGCTGGTTGTTGAACGAAGCCGCGGATGCCTTTTCGACCACCTGGATGATGGCGTTCGGGAACCAGGCACGGAGAATCGTGTAAGCGGAAGCATCGCAAATGTCGGTACAGGTACCGACGATGCGAATGGTGATGTCGTACTGGGCGGCGAGGGCAGCGACTGCGTCCTGGTCGGTAGAGTCAACACCGAGAATAGCCTTCGGCCATGCGATGAAGCCGAAATTGTGCTTGTTGATGAAAGTGGCACACTGGTCTTCGAGGGCCTTTTGGATGTCCTTCTGGATCTGCCATCCTTCTGTGCCGCAGACGCAGTGAATCGGGAGGCGCTTGCCTTCCACGGAATCCTTGAAGCTGTCTTCGAAATGGGTATCGCGGGTGGCGATAACCTTGCCCTTCCATTCGCGGATTTCCTTCACGACTTCGGGCACGATTGCGGCAGCAGCCGGGTTATTCAGAACGCCGTCGATGAAGTCGTTCTGCATGTCGATAACGAGTAATGCGTCGATTTTCTTGTTCATTGTTTCCTCTTGTTGGTGTAAAATTAGTTCTTTTTCAAGGATTTTTCAAGTTCTGCCTTGAGTTCGTGTTCCAGGTTCGCGATGAGGCCCATTGTCGCCCGGGTCAGTTCCACATTGTGCATGAGGCTAAGGACATTGAATTCGGCCAGCCGCTCACGCAACTTCTTCGCCTCGGCTCGCTGGGTTTCACGACGCTTGGGTCCTTCCTGGCGGATCATTTCTTCAATCCTGGCAATCGAGCACTCTATGTCGTTGAACAGTTTGGTCACGAGAGCCATAAGGTCATCCACCGTCATTTCCCCGATACCGGCTTCGATAGCCTGTTCAGGTGACGGGGCACTTTCCAGGAACATTTCTCCCATCGGCGGGTGAAAGAACATCAGCATTGCCCTGTTCCGGTCACCTCTCAGGATAATCCCGGATTCACCGGGATGTTTCAATTCGAATAGCGTCAGGGACTCATTTTCCACGAGAAGACCTAGAGATTCAATTTCGTCCGATTCAACTACATGTTCAGGGTCGGATGCAGCCTTGTCAATCAGTTCATTGAGTTTTTCCCTGGTAATGCTGCGAAGCCTGTCACGCTTCTGACAATCAGCTTCAAGAAGGAATTTTAGCATAATGTGCCTACTTGGTAAAGAACTTGATGATGGAGTCACGCTTGATGTTTACAAGATCGAGGTCAACCTCGCCTTCATAATCCGGTCCAACAATCTCGAATCCAGCCAGCCGGATGAGGGAATCCATCGTATAGGTTGAATCTGCACGGTCATAGATGGCCTTCTGCAGCTTCGGGATATAATCACCGCCGGACACTTTCTTGTTGCCGTACGCGAGACCCATGAGAATGACCGAACCGTTGCGGATGATGCCGACCACGGTATTCTTGGCAGCAGACTGTACCTCGGTGGAGATTACAATCTTGTTAGGATCGATCATGTAGCCGCATTCGAATTCCGGTTCACCGTCGTAACGTGCGAACATGAACTTGTACTTGGCACCCACGTGACCCTTGAAAATATCCACGCTCAGAAGGTAAGTCTTGGAATCTTCCTTCCTGTTCTTGTAATAGATGCATTCGGCAGCTTCCGGGGACGCATTGGTCATATCTCCGGAATGCATGACGGTGAGGTCGTCAGTGCGGAATGAGGTATTCCAGGCGATTCTGTTGTTGAAATTGTCGGTGAGAGCGAAGTCGATGTCACGTGCACCCCATTCATTCTTCCAGTACACGCCGAATACGTTGTTGTCACCGAGTTCGAACCCGGAACCGAACGGATAGTCACCGACGAAGGACTTTTCCGAGGTCGGGAGCCCGATTATGATGCCCTTCGGCATGCGCACCTTGCCGGTCTTCATCTTGGGTCGAATGTCATTGATGATCGAGCGGAGCACGATATCGGATATGTCCATGAAGTGGTCGAAATCCTTGCGCTTGGTTTCGCTGGACGTGTAGAACTTGCTTTCCTTGACGTACAGCTTGCCGTTGCGGACGATGTACACGTTGTCTTGTGGCGGTTCAAGCCGTAGGCCGCAGAAGTTCAGGAGGCGCAGCTTGCGGAACGTGGATACGCCATTCAGTGCTTCCTGCACATTGAGCGCCGAATAGAGGGCGACGTTGTCCAGCACGGAAGGCGCCATCGGCTTGTGGAGCCGCTTGGACATGTGGGAAATGTGGTTGATGATTGCGTTGATGGTGCATCCATCCGGCCCGGCCTTAGGGGCCTTGAAGGCCAGTAGGATGGGCTTGAAACGGTTGAACACGGATGCAAGCGACTCCCGGTTCTCATGGCTCAGGTCGAGAAGCATACGGGCACGATTGTGCACGCTGCAACTCCTGATCAGATCACAAGTATTCTTGTTCTTGATAACGAGGCTACTTCCGGTAGCACGGTATACCAGGCAGCGGACTATTTCCGCGCCATCGTCCGGGTAAGTGCCCTTCTCGGCGTAATAGCGGGTCCTAGCTTCACGGTTTTTGATGTCATCGGGATTCACCTTGAAACCGGAATTGATTATGAAGTCACACAGGGCGTCAACGGTTTCTTCCTTGAGTGCGATACCGGAACTCAGCATGTCTATGCAGCGATTGTGCATTGCTTCCACAGTGATCGCCGTGATGGGGGTGAGTTTGCTGTATGCGAAGTCAACCCGGGAATTGTCATTCCTGATAAACCCGTTGGCCAGGGAAAAGTCAGTGCCATACGTGCTCATGTAGTGCATGAGCTGGTCGTAGAGCAGTTGCTGGTCTGTCGCGTTGATAAGGTCGCGCCACTCCTTGTAGAATGTGGCATTGTAGTCTACCTGCTGTTCCTCGAGCCAGCGTTCGACATCGGTGGTGCATGCTTCCGGTACGACGATGTAGCCTCTCTGCATTGCCATTCTGCAGATTCTCGGGAACGTCACGGCCTCACTTTCATCACGGACTATGGTGGTCTTGAACATGGTGATGAGGGTCGGCATCGTCGTTTCTTTCAGCATCTTTGTACTCCTATAAGAAAAGCCGCGGCAAGTATGTTCATCCTGGTAAAGAAAGGAACTTGCTTTGCGGCCCGGTTTTGCCCGCGGGACGTAAGTGATGGCAAGCCTTTATGGGGCTTAAAGAGGAACGTCCTTGGCGAGCGGTTTAATGAATGCGGGAAGTATTGTCCGTTGTGTGAAAGAAGGAACTTCCTTTGCATCCGTAAGCAAATGTAGCATATTCCCTCGTCGGTGGCAACCGGTCCATCGGCGCAAAATGTAAATTTAACTTTACAAAGTGCGCCGATGGACATAATTGCCATTTTTGATCGAAATTGCTATATATTGGGCATGACATCATTTACAAAATCCCCGTTTCCCTATGCCGGCTGTAAGTACAATCTACTGGAAGAACTTGACAAGGTCATTCCCGCCGGCGACACCCTTATTGACATGTTCGGAGGCTCCGGCGTAGTTGCCGTGAACATGGCCTACAAGTTCAAGAAGGTCATCTACAACGACATCATGGAACCGCTGGTGTTTATGCACCGCAACATGGTTGTCGATTCCCTTGAAACCATCTTACAGAACGCCAGGGATCTTTCTTCAAAGATTCCCGAGAAGTATGCCGAGTTGAGGGGTATCTACAATCACCAAGTCGAGCTTTTGAAACAGATGCATCATAATGAGGGGTGGCAGGAAATAGGCTACCGCTTCTTCGGCCTCATGTTGTCCTGCACCAACAACCTCGTCCGATTCAATAAGAAGGGTGGGTTTAATCAGACTTGTGGCAAGCGCCAGCTTACCGACCCGAAGGTCATCGAGATTACCGCGTGGAAGCAGAAACTCACCGACATTCCCAAGGAAACCCATACCAGCATCATGTTCAATAACTGCTCCTACGAGGCATACGGGAACATGGATGCCGGTACCGTTGTTTATGCCGACCCGCCATATTCCAATACCGAAGCTGGATATAATGGGGGCTGGAGTGTCGAGGATGACGTGAAGCTGGCAAGGTTCATCATGGACCACATGCGATACAAGTGGATCGTGAGCAGCTGCGCCAAGGACGGCAACACCACGAAGCTTGTGGAAATTCTCCGGGCAAGTGGCGCCTTCGACGAACGCCGTATAGACTACACCTACAAGGCATCCAAGAAAACCAAGGAAAGCAAGACTGAGGAAATCATCCTGGTCTCTAAGTGATAAACTGTAGATATGGACCTAGTAAACTTCGCAATATGGAAATTCCGGTACATAGAAGGCATCCTTCGCGGTATGCAGTCTTTCGACGTTACAACGACTAAGTATGTCGATCCGGTGTCCAAGGAGGTTTCCTGGATACGCTATGACATGGCAGCGGAAAAGGCGACCGTCGAACGCACGGAAGTCAAACACTCCATGTTCTTCGGCGAAACCGGGACAAGCATCCAGAAACTCGAATGCAAGTTCAGTGACCTGGTGCGTACCTTGAAGGACCTGGGAATGTATCAAGAATTGCCGCCCGGCGAGCATCACATGCTTGCAGGACCGCAAAAGGAAGATTAAGCCAAGCCGGTTGCCGATGCGACCGGTTTTTGCTATATTCGGGGCATGAACAAGCGCAAGAAAAAGAAACTTTTGGAGAGCATAGAGGTCGCAAAGGGACTTTTGAAAAACTTCATCGACATAGATGATGTCATTTCCCCAAAGGGCAGACAGCCGTTCTATGTACCGCCAGAAGTGGCAAAGCCGAAGCCGGCGCCCGGTTTTAGCTTGCCCCATCCGGATGTTCCTGCGAGGGAACGGCCCACCTGGTGCGATACCATCAAGATTGGCAATGCCATGTGGTCGATGGCTGACCTCGACTATGTGGATTGCGAGGACATCGACCGCCCCGGTACCGGCATCAAGTTCTACCGTGGAGTCTACTATTACACCGCGTATGCCGCGAAGCGTATAGTTAGCAAGCTAGATGGGTGGCATATTCCGACGGTCGGGGAATGGCTCGATGCGAAAGCGGACTCGTATTTCAGCCGGGAAGAGTTTCGCGACGTACCGACTGATGCTGTCGATAGGCAAACTGAAGCCTGGCATGTCCGACGGCTATCAATGCTGCTTGGTGTGCTACCGCTTGGGCAATTCGATACCATGTTCCCCCATGCCGAGGATCCTCTGGAATTTGGCGAGCATGCCTATTATCACACTGCCGACAGTAGCATGATAATGTTTTCCAGTTCTCTCAGCGTCATGAGCGCATGGGCACTTGGCGGATGGAACCCCAAGGGAAAGTACATGCCGGTCCGTCTTGTAAGGGATGCGGATAAGGCTTGACAAGTTGAACCTCAATACATATATTTGGTAACATGAGTATTCTTCAAATTACAGATATCCACATCAACGGCGAATACAATGGCCAGTTTGATGTAAAGAAGCACTTCAAGCAGATACTTGAAGCAAACAAGACCCGCGATTTCGATGCAATCGCCCTTACCGGTGACCTTGCCGACGAAGGCTCCTATGAGGACTATACCGAAATTTTCAACCAGGTGGAAGAAACTTTCGGCAACGGTACCCCAATCCTTGTCATTCCGGGCAACCACGACAATCGCGAACACCTGGACCTTGCCTACATGGACTATATCAACCGTGAGCATAACTTCAAGCCGGGAACATACTTGCAGCGTATCGGCGGAACTTTCGAGGAACCCGGTAAATGCGTGGTTATCCTTACGCTCCCAGGTATCCTTGCCGGCAGTGGAAACACGAAGCTCATTGGAATGGACAATGCCCATAAGGAGCTTCCACACCAGGGGCTCGAAGCATTTCTTGACCACGAATGGGACCGCAAGAATGCTGACAGTTATACGCTCTTCATGCACATGCCGCTGATTAAGCCATTCCACAGGTTCATGAATGTCGATGCCCATTCCATCGACGAGGATGCCGCAAAGACATTCCTGTGGGCGCTCAGGGAATTCTATTTCCGTGGAATTATCTGTGGGCACTATCATTGTGCGAGTGTAACCAGCTTTAACGATTTCGTCCAATTCGTCGCGCCGGCATCCCAGTGCCAGCTTGACCCGTTCACCAAGGACTGCAGCCCGAGTGGAAATTATCCGGGATATGCCATCATCTGCCCGGGTATGCATGAGATGCACATGTGCAAGTTCCACTATATTGTCGAGGACGAAAATGGCAACTAAGTACCGTATCGTCAAGCGCGAATAGTTCGATACCGATGACAAACTACATGTCAGGTTCGAACCACAGTACCGGTTCCTCGGCATTTTCTGGTGCGGCTTCTCGGACCATGATTGCGATTCATCCTGGAACCGTCATTTCAGGACACAGCAGGATGCTGAGGCATTCCTCGCCGAAGTGGAACGAATGGGCGGTTCTACATCAACATCCACAGTAGTCGCGGAGTACAGATAATGGCAGCAGAATTGAAAGATCCGTGCTTTATCCCCAATGTGTTCTATGTAATCGTGCAGGACCTTGTCGATGGAAACACGAAGTTCATCAAGGACATCTGGGTCCAGTCTAGGAAGGATGAAAACGGCGAGTACGAGGTCGGTCGTCCATATGAAATTGCGAAAACAGACGAAATCCATGAAGCGAAGGTGTATGAACGCCTGGATGATGCGCTGATTGTGATTTACGCCCTTACCAAGGCATTCAAGACGAATACGAACGTCAAGGGTTTCCGTGTGTACCAATTCGAGGAGACCCTCAAACGTGTCGAACAAATCCCCTAGTCTTGATGATGAGATAGCAAGATGGCATAGGTTCAGTGATGGTGCCATCGGCAGCAAGTTTGCCCTGATGACGCTTTTTCTTGCCACCACTCCACCCGAATTGCGCGAACAGCTTCGCGGAACAATCATATCTGAAACAGGAGACATGATAAATCTCCGGTCAGAGGTGTTTCATGAAGAAAGAATACATTAAACCGCAACTTGAAATTCTCGACATGGAATCCGGCACTGCTTTGCTCGCCGGTTCCGGTGACGATCCGTACTGGGTGCCTCCCGAAGAAAAGGAGGGTTGTGAAACCCCTGGTGGTGCCCGTAAATAGCCACATTTAGTGTCATGAAGAGGAAACTGCGACGATAAGTTGCAGTTTTCTTTGTTTATTGCTATATTTTGAGCATGGAACTAATTAGAGACAATTTCGACAAGATCCGTTCCTGGATTGAATCTCAGGAACTCAAACCGTATGAAGCCTACCATATCATGTGGCTCAAACGTCGCAAGGACGGCGTGACGGACAAGGGTGCCCAGGCTGCAAAGCACTGGTTCATCCACAACGTGGCCGAGCTCGACAAGATCAAGAAGAGCATGCTCGAACATGTCCAGGAAGGTGGCCGAATCGTCATCGGCATCAACAAGAAGGACGTGCGCCGGGTGAACGCGGAACTCGATTATCAGCTCAGGTCCTGCGAACTGGATGGCAATTTCCCGTTTGCCAGCGTAGAGTATCCGTCGGCATTCGACAAGTGCCGCCCCAGTGGCCGTGGCATGCATTTCATCGACATCGACTGCGGCGAAAACGATACCGAAGCCACCATGATGGAACGTATCGAGAAGTACCGAGAATGCCTGAAAGAAAAGTGCCGCCCGTTCGGCGAGGACAAGGTTTCCCTCATCCTCAAGAGCAAGACCGGCTACCATGTCATTTTCCTGCGGTGCGATTACAGGCCGCTTCGCGAGGAATGTTCCGATGACATCAAGGCTGACGAAAATACCGCAATTTACATTGTTGCATAGGAGCTAAAAATGAACGTAGTAGCTGTAATTGTCGTGCTTGCCCTCACGGTGACTGCCGTGTTCTGGCTCACCGGCAAGTGCTGTTTCCATAAGTACGAAATCATCGACCAGCATGACAACGCCGACGGTACCGAACGTACTTACGTCCAGCGCTGTACAAAGTGCGGGAAAATTAACACCAAGAAAGTAGACCTATCGTAGCGAATGAAATATATCAAACTTGCCCTGTATACCGTCCTCATAACAAATTTCCTTAAAAAGGCGGTTTCGCTATTGTTGGGCACACGTGCACGCCTCCACGGCGAACAGCTCGTTGGCCTGTTTGCTGTATTCGAAAATGGTTCAAAGACCACCTATGTACTGATTGACATAATTCCGTATGATATCATCGTCTTCAAGAACGTGCAGGACATATATGACCTGTTGTCAGTAGCCAGGCCGGGCCTGAGCGGGGCAGCGTTCAAGCGTCTCCACTGTGCCGGTCAAAAGCAGTTTCCTGAAAAATACGTCCCGCTGTTCACTGATGAAGGAGCTACCTATGTTGACCGATGTGACTCTGTGGCCATCTTTCGCATGTTGAAGGATATTGTGAATGCATAGCCGTTATATATCACTAGCCTGCTATTCCGCGATAGTCACTTCGTTCATCATGAAGCTGATGAACAAGTTCAAGATGTCGTTCAAAGGAACCCGCGAGACATTCGCGGACTGTCCTCCACCGTATATAGCGGCACATTTCGCGAAGAACTGGCAATCTACTGATGGAAAGGCATGCTTCTCAGTACGCTCTTTAATTTTTGGTCCGGATTTCAAAACGCCGGAATCCAGACGTGAATTGTGTGAATTCTGTTCAACGTTTTTATGCACGGACGGGTTCAGCTTTAACCATATCTCAACAATATCCAATGACCTTCCTGAAGGATTCGCTGTTGGCGATACCAGCAATATAGCGGGAATATTGTCCGAAACAGACATATACAACATTATGGGCAAGTATTATGAACTGCTTGCCAAGGAGAATCGATGAAATATATTAACCTGTCTCTGGTTTCCATGATCGTGACGGCATTTATACTCAAAGTGAAGGAACTGATATGCCGCAACACGAATACCAAGGTCGAACTCTGTGGAATCACTGACAAGGACTGGGATGAAGCCATACGGAGCGTACGCATCGTGCGTTCAATGGAAATTGTTATCCAGTTTGCGAAATCGACCGATTCCACCAATCAAACCGAAATATACAACTGGATACTGGGCCCAAGCCTGGGCACCAAGGCGGACCAGGTCGTAATGAGGTGGTGCATTCTGAATCTTGTGCCGGAGAATGGGTACCGTGTCAACAAGGTGTTTAACCGTATGGCCACTAAGTGCAAAATACTGCAATGGCCCATGTCCTCTACCAAACAGCTAGAACTGATGAATATATACAACCGGCTCATGTATGCCTCCATGGACAAGGAAGGACACAAGACATGAAGTACCTGAAAATTTCCATCTGCACCATGATTGTAACGAAGTTCATCATGAAGGTCATCGCGAAGTTTAAAAACGAGAAGCGCCCTGATGACAGCTACTCCCTTGCCCGCCTTATAGGCGTGGATCCGGATGCGTACGAGACTGCCGCAGAAGCCGCCAAAGTTGCGCCGGACTGGAAGATTCTACTGTTCTTCTATTGCAGCAATAGGGATAACTTGGCATATTTCAACATAGGAAAATCGCTTGGGCCGGTGTGTGACGAGCTGATTTCCAGGTGGTGCAACGAACATTTGGGTTTCATCACTGACCACAATGGGGTTACTTACACGTTCCGGTATGTCGATATCCAGCCCATTGAATACGAAAACGTTAATCTGAGGCTTCCTTTCCCACCCATGGAAGCCGAACAGCTGGCATCACTGATGAACTTGTACAATTCGCTCCTCAGCAAGGCAAAATGAAATGGCCCGGATTTCCGGGCCTTTTTTCGTTATGGCATGCAAGCATCTTCCAGGAATTCCGATATTGCCGCCCTTCGTCCGCTTTGTTCCTGTAGTATACGGTTCAGCGATATCTCATCCGCTTCGTCGGGTAGTTCACGCATACCGCCGGCGCCTTCGATGATTGGGCAGGTATCCAGGACAATCAGGGTAATCACGGTGTTCATGTATTTCGGGTCTTCACTTTCATACACGAGCGGGTCAGGCTGGATAAGGGACCTGAGGCACAGACACCTGTATCGTGTAGTCGCCACGATGTTACCCAGGTTCTGGTCGTAGATGTTGATGTCCACAGTGACGTACCCTTCCAGGAACATTGCGGTGGGTATCATTCCCTCGTCATTCCTTACGAAGAACCGTAGGGCGGGATAACTGTGGTCCATGTACTCTACACCGTCATGTGCCATGTTGATGACGGACAGGTGGTCGTTTATGGTCTCCCAGTCATCGTTGCGGGAATAGAACTTTGCATTCCATCGGGTACGGCGAATCAGGTCCGGTATTTGGTCGATCTTGTTGGCCCAGAAGATTTTGGGCGGTTCTTCCTTTTCCGGCTGGTCCATGACATCCTGGACAATCTTGCCACAGTACCAGCGTTCGAACTTGAAGTCGCCGATTTTTTTGCGTTCTGCCCTGGCCCATTCTTCATCATGCTGGGTATCGGTGTCCCAAGTGTTCTCGGAAACGAAGAATTGCTTCTCTGAGTTTTTCCAGAACGTGAGGTTGAATGGGGTCTGGTTTCCGAACTTGTGACTGCTGCCAGTAATCAGGTGCATGCTGTTGCCGGACATGATGGTCGGGAACACGGATTGTACCAGGTTCAATGCGCGATTGTCCGTGTAGAGCCCAAAGTCGTCGACAAACAGTATGTACGGCGAAAATCCTCGAACGGTGTCCGGGGACGGTACGGTTGCAATGAAACGCCTGCCGTCAGCCATACATATGGCTTCATTCGTCCAATGTTTCACACCAGGTTGCATCCAGTATGGCAAGTTAATGTACATCTGCTTCACCTTGTAGAATTCTTCCTTGGCCCTGTCTTCCTTTTCACCCATGTAGACGTTGAGGTGCGGGGTTTCCGAGAATATGGTATCCCACAGCATATACGCGAGCACTGTGGTGGAATATCCGGCCTGACGGTACCAGTCTCCCTTTATGAAGCGGTGTTCCTGCATGTTCTTCAGTTCCTGGACCTGTCTCGGTCGCAGGTTGAATAGCTGCATCCCGGCATCCTTCGTGTGGATGTAGCAGTAGTTCCGGATGAAGTATTCCGGGTCATCGGCACACTTCATGATTTCCTCTTGCTGCCAAGGCAGTAGCGAGATTTCCTCTGTGGCCGGACGAAGTTGGTCGTTTCCTCGGTATCCCATGGTACCTCCTATATTATTTCTTACCGGGAAACTACATCAAATCACACCGGAAATTCGAAAAATCGCGTCGATTTTTCAAAAATCCGACACAAGTTGCCATCCGATTCACACAATGCTACATTTTGAGCATGGAAACCGTAAACCCTATCGTCTTCAACTGCAACGACTTAGTCCTGCGCCGCGTACATCAGGTACTCGGGGTGTCCGATACCATTCCCATGGTGAAGGAGGTCCTGACGGCGGACAAGTCAATCAACCGCAAACGCAGACTCAAAGTCCTGCCGTTCACGGTACACGAGTACGAGAAGACTCACGAGAAGGTCGATCTCAGCGGTGCCTTCAATGTCGGCATCAACCCGTACCTCTGCGATTCCTACATCTACCCGGGTGAACGGTGCCGCATGCGCAAGCTGTCCCACAGGGCAACCGAGTTCCTTATGTCCCTGGGAGCCCCTACCAAGGAGCTCCGCATGGAATACAGGAAACACCTGGCCGACATGGCCAAGGCGAACCCCGAAGAAGAGGTGCAGCCCGGAATCCGTTCCTCCTTCTACGAGGAACTTATCGAGCTTCCGCTCAACGGCCACCTCGAATACATCTACCTCATGGCTTCCCAGGAGATGTGCTATCTCATCCACCGTCGTGATCCGAAGCAGGGAGAGAACGAATTCTTCAACATCCCGGTCGCCGAGGAAGTGCGCGACAAAGACATGAAGGGACCGGACATCGTATACGACGATGAATACGACAATTCCAAGACAGGCAACATATTCGACGTGGAGGGCCTGCTGGCCAACCTCTGGATTGCTGAGGAGACGCGCACCTGCCAGCCTGTATCCGAGCCTCAGGATTCCAGGAACGAGACGGACCGCAAGGCCATCTACGCCGGCAAGAAGCCGTTGAAACATTCCGTGGCATACCGCTACATCCACATCACCGACGACAACTGGAAGAAGTATTCACCTGCACTAACGAGCACTAGGGAATACTCGAACTTCAATGTCCCCTGCTGGCTCGTCCGTGCGCACTATGCGCGTATGCGCGGCAAGACCGTACTTGTCAAGGCCCACTTCGCCTATAGGCGCAAGGGAGCCGTTAATGAAACCGCAATAACCGACTACATCGTCTAGTAGAGAAGTAGTTGCCGCGCATACTTTTATTTGCTACATTTGCAGTACAATCTATGAAACACAATGTCAGACGTAATCAAGAAGGAACTGAAGAAACTGGGGTAGCCATGAAGACCGTGCGAGAACGACTGTTTGTATATTTTGACACGCATTTTATCTCATCCATAATCATCCTATTGCTAGTGCTGATACTTGGTACAAGCATTGGCTGTTTGATGGTCGATGCTGTCAAGAAGCAGACGAAACGCTGGGACAGCTGGATGTGGGCGCATCAGATGGAACTTGTCCCAGGAATCAAGTGGAACTACAACCAGTGCGTAGGCGAGACAACCAACAAGTACGCCAACCGATTTTGCGAAGAGCCGTCTACTCTGTACAAGAAATACTGGATCTGGAAGCACTACTAAGAGGCAATCATAGTAGGCAGTAGACCGGACTGGTACAATCGAGGAAACCCAATGTCAGACGTAATCAAGAAAGCAAAAGAACTGTCCGCGGCAAACAAGTTATTTTACATCATCGACACCATGTTGGAAGTGGATGATGCCCAGCTTGCGAGGGAACTCGGACACCACAACTTCTACCTGTTTCACACATCTTCCTATGAACAGTGCAAGCAGTTGATGGTGATTGCAACACGCAACATCCCGGAAGAATTGCGCAGCAAGTGCGCCTTCGTCATCAACAACTTCAAGATGATGACCACTGAACGGATGATGCAGCTCGCAAACGGCGCCATTGACCCTACGGTGGAAGTCGAGGGCGAAGGCGATGTTCCGGGCGAAACCGAGACCGTCACCCAGTCCGTCGAAATCCAGGAAATGATGAAGTGCCGGAAACTCATGAAGGATCTTGCCTACACCATTCGCGACATTCGCAAGCTCGGCATCCAAGTGGATGTACTCGAAGGAATTGACAACCCGTCCCTGCTGGACATCTACCGTATGTCCGGGACATGCAACAACTAACCAAAAGGAAAACAACCAATGCAATACCTCAAAATCACCCTCATCTTCCTCTTCGCAATCGCTGCCCTCGTCGGCGCGGCTATCATCGGCTGCTTCTCCTACCGCAATTCCGCGATTTCCATGGAAGAACAGGTGAACACCGCCTTCTCCGACATCGACGTGTACCAGAAACGTCGAGTGGACCTCCTCTACAACCTGGCGGATGCCGTCAAGAGCTACAACAAGCACGAAAGCGAGGTCATCGTGGAACTCGCCAAGGCCCGTGGCCCGAAGGAAAATTCCAACCAGCAGGTGAATGCAAGCGCATACATCCAGGCCGTGGCCGAACGCTACCCGGAATTGAAGGCAAACCAGAATTACCGCCAGTACATGACGGAACTGGCATTGACCGAGAACAAGATTGCCGCTGTCCGCGAGAATTACAACCAGAGCGTGAAGGAATACAAGCGCTACGTCCGTTCCTTCCCGGCATCAATTTTCCTCTCCCTCACCGGATATGAAATTCAGAATTTCGACTACTTGAAGTACGATGCGCCGGTAGACGCACCGAGAAACCTCCTCTAATAAGGGTCACAAATGTTCGAAAATGCCGAAGTCACGTTCCGTGAGGTAATATTCTCGATAGGCATCATCGGTGTCGCCTTGATGATCGGCATCAAGGCCGCTGATGCAATCGATAACCACATGCGCGACAAGAATGCCGTGTACACCAAGGCCGTCAGGATCAACAACGATTCCCTGCAATTCGACTACGTGTTCGCGACGAACTACGGTTCCACGTTCGCATACGGTACCCTTTCCGCAATAGGGGAGGCCAAGGACGAGAACGTGAGCGGAATGATGGCAATACGTCGTGAGCTCGAAAAGTACACCAAGCACTACAGAACTGTGTGTGAAGGCGAAGGCAAGAACAGGCATTGCCATACCGAATCATACTGGACATGGGACCACCAGCGCACGGACAAGTTCAACGTGGCGAACGTCAAGTTCATCGGCAAGGTCTTCCGGTTCGGTGATTTCCCATATTACGATTATAGCTATTACAAGACAATCCCGTGCGGGTACCACCTGCGCTATGTGTACCATACCATGCAGCACGATGTGTCCGGGACGCTATTTGCGATAATCGACAGCCACCGAATGAACCAGGCCGAGTTCAAGCCAGGTGTATCGATCGATAACGCCACAAACGCATATATCAGCAAGTATCACCGAATTGCATTCTGGATCATATACCTAATGTTCTTGGCTATCGGGGTGGTAGCTTTCGTAGCCTATGACAATGACTGGCTCGAAGACAGGAGGATATGATGGCTAGGCCCAACCATGTGAAAATCGTAGGAACCACCTATTTGGTATTTACCCAGGCTGGCCTGAATGCTGCCCTGTACGAAGTATGCAAGGAAAAGTGGAATACCCGGAAGCAGTGCCGCGACATGTTGCAGTACAGGCACGGCACATTCCCGTCCCTCGTCCAATTCATGGACGAGTCGTTTGAACTGATGAAGGTCTTCATGTACCGCCGCGACCTCAGCAAGGCAGAGGCGGACGCATTTTACGCATTGAGAAAGGAGTGATTATGGATGTAGGATCTAACGGCTCTTATCCGTGTAACGCATTGAGCAACTTTGCCGCCCATGAATTCTACATCGACGGCGTGCGCTGCGCCTCGATGGAAGGCTTCCTGCAGTCGCTCAAATTCGCGAATCCGGACATGCAGGTACATATCTGTTCCCTCATCGGCATCGCCGCGAAGCGTGCCGGTAGCGAGAAGGACTGGAAGAAGCACCAGACACTATACTGGCGCGGTCAGAAGATCGGGCGCCGGTCGAAGGAATACCAGGACCTCCTGGACCGCGCATACCTGGCCCTGTTCCAGAACGAAGGCTTCCGCAACGCACTCCGCGCTGCCGGCAACGCCACGTTCACCCACAGTGTAGGAAAGCGCAAGGAAGGGGAGACCGTCCTTACCATCCGCGAGTTTTGCCATAGGCTCAACTGGCTCCGTGACATGCTTCCTTCAAAGGCAGGTAATTTCGTATGAGCAAAAGTAAAACAGAGTTAGATTTGACAAAAATATTCGGGAAACACAGAGTTCCCGAGAGGCCGGATGTGTCCATACGACTGCATAGGGCATTCTCTTTCCAGAGATTCCTATATGGGATTTACCGCATTATGGATAATGCCGAGCGTATTCCGGGGCTAAAAAACGTGACTTCTCTTCGCCAGATGGTGCATGCTTGTGATTTCTGGTCAGGAGATGCAATACCACATACCTTCCTGGACAGGTGTGATTTTGTGCTGAATTTCAACACTACTTCGGAACGTGATTCGGCGATTATCAGTTTAAAGTCTCTGTGTAAGGAACTGCGGATCAAATGCGGCCACTATAATCCAATGAATGGTTGGGGGGAATGCTTCGATGGTATGCTGTTTCCTGATATGACTATTGAACCGTGCCATAAGGTTCCTACTGGTGAGCAATATATGAGACGGTTTATCGACATGACCCCGGAAGAGGTGAAGTACATGACGTTCTTCAAGGATATCAGGAAAGAATATGAGTATGAGAAGAAACAGATGGAAGAATGGAAGCGGGAACATGCCGCCGGTTAATTCCAGTTGCCATAAGCAGTCACTAATGCTACATTTTGGGCAAGAGGATACAAATATGTCTTTAAAAGTAGTGTACAACGACGACTATGGTGGATTCCACCTCTCCGACGAGGCAATCTGCAAATACTTCGACATCTACAAGGAAGTGTACGGTTCCATGGAAGGATGCCCTTCCGAGGATGATATCCGTTATGGCCGCATCAAGCGTCATGACTGCATCCTTGTACATGTAATTGACACCATGAGTCCTAATGAATACAACACCTGTGGCTCTGACATCAAGATCAAGGAAGTCAAGGGAAAGGTCTATAACATGACCACATACGATGGCGCGGAAATCATCACCGAAATCGGTGAACCGCTCCCGAATCCGGAAGGAGAGACGTAATGATTCTCAATGACAATGAAACCGAAATGCTTTCATTCGCCCTGTGCGAATACCAGGAATTGGTCGACCGTGTAAAACGTATCAAGAGAACACTCGTTGATGCGGTCAATGCGCCCGGTACCGATAAAGAAAAACTGGACAAGATACGGAATGAGCTATTCTGTGAATATGGCATCGCGGAAGGCATTGATCGGGCAGTTACGGACGGGATGACATATTTGGAATCTGAACCCATGTGCGAGTTAATCGACAACGTCAAGAAGTCTTGCTCGGGAATGCCTTTCCAGGTCGAAAACCGTGTCATGAACCCGGTCAGCTTCTATTACAAATTCAAGCTGGTGGGCATCGCACGAAACCGGGAATCATACCTCACAACATTGAAACAGATTGCCGACAAAAAACTCACCGGCTGCACGGCGTTAATCGGCGAGGAGCTGATTACAATTACCGAGAATGGTGAGCTTGTCCACGAACCGAAGGATGGACCCGTTATTCCAGAGGATACGATGGAGTACCTTCACTGGAAGCGGGGGGTAGTTTAATGGCGGAAGAGTGGTCCGATTGGCGCAAGGTGGAACCCGGTTCCCTGGTATACGATGTTGCCGATGTTTTCGCATGTGATTGGGATATCCACGATGTGGAATATCGACTGGTTGATGGAACGGTCATTTCCGGACAGATATGGAGTAACGAGGAACCGTATACCTATACGGATTCCGATGGAGATGAAGTGTTTGATTGGTACCACGAGTACAACGTAGAGGATGCCAGTGGAAACTCGATCCCTACGGAAACCGTGATCGCGTGGCGATACAAGAAGTGAGAAGAAAATTTATGAGCAAATCCAAGAAGAAAGAAAGTGCGAAGGAAATTTATGATTATGTCTGCAATTTCCTGGCGAAAAAAGGAATGGGTGATATTCCGGCGGATACCGGTTTAGCCATTCACAAATATGAGAAACAGAACGACCTTGCTGTATATGTTCAGTGTGTTGAGCGTCTTGGTCAGCTTGCATCAATCATGAACGTATACCCAAAGACAATGACACTTGAACAAGTGAAGGAATCCGTCGAATACCAGCTCGAAAAGTACCGTAAGCTGGTAATTGGACAATAAGGAGTAACCATGAGACGATTTTCAATATTTGCCGCATACATGCCATCAAAGCTGGTGGAGGCCCAGGCGGAAATCTTCAACAGTGAAGGAAAACATTGCAGCGGTGACCACATCCAGCTTTCCCGCTTCGGGTATGCAGTACATTGGTGCGACGGTTCCGGCATGGCCGGGTTCTCCGAGGATGAAACCCTTGAAACCGCCATTGCGGATGCCAAGGAGTACCTTAAAAAGAACGGGTGGAAGATGGGTCCCATTACCTATACGGGCCAGGAAATCACCCCGGAAATCATCGAGAAGTGTACATCGGTAATCAATCCTGAAGAGTCTACGCTCGCAACATACTTTGACTTCCTCCGGTTGAAGATTGAGTGCATGCAGCAACCATGGTTTGAACTGGTTCGCAATACGCTCGATGGTGCGGTCGGTATACACAATATCAAGATGCTGCCCGAAAAGGTCAAAGACTGTATGAATGAACTCATCGGTTTCAATAGGGACGGCAGAATTATCGTGAAGGTCGGGTACAAATTTGATAGCGACGGAAATATTAAAAGCTACACGGCTGACTGGAAAAATATTGAGGATGCCAAGAAAATTCTAGGCCTTCCCGAAACAGCAAGCAACCTGGATGTTGTCAATGCACTCGTTGATGACATTGTCAATGAATATAACCATATTGGGGACCTCATTCGGAAGGAGAAGGAAGAATTCCTTGCTAAGTTCAACAAGATTATCCCCATTCTCGATAACATCATCCGTACATGTGCAAGCCGCACAAGTTGTGCACCGGCTCTGGTAGACTTGGCTGCATTAAGCGCGTATGCGCCAATGATACTTGAAAACGATGATTGGTGCCATAAAACACGTTTTAAGACGTTTATCCACCGTGATATTTTCGACATCATCGGCAATGAATTCATGTTCTTCGATTGGTCAACGTGCCAATTCGAAATCAAGATAGGTGCAGACGATTATAATCTAGTCCAGGGCAAGGTGAAGGTGCGCGATGATATCTATGAAAAAGTACGCGCATTGTTCCAGAAAGAATTTCCCGAAAAAACTGCGAAAATCGACAACTTGCATGATAAGTATTCAACGAGTGTCTTCTATGGGGATTGGCGTACCACCACGCACGATGCACAGTGGCTTTATTTCCGCTATGGAATAAGTAAGATCGGCGATCCCGTAGCTACATGCGTATATGGACCTGAAATTATCCCGGCATCACCGGACGCTGGCAAAGGAGATGACTACTGTCCGCCAGAGGGACTTGAACACCCGATGCGGCTTCTCAACGACATTTCCGAAAGCGCGTTGAACGACAGATATGATTGGATGGGTGCCAAGGATTCGGAAAAAACGAGTATGATGAATCGGCTAAAGAAATTGGCCGATGAATTGTCGAAATCCTAGAATTATTTAAATTAAATCATAAACCCGGTTGCCACCGCGACCGGGTTTTGCTACATTTTGAACATGGAACTAAGACAGATACTTGACCTGCAGCTCACGCAGGAAGAAATCGAGAAGATGGGCGACTTGCTGAAATCCCGCAATTCCCCCAAGATCATGTATATCATGATGCGCAATTTCGCAGGCGTGTCCGACGAGAACGTCAAATTTCTCATGAAGACCATCCCGGACCTGGCCGAAACGGTAATCGACCGCGCCAATTCCCGCGTCATCATGAAACAGAAGGCCATCGAAACACTTGAAGCAGTGATGCCTGCAAAGGGCAAGCCGTATCCCTACGGCATGTTCGGCGTGCTCACATTCATCCTTGCACAGTGCAATTTCCAGGAATTGTACGACCCGGAACACGCATACATCTGTCTCGCGAGCCGACATATGACCGGCAGCCCATCCAACCGCATGATGATTCCCCAGTTCAGGAAGTTCCTGGACAAGGGTGAGGCCCTGTGGGAAGACCATGCCTGGATGATGCTCGACCAGTGCGGATATGGCGACGAATGCCGAAACATGGTGCGCTGGTGCCTGGACAACAGGGAAAAGTGGGACGATATCACTGACATCGAGGAATAATGGCACAGCAGTTCAACATAGTCAACGGGACCCCCGGTACCGATGCGCCGTTCGAAGTGGTGGACATGGTCGAATGCCCGGGCCGTTTCGAGATCGTCGACAAGGAGACTGGCGAGGCCATCGACAATGCCAATGGATACGGCTACAAGAACAAGACCAACGCCTACCGCGCCGGATGGTACAAGTTCGGCGGTGGAAAGAAGAAGGTAGACGATTCCCTCGCGTGGTGGCGCCTTCCGGAACACCAGGAATTCCTTGAATGGATTGCGGACGAGGAATCATCTCTGAAAGCCGAGTGCAAGGAATGCGTCCAGTCTACCACCGGCCTGGACAAGTATCTTTCGGGTGCCGCGACCAAGTACGCGAGCGAGCACCATCTCGATGACTACAAGGCTAAATATTTCAAGACATGGAAACGTGCATATGAAGAAAAGAATCACACATGAGCTAACCAAGGAATACTGCGAATCCGTGGCACGTTGTTGCAAGACTGTACGGGAATTCTGGAACGAACACCGTAGCGTGGCACAGAAGGCTCAGACGGAAGGATGGTACGACGGCTACACGTGGCTCCAACGTATCCGCGTGAAGCGAAACACACATACCGAGGAAGCATGCCGAAAGGTGGCCAAGAAGTGCAAGAGCATACGTGAATTCCGCGAAAATTACACTTCGGCATACGTCACGTCGGTCCGCCACGGATGGCTTAAAGATTTTACCTGGCTCAAACGGGAGCTTTCTCCCAAAACATACTGGACGGTCGATACCGTCACTGCCGAAGCAAAAAAGTACGACACCAAGAAAGCGTTCCGTGAAGGATGCCCGCTGGCTTACTACTATGCGTGTCATCACGGATTCATCGCGGCGTTTGACTGGTTGACGGAGGTCCATCATGGAAGGTAAAACTGCAAGATGCGCCAACTGCCAGGAAGAATTCAAGGAGGACGAGCTCATCCATGTCCCCTTCTTCAATGGCAGGGTTTGTCAAAACTGCATTGCCCTGAGGCGCCAGGTGCTCGGCATGTTTGCCGGTATCGGCGGAAGAACACTTATTTAACAACAAACCAAGGAGAATCCCAATGGAATTCAAACTCACCTACACAGTCACCAAGATCTTCGAAGTCCCTGAAAATGCGACCGACGAGGAATACGATGCCCTCAAGGAAACCGTGATCGCCGGTATCGCCGGTCCCGAAAAGGGCAACATCAAGGTTGAACGTATCGACACCCCGGCCAAGCAGCCTGAACCCTACAAGATCAACCGCGACGCGGTGGACTAATTATGGCTAACAATTACTGGTACGCCGTGTTCAAGCGACCATTTCCAAAAGACTACTGGGAAGAGTCCGACACGGTAACCGTATATTTTACCCCGAGGGATATTGGCACCGTATTGGAGGATGCGCGTGAAGCGCTTGCCCGACAATATGGTGACCGTGTACTCGGCAAGAAGCTCACCATATTATGTGTTGCGCCATGGGGCTGCTGCACATCAAGAATTTTCTGACAATATCCTAAACGAGAGTGAAAATGAAAACCAGTAAGCCGAAAATGGAACCGACTGTCTGCGTAAAGAAGGGAATCACATATTCCACATATGCGCCCGAAGCCAACAAGAAGACCCGCGGATACAAGTGCGAAATTGCCGCAATGAATGAAACCGATGCGGAAAGGATAAGCAACCTTTCGAAGGCTGCCGTATCCGCTGCAAAGTTTGCTGTGGAAACAATCGGCAAGCACTTTTTTGATACGATCGACATCAGGCTCAAAGACGGACAGTTCGAAAAGTTCTACATCTGGGACCTGTATGACCTCCATAACCAGGCCCTCAATGAATACAAGAACAACTTCGATGCCGTGATTTCCGATGGGCACATTGTTGGAAAGACCAGGGGAAAGAAATGTCACGTGGCCAAGTTCCGCGACAAAGATATCGAGATTCCTGTCACCCATCTGCGCAAAGGGACATACCTCTCGTATTCCCTACTCAGCCCCAGCGGATACTACAGGAAACTCTTCGGTGCCACTACCGACGATGTCGAAACTGTGCTGAAGAAGTCCTATGCAGCCCTTGCCGGCATCGACCCCAACGACATGCAGTTCTGCGCTTCCGCATTCGTATCCGGTGCAATCATGAACGCGATGGTCAACGGGAAGCTGCGTGGGTTCGTCGGTGCGAAGATGCTCCGTAACGTGGGGGAAGGCTACGACGACAAGCTGTTCCACAATTCCATCAAGCTGTCCCTCGGGTGGAACGGTGACGATCCTGAGCGGAAATTCGACAACTGGAAACACATGCCGGAAAAGGTCCAGATGCTCGCCGCCCAGCTGGAACAGGTCGGGCCCGACACACATTCGTACCTCAACAAGCGAATTCCGTCCCTGGCCATCTGGGACAAGAAGAACAAGAGGGGGGAGGATGCGCTTCCCTATGCCAAGGTATGCGGCAAGAAGGTAAAGATTGAAAAGCCAACGGACCTTGAAAAGTTCAACAAGGCCTACCGTGCGGCAATGAAGGTGTTCATCGAGAACGTAGGGTGTGTCAAGCTCTCCGACAACACAGCAGTCCCAGTGGACCACTGCATCGTGAACCTCAACGTGCACAAGGACGGATACTACAATTCCGAACTGGTCATCCCGCAGCTTCCGGTGACCGGTGACGAGTGTGCATCCGCTACACTGCTCATGAAGACCCGTTCTCAGTCCAGGGTCGGCAAGTTCCCTTATTTCGCCGGCATCGAAAAGGCACTCAAGGGAACACCCACTGTAACGGTGTCCCTGCCGAAGTCCGACTTCATGCCCGAAGACATTATTTCTCCTGCCGGGTTCCGCAAATGCCCGAGACATGCCGAATTCACAGGATCGGTTGCCGGAAGCGTGGAATCCACCGAAATCAAGATTGCCGACGAGACCAAGATGGACAAGGAATCGGTGGTCGGAATCGACCTCAATTCTGCCGTTTTCTTCTACAACACGTCGATTCCCGTAAACCTCATGGGCGACGTTGTCGACTGGGTAGGCGAGCTGGCCGAATATTACGAAAAGTTCCACGATAACGGGATAATCGAGAAGGAACTTGCCCGCACCACCATGTGCCGCAGGGAAATCGACGCGGTCATGGGCGATATTGCATCCATGTACAGCACAGTCCATGAACGACCGAAGAAGGACAGTGTTCACCGCTATGCGTTCATGCTGACGCTCGGCATCCGGTATGGACTCGTTGACATCAAGGAAAACGGGTGGAAGACCCCCACGGATCCTCTCATCGGCTTCTTCACTTATCTCCGTAGCAAGTACCATAGCGGTACCAGAAAGCGTGAAATCGTGGACTACACCTTCATCCAGCGCAAGCTGCTCAAGGAACAGATTATCGGCTATGAGAAATACTACGCCAAGCAATCCGAATGGTCCCTCAAACATACTGGCAAGTTCTCGGAAACACCTGAGGCCGCTGCACTCCTGAATGAACGCCATGCCCTAGACAACCGCATCGACAGCAACATGGCACGCATCCGTTCCATCTGTTTACTTGATACGGAATTTGGCAGGAAGCGCCTGAAGGTCATCAAGATGGAAAACGACCTTAATTTCAACGGAGAGAAGGACCGCAAGGTGAAGAGTCTCTTTAGAGTTATCACCAAGGGATGGTTTGAAGGCGCGGACTTCATCCCGGACATCACGTTCTCCCCAGATGGGTATTCCGCTGACGTGACGTTCCCGTGCCCCAAGGGCCATACCGCAAAGACCATAAAGAACGCTGCCGACCGCTGCAGTGACCTCTGGGTATGTGACAAGGTCTACGTAAGGAACGGTGCGGTGAAGATGAAATGCTCCGCCACCAGGGAATTCATCGAGCTAAGAGCGATTGCCAGGTCCGACGGCAGGTTGATCAAGTCTCTCCACATATCCATCGAGGGCAAGGCTATGGAGAAGATGTGCGCCAAGCGAAAGATCCTCTTCGGAACAGTTGACAAGAGGGGCACGTCATTCACCGACCACTACACGATGGTGGGCTTGCCCAATACGGTCACAAAGGCCAAGGTACGGACTGCAGGAATCGAAGGATGCCGCATGAAGGGGTGGAACTACCGCAGTGGACGCACGTTCATCACATTCGTACCGGAGTCTCCCTGGTACGGCATGTACCAGTATGCCGACGAGAATAGCGCATGCTGTGTGAAGAACCAGAAATTCATGTTCAGGTGATCTTGAATGCCAGTTTTTTATTATTTTATGTTGGTTAACTATTTGGCCAACGGGGACTTATGCAAAATGGCTCGAACCGGGTGTAGTCTGAAACCCAGGGACAGCTTAAACGCGAAGGAAATCGTCTCGTAAATGCTCGAACCGGGTGTAGTCTGAAACCCAGGGACAGCTGGAAAATACACAGTTAATCCAATCAGTAAGCTCGAACCGGGTGTAGTCTGAAACCCAGGGACAGCCCCCAAGTGACACCTATTACATCGTTGTTAGCTCGAACCGGGTGTAGTTTGAAACCCAGGGACAGCAGGCTGGACAGAAGATGTTCTGCCAGTTAAGCTCGAACCGGGTGTAGTTTGAAACCCGGGGACAGCTGGGGTATTTTAAGAGGCGCTCGAACCGGGTGTAGTTTGAAACTTGGAGACAGCCAGGCAGTTTGTACATGTATTTTTCCGACTGCTCGAACCGGGCGTAGTTTGAAGCCCGGAGACAGCACCCTAAAATGGGCATTTTTAGGTCTGAAGCTCGAACCGGGTGTAGTTTGAAACCCGAGGACAGCAGCCGTTGCATTCCAGAATCTTGCTCGAACCGGGCGTAGTTTGAAACCCGGGGACGACAGAATGTTAGTCGTAACATGTCAACAAATCTTGACACGTGGGCCCGGTTGTCAAACCGGGCCCTTTTTGCTACATTTTGTACAAGGAAACTATTATGAGTACAGAAAGCAACAATCCTATTGTGAAACAGGCGATAAAGACCGCCAGGGAAACCATCGGGGACATTCCCGGAATTTCTGTAAACGAATATGGCCTATGTGATGCGGATACAGGTACAGTCACCTGGTATGGAATCCAGATTGCTTGGCTAACCATGGACAAGTGGTATGTCAGGTTCGATGGGCCGGAATATAGTCCCGATTGCCGTATCCCGTATGCAATGCTGACTACAAGGGACTATTCTCCGAGCTCTAAACAACGCGGCTGCGCCAAGGACGTGTACAGCCCATATCTCCGCAAGCCAATCTTGAAGGCCATCGAGGGAGTGCAGATTTCCTATCGCGCCGAAGTGGAAAAGCTGCGCACGCAAATCGAGGAAAACCGCAAGGAATTTCCAGACTACGCCACGTTGCATGCGAAGCTAAAAGATATCCGCACTAAGTTCACTGATGCCATGAAGCCGTATGTGGGTAAGGATTTAGAGGATATCAAGGACAAAAAAGTCCACGAGCTACGACATGAATACCAAGCTCTTGTCGAGAAGGTCATTTGGCCAATCGTCGTCGTGTCCCGCCTTCGTCTCAAGACGCTCCGCAGTGGAATGTGGAAACACGAGGATGATATCGTTCTTTCCGGTTATTACCTGTTCAATACACCAGAAGATTCTGACCATTTCGAAGTAGATGTCGAATGGCTCTTGCATCACGGCCCCTGTACACTCGAAGTGCCGAAGAAGCTATTCGGGATGTCCTATGACGAACTGGCCGAATACGGGCGTGGAGTGGTAAAGGAGTGGATTGAGGAAGAGTACAAGAGCATGGAATCATGGAGCAAGAAGCCATACCATGAGAAGGTGCGCCAGATTGACGATTACCTTGTAGACATCTCCAAGTTCGAACGCCCGGAACCCGTCGCAAACTACCGCTTCACCGTCCCGGTCGTGGCCAACGTGCACGTTAAGGTCAGTGCAACTACCCCGGAAGAAGCCGAACGCATCGCCAGGGACATGATCCAGAATCGTGTAGGCCAGACCTATGAGCTGGGATTCCGCAACGCTTCACCCCGTTTTAGCGAAATGCAAACGGAAGTTCTCAAACCCCGGTACGAAGTATAAGGAGGATGCATAATGTTAACCGATTTTGAATACACCGGTTTCAAGGAAGCCTAGGAAAAGATCAACTGGACCTTTGTCCCATCGGAGCTCGAAAAACAGCTTGAACCCGGAAACGTATATCCGGAAATGCTGCAATGGCACCAGTCCGGATGCAGGGATACCGGGCTCGAAGTCTCGTCACGTTTCCAATCGCAGGTTGGCGGGACAAAGGAACTTTGCATCTACTTCGGGCACGATTCGTTCGTGGGCATGACCCGGCGTGGAATTATTCAGGAAATCCACATCGACATGGAAAGGGAAGGTGACCGCGAACATACTATTACTTTCGACCCTGCCACGAAGAAACTCATCCATAAAGTAAAGGAATAAATATGATTAAAGCCGTTTTTATCCTAGTATTCAGCATCAACGGCTACCCGGCCAATGCGGACCTCAAATTCCCGACATTGCAGCAGTGCGAGGCCGCAAAGTCACAAATCCACTCCACCTTCTACCACCCTGGAAGGAGTGTCGAAGCCGTATGCATCGAGACACAGGTGCCGGCGAAGAAGCTCAAATGCAAGATAGGCAACAACTTCTCCTACCATCACCCGCATCCCGGACATCATAGCGGAAGCGGCGCCTTGGAAAACTACCCGTTCCCCGAAACCATCGAATGCACGGAGGAATGATGCGACATAACGAAGAATGCAAGCAGTGCTGGACCAGGGGCGATTTCGAAGGCGAATGGCGACCGTCCGATGGCGACCTGGACGACATGTTCGAACCCCAGCGCGAAAGCTCCATCAACGTGGCCAACCGCACCACCGCCTACCTGGTCAGATACATCGCCAACGGTTCCATGATTCCCCTCATGTCCACATTCGAGGCGTACAAATACTGTCTGCCCCTCAGGGACCGGGCCGTATTCAAGATGAAGAACCTGCCATGGAACGTGAACCTCCTGAACGCATTCCACAACCTACACTTCACCCTGTTCATGGCCGACATGAACCCGGTGTTCACAGTACCCGGATGTGATGGCGTTGTCGTCTGGAACGAGGATGGCCGGCCAGACGACAACGCCATCACCGTGCCCGCATGGCAGCTCTGGATCCTGCAGCTCGTCTACAAGGCCGCGACCGAATGCCTCCGCGACGACTTCGTGAAGCTCTCCGCAGATGACGATAAGGCACCCGACCTCCGCATCTCCACCATCTTCTCCGATGACCACAAGAGCGTGGGATTGGAACTCCATGTCGCAGGGGAAGGACTCCTGGACATCTGGGTAACCGGCGAGCCTACCGTCAAGAAGAACGGCACGTTCGGATTCAAGCACTCGGTGTCCCTCTTCGCATATAACTGGGGCGGGGAGAAATTGTCCATCTACGGCGGGCCCGGGTCAACCCAGTACACGGGGCCACTGAAGGAAAACATGAAGAACATGAAGTCCTACATCGCCAAGGAACTCTCCATGTTCACCAAGGAACTCGCAGGAGCCGAGTTCAACAGGCCGGAATACGCACTATGCAAGATCAACGGGGGAAACCTATGATGGGCAGCTTCATGGACGAAATCATTGCGAAAAACGAAAAAGCACGCTCCCTGTACGCCAGCAAGAACTGGCGCATGTGGTCGCCCAAGCACACGAAGGTCAAGGTGGTCGACCGGCACAACGGGTACTTCTCGCTGGCTCTCAGGGATGACAACCCCGTCATCCCCAAGCCCCGTAGCGAAGGATATCACCGGCGCCAGTTCGTGTTCGTCGCTTTCGCCAGGTTCACTACATTCTATGACGCCATGGTCGGCGCCAAGACCCTGCTCGACTGGCTCCAGGAACCTTTCCGTGATGCCGACCTGTTCACCGAAACCGGAAAGCCGTGCTATTCCATCCAGTCCGCCAGGTTCGCCATCCAGAAAACCAACAAAGGCGGGAAGCATGACTACAAGGTCTACGACCTCGACGAACGGTACGTGTTATCGTTCGCCGCAACCAGGGAAGACGCCATCAGGGACATGATGGAACTGGGAACATACAACGGCGCAGTCCTGCGCTGCATCTGAGGTACACCATGAATTTCAAAGTAAAATACCACGACGACGTGCCGGAATATATCAGGAAGAAGGCACATGAGTTTTTCTACTCCAAGGCTCTCACCGAGGAACTGGATGGAATCGCGGTTCCCTGCACCGATTTCTTCAACGAACTCACGAAGATCGGGTTCCGCGCCATAATCCATGACTACGGATACGAAATCATCCCCCTGCCCCTCTTCATCAAGCAGGAACTCGAAGCATATTCCGGAGAGGTTCCCCATTTGAAGCAGATTCTCCGCAATGCCCTCCTTCAGAGCGGTCTCACAGTGGACGAAATCGAGAAGTACGCCCCGGAACTCGTATGCAACGACGGCGCCGATACCATCAAGGCGGCCCTGTGCAACTACGCGAAGTCCATGCCCGAATCCTTCCCGGATCTCCGCCTGTACCTCATCAGCCTCCTTCCGAATGACGCGAGCGACGCGACACAATCTTCCTGGAATACGGACAACGGCATCATCACCGTCCGCCTGGAACAGGAGTACGACAAGGATGCCGAGGAACGCATCTACTTCGACTTCACCCTGTTTACGGACAACACCCCGGCATGCAGCATCTGCTTCATGGACAAGGACCAGTTGGAAAACGTGACCGCCCCGGTAGTAAGTAAGGAAATACTTACATACGCCCTAGCCATGCTCAAAAGGCACAGCAAGGAACGCAAGGACATCTGGGTGGAGGCAATGAAGATGAGGATTGAACAATGATTGAACGTATATCCAAGCTGGTCAAGCAGATGCCTGTCTCATTCCCGGAACTGAAGGAAGTCCTCGAAGGCCTGCTTCCCGTTAAGCAGGACTTCCTGGTAACACACCGTCCCCTCTTTGCCGCCGGGGCAGGGGTGAAATTCCAGTCCAAGGGGTACGGTTTCCACTTCGACTTCCTCCTTGCACCGACAGGTACCCCTATGTGCCAAGTGACCCTCGATGAACATGGACACAGGGAATCCGTCAATGTCCAGGTCTCCGGACCGGAAATCCTCGCCGCTGCCCACGACATGCTCCTGAGGCACAAAAAGGAACGAAAGGAACTCGAACAGGGGAAAACTGAAATGACAGTCGACAAGCAAATGAAGTCCCTCCCGACGGGCAAGGAATTCATCGAATCGATCAGGAACAAGCAGGCCGAACTCAGGATCGCCACCGAGGACCCGCGGAACGTGTCCAGGGTGGACGGAGCAGTCGATGCCGTCAAGGAATACGTGAGTAAGTTCGCCGGCAACCCCGAGAACTGCTTCAGCTCCTACATCAAGCTGAAATGGAACCGAAAGGTCGACAGTGACGGAACCGTCGTATACGAGGTGTTCGACGCGAATAACGAGAAGAACGCCATCTGCACCTTCCCGAAGGTCATGATCCACGAATTCGACCAGAAACTCCATGACGCCGGTCTCGCCAAGTCGGCATCCCTGGGGGACGACGGTCACATCAAACTGGACTGGAGCTGGTAGAACCATGACATTCGACAAGCAAAAACGGGCATTCGACAAGTACATGAAGTCCCTCCCGGAGGGACAGCTCCCGTCATGCGACAAGTGCCCCCTGAATGACAAGGAACACATGACCACGGACGAGAAGGCCCTCACCATGTTCAACATGTGCATCCCGTGCAGCTCCTTCAAGACCAACCGGGAAACCGAGCCCAGGTTCACGAAGAAGGACCTGGACGAGGTCGAACACTACGTGTCCCTCAACGTAAGCACCATCCGCCTCGGGCCGAACGTCACCGCGACCCCGGAGGCGATCACCGTGAACACCGACGAGGAACCCGGACGTTTCACCGCCACAATATCCCCATGCAGTGACTCGGACGACATCGTCATGGAAATCGAGGACCATGGACCCGTACCCGCGAGGGAACATTCCTTCAACTACGGACTCCCGCTGAGAATCCCGCTCAAAAGGGGAGACGATGCCGCAAAGGGACAGTGGAAACTGACCGAACTCGTATCCTATGCCCGCTACATGCTCAACCAGTACCTGGCAATCTCCAAGTCCCTTCAGGATACCGCCGACTCACTCAGAAACCTCAAATGCGAATGCCTGGAACTGTCCCGCCTCGCTTCGGAGTTCAACGTCCGATTCCCTGTTGGGCCTAAGCTGAATACCTGGACTGATGAACTCATATACCGTAAACCCAAGGAAACCAAATGAACGAACATATCACCAGTACACAGGTGCTGAAATGGCACGACGCCTCCAAGGACATCCCGGAAATGAACCGGGTGGTCCTCATCAAGGTACCGCACGCCCCGTGAATCTTCCACGGCAAGGGAAATATCAAGCAGGTAGTCGCATACCTCGAAGAAGTACAGGTGGGCGGCAACTATACCGTCCCGTACCACTTCGTCGAGTTCGGGCCCGGACAGTTCTTCTACCAGGATGTATCCGAATGGGCATATTTGGAGGAATAACCCCAAATTGACACCCTGGCATCCTTTTGCTACATTTGCTGCATGAGAAAGGAAAAGACCTTACAGGCATACGAACAGCTATGCATCCGGTGGGAATCATTCCCGCAACTGAAGGATGTGCCGGCAAAACAGGCCGCCAGGTTCCTTGGTTGTAGTCCAGGTACCCTGGTGAAGGCGCTGAACACCATGCGCCCGGGCGCCTACGACCCATCCCGATTCAAGCACCAGCCCAGGGCGACATACGTCTACAACAGGTGCGCCGGCTGCGGAAGGCAGGAGGCGTCTATCAGGCTTAACTTCGCCTCTACGGACGAAGCGGCAAGGCTCTCCATCTACAAGACATCCTTCCACCTGTGCAACACCTGTGCATCCAGGCTCGCCGCGGCCCTCCCTGAACATCTGTTCAGGGAATTCTCCACGGCAATGTTCAAATATACTCACCACCTGTAAACTTCTTTTTTACAAAAGGATCCAAATGACATCCGACAAGCAGAAAAGCACACGCACCAACCCATTTAAGCGCCTGCACTCCGGTCTCACCGGCCTGACGGCTGAATACCCGGGCATCATGTGGGCCACCCTGGTTCTCGATGCAATCGTCATAGTCCTGATGATTATCTACGGTGTGGACGCCCTGGTGTTCACAAGCAAGATGTGCGCATTCCGCATGGTGGCATTGGGATACGGAATCGTCAACGCCATATTCTACGTCGTATCATTCCTATTCAACGTCTGCGAACCCGCAGAACGCGATTACACCGCCGGGGAACGCATGGAATACTACGGAAAGACGCTCGCTCCCATGATCGTCATATTCCCGATACTCCTTCCCATGTGGACAGGCATGATAGTATCGATGCTGGTCGCAACTATCGGCTCACTCGTATATTCCGCCTACAAGAGACTGGAATCAAGAATCCTAAGGTAAACCCACACTGAACAAACAGGAAACCAGATGATAACGGAAACTAGACATTACCAGGTAGTCGACGGATTACCCTCCAAGCGATATCGTGGACGCCATAGAAGCAGCGAAGAAACAACAGTGCACCGTCATCCTGAACTGGAAAGGACCGGGATACCCATGGTACAGGGATACCTATAGCTGCACAGTCTCCCAGGATGACGACCCGGACACTATTTTCGACTCCCTGCCGAAATCATACGGAATGTAAACTCCCGTTTACGTTTCCGGGAATTTACATATACCCCCACCCCCCAGAAATTTTTCGTTCCGGATGCCACCATCGTGACCCAGGAAACCGGGTACCCCCAGGGTGCCCAGGAAAAATAATGGCCCCAGTTTTTCAACCGCCGGTACCCCCGGCGATATTTTTTTCTTTACCAGGTGCCATGTCGCACAGGAAAGGCCACCGGGGGTCACTGGTGGAACAAGGGGACAATGAATGCCAAAATACCCCCTGCCCAGTAAATTTTTTCCGGAAAAATGCTTTTTTCGAAAACGAAAAATGATTTTCCGTACCTCGATTTATTTTTTGAAAAAACTAGGCACCCCTGGCGCCCGTAGCTCCC